>JACCDZ011678871.1_pt1 | contig 46033 bp, 37 predicted proteins | sample 7449551 | NCBI WGS metagenome assembly JACCDZ01 (sample SAMN15323452, study PRJNA562643) | freshwater metagenome | isolation source: river surface water | place: USA:Blue River Watershed | collected 2017-08-18
CATTCGGGGTCAATTTTCAAAAATGGACATTTTTAAAATGTCCAAAAATGAAAACTGCGAGATAATCTTTTTTCTCCTTACTGAAAAATATTTTTAATAAAACCTTAAAACGTTTCAAATCATTTTTGGTAAGAGAGTTGAGAGGTATCAAAAAGTGATTTTTTGAAAAAATTATAAAAAGTCCGAAAAAATCCGATTTTTCCAAAAAAGAGGTGAGATTTCTCTGAGACGTCTCACTTTGCCTACATAAAATCGATTTTGCAAAAAAATGGGATTCCTTTCTTAGAGGGACCGAAAAAAGTGCCTCTCTCCTACATAAAAGTAATTTTATCCCGATTTTTGAAAAATGTCCAAAAATGGCATTTTTTATGAATTTTTAATTATCGATTTATCTACATAATTATAGAGAAGTTGTCGAAAAATGGTTGTAGAGGATCTTTTATTTAAAAACAAAAAAAAATTATACAGGCATTTTTGCCCAGGTTCGTCGGCCGGTTGAACGAATATTTTCAGAGAGTCCGATTTCTTCGATTCGGATCCAAACAAACTCATCGGGGATGGCATGCGCCCTGTTAATGCCAATATGACAAGAATGTCTCTGATGATAAGTTCCTTTTTCGAATCCATTGCTCTCCACAGTTCCTCGCATAACGATTTTATTTCGCATAACAAAAAAAACATGGTCGCCAACTCTTGGACAAACAACCATGCGACAACGACCCTTTGATTGTGCCAATCGCTGCATTTCAGGACGCATAATAAAGTCCTCTTCGAATTTTTTTTGGTTCCAAAAACGGCCCGATAAAATTACGCGCCAAGAAGTTGACATTTTGTTGTTTATAATCAGACTAAAAAATAATTGATTTATGAATATTTAGAATTTTTTTCAAAAATCCTTCTTCTGTAGCCATTATATAAAAATGTCATCATCGCCTTTGGACCCAACAATAACTGAGAATATTTCAATGAATATAGAGGAGATGCCTCCGACGAATGTAGAAGAACTCTCGAATGCGGAAATACCTCCAACAAATGTAGATGAACTCTCGAACACGGAAATACCTCCAACAAATGTAGAAGAACTCTCGAACACGGAAACGCCTCCAACAAATGTAGAAGAAACCCCTCTTCAAGAGGAGAGCCCAATAAATCCTCTCGCGCTTCAAACTTTCGAGTCGATACCAGACCCGATTGTAGAATTAATGAAACAACACACTCGCATCGCTCTCTTAATCGGACTCAACTATACAGAATCCAGCGCGACACTACAAAATCGGATCCAATGCGTCAACAATGCAAAACAAATTTTAATCAGCGACTACGATTACACCGAAGAAAATATTATCGTTCTTACAGAGCCGTCGAGAGAGCAAACTCTTTCAACTCTCAATAATGTGATCGGTTCAAGCGCTCTCGTTACCCAAATTATCATTTACTATGCAGGATATGGAAACGGAATAAATCAAGATTTAACAAAAGAATCCGGAATTATTGACAATTTCAAGAAAGTGATTGTGCCTGCGGATTTCACACAAATAGATATTACACAACTCTTGCTCCAAAGTTGTTGCAAAACCTTGTGCATCATGGACATATGTCCTTATAAAGATGATGAGATGCCGCTTAAATGGAGCGCAGAAATAACTAATCATGTTAAGGCCGTCACATTCTGCGAAAGTGATTCGTATAATTCAAATAAAAATAAATTATTTAAACAAATGATAGCCGAACTGGCCATTTCATAAACATTTAATTAATTTTTTTATAAAATCATGTTACGTCTAACACTTTCTAAATGTTTCTCTATTTTTCTCCATTGCGGCCTCTCTTCATAGTTCACAGACAAAACAATCGTCTCTTGTTTCCGCACATTGTAACCCGAGACAACAAACCAAATAAATTCTTTGATAGTGTCCTTGTCGAGAGCAACCAATTTATTTAACATCGTCAACATTTGAGGAAAGGGGTGGAAGTCAATGGCCTCGACCAAGATTTCAATCTCTCTCTCCACTAACTCGTAATTTATAGTTTGAAACTCGGTCTTATAAACTTCTGCCGGATGCAACCGATAATAATCGATGGCAACTCTCAACATTTGCATGTCCCCCTTTAAACCGCCGTATTCGCTGCGAAAATGGAGAGACAACAATTGGTCGGCGTTTGGACAGAATTGAAGCGCTTCGGGTGTAAAAGCATATGTTAAGTCATTCTTGACATATGGAAAGAACGTTTTGGTTTCACAGAGAGAAACAACAATCTGTAATAAAATATGAATATCGAGAGGTGTGAGCTTACCATAATCTTTGTCGGCCATCATAAGCCACACGATTATTGAAAAAGAATCCATCAGACAAACGTCCTCGATGCAGATCACTGGCAGCCTTCGAAGGAATTCGATTGGTGCCATTTGAAGAAGAGCGAGAGCCGATTGGATGGCGATTTGAGTGTTGCACCGGCGCACAGCCTTTTGCAGATTGGATTTCACGAGAGGCACCGAATAACGGCACTGAATAACCGGAATATTTTTGCTTGTACTTGACGAAGGCGGACACCGATAAAATAGTTTGATCCCAGTTTTTAAAACAACAAATTTGTCGGTAGGTTCCGGTTTGGTGGTGAAAAAGGCTCTCCGATGTTCAGGATCATAGATAAATACTTTTTTATTGTGCTCGTCATATTTGGGAATAAATTTGAAATAGGTGTCTAATTTTTTCTGCATCGTTAGTTTTTTTTTATTTTTTTGTGTGGCGACACCCCCCTCCGGATTTATTTATGATCATTTAATATAAATGGATTTATACGACACGATAATTGTGGGTGGGGGAATCGCCGGCCTTTACACGGCCCATATGCTGCAAAAACGTAATCAGAAAATCATCGTACTTGAAAAGGAAAAATATCTCGGAGGGCGAATTCTCACATATACGGATAAATACATGACGGTGGAGAAAGGAGGAGCCCGTTTCTCAGAGAATCACCATCTTTTATTGGAATTGTTGAGAGAGCTTGGCCTAGACGATAAAATCGTCGAAGCATCGCCTGACGCGGTTTTTGCCCCTGCAGACGGCACGCAGTCCGTGTACAATTCAATCTTTGATTATGAGAGTGAGAGCGCGCCCTTTACGCTGCAAAACCCACTCTCGAAACTGTTTGATATATTGACGGAGTTTTACGTGGATAGTCCGACGCCGATCGCGCCTCTCCTCGCGAGAGTGATTCTGGCAAGTAAATTAGCCACAAAGGAGTATTTAATCTCTCACACTTTTGATGAATATGCGAGAGAGATAATAAGTGAACGAGAGTTGCAGCACGTGCACGACGCGTTTGGGTACTCGACGGAATTAATCGAGATGAATGCGCATGACTGCATTGAGTTGCTCGAAGGCGGTCTGAATCCGCGGCAAAAGTTTTTTGTGTTGAGAGGCGGGTTAACACAACTGATCAATGCTCTCGTTGATCGTCTGAAGAGACGGGTGATAACGGGGGCAGAAGTCCGCAAAGTAACATATGAAACAAATCATTTTATTGTAAAAACGAAAACGCGAGAGTTCAGAGCAATCAACTGTGTGTTTGCTGTTCCGAAACAGGCTCTCGAGCACTTGACATTTTTCGAACCGATTTACAGAGAGCTGAATTACATCAAATGCTTTCCTCTGTGCCGCATTTATTGCAAATTCGACATGAACGACCGGAAGAACGCATGGATCCACACTTTGCAGAAGATCACGACAAACAATAATTTGCGCATTATTATTCCGATTGATCCGAAGAATGGGGTGATCATGGCGTCGTATACGGACCACAAGTTTGCGGACTTTTGGTTGCGTTTGCATGAGAAAGACGGTACGAAGGGAGTGAACCGAGAGCTCGTGAGACTATACAAAGAGACTCTCGGCATAGACATCCCAAGTCCGATATCTACCAAGGTCTTCCATTGGAAATGTGGCGTAGGATATTGGGGCAGAGGAGCCGACAGCGAGGCTTTAGAGAGAACCTTTCTGCAGCCCTTTAAAGAGATGCCTCTTTATATTTGTGGCGAACACTACTCAGCGGATGCGCAACAGTGGATCGAGGGGGCTTTGCGAACGGCCGTAAAAGTGGTGAAGAAGGTTCAAGCGTAAATGAAGCGAGAGAAATTAAAAATCATGATTTTGTAGATGCACCAAAGAATTGCGGCAAGGTATAAGCTGCGCACGACACCGAAACGAGCGACCTTTTCTCTCAAGATTTCGAAACGGGTTTTGAAGATGGCCATTTTGCGGCGACAGATAATGCAAGTTGGATTTTGCCCGATCCATTTTGTTAAGCAACGCTTGTGGGCGTGGATGGTGCACTTGCAATCGAAGAAATATTTTTTATTGTCTACTAAATACATTTCGCACGTAAACCGGCGGCAAGACCGTAAACAGATGTAACATTCGCGAGGCATATAAAGAAGCACTATAAAATTCTTTTATTCGACATTTATGTGGAATAAAAAAAATAAAAAATTGATACCAATCATAAAGCATAATACAATTGCACATTTTGTATCCGCAATCAATAAAGGTGTAATTCTTCATGTAAAGCGAGAAGAACTGTTTCGATTACGTTTCGAACGCTGTCGACGACTACGATTTGATTGCTGTGTCGATGTCGAATTTGAAGAAGTTTTGGAGCGCGACTTTCGTTTTTTTTTCATCATGTAATAGGCAACCCCGGCGACCCCTAAACCGGCAGTACCTAAAGCAATGTTTCTAAGAAGATTTGATTTCTGTGGTTCGTCGAATGTATTTTTTGGTGGTGGTGGTTCCTTCTTTTCAGACTTTTTCTCGTTGAACGTCGTCGTTTTCGGTGGTGGTTTCTTCTTTCGAGACTTCATTTGGGATTTATTTTGAAAAACGCCATGAACGAAATCACCTTCTTCAATGGTTCCATCCTTGTACTTGAGTATCCCTTTGCCGTGTGGTTTATCACGAAATGTTTCACCTTCATACTTCTCTCTTGGATCTTTATCGTCAAAAAATATAATATGGTCTTTGTCGGATTTGTCCATAATACAATTACAAAGTATTTTTTTTTGGTGCCGAATTTTTGTATCATAAATGTATTCAGTAGAAATTTAAATTTATAAAGATGTTAAACAATATCAGGTGGGACATCCGCGATGAAGTGACAAACGCAGAATGGAGACGCGAGGGCGAAGACCCACAATGGAAAACCGGAAATATTCTTTCTCAAGAAGATCTTGATACCCCTGTTTTTTCAGATGTCGATGAAGATTATGTTTCTATTCGTTTTTTTGTCGACGATGGTTGGAGTATTCATGTTGACAGACAAATTTCAAGTCAAGTGACGGTGCGTTCATTATTGACTTTTATTAAAGATTTTTATGCCGAGACGATGGAACCGGAAACTTTTGAACGTGTATGTGCAAATAATGACCTTGATAATGAAGAATATGATGATTACTTTACAAACATTGCGGCGTTTGATGATGAGATGGGCTTGCCCTTCGAAGGGCTTGAGCACCAAGGAGGTATAAGGTACGAAGTATTGATTGGGCCCATCTAATAAAGGACACAAGGCTCGGGCACGAGACGTGCCCTTTGAACCAACGGTAAGGCACTGAATGTGCCGACCGTCGGACGCGAAGCGTCCTTTTCACTTGTTTCCATTAAATTAATTAATTTAATTTAATACATTTAAATAATTTTTAAATATATTAAATAGGCGTTTTAAATGTGAAAAAGTGTAAAACAAAAAGGGAAGGATCAAAAGGAATGAACGCCTTCGGCGTTCCACCGTCGGCGCTATAAGGTGCGTCGCATCTGCGATGCTCCGAAGTGCCTATAACAATAATAATATTTAATAAGTTACATATATTCCTTCACCGCTTTCACCGCAGCTGCCCAAGAAGCCGATGAAGACGAAACACCATTGTAAAAATCATTGAGCAACTCAATAAATTCTCGCATTTGTGCCTTTGTCCTGAATTGAATATAAAGACGATTATGCACGGTGTGGTCCCAGAGTGTCACGCCTTTTTTGCTCGAATATACCATCAACATTTTGATATACTCGATGTTCGAGTACACCGAATACCTTTCCGCCGCATCCAGGTGTTTCTTCAGTATTTGAACCGATGCCGTCAACAACGAAATAAGCATTTCCGGGTTGTACATAGTATATCTGGTTGTCCTTAAATCCGGATATTTCGCCGCTTCCGCTATAAATTCATGAGCGCCATCAGTCATTATTTGTTTTCCCACCGCCACGAGTGCTTCCAGTATATCACATTCCGCGCGGTCTTTCATATTTTGTCCATCAATGCGAATCAGTTCGTCCGCCAATTCATCCTTACCAATCACATTCAAAATATAGTCGTAGATGTGCGTCTTTTTCATTTCTCGCCTGCGAAGCACCGTTTGTAAAGGGTGCAACTGAGTGTTCTCCATGTGAACAATAAATTGGTAGTAAAAAATAATATCCGTCGAGGCCGAACTTAAATCTAAAGACAACCGATTCAGTCTTGGCAGTGTGCTTTCAAAATCCTGGGCAAGTTTCGTTTCCATAGTGTTTTGCGCACCATATTTTCGCACCTCTTCCACAAAACTTTCATAACATCTTATCATATTATACGCATCACTTCTAATCTGAGAAAATCGTTGAAACGCCTCTGTGAAATCTCTGCCTTCGCAGTTATTCCCCTGCGTCGGCGGCACACCGCCCCGATGTTCGCGCATCCACTGATAGTAGTGCGGATTGTGCACTGTACCATTTTCAACTGTGCCTTTCGACCAACTGAACGCGGTTTTGCATTCGACGCACCACATCTGGTCGCAACCGTCAATTTTCGAAATGCGCAATCCACACGCCGGACAAGGTCGCGTATTCTTGCGGAGTTCTTCCACAGTGGCAACATCCTCGGGTTTGCATTCATGTTCGTCGCGGGTTCCATCCACGATGCAGACAAAACATTTGGTGCATGTGAACTTTGTGCACAAGTCGCATTTGTATTGGGTCGTGAGCATGCCCCGACATCCATTATTCTGACATTGCATCACAAACTTGCGTCCAGTTCCACAACCCTTCTGGTCACTCTCGGTCAAATTGGCATGACGCAAGGCGCCCTCATAATACTCCGGAGTTTTTGCGATTTCGCGATCTACCAAGATGGTGCGGCGATGGGCTTTGTAGTCCTTATCCATGAATGCTGCGTTGAGTGCGCTTTTTGTGAATTCCAAGCTCCATTTATTGCGACAATTCATGCAATGGGGGTCGGTTGTCACACTGGTCAAGTAAGTTCGCACACACTCTTTGCAGCCACGGAAAGAGCAGCTCGGAAAATAACAAGTGACTTGTGAGCGCAACGCTTTGTTATAATCGGCGCAACAAATTGGACAAGTCGTCATTTTTTTTTGGAGAATGTCCGAATAAATTGTGATAATGTCTCCCAGTCAATAAACCACAACCTCATAAAAAAAATGTTTGCCCTGTTCGAGTTTGCTTGGTGGACGTTTGTCCACAAAATCCTTTTGCTAATAAGTGTGTACATGGTGATGTCGCTGAAAGTGCCTTCTGAAGATGACGACAACGACGACGACCACTTGTCAAATTACAAAATCCTCGAAACCTTGGGCGAGGGGGCATTTGGAAAAGTGGTCCGATGTCAGAAAAACGGGGAAACCTACGCGATGAAGATACAGGAAAAAGAGGGGACCGAATTTGTGGAGGAGGAGGTCCGTGTATTGCGGACGATTGGAGATAATTACACATGTGTGAAAACCGTCTCAATATTTGAAGATGACACTCGGCACTATATTGTGTTTGAGAAACTGTACAAATCGCTGTATCAAATTATTTCTTCAGATTTATTAAAAGATGCCGACATTGTATCGGTAACGAAACAGACGCTCGAGGCTCTCTTGTATCTGCACTCGAAAAATATTATTCACGGAGACATCAAGCCGGAAAATATCATGTTTACAAACATTTTGTGTAAAAAAATAAAATTGATTGACTTTGGACTATCGACATTTGACGACTCGACGAACAAGCCAAACACGATTGCGACCACGCCCTACCGGTGTCCCGAGAGCATATTGAACTTGTGTTGGTCGTTTGGCGTGGACATATGGGCATTGGGGTGCGTGATTAGCGAAATGAAAACGGGTAAATTACTTTTCGATTCGGGGGATCACTGCGAGGAAGAGCCGAACGACGATGCGAAGCAGCGGCATTTGTCTGAGATTGAGAAAGTGTGTGGACCATTTACGAAACAGATGGTGCGCAAATGTCCGCAAATGTTTACAGAAGATGGTCGATGCGGGTCGCAATTTATGAGCGAAGAGTCGAAACGCATTTTAAAAAAGCAAATGATGATCAAAGAGGTGTTTGCAGACAATGAAGACATGGCGAATTTGGTCAAGAAGATGCTCACTATCGATCCGTGCCGAAGAATCAGTGTGGCGGGTGCGATGCGACATAAATTGAAAGAAATCTTAGATGCTTGTATAATGTAAAGAGAACAATAATATAAAAATTAATATTTTTTTTTTATTATTTAAGAATTTTTAACGGCGAATTGCCGAGTGAAACATTTTTGCACGACGGACCGAAATACTGGTCACACCGACGCCAGCACCTGGAACATAACGGTTAAATATATTGCCCTGACTGTTTTTGATACTGTCAATGGGTAAAACGCGACCGTTGCTGCTTCCGCCGTTGTTAGAAATGCGTTGTCGAACGCGACGTTCAGTGAAAAAGAGAGCCATTTTTTTTTATAATAGAACTATATATTTTTATCGACAACTTCAGAAAGGGATATGTCATCAATATTTTGGGTAATAGTAAACGAGAACTGGGCGCTGGGTTTCAGACTATAACGCTTTAAATATTTGTAGTGGTCTGGGTCTTGAATATGTTGGCGCTCTTCTTCAGTGAAGGACGCGTCCGAGTCGGAGTCGGAGTCGGAGTCAGAATCGTCATCGTCATCGGCATTGGTAATCGTGAAACCCTCTTCGCCGGCAATATTGATGCGACCGTTGGCGATATAGTAGGTGGGTGCGCCCTCGACATCGAGTTCAGACTCGACAGTGGCAGCGCAGAATTCGATTTTCTTAATAATAGTGACAATTTTGTCCTGAAATTCGTCGGTCTCGAGTTTTGCCTCGCGCTTATACTCCTCGATGAGATCGAGGCCGGATTTGAGTTGGAACTCGATTTCGGCCATGTATTCCTCGACGAGTTTGGTTTTTTCTTCAATAAATTTTTTCTTGGCGATGGGGTCCATAAAAGTTATATAATTATTAAATATTGTTTTATACTTTTTTTTACACTACTGTATAATAAAAAACACAGATGAAACTTTTTCTCTGGGTATACTTTGTTTTTTGAACGATTTTGGTAATTTCCGAGTTGATGGAGTAGCCATTTGTGCTTAAATAGGCGAGGAGAGAGGGGATATCGTCGGCAGTCAAAAACTCGTTGTCGCGACGGAAGTTGCGTCGAATGGCGAACTTGCAGCAATCAGTGTTATTCAGAGAGTCGTTGTAATCGAAGGGGGACAAACGGGGCGCACGAAACCGGCTGACGAGTTGTCCGAGAGGTCCGATCGGCATTTTATCGATGACAATAATATTGTCATACTGCTTGGAGAAAGTGTTTAAATAAGGTTCGATGGTCAAGGTATATGCCGAAATTTGTTGAAAAGGAGATTCGTCGCATTGATTCATTTTTGTTTAATTAATATATTCAACTATTTTTTAATTAAATTATATAGTAAGGGGTTCATACCATCACAGATTGTCAAATTTATACCGGTATTGTGAACATTCAATAATAAATTTTTATTGTAAACTGGAAGCGTTGAAAGCTCCGGATTATCGGAGCAGTCTAGTATCTCAAGGTAATACGGAAGAGGCGGCAGTGCTTTCAGTTTGTTATTAGAGCAGTATATACGTCGCAAGGATACAGGGAAAGCCGGTAAATAAACTAATTCATTATTTTCTATATGAAGCTCCCGAAGGTTTTTGAACTCAACTAAAGAAGGTAATTCTCTAAGTTCCTTTCCAGACAAATTTAAAATTTCGGTTGTGTAATCGTAACTCATTTTGTAGATTTTTTCTGAAAAATTCTGTTAAGATCAATTTTTAGTGCGCTTCCTTTTTGATTTTTTATTTGACACATGTCCTTTTTTATTGCTTTTTCGGTAACCACCTCCTTGACTTAAGGGTGCCTCACCTAAAACATTCACAATTTTACCATCTTTAATAAACTGGCCATTCTCGTTTAACTCAAAATTAAATAATTTTTTATTCAACTCGATTTCATCTGGAGTTGGTGTACTACTCATTTTTAAATTAACATTAACGGGTTGTAGCTTAGACACATTTCCTACCCTCGCAGGTGGAGCTGCAGACGCAGCAGCTTTTGATTCAATCGATTTCGTCCAGTTATCAAATGACATTCCGACAATTTTATTCCAAAACTCGAATTTATCTTCTTCCGGAAATGCGTTAGAAAAGTTCGACAAAATCTCATTCTTTTTTGCTAGTTTGTTGAGTGAATCTAAATATGCTTCGCCATTACTTGGATTTCGTTCAATAAAACCTTTTTTATAATTTTTTATTCCTTCGGATCTTTGTTTTATTCCTTCTTTGCGCAGTGTCTCCGCAAGTGTTTTGTCATTATTTTTTTTTTCATCCGATATAATTCGTTGAACAGTTTTGTTTATTTCCTCAATATTTTTTGACACACTAAAGTTTTCCAAACTATTATTGATTTCTTTTATTGATTTTTTTGCAGATTCTTGTTCCATTTGTTCCAACACAGTTGTCGGCTTTGTTTGTAGAATTTTATTCAAATCTTTTATTTCTTTCGCTTTTTCTGTTTTAAATTTGAAAGGCATCAATTCTATCAAACTATTTTTTCTTTCGATAAATGCGTCTCTGATTTCCGGCGTTTCTTCAGTATTTATAGAATAAATCAAACATCTTAAAAGATCATACATCCCAGAATAATCCAGTTCCGGATCCTTTGTTTTATCTTTTTTAATAAGCGGTGTGCATGTGTTTCCGTCGACGCTAGTGTCGCCGCTACTATTGCCGCTACTTGAGGAATTGCTGGTAGAACTTGATGATTTTTTTTTCGCACCACATTGCGATTCAATTTCAGGAAATAACTTTGCAATATTTCCATTATTATATTCAGATTCAAAATTTTTAATTTCTTTCAGTGTGAACACAGTTTTTTTCGCGTCTCCAAGTGATTTTTTTAAAAAATTAATTTCGTCACGTTTGTTTTTTCTTTCTTCTTCGCCTGTTATTTTTTCAAAATTATTTTCTTCTTTTTCAATAACTTTTTGTAAATCGATTGATTCGCGTTTTGCTTTTTCTTCCATTCCCATTGCAAGCTTATCTATATGAGATCGTAGACACACTGGATTACAGCTAATAATTTCATACAGGTTTTTAAACTTTTCCTCTTTAAAATCAATAATTTCATCCTCTTGACGTATTTTTCCAAAATAACGTGCTTGAAGATACTTATTCGTTATATTAAGTTTATCATTAAGATGCGTATCTGTAAATTTTTTTAATTTCTGTTTTAATGATTCGATTTCATCAGGGTTACTAACTGGATTTTTCGCTTTTCTGTCATCGTACAATATTTGCAACTCGTTTATAATTTTTTCATCAAGAACAGCTGTTTTCGATTCTGATTCTAAGGCATCATTGATTGACTGTGTCAACTGTTTACTAATTTTTGTTGCAGCATTATTAACCTCTGCATCGGTGTATGAATTGAATGTGGATTTTATCTCATCTTTTATTTTTTTTGAAAGAGTGATTTTATAAGGCTCTTTACCTCTTTGTATTAAATAAAATTTATTATAAATCGGTACTAGATCTTGTGGGAAATCTGCAGACGGAGGCCAAATTTCGATTTTGTCTTCGACTGGAGGAGTAGGAGTCTCTATAACAGGTTCAGGAGGAAGAAGAGGTTTTCTTTGACCGAGTAAGCCAGCAAGGCCTTCTTTTATATCGGATTTAGGTGGTGGTATATCTTCATTGCTTAATGCAGATGGAGGTTTTCTTTGACCCAATAAGCCAGCAAGTCCTTGTTTTATATCTGACATTGGTGGTGGTGTATCTCCATTACTTGACGCAAATGGAGGTTTTCTTTGACCCAATAAGCCAGCAAGTCCTTGTTTTATATCTGACATTGGTGGTGGTGTATCTCCATTACGTAATGCAGGAGGAGGAGTTTTTTTTGGACCGAACAAGCCAGCAAGGCCTTGTTTTATATCTGACATTGGTGGTGGTGTATCATCTACACTGCTTGAAATACCAGAAGGCGGTTGAGGAGGTAAGTCACTCTGTTTTCTATCTGGCAAAACATTTACTCTTTGTTGAATCAAAGGGCTGCTGTCTTGATTAAATGGTTTCCTATTTTTTCGGGTTTCCTTAAAATTTTTTATATCCTGAAGTGTCATTGGATTTGTTAGATCAAAATCTATGTCATCGATATTTGCAGACACTGAACCGTTATTTGACAAATCTCTCTTTGGCAAAATTACAGGTGTATCCAATGGATTTACGCCGCCGAAATGTTTCTTTTTTTTTTGAGTCCGCTTTCTCATAAAATATAAAATAGAATTAGAAAATAAGATTTTTCTACATTATAATGAAACTCGCGTTTTATACATGTTTTTATGGAAATAGCAATAACGATGCATTTAGTATTCCGTCTCTTCCATCTACAAAATATGACTGTTACTATTTCACAAACAATATGACTATAATCGAAAGGTTACAAGGAACATCCTGGATCGGTGTTTTCGAGCCACATAAAAAAACCACCGACGATGTCTTGGAGAGTTGCATGACAGGAAAGCATGTCAAGGTTCTTCCGCATTTATACAAAGAGCTCTGTAATTACGATTTTACTTGTTTCCTAGACAGCAAACTCTCTAAAGTCAGCGAAATTTTTGTGGAAGATCTTATCGAGAGGTTTTTTGTAAAAGGCGGCTACGCTCTATTACTAAGACACCACTGGTTCCTTGGTAATAATATATGGGAAGAGTTTCACGAGTCGATGTTGCAACACAGGTATCTCGTACATTACGATCAATATTTCAATTATATTGAAAAACAATTGTCAAGTGGTTTAAGCGAAACCACGGCGTACCACTGTGCATGCGGTTTCCTTGTACGAAACATGAAACATCCGATGATTAACGAGTTGAACGAAATGTGGTATCAACACATTGAAGAGTGTGGTATTCAAGACCAGATATCGTTTTTTTTCGTAAAACAGTTTTTTGATTGTTACATCCATGCGTTTCGAGAGGAGCCATTTGAAAGGAAACCGACGGTAAGGCACCTTTGAGGGGCCGACTGTCGGACGCGACAAGGTGCTCCCTTCGGGAGCATCTGCGATGCTCCGGAGGCGTCCTTTTTCCTTTTGATCCTTCCCTCTTTCGATCACGCGAATATATAAAAAAAAAATTACCGTTGTTTCACAGTTTTTGCACTGGTTTGCCGGACTCGAACGGTTCGATTCGGCGCTACTCCAAAATATTTGGCAACTTTAGCATCGGTCCACTCTCGATCGAGAGGCGGGAGAGGCACCCATTTCAAGGTCGACTCGCTGATGTGTTGATCGATCTTGCGCAAACTCACCATATAATTGGCAAAATCGGTTTCCAAGTAAGATTTGAGAGACTTGGCTTCGGCCAGAGAGCCTACTCGAAAGCCGAAATATGTTTGGGACGCAACCTCTCGATTCGACGCAATAATAAACTTGCCGAAGCCGTCGCCGCCTCTCCCCGAACCATTCGGCGTAAATACTTTCCAAAAGTTGTACGGATTTTTAATGTACTTGGGATCGACATATTTGACGCCGCCTTTTTGCGCCGACACGTAACATTTTACGGTTGCATTGCCACTCGGTTTGTTCTTAAAATGTTCGAAATTGGTCTTCATGCCAAAGTGCCACATGGATAAATAGAGAGTATTTACACTCGGATACTTGAGAGCCTTGTTGATGAGAGGATAGGCTCTCGGATCGGGCACCAAAATGTCGTATTTATCCAGCTGTATTGCGCGCGAAGAGTGGCCCGTGACAAATTCAGTGAGACCCTTGTACGACTTGTTTAAATAAAAATAATTGACACCGCCCTTCACATCGATCGCTGGCCATATGGAGCGCGAATTGGGGATGTGATGGATGGACACAATGTCTTTGCGCGAGAGCATGAATTTGCGAAAATCGTCGAGACCGTTACCGCCGGAAAACCACCGACTCGGCACAACGAATAAAAGTTTGGACGAGGTCATATCGATGGCTTTCATGATAAATTTCGAGTAGAGAGGTTGTGCCGAGGTGTCTTTGGGTTTGGCGTCGTTGTAGGGCGGATTTCCGATAATAATGTCGTATTTATCCTCTCCATCCAGCTGCAAAAAGTCTTTGTTTATAATGTTGGGAGAGGCGTCGACGTCAATCATGGCAAAGATTTTTTTGCAATTGGTGACATTATATTTGTTGAGTTCGTTCATGAAGAGCATTTTCTCGATAATGTGCTTGCTTCGTGCGGCGTCTCTCTCGATGGTGTTGCGGAGAGAGTGCATCAAGCGGTAGTAAACGACAATGGGAAAGTTGCCGATGCCGCAAGCGGGGTCGAACCATTTGAGAGTCTTGTCTTTCCAGACAGAGGCGGGGAGTTCGTCGAGCATTTGTTCGATAAAATAGAGAGGTGTGAAAACTTCGCCAAATTGATTTTTTTCGAAATCTTTTGGAATAAGGTTTTTGGTTAAAATATTGGCGACTTCTTCATTCATTTTACAAATTTAAAAAAAAAATACAAAAATGAGTATATATATTACACACCGACTAAATAAATAATTGGCGTTGTGTAATTTATGACATGACAACATATTTGACCCGGACATCATTTTCATAAAGACACAATAAATATTCGCGTGTCGGATGATGGTAATAAATGGCTCGGCCGTGGAGTTTGCTGAAATTGAAATTGCCCTTGTACCAAGAGCCCGTGCCATAATGGTATTCGCCCATGCCGTGGTGAACATTATTGTGAAATTGGCCTTTATAATATGGAACCGAAATCTCGTCGGGTTCGGTGATATCGTAATATTGAACGCCATACCCTTCGGCATAACCATTGACAAAATTGCCGTCGATAATGGAGTGACACCGAGGATTGCCACTGGCATCGCAGGGCTGTCCTTTGGCATTTCGAAACGTTCCTTCGAATATTTCTTTAATTCCTCTGCCATGTGGTTTCCCGTTTTTCCACTCACCTTTATAACGAGACAACCTTTTTCGGCCGCAAAAGTACCACAGATTTGGATCGTTTGGCAGAGTCAGCGGTTCGACGTCGTCCAAAGGGTGTGGATCGAGAGTAACAAAATCGCGAACGAGGGCATTCGGTTCTGTAGCAACAACCACTTGAATTTCACTCACGGGCACCCGTCTGCCTCCGTGCAAAAACATTTCATAAAAACTCTCTTGTTGAATGTCCTCGGGATCGGGAGCTTCATTGTCCAAGGAGTTTTGGAAGAAACGAAACCCGCGTAAATGATCGTCTTCTTGGATGGTTAAAGGATCTTCTTCTTCTTCTTCTTCTTCTTCTTCAATAACTGGTAAGGGCAGTGGCTGCTGTGTTGGTTGCTGCGGCTGCGAAATCATGGGAGTTCGGCAATAAGGGCATGCAAACCCATTGTGTGCGATATTTTCGAATAAACAAACAGAATGAAAAGCGTGGCCGCACTTTGTGACGACGCGATTCTTCGGGCCTTTAATATTTTCAAGACAAATTGGACAACTCATAAATGGAAACTTGTCAATACCTTTAAATCTGAATTTCAAAATCAGATTTTGGAAAAGAATATGACGAAAGATTTTTTCGGGTAATATTTGGATTTACGTTTTCGTTCCGATGTAAATTTTTGTATTGCTTGCTATACTTGTTTCCGAATACTTCATTTTTCACAGCATCTTTAGTTAACTGAGAGCCGAGATCAAAAGCATTGGATCCGATCATTTGCAAAGTTTTGCGAACCATACCGCCTTTGCGAGCTTTGTAAGCTTTGCAGGTTCTCCTGGATTTTCGTCGCTTGGTTTTTCTCATTTTCTATATAAATACAGAAGAAGAAAAACCTCTCAGATTGGATTTTTTTTTCTTGCTCTCGATGCAACTTTTTATAAGAGATGGAGAAACACCCGATTGTTTCGAGTACTTATCAATAAGATTATTGATGAGCATGAGAGAGGATGGATTAACAGTAAGTAGCGTTTTTTTCAAATCAGGAGTTGCTGCGTGGATAAAGCAGAACGCCGTTGTTTGCGAGACTACGCAAAATAAAAAAAAAATAATTGACAATAATAACATCATTTGTTTTTTTTCATTTACTCGGTAATTAATTGATAGTAATATTCGAGGATTTTTTAAGGCAATATCAGAAACCGAGGAGTATGAAAAATTTGATTTTTTAATTTTAATTCATTAATGGCCTTCGAAAAGGTCTGATATAAAAATTGCGACTCTCAATTGAGGGTCGAAATCTTTTTTTATGTAAAATATGAGTATTGATGGGCGACGGTGTGACATTAAGATTAAATGTGGGCTCTTCTTCTGCTTCTTCTTGTAGAGAGAACTCTTGTTGAGAGAACTCTTGCAGAGAAAACTCATCTTCTTCTTGTTGCGATGATGATGATGATGACTCGGGCGTATAATCGTCTGGCGTTTCCCTTGTAATATGCAAAAAATTGTACTCTTCTGCATCATCATCTGGTTGATTATTATTATCAAATTCGCAAGGTGAATATAAGTCGTCGTCGGCAATATGTTGTTCAACAATTGGAATATGCATAGGCAATGATGATGCAGCAGAATATACCGTCGGAACTATGTCGTCGCTCCAGTAAACCGGATCATAGTCGCGAACCATTTGAGCCAACTCTTTAAAAATATGTTGCAAACCTTTGCTGCTTTCTCGGACAGACCAGTTCCACCAATCACTGATAAGATCGAGAGATACATCCGGACGCATATGGCTGAGAAATTCGTTGAACGCCATGTCGCCCAACCAGTCTCTTAATTTTTGTTTATAAGTAAGGGGCGCGGTGTCCCAGTGCTGTGGTTTCATTTTTTCTTTTTTTTTACACCTTTGCACTTTTCAAGTGCTTGGATTTGTCACTAATAAAAGCCGACTCGGTCGGCGGTTTCACAAGTTATGAATTGTGCAAATCTGTAAAATTTTTTTTATGATTCGTAGGCAGAAGCTCCGCTTAATACGCCAGTGTCGAGCGTTGAATAAGTTTCTTGTGAATGATAAATTTCTTGTGACTCCTTTAATAAGCACTCGACATGTATTGGAGAACAAAGGATATGTTTGTTGTCGTTAAAATAATCTGGTGAGGTTTTGTAATAAAACTCCTTTAGTTCTTTTTGGAAAGATTCGTCCTCCAGTTTTTTTTGGTAAGCGTCTGCTAGTTTTTTTTGGTAAGCGTCTGCTAGTTTTTTTTCATAAGATTCGTCTGCAGTCGCATCTTTTGAAACGCTTATAGTTCCATCATCATTTTTTACAAAATGTTTTGCAAATTCGTCAGCGGTATCGTCTAAATATTTTTGGTAAAATTCATTTCTCGCTGCGTCTGGATATATTACATGTGGTTTTGAAAATTCATCAGTGCTTACGGTCGCACCTACTGTGCTTTTGGTCGCACTTACAGTGTTTGCGGTCGCATCTAGAGTGCTTACGGTCGCACCTAGAACTTCTGACGTACTATTATCACATGGAGAGTCGTTTAAAGACTCGACTTGTTGCTGCTTATCTAAAGCCCCGCTAAACTCCTTATATTTTGCAATAGCGCCATCGATATTTGCAAAATTTTCAAACATAATCCGACTCATTTCTGCCGGCGTAATTTTGAACTCGCCAGTCTCTCGAATCGATTCGCGCTGCTCGTCTGTTAACGAGGTGTCGTAAAAAAACTCGAGCATCTTGATAACAGTGTTGAACGAGCAGCAAGTAAACTTGGCAATAATATCGATACGCCCAGGACGAACAAGAGCCGTGTCAAGTACGTCGGGGAAGTTTGATGTCATAATTACGATGCGACCGGGCATTTCAAGGACCCCATCCAGCAAATTCAGCAAGAAAGAGAGATCTATTTTGTGAACATCACCTTCACCGCTTTTGTTAAGCGTAGTCGTATTACTCCTCTGAAGCACCAAATCGCTCTGACAATCGACATCCTCAAGCACATAAATGCGTTGATCGAGAGGAATGCAATACGGTTCGCCGACTTCCACCTGCACCATTTCGTTGAAAAACAGATTTTCCAGTTGTTGTTTGGTGATGTCGTTGTTCAAATTAATGTTGAAAATATGCCGGCGCGTCTCGTGAGCCAAACATTTGATTGTCGAAGTTTTGCCAGTTCCTGGTTTGCCCGAGAGAAGAAGACCGAGAGAGTAAGGGATGCCCTTCTCGTTGTACCAATCACGATTATTGATGAAAAAATTGACGCGATTTTTGATGGTGTCGATATCTTCGCCGAACAAGTTGCTGAATTTGCGGTTGGTGCTGAAACGTTTCATTGAAAAGGTCATGGTGGCAGGGAGTCGAGAGAAGTCCTTTTTTTGCACACCATCGTTGCCCATTACTTTCATGGCGAACCGCGGCACCATATTAAAGTAGCATTTTGCATTTCCGAGTTTATTTTTCTGGGCCAAGACATAATTTTGCGTGACTTGGTCTAAAAAGGTTCGCAATTCGTCGACAGTTTTGTCGAAACTATAGATTTCCAAGAGTTGGGTTGGCATCTGTTGACTCGACGACGATGAGGACGAAGACGACGAAGAAGAAGACAACTCGGTATCAGTGGACTTGGTCAAGATAGCAAAGACATCGGGAGCGATTTCCACAACCGAGGTTTGATTCATCATGAAATTTTTGTTTTTGTAGCTGACATGGGTGGTATTTTTGCAATTGGTAACAAAGTCCATGAGAGATTGCCCGATGACATTCTCTTGATCGCCGATGCGAATCGTCAAAGTGATGGACGAACGCTTTGTTTTCAGGACGTTATTTTCGGTGACGACCGTATTGATGGTGTCTTTATAAGTGTTGACATAGTGAGAGACGTACTTTAAATAAAGAAAACTGCTGAGAGCTGGCAGATATTTAATAATCAAATCGACAAACTGTGTAATAATCAACAAGTAAATGGTGCTTACCATGCCGGATTCACTGCCATTATTTTTCGCGTTCATATTATTCATCATTAACATGGTTAACATCTGAGACTTGATCAAGTCCATGCCGCTATTCGATTGCTGATTTTGCATTGAGAGAGAGTGTATAACAGTTGAACAAAATAATTTTAAATACTTTTTCGAAAAGAAATTGATAATATTTGTCGAGCGCCACTTTCTCCTCCTTTCCTACAAAATATAGAGCACATATACACACTATATGTGTTTTGTCCCCATTAGTTTAGCAGCTATAATATTTGTATATTTTTATATATTTAGAACTATTATATACAACAATGTCAGCGTCAGACAATTTATGGATAGCAGGTGGTGGCGGATACTATGCAGGAAACCTCTTTGCAACAAGTACGGATGGCATTACTTGGACACGGCAAGGAAAAAATAATTTTGGAACAAATGTTTCATGTATTGAACGCGCAAATGGTATGTTTGTTGCAGTTGGCTACGATTCAAATGGTACTGGAAGTAAAACGGCTATTGCAACAAGCACAGATGGTATTACTTGGACATCTCGCATAATAGCTAATTACACTTTGTATAGTGTTGCTTATGGAAATGGGTTATGGATAGCAGGTGGTAGTTTTGCAAGTTTAAAAAGTACAGATGGAATAACATGGACTGCAGTTACTATGAAATCAAATCAAACATATTGTGTAGCATATGCAAATGGTTTGTGGGTTGCTGGTGGTGCCGGTGGAAACAGTTTGGCATCAAGTACCGATGGCATTTCTTGGACCGGTCGTGGTTCAAGTGTTATGACATCTGTTACACGTGCAGTAGCGTATGCAAATAATTTATGGATTGCGGTAGGAGAAGGTTCAAATCATACTGCCACAAGTACAGATGGTATTAATTGGACTGGTCGCGGTACACTTTCTGGCTTTAATGGTGTATATGCAGTAGCTTATGGAAATGGTTTGTGGGTTATTGGTGGTTCTCGTACTTCTAGTGGATACACTATTGCGACAAGCACTGATGGAATAACCTGGACTGGTCGTGGTATTTTTACTGGTTCAATCGTATATGGCGTTGCTTATTCAAATGGTTTATGGGTTGCTACTGGTTCTAATGATCTTGGTCCTACATTTGCAACAAGTACAAATGGTACAACTTGGACAAATCGTACAACTGGATTTCAATATCCCAACGAAACCGGATTTTGCGTTGCTGGTCCAAATCTTCCAACAACATTGTCAAACTTTACAGTCGCATCAAGAGCACTCGGAAGTGGAAACTTTACAATTACAGCCCCAACAACAAATAGTAATGGCACATTCAGTTATACAAGTTCAAACACTGCGGTCGCTACTATTGCAGGAAACACTGTAACTATGGTTGGAAAAGGAAGCACAACAATTACTGCAACACAAAGTAACACAAAACAGTTCCAAACTGGAACAATTAGCACCGTTTTTGGGGTATACATAGCCGGTTCTTACACAGCAAACAATGTCAATTATACGTACTATGATGGGTTAGGAACCGCCACAGTAACCACATCCAGTTCAGCCACCGGCGATATCAACATCTTAACAACTTTTGATGTCAACGGCACCACTTATACTGTCACCAGTATTGCAGCAAGTGCTTTTAGTAGTCGCCCAATCACCAGTGTTACTATTCCAAACACAGTCACATCCATTGGTGCCAGTGCCTTCTGGACAACCAACATTGCAAGTGTCACAATTCCCGCAAGTGTCACCTCGGTCGGAACCAATGCCTTCGGCAACTGTGTAAACTTGGCAACCATTGTCGTAAATGCTTACATATCAAATCTTGCATCAGCTTTCACATACATGAATGCTTCGCTTGCACAAACATGGACTTTTGATTATGCGGGTGCGGTTCCAGGCGGTATTTGCGCGGGTAAACTACTCAGTAGCGTTACAATTGGCAACACAATCACAGGAATCGAAGGAGGCGTGTTCCAAGGGTGCACTGGACTCACTTCAATTTCTCTCCCATCAACAATTACAAGTATTGGACTGGATGCTTTCAGAGACTGCACTTGGCTGACAAGTATCACAATTCCAAATGCAGTGACAGTTATAGGCGGCCGTTGTTTTATGGGTTGCACCGGTTTAACAAGTTTTACAATTCCATCTGGTACGACTTTAAATCCAACTTATGGCGTATATGGTGAATCAGTGTTTATTGGATGCACAAATTTGACTACATTTAATATCTATTCATATGTTTCATTTATCGGTGGAATGCTTACAGGTTTTACAACTCCAAACATAACGATGACGTTCAACTATGTTGGAGCAGTTCCCGACATTGCTTTCCAAAATAGTACTTTAATTAAAACAGTAGTTATTGGCGACTTAATAACAAGCATCGGTTACGGTGCTTTCTATATGAACTCTAACATAACAAGTCTCACGTTGGGTTCTTCGCTAACGCTGATAGGTCAAGGCGCATTTAGTGGATGTACCAAAATTACAAGTATTACTCTCCCGTCATCATTGGTAACTATTCAAGACAATGTGTTTGTCTCAACCCAAATCTCGACCATTTCGTTTCCCGCGTCTCTCACAGCTCTCGGCGGAAATGCATTTGGCGGATGCACGGCTTTAACCAGCGTGACAATTCCTCCGACTTTAACAACTGTGGGTAGCAATGCGTTCACCGGTTGCACGAGTTTGAGAACGATTGTTGTTCAAAAAAATTTGACCGGTTTTGCCGGAAGTTTCCCAACAAACAATACGAATACCTCGGTAACATTTGATTATGCCGGGTTGATCCCTGCATCGGCTTGTACAAACAAAACCGGAATAACCAGCCTGATTATTGGTAATTCAATTACTGGAATCGGAACTTCGGCATTTAGTGGATGCACAGGCCTGACGAACATCATAATTCCCGCATCGGTTACTTCGATTGGAGCCAGCGCGTTTAATGGTTGTTCAAATTTGAATACGGTTTCATTTCTGGGCGCCATTCCCACCATTGGTTCGAGTAACTTTACATCAGCAACCGATACAGCGTTTTACAAAGTGGATGCCACCACAAATACAAACCCCACTACAGTGAACACCAATCTCAGCATGTTTACTACCAAGACTCAGATCGGTATTGCCAGTCCGACAATAACTAATTTCGTAGTCCCCAGCAAACGATTGTACGATCCTTCGTTCATATTAGTTGACCCCAGTTCAAACAGTAGCGGTTCTTTTGTTTACTCGAGTTCGGACACATCGGTCGCAACAATCAATGGAAACGTAGTAACGATTTTATCGATAGGAACCGCCGTGATTACCGCCACTCAGCAAATTGCATACACGTCTGGTTTTAATTACACGGAAGGAACCATCACTGCAAGCCTTGTCGTAAACAAGGCGATGCCCAACCTGGGAACTTTGTCGATAGCAAACAAGACGGCAAGCGACGCCCCCTTTGCGATTGCAGAGCCGACCAAACCGGCTAACCATACAGGCACTTGGTCATACAGCACCACCGATACTGATAAAATTACAGTAAGCGAAAACATGGTCACAATTCTTGCCGCTGGACTTGTTCGAGTAAGTGCGACACTTTCCAGCGACTCTCTCTATGAAGCGAAAACAATATTTTGCCAATTCTCGATTGCCGAAGCGGGAAGTTCCGCGAGTTCTTTCACGTATACAGAAACATCCACGGTTGTGAATGTGATTCCATCGACGGTTCAGCCAGTAGCGAATACAGTAACTTTGTCGCCAACTCTTTTTTCGTCGTCTCTCATCACACAGCTGAACCCAACAACAGGAACGGATGCGGAAAAGGTGGAAAACCGCAATCTGATTTCGCAAATCCTTTTCGCAAATTTCCCGACAGCAACAACCGTAGTGGTTCCGAAAAGTATTATATATTTGCCAACGGCGATCAAACAGACAGGAGTTACAACAGTCACTGTTTTGAAAACAGATGCGACAACCAGCGAGTCACCACTCATTTTGAGTACGGCAAATTTAACCCAAGACACCGTGTTCTTTTCGGAGTTTAATAATGTTGGCAACTCGATGAAAATGAACGGTTCCGGTTCTTTTGCCGGATACAGTGTAAAAATAACAAAGGACACCGGCGATAATTATATTATTACCAAAACCGACAATTTGAATGTTGTCACCACATCCACTTCGGTTAAAGGCGACGTCATTTTGTATGCAGGATTTAAATTGGTATTAGGATCCGTCACTGGTCAATTGTTTGACCCGAATCCCGTGATTACTAATTTTACAATGCCAACCAAAACGTTTGGAGATGCAGCATTCACGATTGTTGCGCCGACATCGAACAGTGATGGTGCGTTTTCGTATACGAGTTCAAATACGTCGGTTGCGACTATTGCCGGAAACGTGGTAACCATTGTTGGCGCAGGTACTTCGACAATCACGGCAACGCAAGAAAGTGCGTCATACTACAATTCAGGAACGACAACCGCATCTTTTGTTGTAAACAAAGCAACGCCCACGCAATCAAACTTTTCCATTCCTGCGAAAGTGTTTTCCGACGCTCCTTTCACCATCACAGCTCCAACTTCGAATAGTACAGGTGCATTCACTTACTCGAGTTCAAACACGGCAGTAGCCACAGTAGCCGGAAACACGATAACCATTGTGGGAGTAGGCACATCCACAATCACTGCGAGTCAAGCTGCTTCTACAAATTATTTGGCCAAAACAATCACTGCAACTTTCACAACAAGCAAAGGAACCCCGGTTTTAACAAATTTCTCGATCCCCACCAAATTTATCGGAAACTCGGCTTTCACAATCACCGCGCCTACATCGAACAGTACCGGCGCTTTCACATATACAAGTTCCAATACGGCAGTTGCAACGGTTGCCGGAAGCACAATCACAATTGTGGGAATCGGCATGTCGACCATCACTGCCACGCAAGCCGCGACAACAAACTTTTTGACAGCATCCACCACCGCATTGTTCACAGTAAACAATACACTCCCATCGATCACGAATTTCTCGGTTCCGACCAAAACATTTGGAGACGCTCCTTTCACGATTGTGACACCCACTTCCACCAGCACAGGTGCATTTACTTACTCGAGCTCCAATACATCGGTCGCTACGATTGCAGGAAATGTAATAACCATTGTGGGAGGCGGAACCGCGACAATCACGGCTACTCAAGCAAGTACGTCAAATTACACAACTGGAACTGCTACGACAACCCTCACAGTAAATAAAGCAACGACAGTTGTCAGCAATTTTGCTGCAGTAACCAAAACATTCGGAGACGCGCCTTTTGCGATAGCTCCTCCAACTACGAATAGCAATGGGGTCTTTTCATATTCAAGCTCCAACACAAATGTAGCAACGATTGCCGGTGATGTAGTCACAATTGTCGGAGCCGGTAGTGCGACCATTACCGCCACACAGGCAATGACGGCAAGTTTCACATCGGCAACAATCACAACAAGCATGACAGTTAGTCAAGGAGTACCCATATTGGCGAATTTTAATCCAATCACAAAAGTATACGGAGATGCGCCGTTCACAATCGTTGCCCCGACAACAAATAGCACTGGAGCGTTTACATACACTAGTTCGAATACGGCAGTAGCAACGATTGTTGGAAATGTCGTAACCATCATCGGGTTGGGCAGTTCAACCATTACCGCGACTCAGGCAAGCACCGCGAACAGTTTAGTGGGAACAATCACAACCACTCTCCAAGTGAATCGAGGACCGCCCACATTAACGAATTTTTCAATCACCGACAAAACCATTGGAACACAGACTTTCACAATAACGCCGCCTACATCGAATAGTGACGGCGCATTCATATATACAAGCTCCAACACAACAGTTGCAAAGGTGAATGGTAACAAAATAACAGTTACGGCACTCGGAAGTGCTACAATCACTGCTGTCCAAGCGGAAACTGCTCTCTATTTGTCTGGCTCCATAACATCCACCTTCCAAGTAAATCCACTCGCAACTACATTGACTATTTTGCCGATTCCAGCCAAAAAAGTCGGCGACATTCCATTTAAAATACAGGGCTCGTCGAATAGTGGAAGTCCAATTGTGTACTCGAGTTCCGACACATCGGTGCTCACAATCGCTGGAGACACCGCAACAATCGTAGGCGGCGGTTCCGTGATAATCACTGCCAGTCAGGAGGCAAATGGCACTTATGGATCGGCAACCACAACCTATGAACTGCAAATCAGCGCTACTCTTACTGTTCTCGCCAGTTTCTCGGTGCCTGTAAGCACGGTTGGAAACGCGCCTTTTGTTCTTGTTGCCCCGCAATCAAATCGTCCGGGTGCTTTCATATATGACAGTTCAAACACTGACGTTGCAACAATTGTCGGAAACACAGTCACCATTGTGGGTGCAGGTGTATCAACCATTATCGCCACACAGACCGGCACAAGTAGCTACACATCAGCATCGATTACTGCAACCCTTATTGTAAATCCTGCCGTACCGACACTTACCAACTTTTCGGTGAGTGCAAAGGTCGTCGGTGACGCGCCATTCACATTGACTCAGCCCACATCAACAAGTCCTGGTGCTTTTACATACACCAGTTCGAATTTATTGGTAGCTACCGTGGCCGGAAACGTCGTCACAATTGTTGGAACTGGTACATGCACCATTAGCGCAATTCAAGCGAGCACACCCAGCTACACAGCAGCTACCGCCACTGCATCTCTGGTGGTTACCAAGGCAACTACGAATTTGTCAAACTTTGCAGTCCCAGCAAAGACCTTTGGAGACGCGCCATTCACATTAACACCGCCCACCACAAACAGTAACGGATCTATCACATACACCAGCTCAAACACCGATGTCGCGACAATTGTCAAGGATGTTGTCACCATTGTGGGTCTCGGCAGTACAACCATCACTGTAAATCAGGCTACTACTGCGAATTATACCGCGGCGAGCACGAGTGCAACTCTCACAGTAATCCAGGGTGCCTCTGCTCTCACTCACTTCACAATTAGCCCCAAAACATTCGGCGATGCGGCTTTCTCTCTTGTTGCACCCCGATCGAACAGTGACGGCGCATTCACATACACCAGTTCGAACCTCGATGTCGCCACCATCGTGGGCAACACAATCACCATTGTCGGAGCCGGAAGTACGACAATTACTGCTACACAAGCGGCAACCACCAACTTTGCGTCGGCATTCATCGCCGCACCATTCCAAGTTAACCGAATCACCACACAGCTCTCGAGTTTTGTAGTTCCAGTAAAGACTTTTGGAGATGCTGCCTTCGCATTGGTAGAACCCACCACCAACAGTCCGGGGGCATTTAGTTACTCGAGCTCAAACACTGCCGTAGCAACGATTGCCGGAAATATGGTCACGATCGTGGGCGGCGGAAACGCAACCATCACGGCGACTCAAGAACAAACGACAAACTACAGTTCCGCGACCATTACAGCAACTCTCCAAGTCAGTCAGCAAAAGACCAATCTCTCGAATTTTGTGGTAAGTTCAAAGATCATCGGAGACGCCAATTTTGTCCTCGCTCCTCCGACCACGAACAGCAACGGAGCGATAACATACACGAGTTCGGATGCCGCCGTCGCCACTGTTCAGGGAAGTACTGTGACCATTGTCGGGTTGGGCAGCACCGTGATTACGGCGAGTCAGGCAAGCACAGCAAGTTTTTCGAATGCGTCCATCGTTGCAACTCTGAGAGTCGGTCTAATCACAACCGCATTAAGCAATTTCGTGATTCCGGCGAAGAGTATTGGCGATGCCCCGTTTAATTTGGATCCCCCCACATCCAACAGTTCCGGCGCATTTTCTTACACTACTTCAAACGCATTGGTTGCCACAGTTGCCGGAGATGTTGTAACCGTGGTTGGAACCGGCACAGCAACCATCACCGCGACCCAAGCGAGCACTTTCAATAGCACTGGCGCAACCATAACCGCGTCACTTGTTGTAAACAAGGCTGAAACGGTAATGACCAATTTCATACTCCCCGACAAAATATTTGGCGAAGCGCCTTTCGTGCTAACTCCACCCACAACGAACAGCAATGGCCCAATCACTTACACAAGTTCAGACCACACGGTCGCAACCATTTTGAGAAATGTAGTCACAATCGTGGGAATTGGAACCACAACCATCACCGCTACACAGCCCGCTACTGCTAATTACACGGCGGGAACAATTAGCGACGCCCTCTCAGTAAGTCAAGCGTCTCCCACAATCACAAATTTCGTCATTCCTGCAAAGAATATTGGAGACGCACCATTCACATTGGTTGCGCCCACATCCAACAGCACTGGTGCATTTACTTACACGAGTTCTGACGAAACGATTGCGACAATCCAAAACAATGAAGTAACAATTGTGGGAGGTGGTACGGTGACAATAACAGCTACTCAAGACGAGACTGCAAATTTCACATGGGGAGATATTACAGCGGTGCTCTCGATAAATAAAATCCCAACAGTGTTGAGTAATTTTGCTTTCCCATCAAAGACATTCGGAGACGAAGATTTCGCATTGACACCCCCCACATCCAACAGCGATGGACCCATCACGTATACAAGTTCCAACGAAGAAGTCGCCATAATATCAGAAGAAGGTGTCGTCATGTTGCTCGGAGGCGGAAGCACCACGATTACCGCGGTCCAAGAAAGTACACCCACATACAGATCAGCCACTATCAGTGCGTTGTTAAAAATAAGTCCCCAAGTAACCATTCTCAGCGATTTCTCGGTCCCTACGAAAATCATTGGAGACCCTGCGTTTACATTAGACCCGCCCAACTCCACAAGTAATGGCGAAATGGTTTACACAAGCACAAATCCCGCAGTAGCAACCATTGAGGGCGACGTAGTCACCATTGTGGGTTTGGGAAATACAACCATTGTGGCAAGACAACTCGGCACCAACGATTACACATCCGATTCGATCACTGCTCTCTTCCAAGTGAAACTCATCCGAACCGTGTTGAGTAATTTTGTTATACCGTCGACATCATTTGGCAGTGGAACTTTCACACTCACCCCGCCTACAACCAATAGTAGCGGCGCTTTCTCGTATACCAGTTCGAATTTATTAGTCGCAACGATTGCCGGAAATGTCGTGACCATTGTGGGAACTGGAACAGTAGTCATCACCGCAAACCAAGAGAGCACTGAAAACAGCACAGCCGCGAGAATAACTTCTTCTCTCGTTGTCAATCGAGCACTTAATACGATCAGCTCGTTTTCGATCCCCGAAAAGACGACCGACACACAAACCTTCGTCATCACTCCACCAGTAACCAGCAGCAACGGTGCTTTCACTTACACCAGTTCCGACCCCACTGTCGCCACTGTACAAAAGGACGTAATCACGATTATGGGAACTGGAACGGCGACCATCACGGCGATCCAAGCTGCCACCGCGAATTACACGTCCGCCACCATCACTGCAACTCTCACAGTCAACCAGGGCTCTCCGGGTCTTAAAAATTTCAATATCCCAGTAAAAACAGTGGGAGACGCGCCATTCGCCCTGACAGCTCCTACAACAAAAAGTAGTGGAGCCATCTCTTATGTGAGCTCAGACACCAGTGTCGCCACCATCGTCGGCGATACAGTGACAATTCTTGCACCGGGAACTTCGACAATTACCGCGACTCAAGAGAGCACTCCAATTTATGTCTCGACAACCACAACCGCTTTGCTCACTGTAAACAAGATCACAACAGCTCTCACTAATTTCGCCATTCCTGCGAAAACTTTTGGAGACGCAGCTTTCGCCATAGTTGCACCGACCACAAACAACAGCGACGGTGCCTTTACATACACGAGTTCAAACACATCGGTTGCGACCGTCGACGGAAACAACACCGTCACAATTGTGGGAGGCGGAACCGCGATCATTACAGCGACCCAAGCCGCAACAACAAATTACACATCGGCCTCAACGACGACTCTCTTGCAAGTGAATCTTGCGAGAACTGTTTTGAGCAATTTCTCGGTGCCTGCGAGAATTATTGGAGAAGCGCCATTTGCTCTCGTTCCGCCTACAACCAACAGCAATGGAGAGTTCACTTATACAAGTACAAACCCCGCGGTTGCAACTGTTCAAGGAAATATGGTGACAATTGTGGGTCTAGGCAGCACAACTATTATAGCGAACCAAGCGAGAACTACCAATTATACATCTGCCAACACCACCGCGCCTCTCCAAGTGAATCTTATAACAACGGTTTTGAGCAATTTCTCGATGCCAACTAAAGTCCCGAGCGATGCGCCCTTCCAAATAGAAGCCCCAACCTCCAACAGCACGGGAGCATTTACTTACACGAGTTCCAACACATTGGTCGCAACCATAGTCGGAAACACTGTCACCATTGTCGGAGTCGGCTTTTCGATCATTACTGCAGTACAAGCCAGCACACCAAATAGTACCGTTGGCACCACCACGGCGACTCTCGTAGTGAATAAAACAACCGCCACACTCTCTAACTTTACAGTTCCCGAGAAAGTGTTTGGAAACGCACCGTTCGTCTTGGTTGCACCCACCACAAACAGCAACGGCTCGTTTACATACACCAGCTCCGATCCCACAGTAGCCACCATTGCGAAAAATATGGTTACAATTGTTGGAGTCGGCACGGCCACCATTACTGCAAATTTACCAAGTACTGCAAATTTCACCGCGGGTACGACAACTGCCACTCTCACCGTTGGCAAAGGAGCCGCAGGGCTCAATACTTTCGCAGTCCCAGCAAAGACGTTTGGCGACAGTTCTTTCCAAATTGTTGCTCCGCAATCAAGCAGTACGGGTGCAATCTCATACACGAGTTCCAATACCGACGTTGCGACAATCGACGGCAACACAGTTACGATTGTTGGCGGCGGATCTGCTACGATTACGGCAACCCAAGAGAGCACGTCGACATACAACTCGGACACGATTACTGCCGTTTTCCAAGTAAATAAGGCGGTCCCTGTCCAAACCGACTTCTCGTTGCCTTCGAAAGCAGCCGGAGACGCCCCCTTCAGCATTACTCCGCCTACCTCGAACAGTAATGGAGCATTTACATACACCAGTTCCAACACGGCTGTCGCGACCATTGACGGAGATGTAATCACAGTTGTTGGAGGCGGTACATCCACAATCACGGCTACCCAGGCAAGCACCGCCAGTTTCTTAGGAAAAGCAATCACTGCTCCATTCCAAGTCAGTGCTCTCACCACAGTTCTCAGTAATTTCTCGATACCCACGAGAGCTATGGGAGACGCCGCGTTTGCCATAACACCACCAACAACCAATGGCGACGGAGTTTTCACGTACACGAGTTCAAATACGTCGATTGCAACGATTGCCGGAAACATGGTGACGATCGTGGGTGCCGGTTCTTGTACAATTACCGCGAGACAATCGAGCACATCGAACTACTCGGCGTCGACCATTACCGCCTTGTTTTTGGTGAATAAAGGCACCCCGGTCATCGCCAATTTCGTAATGCCCTTGAAAGAGATCGGTATGGCGGATTTCACGATTGTCAATCCCGCCTCAACCAGTAATGGCGAGTTCACTTACACCAGTGGCAACACCGCGGTCGCAACCATTTTCAAAAACACCGTTTCTGTAAAGACCATTGGCACTTCAGTCATCACTATGAACCAACTGATGACAAGTAACTACCTCGCCGCAACCGCCACCGCGACATTTACAGTGCAACAAATGTCCCCCACAATCACTGGTTTTGTCATTCCTGCCACAAAGACCGTCGGTGACAAGACAATCAAGATTGCCGCTCCAAAGTCCAACAGTATCAGCAAATTCGTATTCGCGAGTTCAAACGATGCAGTTGCAAAAGTTGCAAAGGATGTCATTACCATTATTGGGGCCGGTACCGTAACAATTACTGCGACTCAGCCCGCTACAAAGAGTTTTGGACCAGGTGTAGTGAGTGCAGTCATGGAAGTAAATAAAAAAGTAACATTCTTGACTAACTTCGCGGTTTTCCCCAAAATTGTCGGCGCAGCACCTTTCACAATAGTCCCACCAACAACAAGTGGTAACGGCGCATTTACTTACACTAGTTCGAATCCCGATGTAGCGACCATTGCGGGCAATGTGATTACAGTTGTTGGGGCAGGTACTTCTACGATTACAGCGAGTCAAGCAAGCACGGCAAACTTCACAGACGCTACTATTTCCACAACATTTGTTGTAAGTCTTCCGAGTCCTGTGATTGGAACGTTGCCAATCGCGAATAAATCTCTCGCGGACGCACCATTTACGATTATAGATCCATCGAAACCCGCCGACAGCACCACTTCATGGGTTTATACATCCTCGAATACAGATGTTGCAACAATAAACGGAAATGATGTCACCATATTGCAACCGGGATTCACAACCATTGTTGCAACCTTGCCCGCAGATTCTGTATACAACTCTGCAACGTTGATGACGCAGTTCTCAGTTGCCGACCCACCGAGCACTTTTGTATTCATAACTTCCAGCGCAATCCAATCAGCGATTCCGACAACAGTTTTGCAAACTATAAACACAGTTATTCCAACAACGGTTGCTTCCCCTGTAAACATTGGAAGATTTAATCCCACACTGGGAACAATACCCGAAAAAATTGCAAACCGATTTATGGTTGTAAATACTTTGTTGAACATGTTCCCGAGAGCGACAACGATCAACATTCCCACTACTTTATTGTATGTGCCTCTCGCATTTAACAAAACCAAGCTGAAAAATATCAAACTGATTCGCCCGTATGGTGTCGATGCAACACTTGTAATTAACACACTTGCAAGTGATAGTGCGGTTGGTTATGTTTGTTCGATTCTCGATGTTGGAAATAGTGTGAGATTGAACGGAGTCGGTGCAATGCTCAATAACTTTATTGTGATAACGAGAGGTGCCGACAATAAATACTTGGCCACAAGAACAACGAAGACGAACGTGTCGACATCCACAATTTCAATGGCGGGAGACATTATTTCGTTTGCGAATATGACAGTTATGATCGTTTAAATAAAGGAAACCAAGGTGTTCAGCCCGCTTCGCGGGCCTATGCCTTTTGATCCTTCCTTTTGTTCTGCGGTCTTTTAAAGAGGTTTATTATTTTAGAAAACCAGTCACATCCTTCGGATGTTTAGAGAGGCAGAGAGATAAACTTTTTAAAGGCTCTCAATCTCTCTACTTTGTAAAAATGAAAACACTTTGTAAGACGGAACGTCTTCGCCGTTTATAAAATAAATTTTGTAAAGTGTTTTTGTTCCGCGGTCTTTTTTAAAGAGGTTTGTTATTTAAGAAATCAGAGAGAAAGAGAGATAAACTTTTTAAAGGCTCTCAATCTCTCTACTTTGTAAAAATGAAAACACTTTGTAAGACGGAACGTCTTCGCCGTTTATAAAATAATTTTTGTAAAGTGTTTTTGTTCCGCGGTCTTTTTAAAGAGGTTTGTTATTTTAGAAATCAGAGAGAAAGAGAGATAAACTTTTTAAAGGCTCTCAATCTCTCTACTTTGTAAAAATGAAAACACATGTGATACTTCGAATATTCTTTCTCTATTGCAAATCACATAACTAAATTTGAAAAATCAAATCTTTTTCCCTATTTATACTTCCACTTTTCGGCCAACAGCATCATAACAAGGTACATAAAGCGTTGCTTGAATAGCTCAGTGGTAGAGTATCGGATTGCAGTTCCGCAGGTCCTGAGTTCAACTCTCAGTTCAAGCTTGCCTATCTTTTAGCAATTTTTTTGCTGAAAATTAAAACGTACTTATTTTTTTTTTATTAATAAAAAATGATGATTATTTCGGTATAAGTTAGTTTTATTCTGTTTTATTAGCTAATTCCTAATAAAACAGTCTTTTTAAAGAGGTTTGTTATTTTGGAAAACAGAGAGAAAGAGAGATAAACTTTTTAAAGGCTCTCAATCTCTCGACTTTGTAAATTGAAAACACTTTGTAAGACGTTCCGTCTTCGCCGTTTGTAAAATAATTTTTGTAAAGTGTTTTTGTTCCGTGGTCTTTTTAAAGAGGTTTATTATTTTGAAAACAGAGAGATAAACTTTTTAAAGGCTCTTGAAAATAAATTCGTATACCATCATCATCAACGTGTCCGGCGAGATACCAACTAAGTCCCCATTTTCTAGCGGCTGCTTCCCCACAACTCTCTCGATCACCTCTCCGAGAGGTACAGTCGTCTGTTCATATCTCAACCACATATTCGAGCTGTTCTCATTCCCCGCCTTATAAATCTTCGGTACCAGTTGTTTATAATCATCGATAGAGAGCTTCGCAGTTTTCCAATAAATTCGGCTGTTTTTTATCGGGTGGTTGTCTTTAAGAAACAAACAATTTTCAAGGCGGTAGCACATCTGCACGATGAGAGGCCCCTTCTGCTTCAGCTCGGTATATGGACTATTTCCAAACGCCCCAATATTCCCCGCATCCGTCCCAACATATTTCAGAAAGTCTTTCACATGAAACACCATTTGCGCGACAGTCTCGATGCGAGAGTTTTCGAACTGAAACCATGTGTTCCCCTGAAAATCGGGTAAAACACTTGTGCCGACCAACAAGTCGAAAGTTGCATTTTTATTTCCCTCCTTGTCAAATATCTCTCCCTTGCCGAGACGATACTGCGACGCAGCAGACCAATGAGAGGAAGGATAAACCTTTACGGGGCCATAGCTAACAAAATCAACAGGTCGGCCATATTTTTTAAACTGTTCGTAAATGGCTCCGTTGTCCTGTAAAATAACGAAAGCGCCTCTCAATATTTGATCAAAGGCTCTCGTTTCGACATTTGACTTCATGATCAAAATCTTTAAAAAATTATAGATTTGTTTGTCGACGGTTTTTTTGTTTCGAATCATGTCGATGTATTGCAAGAGATCTCTCTTCTCTTCTTTGTCTTCATCTTTGCAAATAATTCCATCACCACATTTTTTTCTTCTCGTTCTCCTTAATGATGTTGATGTTGATAATGAGAGAGATCGACTTGACATTTTTGTTTATAATATATAAATATTAATTTTCTTACTTAAATTTAAAAAAAAAATATGATTATCTGTAGCTCTCGATTGTCTCGTCGACCGCATAATCCACGCCCGAAATCTCGTTGCCAAACATGAGTTGTTTGATTTTGTTACGGATGATCTGTCTCTCGCTAACGCTAACGCTTTCTCCTTTAAAAAACTCCCCAATAAAATGTCGCACCATAGTTGACGACGTCGGCGGAATCGGTTTTGATTTTATTTTACAAATTGCCGGAAGAGAGCCGTGAAACTCATAAACCTTGTTTTCTTCACTAACAACGCCCTCTCGATAAAAAAACTGAGCATAGGGTGCTCTCGTCCACGCCGGAACCCTCACATCAAAGTACATTTTGGTCTTCGTTTGATCTGCATTTGTGATCTCAAACAAACGAATATTTTCCAAATCAGCAGGAGAGGGATCTCTCCGCACAATATAAATCTTGCTCACATGTTTCACATATTCGTCGATACATTCCCAGTAAGGCAGTTGGTAAGCGTTATCGAGACCCATACCTAAACATATTTCATCGGTCTCGCACTTTTTCATTTCGACCAATTTCTTTATAGTGTGAATGGTGCTGACACTTCGATCATGAGAGCCGGCGATATCGTACTCAATTTCGCTCACACGGAACTCGATATCATCATCGTCTGGAAAATACGATTTGAGGATTCTGCAAAAAATCCACAAAACATCGACGCGACATTGGCGAGTGGGGAACAAATGGGGTTTTGACGAGCCCCCGCTCGAAGGCATAAAGAGTAAAGTTTTGGTACCCCCGTAGTCTCTCTTGATTTGTTTGGCAAAATTGAGCATCGACATAAGATGGCCATACGTGGGCGGTCCGAACGAGCCCTGGAACGAAAACACAACGTTATTCGGCGACGCGGGTCGTCGAGCTCTCACGATGCGCACATCTCTCACTGTATAACGATACTGATGACGACCGACGCCCCCGGGCGGCTGAACAAACTTGCATGTCATAATATTCTCAAAGGGGCAGCAAAATGGCACAAGACAAAAGTCCAAAATATGGGGAAGTGGCAAAAAGTTGGCCCACGGGAACTCACTGTGATCGATTTTGCCCACCTTGTGCCGATATTTTCGTGGGGGCACCACGACGCGCGTGACAACTTTTTTCGAATATTTGCACGCGGACTCGAAACAAAAACCTTCGTGAGTGTTTGTTTCGAGAATTGCAGTAATTTTCGCGAGATAAGGAGACCGATTTTTTTTTAATTGGAAAACGTCGGTTTGAGTCCCCATGGACTGCGACAGCGTGAAGTTGTCTTCATCCTCTTGAAAACACGGACGCATTGACATTGTGAAAATAAAATAATTATGAAGGATCATAAAAAAAAATGAGTATTCCTTACGTTATAATTTTAGCACACGCCGGCTACAAGTCGCAACACACTGAACAAAAATTCGGTTCAGAGAGCAGCCTTGATAAAGTTAAACATGAAATTCTAATAAAAATTGCCAAGTATGTTCGAATGATGGTTTTGGCATATTTCGGAGAAGAATATACGATAGCGATTATTGAAGAATTGTTTAATGGCAATACGATTCCTTACGGACTTGAACAAAAATCATGGATTGCAAAAGCATTTGTTGATGGAGAATGGAGAGATATGTCGCCGTCTTTCGATGAAATCGAGTCGACTATTTCAAACCATGTTTCGAACAATGTTTCAAACAACGATGATGAATATGACTACAAGGAAGATGATTATGACTACGAGGAAGAGGAAGATGACGACGACGATGGAGAGGAAGATGACGACGACGATGGAGAGGCTTTACCAGAGTAGTTGATCGGCAAACCACCCATCCGACCCTTTTTTTGTCCTATCGTTTTGGTGCCTTATTTTGTAGAGACGTCGCCTCTCGTCGGCATAAGCTTTGCCCATTTCTTTCCAGTAGGTCGGATAATCTTTGTAACCTGCGGCTCCGACAGAGGTAATAAAGTCGCCGTCTCTAAAGATGTCGATTTTCTTTTTCGGATCGTGGGACGGTTTTACGGTTACGCCAAGTTCTTTGGCTTTTCGACGAGTATACAAAGTGATTTTATAAACCATGTCTTTTTTTTTTATATATTATAAAGATTTTAAGGAAACCCATGGTATTCAGCCGCGAAGCGGCCTATGCCTTATGATCCTTCCTTTTATAGAATAAATGTTTTAAACTAACTAATATTAAGTTTGTTAAATTAAAAGGAAGGATTATAAGCGTAAGCTTCGCTGAATAACCCATGGGTTTCCTTATAACATTTTCGATATATTTTTAATATTGTGGAATGTCATAACTCGATTTTCACCAACTTTTTTTCTCGGCATTCGTTTCCGATTAATTAAAAATTGTATTTGTTCCCAAGTTGTAACATTATCATATGGCAATTTAGACAACGTGTAAGTTTTTCTCATAAGCATTTGAAGTTCGGTTAAAAAGATTTGAAACTGAGAGACGGGATCCGAGTAATTAAGTTGTGTCGCTTTATCGGAACTTATAGGTTCTATACATTTTCTATTTCTCAGTAAATTATTTATGTCAACCCCGTTCTCTAATTTTTCATAACATTCCGCACAAGGTAAAAACCCGTAAACAAAATAATATTTCTCTCGACGAAACTTGATGAGAGTGACATCTGAAAAATTGCGAATACAACAGGCCGGATATCCATAGTGTCGCCCCTGTTCCTCGAAAGATAATCGTTTTATTAACATAATACTAATTTTAATTTTTTGATATTTACAAGGAAGGAATGGAACTCCTTTCGGGAGTAAAATATTTGATTTGTTAGTATATATTTCAATGGCATTTTACGTGGTATACTTTGCAGGAGATGCTCTCAATGCATTTAGTGATTGGTTTTCGGGTGGGAAATCGATCCAAACCGGCGACCCTTATGTAAACAAATCGGAAGCAATTACTGCGTCTTTAGGGCGAGCGAGAGCTTGCATTGTATATGATGCAGAGGCACAAACGATCGCATACTCTCAGCACGGTTATATTGCGCAATCGGTCCAAGAACTTTTGTTCTGGGCAAAGGCAAACATAAAGTGGAGCAAGATTCCGAATTTACCGAAAGACCACAGTCCACCGAAAGACCACAGTCCACCGAAAGACCACAGTCCACCGAAAGACCACAGTCCACCGAAAGTTGACTCACCAAAAGACATCAGCAGTCCATCGAAAGACTGGGCTTACTCGAAATCTAAAAAAATGCACCACACAGTAGAGGTGACCGAGTTCCATTTGGCGGTCGACAACCTCTCGAAATTAATTGCGGCGACAGTTGCCGGAATGGTTGGAAATATTCCTGGTATTTTGCAGGCGGTGTCTGGTTTAACATTCGATATTTGCAGCAGTTCGGAGGATAAAGAAGACCAAGAGGCATTTATCAAAGAGATTACGGATAATGATGGGAACAAGGGAGTGCTCGTTTTGAAAGCATCGAGCGAAACCAAAACGAAAAAGAAGTTTTGGGGAAAAAACGAGAAAAAGATGAACATTTCCGGAATCATATATGTGCTGGTGCCTCTTTCAGAAAAGGCCAAACAACACTGTATTGATATTGAAAACAAACACGCATCCAATGTTCTTGAACAGATCGAAAAGACATTTTTAATGGAAGAATAAAAAAAACCCCTCTCCATCAAATGTAGTCGCAAACTTCCGCGGTCCACGTTTCGCCAGACAATAAGACACGAAAGGGTTTTCCGCATCCGTAGATGAGATTATTTTCGACAAAGTATTCGCACGCAGATTGGTTGGCATGCGGATCGATTTGTTCGCCGGTGGTTTTGAGAATACCGTGACGAAAAATACAACAGTTAAACTCAACAATTTCGATAGAGCCGTCACAGTGCGGACAATGAATAAACATATATATTTACCAGTGTTAAAAATGAGAAAGTCTTTTCTAAGCAAACCATCGCCCAGCATTCTTGCGGTCTTCGATAATAACCTTGTTGATTTTATTGGCAATTTGAAGGATTTCGTCTTGTTTCAGATTACCTTTGGCAATGTCCGAGACAAATAACCACAAAATTTGGTCTTCAATCATGTGGGCTTGTTCGGTGTCGTGAAGAGACTTGGAGAGTTTAAGAAAAAGTTCGTCGTATGCCATTTTTTTTATGAAACGCGTTCGTCGTCCACCAAAAAACCCTTTGATACCACCATACTCATCGTCGAGGTGAGCATCGATGGCGGTTTTCCACTCTTCGTTTTCGGTTTCGCCATTGTCTTTCAGCTTTTTTTGCAAGAATTTTTTGTAAACGTTCCGCAGCTCATCTTTATCCTCTTGAGTTGGCTCAGATTTTTCGTAATACGATTCCAAAGTATCCGACCCAGTAAATTGCTGCAACCAAGCACTCAAGAGATTTTGAATTCTTTTGCTCTGATCTTCTTTATGAAAGACGCCGAATCCGGCGGGCAAACATGTATATAAACGTTCAACAACCCCACCCGAGCAACTGAGAGGGTCTCCCGGTTTCCATTCGCTCAACTTAACATCATAAGCATCGATATTGTTGGTGACAAAGTCTTGCGCCCAAGCGACACAAAAATGTTTCTTGCAAAAGGGCAAAAAATTCATCAAATCCGCGACAGACTGATAAATACTGGCGGAAATTGCTTTAACAATTTGGTGCCAAACTGCCTCGATAACAGCCGTACGAAGTTCTTTGCGTTTGTATTCATCGGTTTCGCTAAGTGAGAGCCAGTGGTCTAGGAGTTTAAAGAATTTTCGACGAAGAGATTCAGTGGCGGTTTCGGAAAGAGGTTTGAACACAGGGATCGTTTTTTTTTCGGAAACGAGAGCTTCAATTTTTTTGTTGGGATAAGCAAAAACCGGGATACGACAAAACTCGGCAAAATCATTGAGAACAACTTTTGCAGAACTAACTTGAGTGTTTTGATTGGCACCTCTGTGAATATCAGCACCTCTTTCGAAAGAAGGGAGACACATTTCGACCAATTGGCGGACAGTGGTGTTGCCAGGTGGGATTTTATTTTCTAAATCAAGAGAATGTAGTTTCGGAAGTTTTTTGGAACTCTTTTTCTTGGAAGTCTTTCTTGTCGAACTCTTTCTTATCGAAATCTTTCTTACCGAAGTCATATAATAAAAAAAGAGATTTTGTTTCCCGGATAGCGGAATCGAACCACTGACAATTTGATACATGTTTTATACGTCTACAGTCAAACGCTCTACCAACTGAGCTAATCCAGGTGTTAAAAACGAAAATTGACTGAAAATTGTTACGTTTAAAAAAACATTTATTAAAAAATAATTCACTAAGTTCGCAGTGTTTTCACGATTTGATCATAAAATAAATGTTTAAAAAATATTCATTTTTTTTTTGTACGATTACTCTGCTGCATCTTTTTTCGGAAAAAAGATGTCCGGAACCGTTTATGTCGCAAGTATGAACATGCGCGGTAAACACGCCGTGCATCCAGAAGGTTCAATCAAAGTCAATGTTACAAGTGCCCAAGCAACCGCCAGTAAAAATCGACGTGATTTCAGTCCAATGACCCCAGTTCCAGGCGGTTTCAAAGGGTTTCTCTGTTACGAGAACTATTGGCAAAGTTTAAAAGTGTACGAACACGTACCCCACGAAGTGACTTCTGAATGGTGGAAACGACAAGAGGAACCACACAGGAGATACCCTGGAAGTAAAGGAAAAACTGTGTTGGGTGCGAAACGAGGTCATGATGAGACAACCCTTCTGGACTATGTAGAAAGTAGAAAGAAGGTATATGTACCTGAATACAGTAACCTAATTGAAGGACGTGAAATGCTCCAGTTTTACAAAGATCAAATTGATCAAGGACGTGACGTAACCATTTTTGATTTCGATGGTCCACGTACACCCGAAGGAGATGTGTTGTGCTTAGAGTTGACCGAAGACCTTTTGAAAGAGAAAATAAATGACACTCGTCATCCTTTTGGACATGGTTATGTAGTTGCCTCCATGATTGCTGGCATTCCAATTGAAAAATATTGCATTTAATGTTATATTAAATAAATAATTTCTCCTTTTCTTCTAAAATTTGTTTTCTTCATAAATATATTACGCCTTACCGCGCTATGTCCCAAAAAATCAATATGAATCCATTTGCGTTTGCGTATACTGGAAAAAATAAAATTAAATTTCATGATGAATCTTATGGACATTTACGTGTATCAAATCAAATATCTGGTGAAACTTATTTAAAATGCACTTATATTGTATATTTTAGAACACATGATGGGTATTGTTCAGAAACAGAAGACCCAGATGATGCCGGATTTGAACACGAAAACAGTAAAATAGTTAATTTGTATTTTTCAGTGCCAGAAGATTTAAAAGATTCGGATGGTAGTTTTAACGCGGATTTACTTGATGGTGAGGCTAAGTTAATTAATTCTGATAAAACAGAACAATATTTTCTATCATGGTCTGAACAATCCTCATGTTGTGGTGTTTGTGGATATACTGATTTATACCAGCCCCAGTATATTGAATATATTAAAATTGTATAATTACAAAAACATTTCCAATGAACAAGGGAGGTATGTAAAAAAAACCACTGCATAAATGGTGGCACCATGAAAATTTGTATATTTTTAAGAATTTTAATAAATTAAAAATATAAATCTTTTTTACAACAGTGTTTGTCTTTTTTTATGTGTTTTTTTTCGTGCACCGCCCCTTAAACGTGTGGCCTCAACTAGTGTTTGATTGTCTGCACTGTCATCGGAAGAAGTTATAATTTTTGCAGATTGTGGACCAATACTCGTAGAAACCGCTTCGGGAAAATCGTCAATATCGCCATAATATAAACTGGCATCGTATACACTGGCATCGTTCACTTCTTCTGGTATTAATGGCTTTAATCTGTCGTTAAAAAATTTTGTTACCATATCGTAGTTAGTTTGGAAACTATGTAAGTAGTCTGCGCCTAGTTTTTTTTGTAAATAAGTGCGGTATTGTTCTGATACTGGTAGTTTTGTACTTGGCTCTAACTGTATTGAGTGAATCGAATATAACCTTCTTGAATTTTTGAATCTAAAGGGACCAGAGGTGCCTGTAATTAATATATGTAATTGTTTGAGGTATCGTAATAGATCATATCCTAAATATATGAATTCTGGGTTTCCTTCACCAATTTCATTAAAATAGTCATCCAATTGTTTCTGTGTTACTAAATTTTTAGATGTCCAATTTTTATCCAATCTGTTGAGTAGACCTCTATTGAGCATTTGTGTAAATATTGGTACATCTGATTTTACCCCAGCTCTACCAACATTGCCTAAAGATAATTCAATCCACGATATTAGCTCTTTTAGTGCTTGTGTTTTTTGAAATAATGATAATCTATTTTCAACTATGTCAGACTGGTGTTTTGAGTTTCTGTGCTTTCTTGCAACCAGTAAATCATCTATAACAGGAGCATATCCAAAGAAACCTCCTTTTCTTTTAAATTTTGGGTTTCTTTTTGTTTTCTTCATTATATATTTTGTTTATTTTTTTTTTTATCGAGAAAAAATGTAAAACTCCATTGTATACAATCAATGTCCATCAGACGACTTCAAAGCAGAGTCATTAACCAACGTACGTATTTAGGTAATCGATTTACCAACTTTACTGCGCCACCAATTTATACAGGCGACTTGATCGTTGAACGCGACGAAATCGTAAATGGAAATTTGACAATTAAAAAAAATTTGCATGCAGAGAACTTTTACGCAACCGGCAACTACTTCTTGGACTCTTTCGTTCTGATTCCAGCGGGGACTATCATAATGTCTGCCGCTGTCATTGAACCCGGCGGTTGGTTGGATTGCGACGGTCGCCTGCTGAGTGTCAATTTGTACCCCGATCTCTTTTCCGCCATTCAATATAGTTTTGGCGGCTCCGATATGAGTTTTAATATTCCGGATATGCGCGGACGCGCTGGCATTGGAATCGGTCAGGGAACCGCACTCACGACCCGCACACTTGCCGCTGTCGGCGGCGCCGAAACGCATACGCTTTCAAACACGGAAATCCCGAGCCACACCCACACCGGTACAACCGCCACCACTGGCAGTCACACCCATACTATTAATGATCCGGGACACACCCACACGCAAACCACAACAAACGACGATTTCAACAACAGTGGTGGAAGTCCACCCGGTTTTACGGGTGACTCGGCTGGAACTCGGACCTGGAACAATATTAGTACAAGCACAACTGGAATCTCCATCAATGCAAATGGTGACCATAATCACAGTTTTACTACGAACTCAACCGGTGGTGGCGGGTCACACAACAATATGCAACCCTTCGTCGTATTGCGCTACTTGATCAAATTTTAAAAGGAAGAGGAATCATAAAAAATAGAATTATGCCTTTTTCGAAATTAAAGAATTATTTTGTATAATATATAATAATGGGCCGCAAAAGCCTTTCAGATAAATATCAAACAGAACGCGAAGAAATATGTAAAAAACTGATTGAAATAGTTGGGACTGAGTTTTACTTATACGATATTGAGAACGATCCTGAAAAACAAGCTGCAATTTTAGCAATGAAAGACGAAATACAAAAGTGTTTTGCAGTAGGCACTCTGTCGTCTTTCAAACCAGTTTTAAAAGATGTTGTCAAACGCGACTACCTTAATATAGTGAGAGGCATAATGAAACGACAGGGGTATTCATTTGAAACGAAAGCGACTATGAAAACAGTAACAGATACTGGTTTATTAAAAAGGACGATGCTTTACAGAATATTTAGGGAATAACTTAATATTTTTTAGTCGTACAAAATTTCATAATTTTATTATGTTTATAAAATATATATATAATAAAAAACGATGTCCGACGAATCACAACCGACAACCGAATTTTGCGAAAAATGGAATATCGACTGGTTTCCCATTAATGTTACCATTAGTGGTATGGAAAAAAAATTAAATAAAATTGAACACCGTCTATACAATTATGCAAAACCAAATTTGCACGACTTTTCCGATAAAAATCTTCTGAAGGCAAGACAACACTTGTTTCGAACACAGCCTGAACTTTTTACACATTTATGCATTGATACAACGAATGTATTTCAAATTGATATTGACACCGAAGACTATCAGGACGAATTTGATTGTATCGCAAGAGTAAGTCCTTGGTTTCCATCAATGACAAAATCCTATGGAAAGCATATATTCTGCGTATATGACGGATTTGTTCCGTCAGCGATGAGAATGCAATTTCTTAACTACGAAAGAACAAACGAAGTAGAGCTTCTTTGCGGGGTTGGTTCATTCGCCCCTTTTGTGATTCAAAACACTGGTTTTCAAATCTATGATTTAAAATCAGGCACATACAAAGTGACACTTGATGTACCAGAGCCACATCCAAAACAAAGACAAGAAAATTTAAAAAAAGAAGTTCCACAAATAGACAATCAATTTGAAAAGATAAAAGCTCTTTGTGAAATTATAGCCGATAAATATATTTGTCCCAAAGGTTGCTACGAACATTGGAGAAATATTTTGTGGGCTCTTCGTTCCGAGAGTGAAAATTATAAAGATTTGGCACGTAAAATGTCAGATAGAAAAGGAGCAAACTTCGATAATAAAAGTTTTGAATCAGTTTGGAACTCTTTTAAAGAAGGTGATTTTACTATTGGCACGTTTTACCATTATTGTCAAAAATCTGACGAAAAAATGTACTTTGAAATAATTGCAAAGTATGATGAGCAACTATACATTTCGATCGAGAATTTGGTTGATATTTATAAATGTTGCCAAGTAATCGCACCAACTTTGAGAAAAAAATTAATTCTTTCTAAAGAAAAGTGGTGGGTCTTAGATGACGAAACACAGCTGTGGTGTCAAAAAAAAGAGCCGTCATATTACATAGTTTCAGAAATTCGTAAATATATTGACTATTCGCAAAATAAAAACTCAAAGCAAATAATGGTAACAGAAGGAATCGAGAAAGAACGATTGATCGCGATCGGAAAAGAGTACTTAAAATTTTACGAAAGAATAAATCAATCATCATATACAAGCACTTGCAAACAGTATTTACAAGCGCACCTTGTTGATAATCATTTCGATGAAAAACTTGACAAAAATTTTGGATTTATGGCTTTTAAAAACGGAGTTATGAATCTGAAAACGGGAGTTTTTAGAGAAGGCATTCAGTGGGATGATTACATAACCGAGACAATACCTTACGACTATAACCCTCCAAATCCGATAAAAACTGGGTTCTTAAAGTGTTGCTTGAAACAAATTCTAAACAACAACGATGAGCATCTTGAGTACTTTTTGCGAATATTAGGCTTTACATTTTTGGGAATGCCGCATTTGGAAAAATCATTGTACTTTATGATAGATGGAACTGAAAATTCAAAAGGCGATAACGGCAAAACCTTTTATTTCGATATTTTGACGACATTAATGCCGAACTATGTTTACAAGTCTAGAGGAACAATATTAGAAGATGGAAACACAAAGGTTCATAAGCAGCTTGCAATGACAAAAGGAAAACGATTGGTTTGGACTGATGAATTCAGTCGAACGAAAAAAATGAACGCTGAACTTATGAAAGAGTTGGCTGATGGAAAAACTACTGAAAACGAAGTATTGTTCGGAACAAGTGAGAAAATTTTCATACTTTTCAAAATGTTTGTTTTATCCAATTTCATGATAAAAATAGACGCTGAACAAACAGCGGTGTATAATCGTTATAAGCAGATATCATTTGGGTCGCATTTTGACCGATCAGGACATTTAAAAGAGTCGATTCCTGGACAATTAAAATTTATTGCTGATCCCACCTTGGCAGATAAGATAAAAAATGAATACTATGATGAAGTGTTTGGACTTATAATCGAGTATGCACAAAAATATAATGGAAATATTCAAATTCCTGAAAAATTCATAGGCGACGCCAAGGTTGCTCAGGAAAAGAATGACGAGTTCGGAATGTGGTTTGGCGATAATTGTATTAAAACTAATAATGGAAAAATCGCATTAGAGCAAATATGTGAAATGTCTGGTTTTAGTAAAGAAGTTGTAAAACACGGAATGAATAGATTAGAACTGCACTATAATAAAGATTTAAAAGGAATTGGAAAAGACAAATTTGGAAAATATTACAAAGGTGGATTCACTGGTTGTTCTTTGCAAATTATAAAAGAATTAAATGATGAATAAAACATGCAATACTTTTATAAAATTAAAACTTTTGTTGTCTTCATACGCATTGAAAAAATAAAAAAAATAAAAAAAAAATAAAAAATGAAGTGAAATAAATTGTCCCGTTTGTCCCGTTTGTCCCGTTTGTCCCGCGATTTTAAAAGTATTCTTTACGAAGGGGTTTCTATGATATACTTTTAAAATCGCGGGACAAACGGGACAACGGGACAAAAACAAAATGTAGAGAAAATATGCATTTTATATTTAAAAAAACTTGCCTCCATTTCATGAATCGGATGTTTTTCATTTAAATAAATAAAAAAAGCGACTCGTTTCCACCTTTTCTACCGTTTTCAAAGGTCTGTAGGATTTTGTCTCTCATAGAAAATACAAAAATAAATTTGTAAGTTGGGGCGTTTGGGCGCCTGGGGCGCCTGTTTTATCGTATTCTGCTACTTTTTACTTTTTTTATAAAAAAATAAATAAAATAATTATTTATTTTTTTTGTTTTTTTCTTGAAAAATTTGCTCACCCGTAGAAAGTAGACGCCCCGCCGCCCCG
>JACCDZ010373985.1_pt1 | contig 46025 bp, 37 predicted proteins | sample 7449551 | NCBI WGS metagenome assembly JACCDZ01 (sample SAMN15323452, study PRJNA562643) | freshwater metagenome | isolation source: river surface water | place: USA:Blue River Watershed | collected 2017-08-18
CTACTCATGTTATTTACTTCCTCATTTGCTGGTTACAAACGGGCGAAGTATCTAACATGGGTACTCTACGGGCATAGCCCCGACTGGCCGATCACCACCTCCATAGGAGGTGGTTTTAAATTGACAATTAAAAAAGCGCCCATTCAAGGCGCTTTTTTATTGTCTGGATGAGCGGGTATCGCATCTGGCTCTCGCATTGCGAATATGCTTACCTGCGGCGCAGTGTTGCCAGCGACGCTCTATCGCAGCCCACATCCACGAACCTGCCACGCCTTGCGCAACGAACGCTTGAACTCAACAATCATGCATAGCTGTTGCTACGACAGGCTCCGTCAGCACTTTGTGTTTTGGTTCAAACAACGGCGGCAAATCCCCGAGCGCCTGCGCCGTGGCAATTTTATCTAAAATGCTTGGCTGCATCGCATGGAAAATCTCTGCAAAACTATCGATGACAAAATACTGCGGCTGAAAAATGTCAATCCGATACGGCGTACGCAGCGCCAGCTCCAGCGAGAAGTCGTGATAGACCACTTTAGGGTCGGTCAGCGCATACTGCGTCTCGCCTGGCGAGGACAAAATACCGGCGCCGTAAATCCGTAAACCTTCGGCTTCCCGGATTAAGCCAAACTCGACCGTGTACCAAAAAATTCGCGCCAAATACACCCGTTGCTTCGGCGTGGCGGCCAAGCCAAGCTTGCCGTATTGATGCGCAAATTCAGCAAAAGTCGGATCGGTCAGAAGCGGACAATGGCCAAATAACTCGTGGAAAATATCCGGCTCTTGCAGATAATCCATCTGCTCGGGCGTGCGGATAAAAGTCGCCGCGGGGAATTTTTTGTTGGCCAGCAACTCAAAAAAAGTGCCAAATGGAATCAGCGCCGGCACTGGCTCCACTTGCCAACCGGTCGCCGCCTGCAGTTTAGCGTTGACTTCCGAGAGCTGCGGCACCCGATCTTTCGGAAAATCCAGCAGCTCTAACCCATGCAAATAGGCGGTGCTGGCGCGGCCCGGCAGCAGCGCTAACTGGCGCTTGATTAAAAACGCCCAAGTTTGATTTTCCGTGTCGCTATATTGGATAAACCCATCGGCATCCGGCTGGTGGGCGATGTAGGCGGTCATACGACCGCCTCTGCAGCTTGCTGCGACACCAATGGCGCGCCGGCAAACTCATCCGAATGCAGCCAGGCCGCTTGTTTCGGGGCGCGTTTGGTCACTGACCATTCGTCCAACATGGCCCATTTCACCGCGTCCAGTTGCTCCAGCATCTTAGGCGTTGCAGTGACACACGTCAGCTCGACGCGATGACCATTGGGGTCAAAGAAATAAATCGATTTGATAATTTCATGGTTGGTTGGCCCGACAATCGCGATGCCACGCGCTTCCAGTTCAGCTTTGGCCGCAAGCAGCGCCGCTTCGTCTTTGACTTGCAGCGCTATATGTTGCACCCACTCGGGCGTATTGAGGTCGCGGCCCATCTCGGGTGAATTGGGCAGTTCAAAAAAGGCCAAAATATTGCCGTTGCCCGCGTCTAAAAACACATGCATGTAAGGATCTGGCGCCTTGGTCGATGGCACGCGATCTTCGGCAATCGCCAGCATAAACGGCATGTTCAGCACTTCGTGGTAGAACAGCACCGTTTGTTTGGCGTCTTTGCAGCGATACGCCACGTGGTGAATTTGTTCAATCTTCATAACACGCCCCGCTTTTGTTGGTCGCGTTCAATCGATTCAAACAAGGCTTGGAAGTTACCTTCGCCAAAGCCTAAGTTATTCACGCGCTGAATAATTTCGACAAAAATCGGCCCGAATAAATTCTTGGTGAAGATTTGCAGCAAGTAACTTTGTTCATCGCCGTCGACCAACACTTGGTGATCTTTGATGCGCTTTTTGCATTCTTTAACATGCGGCACGCGGTCAAACACTTGCTCGTAGTAGTTGTCGTGAATATCCAAGGTGTCGATGACGCTATGGTCCAACTTATCGAGCGACGCCAAAATATCGTCGGTTAAAAAGGCGATATGTTGCACGCCAGGGCCATTGTAATCACGCAAGAATTCATCGATTTGGTTGCGATCATCGCCTTTGCCTTCGTTGATTGGAATGCAGAAGCTGCCATCCGGTGAACGCAGTGCATAGGAGAGCAGCGCCGTTTGTTGGCCCTTGATGTCGAAATAACGCACTTCGGTAAAGCCAAACACGTTTTTATAAAAATCCGCCCATTGATGCATGGTGCCTTTGACCACGTTGTTGGTCAGATGGTCGATGCAGGTAAAGCCCAAATCTTCGACGATCATCGGCTCGTCATGCAGTTCAAAGTCAGTCAAATAAATCGAATCCGTGGCGCTGTAGCGGTCGATAAAATAAATCAGGCTGTCGCCGATGCCGTAGATGGCCGGGTATGGCAAGTCGGTGCTTGCTGGGTCGGCACCACGCGCACCACGCTCGATGGCGATACGCCGCGCTTCAACAGCGTTGTCGACGCGCCAGCCCATCGAACAAATCGCTGGGCCATGCTGCTTGGCAAATTCTGCCGAAAACCCCGTGCGCTCGCGGTTTAACAAAAAGTGAATGTCGTGTTGGTTGTAATAATCGATGGCTTTGCCTTTGAATTGGCGGGTTTTCGAAAAACCAAAGGCTTTAAACACCTGCGCCATGTAGTCGGTATCGGCCGAAGCAAATTCGGTAAATTCGATGCCGCGCAGGCCTAAATAATTCTGAGTCATGATAGCTCCGCAAACGTTATCAGGTTGTAAATTGAAAGACCTGTTCACCTTAGCGAGCCGCCACCGCCCTTTGTTTGATCCATATCAAACCGCGCCGGCGCTGCATGGAATTGCCATGTGCGGCAGTGTACAAAAACCATGACAGCATCTGTACACGCCTTAATATTTAATTCATGTTTATCAAGGAGATAAAAGCAATGACAACGCAGGTCTGGCCTGGCATCACCGCGCCCAAAGTTGGTGTAAGGCAGCCACAACGGCCATGACGTTTTCGCAGCTTAGAGCGATTCGTCGGATGGTTGCAGCCATGGCGGTGTATTGGCCTTGGTCAGCCCGCGTGTGGAACACAACGCAGGTCGCAAACTATGTGGTAAGTCTTAAAACACGCCGCTTGCGAAAGTTCAGGCAGGCGATGCGTCCCAGTGACGCACCTTGGGATGCTGCGGCTTAATTTGAGGTCACATTGGCGGTGGGTTTGCGGTAACGCTCGACGATTTGCGCGAATTCACCGCTGCTTTTCAGTTGCTCTAAGGCTTGTTGCAAGCGCTGTTGCACCGCAGGTGATACACGCAGGTTTAACGCTAGATAATTGTTGCCAAAATTGCGCAATTCGAGCGCCTGTTCGACATCGTTGATGTTGGCTTTGTAAGGTGCCAACCACGCTGGCATCACGATTTCGCTGCCGATCACTAAATCGACTTTGCCTTTTAAAAACATGTCCATTGGCGCGCTTTTGGTTGGAAAATCCAACAAGTTCTTGCCACGCTCAAACCCTTGTTCAAGCAATTGTTCTTGGTAGATGTCGCCATTGGCCACGGCCACACCAAATTGTTTGGCATCGTCCACTGAGTTTAATTGGATATCCGTCCGCGTTTTTAACTTGTAAAAAAAGCTTTGTGATGACGCCAGCGGCCCGACCCATTGAAACAGCGGCTGACGTTTTTGCGTATTGACGATAGAAAAAAGCCCACCCTGCGGGTCTTTTTGCGCATTTTCTAAAGCCCGTAGCCATGGATAAAACTGAATATCACAACGGACGTTGGCAAGCTCGCAGAGCCGCAGCACGATCTCGGCATTGATGCCTTTGGCTACGCCATCCTGTTCAAAATTGTAAGGCGGGAAATGTTCAGAATAAAAATGCAGTACAGGTTCGTTCCTGACTTTATCTGCAGGTGAGGCCTTGGCCACACTCAGGACCATTGCCGCGAAGGCGCCTGTGAGCACCATCAGCAAGCTCAACAGTCGACGACCACCGACACCAAACACCATGGTTTTTCGCACACCGCCTCCTGTTTACACCACCCACAGCATCTTGCCTGCTGAGGTGACTCTGGGCAAGCGTGGCCAAGCAATGACCATCAGTCAAGTTTTTATGCCGCCTGGTGGTCATGCTGGTTGATATGGCTTGCTCTCCCTCAGCGATAGGACATCGGGACTATCAAGCCTTGGCTATCAAACTGCAGCGGCTGCATCACCACTTGCCGTTGCAAGCGGTCACACCCTGCCTTTTGCACCCACTGATGATAAAACAACCACCATTGCCCTTTAAATTCGACTATTGAATGATGGTTGTTTTGCTCTACTTGTCGCGGCATAAAAATCCCACGGTAGTGCCAAGGACCGGTCGGGCTTGTGGCGGTGTAATAGGCCAAATCTCGATTGTCTTGGGGCATGGTGAAGTAATACAAGCCATTGCGCTTAAAGACCCAAGGTCCCTCCATCTTCGGCGTCACGCCGCCCATGTCCATCTGGATAAAATCGCCTTCAGTGCGTAACAAATCGTCGCTAAGTTTGACCACTTGGTAGTCGGCGCCATGGCCATGAAAATACAACCACGGGGTATCGTCATCATCGATAAACAACGCTGGATCATTGGCATACGGCGTGCGCCATAGCGGCGCGCCGATGGCATCCCGAAACGGCCCTGCGGGATGATCGCTGACCGCCACGCCAATGCCCATCCATTTGGTACTTTGCCGAGGATCTTGCCGATTTTTCACGCCGGTACCGACGGGGACCACCATGTAATACTTGCCATGACGATACGTGGCATCCGGCGCCCAGGCGTAATTATCGGCCCACGTGAACTGTGAGACCGTTAACGGGGTTCCGTGGGCAGTCCAATGCTTGAGATCATCGGTGGAAAACACCAGCCAATCTTTCATATGAAAGTCGGCTTGGCAGGGTTGATCATGCGAGGTGTAAAGCCACAACCGCCCATCGGCAAAGACATGGGCGGCGGGATCGGCGGTGTGTGCTTGGGTCGGTAACACCGTCACCGCCGCTGTGGCGAGTGGAGCCCACAGCAACGCGCCAAGATAAAACCCTAGCAAAGCCACTCCCCTGCATCCTCGACCGCGCATCGTGTTAATGCTTCGCAGACATTGCATCAGGCTTACTCTCAGGCGCTGTCAATACAGCACATTGCTGCTGTAAATCTGGGCGTTTGGACCAGGCTTTCAAAAACCCTTTAGCATCGGTTTGATACCAGCCATACCCTCGCTGGCGCTCGAGCGACAGCTGCTCGACACGCGTGTAGGTTTTGCCGTCGCGATCAAAAAATACCGGTTGCTGCTGCTCCAAGCTGTAAAACCGTGCCCACGTCATGGCCCCCGCTTTTTCAACCAAGCGCGACCCCGTCGCACTGCGTTGCCATGTTTTATCACGCACCGCATGCTGCTCTAACCAGCGGGCGCCGGCACACAGCGCCGGAATAACGCCTGGCTGCTCGGTTGCGTGATCGAGCATCAGCTGCAACACGGCGGCACTTTCGGTGCTGACTAAACTGACCTGTTCAAACTTGCGCGCTGCCACCGGGGTGCCATCCAGCGGATGATGCTGCGCCGCCCATACCGTGCGCTTGCCATCAATGTGAACTTGCGCCTTGACCAACCATTGCATGCCGCGCTCAAAGCCGTGGCGCGCTTGTTGGCGCAGTGAGCTGTCCAACCACTGATACTCTGGCGCATGGCCGATGTCCCACATCAATCGCAACAGCTCTGTTAACACCTGATCGTTTAGCGTCACCGCATCATGGTAGCCACCACGCAGTGGATACGATTGCGGGAAACCACCGTTGGGGTACTGGGCACTTAGCAAATAACGCACGCCAAGCTGCAGCGCCGTTGCAATCTGCGCCTGTTCTTGTGGCGTGGCGCTTGGATAATAAGCCGCTAGCCAGCGAATTTGCTGGCTGGTGGCGCCATTATCAAAGGTCGGAATATAAGCCGCTTCACTGCCCGCAAGCTGCGCCAATTGCCGTACCGTTCGCATGTCCGTGCGTTTGCTCCAGCCGCCCAACACGGTTTGATAACTCAGCACCGCGTCTAACTGCTGGCGGTTTTGAATCGACTCTAAACCAAAGTTTTTCGCTTTGGTCGCAGGTATAGCCTCGGTACGCTTGGCCGTGGTCAGCTCCGTCGCCAGCGCCTGCTCGAGGGCTTGTGTCGCCTTCGCGGATTGTTGCATATAGCTCTGCCACGGCGCGTCCAGCGATGCAGGCCAGTAGTCGTTGGCTGCATCACTTGCTTGTGTTGGCAACACCAGCAAGGCGCTGGCGATGGCCAGCCCCTTGCTTTGGTGCAACATCCTGCGCAACAGGCCACGTCCACACCATAGGGCGCCGCTGTGTCGCATCATCATTAGAAGCTTCCTCGCATCCCAATCAGCAATTGACGCCCAGTCAGCAGATATTCCACTGGACGCTCGGTGTAGACATCGCTCCACTGCTCCATCGCTTCGTTGGTGACGTTGACAATCTCCATCGACACGGACAGCTGATCACTGATTTTATAGCGCGACGACAAGTTCAACTGGCCTTTATCCGAATAGCCACGCCCCCAGTTGCCTTCATCTTTGTATTTGTCCAAATACTCTTTGATGTAACGTTCCCGGAAGTTGTACGACATCCTGGCGCTAAACGCATCGTGCTCGTAATACAAGGTCCAGTTGTAGTTCAAGCGCGAGGTTTCTTCCGCCAATAAACTCACCACCACTTTGCTCATTGGATCGGCCACGTCGCGCTGGTAATCAATCCAAGTCACGTTGGTGGTCACGCCAAAGCGGTTCCAAGGCGATGGCAAAAAGGTGAAGGGTTGTTGGTAGATAACTTCAGCCCCCCGCACGCCTTCGGCGTCTGTGTTCATCAGTTGCGTCACGTCCCAAGTGATGGTCCCAGGGTCGGTGGTGCCAATATCAATACCGAGCGCTTTTAACTGATCGCCATCGAGCACTTCTTGGCGCGTGCCTTTGCTAAGGCCGGTGATGCTTTTGTAAAACACCGCGGTGGCCAGCAAGGCTTCATCGTCAAAATACCATTCCAACGCGAGGTCCACTTGATCGGATTCGTACGGCCGAAGTGTCGGACCGGCACCCATTTCAATAGTTGCAGTGGGGTCTTTATCGTCCGGCGTGTTCACTTTAATCGCCGAGGCTAAATCAGCAATCGCCGGCCGCGTGATGGCGCTGGAGATACTAAAACGCCCGACTAAGTTCTCGGTAAGGTCATAGGCCAAGTTCAGACTGGGCAGGAAGTCTTTGCCTGTACTTTGGGTAGTCCGCCAGCCATGACCGCCTGAGAGCGCTGCGCCATCACCACGCCCTGCGGTGTAACCATCGGCGTAAATGTGATCTAGATTGACGATACTCGAGGTATTGGTGTTGTCGATATAACGGCCACCGATATTCCCTCGCAGTTCACGCCCGGCCAGCTCGTAGCGAAAATCTAGTTGCAAAAAGGCGCCCAGCACTTCTTCGGTAATATCGTAGGTCGCGTTGTAACGTTGCTTGGCGGCAAAAAAACTCTCGCCAGAAAACGCGGCCATCACCTTGCCATAGTCGGTGGTGAGCCAACTGCGAGAGGTTAACGTCGAATTGCTGGGTACCGACGCGGCGTTGCCAAAATGCTGGCCAGCAGCATCCAGTGAAATGCCGTACAAGCCGCCAGCGGTGCGAGCCGCAGGCAACCCTAACACCAACGACTCAGCCGCATCACCGCTGGTTTTGTTAGTGGTGGTATTAAGCACCTTCCACGCGTTGTCATATTGCACGTTGGCGGTGCTGAACTCGCGGCGGTTCACGCCCCATTTCAAGGTCAGTTGGTCATTAAGTTCGTACTTAAAATTGACGCTAAAATTGGTGTTTTCACTATTAATTTGCTGGTTTCTGTTACGAACCAAGCCCACTTTGTACAAGTCCGGATTGACCATCAGCGCTTGTAAATCGGCTTGGCTATAGCTTTTACCAAAGGCTTGGCTAGGTGCAAAGGCAAAGGCCGGCATGTTCATATCCATCACGCCGCTGCCAATGGCGGTGCCTTTGCTGCCGATCAGACTAATGGGGTCGATACTGCTGTCATAGCTATAGGCAAAGGTCGAATTGTTCGCATCTAAGCCAAAGGTGCGTTGATACGGGATATCTAAATCCGATTTGCCAATACCGGCTAAAAAGGTCATCTGCAACGCATCACTGAGCTGCCAATCGCCGGACAAGGTGGCTTGATTAAAATCTGACGTTGACACGTCTTGCCGCGCTTCGGAGCGGATAGGCACGCCGGATAAGGTGGCCGCCACCACGCTATTGTTGGCATCGACCACTAAGTTTTCGGCGTAAATCTTGGTTTTACTCGACACGTTACCACGCAGCAGCGCCGAGTATTGGAATTCATCCATGGTGCTGTCGAGCTTGGCATGTAGCAGATCCAAGTTCAGTAACAGATCATCCTGCGGCCGATACTGCAACGCGGCGGTGACGCCTAAACGGTCTTGTTGTTTATTAAAAATGGAGTACCGCGGAATACGCGGCAGCCACAACCCTTCCATATTGGCGTTGGTGTAAACGCCTTTGGGCTCGAGCTGCGTGACTGGCGCCGCCGTTAACTTGTTGGCGGTGCCGCCGGTTTTCCAGGCTGGGTTGTTGACGCTCCAACGTACGGTGGTCGCACCTTCGCTTTGCACCAACCCTTCAGAATACGCAGCCGAGAGCAGCACGCCGAATTTGTTATCCCAGTTTTGGCTAAACATCAACGATGCACGGGGCGTTACTTCCTCGGCCACATCGTTGTAGCGGGCATTGACGTTGTAGGCGAACTTGCGCTCTTGGTATTGAAACGGCCGCGCGGTTTGTAGATTGACATTGCCGGAGATACCGCCGTCTTCAAGCTCCGCCGCCGCGGTCTTATTCACATCGACTTGGGTAAACAACTCCGATGCAAACACGTTAAAGTCAAAGGCACGGCTTTTATTGGCGCCGCCCGCAGCATCGGTCGCAGCGCCGGCAGAGGCCGATTCCATGCCGTTGATGGTGGTTTTGACAAAGGACGCGCCAAGACCGCGTAAACTGATTTGCCGGCCTTCACCGGCATCTTGTTCAATGGCGATACCAGGCACCCGCGCCAAACTATCGGCGATATTTAAGTCGGGGAACTTGCCTAAGTCTTCTGCCAAAATTGTTTCTTTACTGCCGACCGCTTCGCGTTTCGCCGCCAACGCCACGTTTAAGCTGCCACGAAAGCCCGACACTTCAATCACTTCAACCTCATCAGCTTTTTTGCTGCTGGTTGCCGTGCTGGTGTTGCTGACGTTGGCCGCTTGCGGCGTCTTTGCGCTCTGCTCGGCCGTCGCGGTAAGACTCACCACGCCAAGGCTTAACCAGATGGCTTGTGTCAGTCGATGCAATAAAAAATGTTGGCTTTTAGCGCCTTTTTCGGCGCTTTTGTTGTGAAATGTCATACCCTGCTGTCCTTGTTGTGAACGGTTTTTACTTGTTATGCAATTGCTTGCTGTTCCTAACGAAACAGGGCTGAGACGACAACCTTCAGCCCTGCACTGCCGCAATGATGTCGATGATGGTTTGGTGTATCGATGCAACAACATCAAATGCCACCGGTAGCAAAATCAACAAACACTCATCGCAACAAAAACGAGTACCCAGTACCTTTTTGGAGTACCCAGTAAGGTTTACCGAGTACCAGCCTGCAGCCACACAGGCCATCCTCGCCAACCACGTCCGATGGTTGGCGTTATAGCCACCAACTAAAACAAAAAGTCGGTTGCCAAAAAATGACTATGCCGCGCTTGCACCATGCTTTGCACTAAGCCAATCCCTTGGGCGTTGCCTTTGGTGGCCACCAGCGTTGGAATGGAAAACTGATGCAACGCGTCTTGCACCGACAAGGTGCCCTCGGCTGAGTCTTTGCGACCGGTAAACGGAAAACTATCCGGGCTACGTTGGCATTGGCTGTTTAAGTTAATCCGCCCCACTTGGTTGGCGAACATATCCACCAAAGGCCCGATCACGGCGCCGTCTTGGCCAAAAATACTCAGCTGCTGACCAAAATTGCTGTGGATGACGTAATCAATCACTTGCTGTAAATCACGGTATGGCACCACCGGCACCAGCGGGCCAAATTGTTCTTCCTGATACAAGCGCATGGCGGGTGTCACTGGATACAGCAGCGCTGGGCGCATCAAACTACCGGCATAGTCGCCCCCGCCCTCGTTGATCACCTTGGCGCCGTGCGTTTTGGCATCGTCAATCAAGGCCGCCATCGCCTCGGTTTTCCCAGGCTCTGGCAATGGCGTAATTTGCGCACCCGCTTGCCATGGCATCGCCAATGTGAGCTGGTTGATGTGCGAGGCGAGCAGCGGCAACAACTGCTCGGCGTGTTGCTCGGGCACAAAGATAATTTTAAGCGCGGTACAGCGCTGACCGTTAAAGGCCAATGCGCCGGCGATGATTTCTTTGGCGCTGGCAGCCATGTCCGCACACGGCAGCACAATGGCTGGATTTTTCGCATCTAAACCCAGCACAGCTTTTAAGCGATGTGGCTTGGGGTGCAAGCGTTTTAGATCGCTGGCGCCTTTGTTGGTGCCGATAAATGCCAGTACATCGACTTTGCCGCTTTGCATCAAGGCGCCGACGGTTTCGCGGCCCCGGCCGTAAATCACGTTAATCACGCCTGGCGGGAAACATTCGGCAAAGGCGTTGAGCAGCGGCTGCATCAGCAACACGCCGTATTTGGCCGGTTTAAACACCACGGTATTGCCCATCATCAGCGCCGGGATCAAGGTGGTGAAGGTTTCGTTCAGCGGGTAGTTAAACGGCCCCATACACAGCGCCACGCCAAGCGGCACGCGGCGAATTTTCCCCAGCATCTGCTGCTCGCTGACAAAATGGCTGTCGGCGCGATCTTGTTGTTTCATCGCATCGATGGTGTCGCGAATGTAATCGCAGGTGCGGTCGAATTCTTTGGCGGCATCCGCTTGGTTTTTACCAATTTCCCACATCAACAACTGCACCACCGCCTCGCGTTGTTGTTGCATCGCCTGCAAAAATTGCTCGATATGTTGAATACGTGACAGCACTGGCATGCGAGGCCACACACCGCGACCTAAATCGTAGGCCGCAACCGCCGCATCAAGCGCGCTTAGCGCCGCATCGCTATCAAGTAGCGGCGTGCTGCCAAGTTCAATCGGGCTTAAAGCATCGCCTTGGCGTTGCTGCACTGGGCTGATGACGGGCGCTTGCGGGCCATGCCATGTCACCAGCTGGCCTGCGACCAAGTACTCGCGCTGGGTCAGGTACGAAGGCGCAGGAAACTGGCTGGCGATTTGGGTTTCGTCAGGAAATAACGCATGGATAGCCGCGCGGCCATAAGGCTGCAACGACGACTTAGTTTCGGGCATGGTAAGGCTCCAAAATGAGTGTAAAAATCCAATGCGGACGCTGGTTGTGCCGTATTTTTTTATCACCCGCACGCCAACGGCTAGCGCGCGGCTGTTGTGACCTTTATCGCTGCTCAGGCGCTACACGCTTGCCGTTACAAGCTGTAGCGGCTGCGGAAACTACGAAAATTATCCATGCTGACAATGGCGCCGGTGTGCTCGACCACAAAGGCCGCCAGCGCCGCGGCAATCGCAGCTGCCGCTTTGGCATCTTGGCCAGATAATCGCGCGGCGAGATAACCGCCGTTAAACGAATCACCGGCCGCGGTGGTGTCGATGACTTTTTTCACCGTCACCGCTGGCATATGGAATTGCTGATCAGCGCCGGCATAGACTGTCGCGCCGTCTTTGCCGTTTTTCACCACGATTTCCGCCACGCCAAGGCTACGTAAATGCGTCACCACGTCGTCGCAATCCTTGGCGTTAAACAGCACTTTGTGATCGTCAAGGCCCGGTAACGCCAGATCGGACAGCTGATAGGCACGGCTGAAATTGGCTTTGCATTCCTCGACCGAGCGCCACAGCACTGGGCGATAATTGGGGTCAAACGCGATTTTGACACCTTGCGCTTTCAGTTGCGTCAGTAGCCCAAACAGCGTTTCGCGATCGTCCTCGCTTAAAATCGCCAGGCTAATGCCCGAGAAATAAAACCAATCGGTTGGCAGCAAAGCGTTCACCGTGTGTTTTTCGAAAAACAGCGGCAGTGTTTGTTTGGCGGCAGAACTGTCGCGCCAATAGACAAAACTGCGCTCGCCGAAGGCATCGGTGTTGATCATATAAAGCCCCGGCCGCGCGGTTTTGTGGCGCAAGGTCCATTGGCTGCCCAGCTTTTCGCTCTCCAGCGCTTTAATCAACTTGTCACTGATGAGGTCTGTGCCGATGGCCGAGAAAAAATCCACCTGCAACTGCGGTTGCATGCGCTTTAAATAAACCGCGGTGTTGTAGACATCACCGGCAAAATTTTGGTGATAGACGTTTTCCACCAACTGGTACAACTCCACCATACATTCGCCAAAAATCAGCACACGTGCTGTCATACCGACCTCCTTTTATGCGGATTGTTGCAGTGGCTGCACCGCGCTGGCCGCTTTCTCAAGCGAAGCTCGGGTGATCTCGCGCACTTGGCTAAGATAAGCGTCACTGGCAATGGCCAAGCCATTGCTGGCTGGGGTTAACCAACTGCCGCCGACCACAAACACGTTTTGTAAGCGCAGGTAATCGGCCAAATTGCTCAACGACACACCGCCGGTTGGGCAAAAACGCACCTGCGGGTAAATACTACGCACCGCTTGCAACATGGCGGGGCCACCGGATAAATGCGCAGGGAAAAACTTAAGTTCCGTCAGCCCCATCGCCACCGCCGCGGCCATCTCGGTGGCGGTCGACACCCCGGGCGCCAAGGGCAAGTCGGTTGCGATCATCGCCTCCAGCAGCTCACGCGGGCTGGCTGGACTGACTAAAAACTGCGCGCCGGCGGCTTTGGCATCCAGCGCCTGCGCTTTGGATAAAATAGTGCCGGCACCGACCAGCAATTGTGGTACTTGCTCGCGAATAGCGCTGATGGCCTGCATGGCACTGGCATTTCGCAGCACCACTTCCACGGCAACGACGCCGCCTTGTTGCATCGCTTGGGCGATCGCCACGGCATCCTGCACCTGCTCAGTTTGAATAATTGGCAATAATGGGCTGCCATTTAATAAAGTTGCCAACGATTGCATGGCGTACATCCTCTTTATGTTGTATCTGCTGCGACTTGCAAGCCGCAGCGGTCGTTCTGCTTACGCCGCAAGGGCTTTAGTTAAATGAATCCGCGTGTTGCAAATACGCGGTCAGCGCCGCCTCAAGCGCTGGCACGCCTTGCGATACGCTCGAAACACATTGATACGCGGCACTGAGTTGCTGAACCAGTTCCGAGTTATCGAGCAACGAGTTTTTGAGCAACGAGTTATCTAGCGGCCCTTTATCTAGCGACAAATTGGCCGCCAGCACAGGGTGATCGAGCCAGAGCTCGAGGTCATGCGCGGCATCCCCGTTGCATTGAGCCGCAATGGTCAACAACTCGCCCGCCAGCGGATCGACAAATGGCACATCAGGCTGTTGCGATGCCCGCAGCCGAATAAACTGCAGCCAGCTGGCCACCGCCAAACACAGCAGTGGCGCGCGCCGCCCGGCAACGCTGTGCTCTGCAAGCGCCGGTAATAACCGCATCGGTAATTTTTGCGAGCCATCCCAAGCAATTTGCGCCAACAGATGCCGCACCGACGGGTTTAGAAAACGCTGAAAAATCGCCGCGCTATAGGCACTGAGATCCATGCCTTGAATAGGCGCGATAAAAGGTAAAAGTTCTTGCTGTACCAAGTCGCTGGCGACACGACACAGCAGCGGGTGCTGCATCGCAGCAAGCACAGTGTCGACCCCAAGCAGACAGCCCAGATACGCCATGGTGGAATGTGGCGCGTTTAATAAGCGCAGTTTGGCTTTTTCAAACGCCGCCACGTCGTTGGTAAAGGTGACGCCTGCTTGCGCCCACGCCGGTTTTGGTTCTGGGATCACATCTTCAATCACCCATTGCACAAAGGCTTCGCGTTTGATGGGCCAAGCATCTGCAAGCCCGGTCGCCGCCTTGACCGCGTCGCGCAGCGCGTCATCGGTGGCTGGCGTAATGCTATCGACCATGCTGCACGGGCAAATTAGTTGACTAAGCGCCGCTTCGAGCGCTTTACGTGAGGCCGGCGTGTTAGCCGAGTCCGTGCCAGCGGCTAGATCCGCGCCAGCGGCAACAGATCCACCAATCGCCAACACTTCTGCCGCTAGCACTTCGGCCGCCAACGCCAGGATCGCCGCCTTGAGTTTGTGGCCGTTATCGGTCAAGTTGTCGCAGCTCAATAACACCGGCAGCTTGGTGCCAGCATTCAGGCGCAGCCATACCGCTTGCAGCAATAAGCCAGGCGCCGACACGCATCGGGCGCTGGCGATATCGCCTTGGCTTAGCGCCTGACGCAGCGCTGCGACATCCGCCACGATACTGGGCAAGGTTCTATCCAACACGCCGGAGGCGGTTAAGCAATAGCCTTTTTCAGTGATGGTCATGCTGATGATATGGGTGGTGGGCGCGGTCATCCGCGCCAACACTTGCTCGTAATGCTTAGGCGCTACCAGCACCTCGGCAATAGCGCCAATCAGCTCGTAGTCGGTCTGTTGCTCCATCTTGGCCAGCGTGTACAGGCCATCTTGCGGTGCTAACGCCTCAAACACATCGGAGCTTCTAAGCGATACGGCACAGATCCGCCAATCGCCACCGGCCAATTGCATCGCTTGATGGGTGTACCAGGCTTGGTGGCCACGGAAAAATGCCCCCGGTCCAAGATGAACCAGCCCAATCCCAGCGGGATGAGTCACAGGGGCTCCACCTGAAATTGTGCCTGCGAGGTAACTCGGCAGTGCGGTGCCGGTTTGTTGGCAGGTCGCCAGCGATAACCGACTCATAATTGATACGCCTTTTTCACGAGGTTGTAGGTTAAGTCGTGCGCCACTTGCAGCGCTTCGTCTTCGTGCAGACGATGCTCAGCAACCAGTTGCGCTAAGAAGCGACAATCGATGCGCCGTGCCACGTCATGGCGCGCTGGAATGGATAAAAACGCCCGCGTGTCGTCGTTAAAACCGACCGTGTTGTAAAACCCCGCAGTTTCAGTAACTTGATGGCGAAAGCGCAACATGCCTTCCGGTGAGTCGTGGAACCACCAAGCAGGGCCTAGTTTTAACGCGGGATAATGGCCAGCCAATGGCGCTAATTCGCGGGCATAGGTGGTTTCATCCAAGGTGAATAAAATGATCTTCAGCGCAGCTTCGTTGCCGTATTTATCTAACAGCGGTTTGAGGTTTTGCACGTACTCAGTCGGCGATGGAATATCCGCGCCTTTATCCGGGCCAAAGCGTTCAAAAATCACTGGGTTGTGGTTACGCGAAGCGCCAGGGTGAATTTGCATTGTCATGCCATCTTCTAGGCTCATCCCCGCCATTTCGGTCAGCATTTGCGCACGTAATAACTCGGCATCGTCGCGGCTGTGCTGACCTGACAAACAACGGGTCAACAAGGCTTGGGCTTGCTCTTTGGTTAAATCGGCAGTGCGCGCGGTCGGGTGGCCGTGATCGGTCGCTGTCGCGCCATGGTCACGAAACACTGCACGGCGTTTACGCATGGCATTTAAATAACCATCCCAACTGGCGGTGTCTTCGCCGGTAAGTTCGGCCAGTTGGCGGACATTGTCGGCAAAATCGGCGCGATCGGCATCGACCACATCGTCTGGACGGAAGGTGGTGATCACCCGTTTTTCATACCCCGTGCCCTTGAGTTTGGCATGGTGTTGCAAGTCATTTAAGGCGCCTTCGGTGGTGGCGATCACTTCGATATTAAAGCGATCCAGCAGCGCGCGCGGTCGAAACGCGGCGGTGTTTAACTGCTCGTTAATGGCATCGTAATAACGATCTGCCGATTCCGGCGTTAAGGTTTCGCGCAGGCCAAACACCTCATGAAACACCGAATCTAACCAAATGCGCGACGGCGTGCCGCGAAATAGATGAAAGTTGGCGGCAAACAAACGGAAAATTTTCCGATAGTCGGTTTCAACCGCGACACCATCGCGGCGACGAATGCCTAAGTCTTCGAGCTTAATGCCTTGGCTGTACAGCATGCGAAACACATAGTGATCGGGCAAAAGCAACAAGCGCGTGGCATTTTCAAATGAGCTGTCGTTGGCAAACCAACGCGGATCGGTATGGCCGTGTGGACTGACAATGGGTAAATCTTTAATGCTTTGATAAAGTCGACGCGAAATGTCGCGTTGCACAGGATCTGCCACAAACAAGCGGTCCGGGTGTAAAGTCAATTCAGCCATAATCTTCTCTCTGTTGGCGCCTAGCGCCGGTTTATTCGCTGGATTGCCGCCTGGCGCCAATCCTGGTCATTCGTTGCACCCTTGCTATATCGTGCCGCGTAGGTGCGTCAGGTGTTTGGTTTAAGCTTGGAGCTGCTCGCTCAAGCCTTGCCGCTCGGGTATTGCCGCTAACAGTGCCGCGCTTGGCTGCCATGGCCAAACTCAGGTCATCGTTTTCAGCGGCTTACCAAATCTCTATCCTGTTACAAGTGTTTTCACGGGTTACAAGGTCACGCCGTTTTTCCAGATGCTCACAACGTCACGCCATTCTTCCAAATGGCGATCTCCCGATTGTCATGGCGCTCGTTGCAGGTCTGCTCGCCGCTGGCCACGTTCAGCAAATAGCGGAAAAACTCTTTGGCAAAGGCGGTGACGGACACGTCGCTTTGCAACATGGCGCCGGCGTCGTAGTCAATCCACTGCGGTTTACGCACAGCGAGGGCCGTGTTCGAACTTATTTTTACCGTCGGCACCGGAAACCCCAGCGGCGTGCCGCGACCCGTGGTAAACAGCAATAAAGTCGCGCCGGCCGCGCACAAGGCGGTCGATGACACCGCATCATTGCCAGGGCCTTGCAGCAGCGACAAGCCAGCGCTGCTGGCAACACCGCCATACGGCAGCACTTGCTCCACGGCGGCTTGACCGCCTTTTTGAATGGCACCTAACGACTTTTCTTCCAGCGTGGTGAGGCCACCGGCTTTATTGCCCGGACTTGGGTTTTCGTACACCGGCTGCTGGTGATCTAAGAAGTACTGCTTGAATTCATTAACCAGCGCGACGATGTCGTGAAATACCGCGTCACTGCGGGCCCGCGCCATCAGCACCTGTTCGGCGCCAAACATTTCCGGTGTTTCAGTCAGCACCACTTTGGCGCCTGCAGCACAGGCCAGATCCGCTACTTGCCCAACCAACGGATTGGCCGTGATGCCAGAAAAACCATCTGAGCCACCGCATTTCATGCCAAAAGTCAACGCCGACACCGGGCATGGCGTGCGCTCGTCTTGATTAATGCGGTGCAAAAGCTGCTTGGCAGCCGCCAAGCCATCTTCGTATTCATCGCTGACTTGCTGGGCGTTAAAGGCGACAATCCGGTCGCTTTCAAGGCCGGTGATGCTGGCCAACAGCGCCGCTAACTGATTGTTTTCACAACCAAGCCCTAAAATCAGCACAGCGCCAGCATTGGGGTTTTGCGCCAAGCCCGCCAGAATTTGTCGAGTGTGCTTTAGGTCATCCCCAAGCTGCGAGCAACCAAACGGGTGCGTCAATGCTTGCACTGCATCGACATTGACAAGACCTGCCGATAACGCGTACTCGCGGGCGCTTTGCGCCACGCGACTGGCCGCTTTATTGACACAACCGACGGTGTTTAAGATCCAAAGTTCGTTGCGGGTGCCGACCTTGCCATTGGCACGGCGATAGCCCATAAATTCGGTGGGTAAGTCGGCTGGATAGGTAAGTGGCTTGGCCGCGCAGCCGTGGTATTGATAATCCAGCTGCCCTGACAAGGCCGTTTCAACGGTGTCGGAATGCAAATGCGCCCCGGCGTTGACGTCGCAGCGGGTGCGGCCAATGGCAAAACCGTATTTGACCACGGCATCGCCAGCGGCAATGTCGCGCAGTGCCAGCTTGTGGCCCGCTGGTACATCGCTTTGCACTGTGACATGCCAAGGCGCTGGCAAGTGTTCACCGGCCACGAGCGCGCGCAGCGCCACCAACACATTGTCTGTTGGATGCACCTGCCACACGGCCAGTTGGCTGTCGCCTTGGATGCCACTGCTGCAAGCAGGCTGATTGTCTATCGCCATTGCTGTACTCTCTTTTTTGGTCTATTTATTGGTCTCGTTGCTTGCTGTCTCACGTTATTCAACGATTGTTGGCAGCACCGCTTTTCTGAACGCACGAACCGCATGTCGACATCATTTACACAGCCACCGGTGGCAATTCTGACAAGGCAGCCGGTCATTCACCTGTTATTGGCTGAACACCTATTATTAGCCGAGCACTCACCTACGATTGGCCAAGTGCGTCGCTTTTTGCGCTTTTGTGTGCTCTATGGCCCGCTGGATGGCGCGGCGTCGGTCATCGCGCCTATCCGTATTGGCAATTGCCACGGCTGACCGGCTCGAGTCACTTGTTGCATCTGCAACTGTGCCACATGTTCAATCACGCCAGGCGCTGCATCGGTAAATGCCACCTGACTGAGCCATAACTGCCGCACCGGCGCTTGAACAAAGCCACGCACTTGAAACGCATGCTCACCATGACGCACGTTTACTTGATGCAACCAAACCGGCCCGGTTTGCGGCAAGAACGCGCCTTGGTTCCCTTCTTCGTACCAATAATCAATGACGATGGCATCGTTGACTTGGCCAATATCGATATCGCGCAGTGCGACGGTATCGATCCGTCCACCCCGCAGCGCATTGGTTTTAATGCGCAAGCCACGCTCTAAATCCGGGCTGCTCATGCTTAAATCACGAGCAAAAATGTATCGCGCGCCACCAGAGATCTCGCTACCAATCACCACGCCGCCATGCCCCGCTTGCATTTGGCAATGCTGGATCACCACTTGCTCAATGGGCGTATTAAGGCGTCTGCCATCGGCATTACGGCCGGATTTCAGCGCGATGCAATCATCGCCACAATCAAAATTACAGTGTTCGATCAGCACCCGTTTGCAAGACTCTGGATCGCAACCATCCGAATTGGGGCCATGGCTGTTTACGTTGACCGAACGCACCACCACGTCTTGGCACAACACCGGATTTAGCACCCAAAATGGCGAATTACGCAGCGTCAGACCGGACATTTCCACACGCTGACAGCGATACGGCTGCCACAACGGCGGTCGTAAAAAGTTCTGTGGCAACACGCGATCTTGCACCGGAACCCCTTGCTCGACCATCGTCATCAACAAAGTGCGGCCGTCTTTTTGTTCTGCCTTGGCATCCACCTGCCACGGCGTATGTTTCCATTTGCCTTTCCACGGCCACCAATGCTGGTTGGAGCCACCGCCATCGATAATGCCTTGGCCAGTGACGGCGATATCTTGGCTATCGATGGCGTACAGCAGCGGCTGGTAACCCATCAGTTCCATGCCTTCCCAACGGGTGAACACCAGCGGCAGATACAAGTCGGTGGCCGGATGAAATTGCAGGTAAGCCCCTTGTTCCAGCACCAAAGCAACCCGACTTTTGAGCGTTAACGCGCCACACCAATAATGTCCAGCCGGTAGTATCAACTGCCCGCCACCTTGGGTATGCAACTCGTCGATGGCTTGCTGCAATGCGCCCCGATTAATGCGCGCCAAGTGCAAACTCTCTGCGGCGTCAACCGCCTGTGCCTCGGTACAGGGCTCGGTCAGCGTCGGCCGAACGCCCAGCGAAACCAAGTTCCAACGCCGCTGTGGGATCACCACTGCCGCCGTGGCAGCGACAATGCGGTCAGCCGCTTGCCACCAAGCCTGCAATGCATCGCTTGATGGCTGTTGGAACTGCGACAAGGCTTGTAATTGCTGTTCAAGTAATGGCTCAGCTGCACTGTCAAACGCCACGTCAGCGTGCTGCGACTCATTGAAGCGACATCCAGGCAAACACGCGCTGATGCTTATCGCCAATGCCGATTTCAGTACCTGTCGCCGTGTCAGAGCCATAGAGTTCCTCATTGCACACAACCATTGCTGGTTTAAACAACGTTGGGTTAAAACATGTTGGGTTAAAACTTTAGCAATGAACTCAGCATAAAACTTTCTGCCACCGGTAGCAATAGTCATTTTAAAAATTATGCCACCGATAGACATTATGGATATTTGCCAGCGCAAAATCCCAAGAGCACGCCATAAAATGAGCGTTGCCCCCCTAACGGCACATGGTCTGCACAAGTACCCGAAGACGCTCTGCACCCGCAAAGGCAGGAACAACAACAGTCGAAAATCCGCTGCAACCTAGGCTGCATCCCCTTGCCGCCTAGCCCAGACCAGATGCCGCAGCGTTAGTCCGCAACCATCAACGCCACTGCCGTTGGTCGCATCGGTGACGCGAAAAAGCGTAAAGACAAAAAAAACACTTGCATCGACACCGCAGTCAGATGTTTTATAAAAGGAACTGGAGACAGTGACTACCCCGACGTAGCGCTGCGATAAAAAAATACACAAGCTCCAGTACATAATTTCGACGCTTGACCGGGCGTTGTTTTACAACAGGAGTTTTTCGTGAAGTCGATTCACATGATGGGTGCCCTGACACTTTTGGGAGGGGTTACTCTCGCCCTATCGGTCAGCGCATTCGAGTCCAACCCTACTACTGCATGGCAGCCGCTATTTGATGGCAGCACTACCTCGCTGACTGAGCACTGGCGTACCTATCAACAACCAACCGTCCATCCTGCTTGGCAAGTCAAGCAAGACGCGTTGTGTTTAACCAAAGCCGGTGGTGGCGATTTAATCTCCAAACAGTCTTTTCAACATTTTGAACTCGAGCTGCAGTGGAACATCGAACCTAGCGGCAACAGCGGTATTTTCATTTTGGCCGATGAAAGCGCCGAGCATATTTATGCCAAAGCCCCTGAGATCCAAATTCTGGATAACGAGCGCCATAAAGACAACAAATTGGCCACGCATCGCAGCGGTTCCTTGTATGACATGCAAGCCTCGCCAGACCGTTCACACAAAGTGGCGGGTGAATGGAATGACGTGCGGATTGTTTTGAACAACAAACACTTACAAGTCTGGCAAAACGGCATCGCCACCGCTGATGTGGTGCTTGGCAGCGCCGAGTGGCAACGCCTGCTCGCCAGCAGCAAATTTGCCAACTGGCCGGGTTTTGGCAGCTTAGAAAAAGGCCAGATTGGCCTTCAGGATCACGGTGATCCGGTGTGTTTTAAAAACATTCGTATTCGGGAGCTCAGCCATGACTAACCCTGTTCATAAAGTGATTGTGGTCGGCTCGGGCGCCGGTGGGGCGATGGCGGCGTATGAATTAACCCGCCAAGGTGTCCCCGTGCTGCTTTTGGAAGCCGGTCGCGATTACGACCCGAAAACCGAAACGCCGATGTTCAAATTACAAGCTGACGCGCCGCTGATGGGCGCTGGCACCGTCGATAAAGATTTTGGCTATTACGACGCCACCGTCGATGGCGGCTGGACCGTGCCCAACGAGCCCTATACCAGCGCAGATGGCAGTGAGTTTAAATGGTGGCGCGCGCGGATGCTCGGCGGTCGCACCAATCATTGGGGCCGCTACGCCTTGCGCTTCTCTGAGCATGATTTCAAAGGCAAAAGCCGCGATGGGTTAGGTGCGGACTGGCCGTTTGAATACCAAGACCTCGCCCCTTGGTACGACAAAACCGAAACCTTGGTCGGCGTTTGTGGCACCAACACCGGCCTTGACGATATGCCGCCCTCGCCAGAAGGCGTGTTACAGCCGCCCCCGACGCCACGGGTGCCGGAATTGCTGGTCGCTGCTGCCGCCAAAAAACTCGGCATTCCAGCGGTGCCGATGCATCGCGCGGTATTAACCCGGCCAAAAGACAATCGCGCCGCGTGTTTTTGGGCGACGTCCTGTGGCCATGGCTGCTCGATTGGTGCGGCGTTTCAAACCACCACCTCGCTCATTCCGATGGCCAAAGCCACCGGCTTACTGACGGTACTGACCAACGCCATGGTGCGTGAAGTCACCACCAACGACCAAGGCCAAGTGACTGGGTTGGTGTATGTCGATAAAACCAGCGGCAAGGACGTGACACTTATAAGCGACGTGGTGATTCTGGCCGCCAGCGCCTGCGAATCGGCGCGCATTTTATTAAATTCTAAATCGGCCAAGCACCCCAATGGCCTTGCCAATTCCAGCGCTCAGGTCGGGCGCAATCTTATGGACTCGACCGGCGCCAATTTTGGCGCTGTGGTGCCGGCACTCAAAGGCCGGCCGCGTTACAACGAAGACGGTCATACCGCCAATCATTTGTTTATTCCGTGGTGGGGCCATCAAGCACAAGCCAAAGGCGAGCTGGATTTCCCGCGCGGTTATCATTTAGAACTGGGTGGCCGTTTTAGCGAGCCAGGCGCTGGTTTTGGCGGCAAACTGCAAGGCTTTGGCACGGATTTACGCAAACAGGTCGAGCAAAACTACGGGGCGTACGTTGGCTTTGCGCTACGCGGTGAAATGGTGCCCAACGAGCATTGCTACATGGACATCGACCCCGAGGTGAAAGATAAATGGGGTATTCCTGTGGCGCGTTTTCACTGGAAATGGTCCGAGCATGAACTTAAACAAGTGGCGCATGGCCTTCACACCATCAAAGCCATTTTGGAAACCATGGGGGCCACGGTTGGCGAGCTGCCCAAACCGGAAGATGCCATTTTAAAAGGCGGTGAGATCATCCACGAAGTTGGCAGCACTCGGATGGGTTCGGATCCGAAACAATCAGTGACCAACCAATGGGGCCAAACCTGGGATTGCCCGAATTTGTTTGTGATGGACGGCGGTGTGTTTGCGTCGAACCCCCACAAAAACTGCACCTTAACCATTATGACGCTGGCGATGCGCAATAGCGATTATCTGGCCAAGCAACTGAAAGCCGGCAGTTTGTTGACACCTGCCAAAGGAGCTGCCGCATGAGCAAATCGACGTTGACCGCTAAAATGCCAGCCGTGGTCGCCGATGCGGCTACAGAATTGCCAACGGCTCAGCCGTGGCTTTATCACAGCAGCTTAAGCCGCCGTGATAGTTTAAAGCTGTTTGCCGCGCTTGCGGCCTCCAGCGTGTTACCGGCCTGCGACAGCCCTGCCCCAACGGTGGCGAAGGCCGCCAGCGACCTGACGCCCGCGACAGTGACAAGAACCGCGGCGCCATGGCCGATGCTCAAACTCCCTGGGATCACAGCGCCAGGCTACGGTAAAGATCCCAGCATGTTAATGCCCCCCCCTTCGCCATGGCCACTCACGTTAACGCCAACCGAACTGACCAAGGTTGCACAGTTGGCAGATTTGATCATGCCGGCCACCAACACCGCCCCTGCCGCCAGCGAGCGCAAAGTGCCGGAAGTGATTAATGAATGGGTTAGCGCACCGTACGAGCAACAACAAGCCGATCGCGCCAAGTTATTGAGTTTGTTGAAGTGGCTGGATGATGAAACCGCGCTGCGTCAAACCAATACCAGCTTTGGCAGCGCACCGGCTGAACTGCAACACGCCATTCTCACCGACATCGCCTTTGACAGCGTCAACGAGGGCTACGCCCCTGCTGCAGACGCCTTTAATCGGCTGCGCAGCCTCGTGGTGGCGGCCTATTACGCCACACCAGAGGGCCATAAAGAAATCGGTTATTTGGGCAACACCGCCATCGCCGGCGACTACCCAGGCCCCACACCTGAAGCCAAAGCGCATTTAACACAAGTGCTCAAGCAGCTTGGATTGAGCGAATTTGCGTATAACGCCTGACAAATCCTAAATGACATCCAGCGAAAAGGGCCGACCAGGCCCTTTTTTATGCTGACCGCTGATGTGTCGCGGTGATCACCTACACCATTCACGCCGTAATGCGAATCATCAAGACAAAAATGAGCAGCGGAGCCCCCGATGAAAAAACCTCTAAGTACCCTGGAACAGTATTTTCAATTCGACGCCGTGGTGATCCATTCCTTAGATATGTGCTTGTACCAAGCCAGTGTGCGGGTGGATGGGCAAGACATTTGGGTTGCCAATGAACAAGGGCAATTGCTGAAAACCAACTCCTTGATCGCGATGCAAAAGCACTTGGCGAATTTAAACACCAAGCAATATCTGCTCCGTCAACAAAGTGCCTACGACGAGATGGTCGGTGGGCCGCTGAAGGTCGATAACACCTTGGAAGTGCCGATTGGTGATAGTAAGTTGTATTAAGCTGGCCTTGGTCTATTCCGCCGCTTACGCCTTGGCACTTGCGATGGTGCTAAGACACGCTGAAAGTCTTGGATTTGTTAAGTCGCAGGCCGGTTCAGTTCGTTTCAAGGAGCAAATGGTTCAGTGGCGGTTGAGTGTCGGTTAACTGACGTTTGCAGTGCAGCGAGTCGCTGGTTGTGTGTGGACGGCAGTAGGAGCCCGAAAGCGCCAGCACAGAAAGGTCAGCATGGGCTGACCTTTTTGTTCATCAAGCATGTCGCTCTAAGCTATGCGCATCACCTTAAGACTTAAGGTAACAACTTGGTCGATTCACGCACCACGAGGGTCGGTGCGACTTTCGCGGCAATATGGCTGGCACCATGGCGATTGTCTTCGATATCCATAATGATTTTGGTGGCGGCAAGCTGGGCCATTTGCCGCACAGGCCGACGAATAGTCGTCAGCGCAGGAATAACACGGCTTGCCAATAAGTTATCGTCAAAGCCGGCGACCGACAGCTCATTGGGCACAGCGATGCCAAGCTCATGTGCAGCTTTTAACACCCCCGCCGCCATTTGGTCATTGTTGGCAAAAATCGCTGTTGGTTTGTCGCTGCCCGATAACAACTGCCGCGCACATTCAATGCCGGTTTCATAGCTGTTATTGCCTTCGACCACCCAGTCATCACGTAAGGTGATGCCGTACGCCGACAACCCCAGTTTGAAACCATCCATCCGTTCTGTGGACGATTTATAACGTTGCGGGCCACTGATAAAGGCGATTTGATGGTGACCAAGTTGAGCAAAATAGCGAGCCATTTCAGCGGCTGCGGCTCGGTCGTCCGACACCACCGAGTGCTGCGGCTCGTCCAGTTGCACCGAGGTCAAACGGACATAACAAACATCTTGATCTTTTAAGGCGGCGGCTAGATCGTCTAACTCCGAGACTGGCGGTAATAAAATCACGCCATCAAGCTTGGAGCGATTGATAAAAGCAAAACAATCCTGCACCAAACTATCACTGCGGTAACGACAAGGGTGCACCACCAGCTCATAGCCTTGTTGCGAACAGACTTCCAACACGCCACGTTGCACATCATCGAGGTACAAGGCGTCCGGGTTGTCGTAGATAAGCCCTAACAAATACGAACGGCTCGACGCCAAACCGCGGGCTTGCGGACTGGGTGAATAATTTAAATCCGCGATAATTTTTTCCACTTTGACGCGCGTCGACTCACCGACACTGGGCGAACCATTGAGCACACGAGAGACGGTTCGTTTCGACACACCTGCCAGACGCGCCACATCATTAATGGTGGAAGCTTTTAAATTCAATCGGACTCACTCCGTAAAAAACGACCAAAGGGGCGCTGCGTGAACATCGCCCCGTGGAAACGCCCATTCTAACCAATGCCAACCGGATTGCCAGCTTTCTGATGGCAAGCTCTGCTCGTCTAGCCTTTATAGACCGACTTGCTTGGGTAACCACTCACTGATCTCAGGCACATAGGTAACCAGCAACAACACCACGATCATCGCGCCATATAACGGCAACAAAGGTTTTAGCAATTGCTCCAACCGCACCTTCGCCACGGCGCAGGCCACAAACAACACACTGCCAACCGGTGGTGACACCAAACCAATGCACAGGTTTAAAATCATCATGATGCCAAAATGCAGCGGTGATAAACCCAGTTCCATGGCCACCGGCAAAAAGATCGGGGTAAAAATCAGCACCGCCGGTGTCATGTCCATAAAGGCGCCGACAATTAACAAGATGATGTTAATCAGCAGCAAAATCATCAAGGGGTTGTCACTTAGAGCCAGCAAGCCAGCGCTGATACTTTGCGGGATATTTTCGTAGCTTAAAATCCACGACATCGCCGCCGATGTGGCAATCAGCGCCAATACGATGGCGGTGGTTTCGCAGGATTTTAACAACAAACGCGCTAAGTCCTGCACTTTGACTTCACGATACACCAACACCGCCAGCACAAAGGAATACACCACAGCGATGGCGCCAGCCTCTGTTGCAGTAAAGACCCCGCTGATAATGCCGCCGATGACGATGAAAATCATCAACATACTGGGGAGCGCCGCAGCGACCTTTTGTGCCACGACTTTAGCTGGCACGCGCGCACCAACAGGGTAGCCCTTGAGCTTGGCATAACCAGCACAAACGATCATCAGGGCAATGCCCAATAAAATGCCAGGTAAATAACCGGCCACAAACAACGCGGCAATCGACACACCGCCGCTGGCGATGGCGTAGACAATCATGATGTTGGACGGTGGAATTAACATGCCGGTAGTGGCCGCCGCAGCCGTCACCGCCGCGCTGTAACTGTCGTCATAACCTTGTTTTTTCATCTCCGGCATCATAACCGAACCAATGGCTGAAGTAGCCGCCACCGCCGAGCCTGAAATAGCGCCAAACAACATACAAGACAACACATTGACCAGCGCCAAGCCACCTGGCAACGAGCCGACCAACGCCATGGCGCAGTCAATCAAGCGTTTGGCGATACCGCCCCGCCCCATCAACAGCCCCGACAACACAAAAAATGGGATGGCCAACAAGGCAAAGCTATTGAGGCCGCCCGCCATCCGCTGCGCCAGCGTGGTGACCGCCGGCAAAAAGTCCATCGACACCAACATGGTCGCCAGCGTCGCCAAGCCAATACAAAACGAAATCGGCACATTTAAAAACAGCAGCGTAAAAAACACGGCTAATAACACGAAAGCGGCGAGTTCCATCAGTCGATCCCCTCGGGTTGTGGTAAGGCTTCACCGTGCCATAACGAACGCAGCTGACACAGGCCATAAAAGGCGATAAACAATCCGGCAAGCGGGATCACACTGTAGATCCAGCCCACAGGGATACCCAAGGCAGCCGACATTTGGTTAAGCTCCAACGTCAGCTGCACCAAAGCACCACCGCCGAGCACCATCACTGCCAGTGCAAACAGCACCACCAAGGCCGTCAACACCATGGCAATGCCTTGTTGCACCTGCGGTCTGAATTTGCGCACCACAATATCCAAACCTAAATGTTGGCCGGTGCGATAGGCAAAGGCGGCGCCGAGCATACCAATCCATAACAACAAACAACGGGCGATTTCTTCGGTCATCGAACTTGGGCTGGCTAGCACAAAGCGCGAGAACACTTGCCAGCACACCACCAACACAATGGCGGCCATCAAGCCCACTAACACGCGTTTTAACAGCCCATCTAACAGGCGCACTATGGCATTCATTGTTGACCTCCGAGCGCTTTGATTTGCGCCATCAAGTCGCCAATCGGCGTGCCTTGCAGCTGTTGGTGCAGCGGTTGCACCGCCGCCATAAACTGGGCTTTATCCGGTATGATCACCGTCACCCCGGCTTTTTGCACGGCAGCTAATGCGTCCGCGGTGGCTTTGTGCCACGCCGCGCGTTCAAACACCACCGCATCGGCAAAGGCCTTGCTGACAATCTGTTGCTCATCGGCTGACAGCGAGTCCCAGACATGCTTGCTCATCAAAATGACGTCGGGCACATAGGTATGTTCATCCAGCACGTAATATTTGGAAATTTCGTAATGGCGGGACGAATAAAAACTCGGTGGGTTATTTTCCGCACCATCCACCACGCCTTGTTGCAACGCGGTATACAGCTCGCCCCAATCAACTGGTGTCGCCGCGCCACCTAGGGTTTGCACCATTTGCACCGCGGTTTGGCTATTGGGTACGCGAAACTTCAAGCCTTGTAGGTCCGAAGGCGCATCAATACGTTGTTGTGTGGTGTAAAAACTACGGGCACCGGCATCAAAATACCCAAGCCCTTTCAAGCGTACCTTGTCAAGGTCGGCGAGCATCTGCTGGCCAATCGGCCCTTCCAGCACTTGCCATAAATGGCTTTCATCGCGAAACACATAAGGCACGCTGAACAGTTTCATGTTGGGCGAAAAGCCTTCCAGCGGCGCGGCGGACACTTTGGTCATCGCCAAGGAACCGATTTGCAGCAGTTCGATGAGCTCACGCTCGGAACCTAGCTGGCCACCGGGATAGATGCGCAATTGCATCTGACCATGCGACAGCTCGTCGATCCGGCTCGCTAAAAACTCCATACTCTTGTGCACCACATGTTGCTGATCCAGTGTGTGCGCCATGCGCAGCACGCGGGTCGGCTTGACTGCTTGCTGCGCCCAGACGCCTACACTACTGAGCAAGATGCTCAGCGTACAGACACTTTGGCACAAGGTGCGACTCAGCGGCCGCCGCCCCCTTTGCGGCGCAGTCAGCTGCGCTCGGTCTTTATAGAACCACCATTTATCCAACCACATTGTTATCCCCTGTTGTCGCAACTCTTTGGTTGCTTTTATATTTTTTAATATCCAGCGAGGTGGAACGCCGGCCAGCACGGACCAATCAACCGCTTAACGCAACGCGTCCGGCGCAAATTTATCCATGTCGTTGTAATCGTGATTTTCCCCGGCCATGCCCCAAATAAAGGTGTAACTGCCAGTGCCGCAACCACTGTGAATGGACCATGGCGGTGACACCACCGCTTGCTCATTGCCGGTCCAGATGTGCCGGGTTTGTGTCGGTTCGCCCATAAAATGACACACCTGTTGGCCTTGGCTTAAGCCAAAGTAGTAGTAGGCTTCCATCCGCCTGTCATGCTGATGCGCCGGCATGGTATTCCAAACACTGCCCGGGTGCAGCACGGTTAAGCCCATTTGCAACTGACAGGTCTCGACCACGCCCTTGATCATCAGCTGGTAAATATCGCGGTGGTTCGAGGTGTCTGGCGCGCCCATATGCAACACATTGCATTGCGCCATCGTGACGTGTTGGGTCGGATAACTGTGATGTGCAGGCGTGGAATTTAAATAAAACTTGGCAGGAATCGTCGCATCGACCGAATGAAACACCACCTGCTGGGCGCCCTTGCCGACATACAGCGCTTCGCGAAACGCTAACGGGTAATCCACGCCATCGACCGTCACCACGCCAGCGCCGCCGGTATTGATAATGCCAAGCTCGCGTCGCTCTAAAAAATAGTGGCTTTTTAACACATCCACGGTTTGCAGTCGCACAGGGCCATTCACTGGCACGGCACTGCCGACAATCATGCGTTCGTAATGGGTGTAATTGAGCACCAGCGTATCGGCCTGCATCAAATTATCGAGTAAAAAATGCTGCCTAAGTTTGGCGGTGTCGTAACCACGCACATCGTCAGGATGGGTGGCGAAACGTTGGGTAAACACAACAGTACTCATAATGAACCTCAGAAATTAACGCGCTAACCAGCCGCCATCGACGGCTAGAACATGACCATGCACATAATCGCTGGCCTTGGATGCTAAAAAGATGGCGGCGCCAGCCAGATCCTCTGGCTCCCCCCAACGCGCGGCCGGTAACCGCGCCATAATTTGTTGATTGCGTTCGGCATTGGCTTGCAACGCCGCCGTGTTGTCGGTGCGAAAATAGCCCGGCGCAATGGCGTTGACATTGACGCCAAACGGCGCCCATTCGTTGGCCAGCGCCTTGGTCAAACCGGCAATCGCATGTTTACTCGCTGTATACGCTGGGACGGTAATGCCACCGCTGTACGACAACATCGAGGCAATATTAATGATTTTGCCGTGGCGTCGTTCTACCATGCCTTGGCCCAACAACTGACACAACAAAAACGCCGCATCTAAATTCACCGTTAAGTTCTGTTGCCAGTCACTCAGCGCAAATTGCAAGGCAGGGGCACGACTAATGGTGCCACCGCAATTCACTAAAATATCGATAGGGCCACTATCCAGCGCCTGATTTGCCAGCTTCCGCACGGCGTCTAAATCCGCCAAATCAGCCGCCATCGGCCGTGCTTGGCCACCGATAGCCTGAATTTGCCTCACCGTATGATCGGCACCACCTTGGTTCGAACTGGCACACAACACTTCGGCGCCTGCGGTAGCTAAAGCCTGGGCAATGGCTTGGCCTAAACCACGACTGGCCCCTGTCACCAGCGCTCGCTGGCCGTGTAACGAAAACATTTGTTGAAGTTGCATCGGCTGATCCTCGTCTGCCTTAACCCAGTGAATCTGCTGCATGGTGTTAAATTGCCATGCATGGTTGTCTGTGCACGCGCGTTGTAGTTGACCCTGTGCTAAGCCTTGACCGTCCCTTTGTGTTGCGAAGCACACCATGGCTAGCGACACACCATCGGTGTCGCACAACAGGGGACGTGACATACCACAACGCCCACCTTGGCAACGTCAAGTTTGCTAGGTCGCTGCCAACGGCGTCAAAAAACAAAATATTATCTAAATACAACAACTTAAAAACTTAATCGCTGTTTAGACCCGATAAATTTGAATTTTTTTTCGACAGTATTTGACACGTCGAATCGCTTGGTGTTAGCTTTTTGCCATCGGTGGCACAAAATTGCAAGCTAATTTTGCCACCGATAGACAAAACATAGACGAACAACAAAGCAAACTCGAATTTGCTGCAAAAAACACAATCAACAGGGGCATGGTGACATCACCGTGCCGAGAACATCACAGAGCATGTACTCTGTGAGGATACGACAGAGGAAGACATGATGACCGCTCACTCCCGTTCATTCCGGGTGCAGCCCTTAGTTCTGGCCATTTCGGTCGCTTTGACTGCACTGACTCCGACCCTGCATGCGCAACAAGCATCCGCCAATGATGCCAAAGCGGCGCAAGACACCAAGCCGCGCGCCAAAGATGACAAGTCAATTGAAGTCATCGAAGTGTCGAGCAGTTTCCGCGATAGTTTGTCCAACGCTTTGAATGTGAAACGTCAATCCGACGCGGCACAGGACGCCATTTTGGCCGAAGACATCGCTGACTTTCCGGATTTGAACCTGGCGGAATCGCTGCAACGTATCCCTGGTGTGGCGATTAGCCGTGCCGCCGGCGAAGGCCGTCAAATTACCGTCCGTGGCTTAGGCCCCGACTTTACCCGCGTTCGCATCAACGGCATGGAAGCCATCTCCACCTCAGGCGGCACCGACCAAATTGGTGGCGCCAACCGTGGTCGTGGTTTTGACTTCAATACCTTTTCCTCGGATTTATTTAGTTCATTGACGGTGCGTAAAACCGCCAGCGCCGATGTCGAAGAAGGCTCGTTAGGCTCCACCGTGGACTTACGTGCAGCCCGCCCTTTTGATTTTAAAGGCTTTACCTTCTCAGCCTCTGGCCAGATGGGCTACAACGACTTATCCAAAGAGTCCGATCCCAAAGCGTCTTTTTTAGTGTCGGACCATTTTTTAAATGACAAAGTCGGTGCGTTGTTTTCGTTGTCTTATTCCGAGCGCAATTTAAAAGACCAAGGGTCAAGCACGGTGCGCTGGGCCAACGTCAACGACTTTGGCTTTTACAAAGGCAATGCCACCGCCAGCGAATTAAACACCATCAACAATGCGTTCCGCCCACGTTTACCGCGGTATGACTCTTACACCCACAGCATGGAGCGGTTAGGTGCCAGCGCCGCGTTCCAATTCCGGCCAAGCGACGACACCCATATTGATTTGGATTTATTGCACGCCAAAACCGAGCAAACGCGCAACGAAGTGTTCTTATCAGCGGCATTAAACGCCGGTGGCAACCGTCCCACCACGGCCACGGCTGCCAGCAGCACCACTGGCAAAATGAATGTGCTGGATTATTTTATTGATGACACCAACACCATGACGTACGGCGCCTTCCAAAACGCCACAGTGCGCATGGAAAATCGTTACGATGAACTTGGCACCACCTTTGACCAAGCCACATTGAGCGCCAGCCACTGGTTTAACGACGTGTTTAAAGTTGAAGCGCTGGTCGGTATGTCTAAATCGAAGTTCGACAACCCAGTGCAAACCACCTTGGCCATTGAAAAATCAGGCGTAGATTTTAGCTATGACTATCGTGGCGGCTATCGCGATGACCCACTGTTAACCTTTGGCGCCGGCGCCTTTGACCCAACCGGCTGGACATCGAACTCCGTGCGGTTACGTCCACTGGGTGCAGAAAACCAATATGACACCGCCGAAGTGAATTTCAGCTACACGCTCAATGACTATGTCACGCTGAAAGCCGGCGTGCATTACAAAGACTTTAGCTTTGAAACCTACGAGTCGCGTCGCCAAGCGGAAAATGCCGGCGGTATTGTTTACACCGCCGATTTATTAAAGCAGTACGATTCAGGCCTTGGCCCGAACCCAGTATGGCTGATCCCAGATTTTGCAGCCGTCGATGCCAAATATGGCATTTATAGCAACAGCGGTAACTTTGTGGTCAGCCGCGATTTCCGCCGCGACGATAACTATTCGGCCGACGAAAAAACCAAAGGCGCTTACCTGATGGCGTCTTGGAACACTGATTTATTTGATCATTCGTTCTGGGGTAACGCGGGTCTGCGTCGCGTCAGCACCGATCAATCGTCGACGGCGTGGGCCACCGTCGGCACCACACCGACGCAAGTGACGGCCGATCACGATTACAGCGAAACTTTGCCATCACTGAATTTAAACTACGAACCCTGGGATGACGTGATTGTGCGCTTTGGTTACGCCGAAGTGATTGCCCGCGCCGGCCTTGGTTCTATTAGACCCAACGTCTCGGTATCGGTCTCTGGCAGCGCCCGTTCCATCTCTGGCGGTAACCCGCTGTTGGAACCGACTCGCGCCAAAACCTACGACTTAGGCTTGGAATTCTATTTCTCGGATGAAGCCATGTTAGGCTTGGCCTTGTTCCGCAAGGACATCGACAGCTTCGCTCAAACCTTACGTGAAACCAAAGTCTTTACCGACACCGGCTTACCCATTCAAGCCGCCATCGATGCCTGTAAAGCTGGCCCTGGTTATGGTGATCAATTTGGCTGTACTGAAAACGTCGACTGGTCGGTAACCACCCCCCTCAATGGCCCTGGTGGTGATTTAAAAGGTGCCGAGATCAGCTACCAAATGCCATTTACCTTCTTGCCAGAGTTCTGGAATCGCTTTGGCTTTATCGGTAACTACACCTACGTCAAAGCCCAGATGGACTATGTCAACACCACCGGCGTGGTGCAAGCCACGCGTGACTTGACAGGTCTGTCACGCAACACGGTCGCAGCAACGCTGTATTACGAGCATGACAAATTGAATGCGCGGGTCAGTTTAGCGAAACGTAGCAAATACTTAACCACGCCGATTGGTCGCGAACTCAATGACATGGAAGGGACCAACCCGACTCAAAACATCGATGCGTCCGCCAGTTATGCGATCAATGACCAGTGGAAAGTCAGTTTTGAGGCCCTGAATTTAACCAATGAAGTGGATGATCAATGGGTCGATAGCGCCGGCAATCGCTTGACCTATTACCATGAAACAGGTCGTCAGTATTACCTCGGTTTGCAATATAAGTTTGAGTAGTGTGTGTGTCCTGCCTGCAGCGGTCTCCCACTGCAGTGCATCGGCTCGTTTGGCAGCAGTTTCTGCTGCCTTTTTTTCGCATGGTCACTCATTATGAACACGCCAACACGCTTTGTAGGGACAACTATGGCATCGCGTCACATTCATCTCGCAACGACCCTTTCTATGCTCAGTTTTTGCTGTTTTTCTGCGCTGGCAGCCCCCGTGCAATTGCAACTGACCAACCCGTCCGCCGCTTCGCGCGTTGACGAGCCGGTATGGTTAGCGCTGTCCGATCTGGGCATCAACAGCCCCCATTGGACGGTCAGCACCCCAAGCGGTCAACCCCTGCCGAGTCAGTTGGTCGATCGTGACGGCAATGGCCAGCCCGATCATTTGCTGCTGGTGTTACCCCGCTTGGAAGGCCGGCAAACCCTGACGCTTACGCCCAGTGAGCAAGCGCCAAGCTCATCAGCGCAAGCGTCGCGCGCACATGCCGAGATCTCCATTAAGACGGGTGGTCACTGGCAAGGTGCCCGTTATATCGGTGGCAGTTTTGAGCCGGTGAAACAGCTCACCACGCCAGCGCAATACACCGACCATAGTGAGTTTATTCGTTACGAGGGTCCGGGTATTGAATCCGATAAAGTGGCGTATCGCATTTATCTGGATTGGCGCAACGGGTTTGATATCTACGGCAATATCACCGGTAAACCGATCTTGCATCAAGTTGGCTTGGATGGCTATGAGTCGTACCACAGCATGCAATCGTGGGGGTTGGATTTACTGAAAGTGGGCCAATCACTTGGCACTGGCGGTTTTGGCTTTTGGGATGGCAAACAGGTGCAATCGGTCGGCGATGTCGCTAGCCACAGCGCCACTATTTTGCATGACGGCCCGCTGTACTCGGCGTTTTCTATCGATTATCACGGCTGGCGGTTGCCTGCCAAGCAAGTGCGCGATAGCAAAGCGCCTAATGGCGTGCGCGCGATCCCTGCTCCAAGCCAGAACACCCCAAAGGTGCAATTGGATGTCAACGCTCAGTTCTCGATGCTCGCAGGCAGTCGTTTAGTGCACACCCAAGTGAAGTTAAAACCCCAAGGCAAAGCGCACCAACGCAGCCCAGAATTGTTGCCCGCAATGGCCATAGGTTTGGTCAAACATGCCAATGCAGAACTGCTAACTGGCACGCTGGAAAGCTCCGGTCATCAATATACCTATTTGGCGACCTGGGGCAAGCAAAGCCTCAATAACGATGACTTGGGCATGGCGGTGCTAGTCAAACGTGGTGCCGTGCAAGAGTTTACTGCCGACAGCACCAGCCATGTTGCCGTGATCAAACCCTCTGGCAACCAATTTGACTATTATTTCTTAGCCGCGTGGTCGGGGGAGCCTAATGGCATCACCAGCAAAGCCGACTTTATCAACTATCTGCAACAGCAAGTGCAGCGCTTAACCAGCCCTGCTCGTCAGCAGCTCATGACCGAGCAGACCAAGCGCCAAACCCAGCAACCACTGACGGCACAGCGCGCTTTATGGTGGAGTGAACAGATGGCGCACACCGCCTTTGCACACCAAGCCAACGAGTATTATTGGGGGGGCTGGGACACCGAGCGTAGTAAGCCGGTCACCTTTGAATACACCACAGGCTTGTTATTGCAGGCGATGTCAGACTTACACCGCGTCGCCCCCAAGCCGATGTACCAACAGGCCATCGACAAGATGGTCGATAGTTTTGTCCAAGCCGATGGCACCATCCACAGTTACGATCTGAAAAAATTTAATATCGATAGTATCAACAGCGGCAATCTGCTGCTGCGGGTGTATCAACAGCGCTTACAGAGCAACGTCGGTGCCACACAGCGCACTCCCGCTCAGCTTCAACAAGCTCTGGCGCAACTACGTCAGCAACTCGCTAAGCATCCTCGTACCCAAAGCGGCGCGTTTTGGCATAAACAGATCTATCCCAATCAAGTCTGGCTGGATGGTGTCTACATGGGGATGCCGTTTTTAACTCGTTACAGCAAGCAGTTTGAAGCAGATCCAACCGCCAGTATTGAGCAAGTGGTGCACGAATTTGCTGTGGTGCAGCAGCGGCTGCGCGATGCAAAAACTGGCCTGTACGTCCATGGCTGGGATGAAAGCAAACAAGCGCCTTGGGCCGATAAAACGTCGGGCCTGTCGCCTGAAAGTTGGAGTCGCGGCATGGGCTGGCTGTCGATGGCCTTGGTTGATGTGTTGGCGGAACTTCCGGCGGCAGATGTAGCAAACCAACGCTGGCGCCAACCGCTGGTCAGCATGAGTCAGCAGCTGGCCGATTCGCTCCTCAAGGCGCAAGACGCAACCGGCATGTGGTGGAACTTAGCGGGCAAACCGGGCGCGACAGGCAACTACCTAGAAAGCAGTGCCTCGGCCATGTTTGTGTATTTTCTAGCCAAAGGCATCAATGACGGTGTGCTGCCGAACGATGCTCGATATCGGGATGCGGCGCTGCGAGGCTTTCAAGGCTTGTTGGATAACGCGGTGATCATCGACAGTCAGCAGCACATGCACTTAGTCTCGATGATCCAAGTGGCAGGCTTAAGTAATGGCCGTGATGGCTCTGCCGCCTATTATGCGGCCGAGCCGGTCTATCGCAACGACAGCAAAGGCACAGCGCCATTTATCATGGCCGGTGTGCAACTCGCGCAATTATTGGCGCGTTAAACATGAGGCGGCCATGGCATTGGCTTGGCATCGCCGCCGCGTTGTGGCTCCACACGGGCGATGCAGCAACGGCTACCCAGCCATTGACGCACGCTGCCCCCGCTCATCCTGCGACCGTGTTGTGGGTGGGGCCCAACGAACGCTTTACCAGTATTCAACAAGCGCTGGATAGCCTCACTGTGCCAGCGCTTGCTAGTACCCCACCTGCTAGCTCTTCACCAGTTAGTTCCGCCCCCGCCAGGACAGAGCCTGCCGGACTCACGGCCGCCCCGTCGCTGCACACAAAAGCCCCAAATGACTGGGTGTTGATCCGTGTCCAGCCTGGCATCTATCGCGAGAAACTGTGGTTAACACGTGATCGCATGGTCATTGCAGGGAGCGGTATGGGCCAGACCATCCTGCAGTACCCCGAGCTTCGACAGCATTTTTTAGCGCGCCAGCAACAAGGCTCTCCAGAATCAACGACGGCTACCCTGCCCCGTGGCACGTCGTTAGAACGAGATTGGGGCGCTGCGATCGTCAACATCAAGGCTAGTGATATCGCCTTGCTCGATTTAACCGTGCACAACAGTTATGCCTTGGAGCACCCAGACGATCCGGCACGGTTTGAACACCAATTTGCTGTGCGCGGCTTTGCCACAGCCACCCGGTTTTTAACGGATCAGGCGGAATTTTTAACCTTTGGTGCCGACACTGTCGCCATGTGGAACAAGCCCGATGGGCAGTATTACCACAGTCACAGCCGCTTTGTTGGCCGAGTGGATTTGTTTTGTCCGCGTGGCAGTGCGGTGGTTGAATACAGCGAGTTCGTCAATCACAGCCCAACGGCAACACTCTGGCACGATGGTGAAGGCGATCCGAACCAACTGCTGGTGGTGCGACACTCCAAGTTTTTAGGCGTGACCGGCTTTGAACTGGGTCGACGCCATTACGATGGCCAGTTTGTATTGATTGGCAATCAGTTTAGCGCCAACATGGCCCCGCGGCCCATCTATCGTCGTACCTACCCAGACCAGCCGTGGCGCGATCAAGCCAATCAGTATGGCGATCGGTACCGCTTTGCCGACAACAGGTGGCTTGGAACTCCACCAGCAACACCCACTCGGCCTGAGCATGTTTTTTGGCAGGATAATTTAAATGCGCAGCAGGCCGCACAGTATCACCCCGACTTGCTGTTTGCGCAGTGGCGTCCGACCGTGCAATTGGCACTGTTTCGGCGCTGGCTTACCACCGTCGATGCCGCTTCACATTCACACACCCAAGCCCAAACCCACGCCCACTAAATGCTTCGTATGCTAACAGCTCTCGACAAGGAATTAACCACCATGCCACACTGGATGCTCCAAGACTTTAAAGGGCGTAGCACGCGCTGGTTCGCCTCGTTCTGCGCTGTTGTGATGTTTATCAGTGGGTTGCTCATGCCTGAATGTTTCGCCGCGACCGGAATTCCTGTTGGAACTAGCACCAGCCAAAGCGCACCGCGTTTGCATTTAGTCGGTGATTCCACCATGGCGGATAAAACCAACCTCGCCTACCCCGAACGAGGCTGGGGCATGTTGCTGCGCCACTTTATGCTGCCGCAATTGACCATCATCAATCACGCCGCCAACGGGCGCTCGACGCTGCGCTTTTTAAACGAAGGCCGCTGGCAATTGTTGATCAGTGATGTCAGTGCTGGCGATTATGTCTTGATCCAATTTGGCCATAACGATCAGAAAAAAGACGACCCTGCCCGTTATGCGCCAGCCGATGGCTTGTACCAAGAGTTATTGAGCCGTTTTATCCAAGAGCTTCGCGCCAAAGGCGCCATTCCGCTACTGGCGACTTCGATTTGTCGCCGCACGTTCACCAGCCAAGGGCTATTGGAAAACAATCTGCAAGACTACGCCGACGCGATGAAAGTGGTCGCCAAGCACAGCAATACACCGCTGTTTGACTTGCAGCAGCTGAGTTGCGCCGATCTGCAGCAATTAGGCCCCGAACGCAGTCAAGCTTATTTTATTCAAGTGCCAGCCGGTTTGTACGCCCAATTCCCGGATGGCAAAATCGACAACACTCACCTGTCAACACAAGGCGCCACCTGGATTGCCCAGCACTTTGTGCGTGAACTCAAACGGCAACAGCATCCAATAGCCCAGTTTGTCTGGCGCGAGCTGCTGTAGGCAAGTCTCGGCGGCGCCCACCTAGCAACCGAGTTTCAGCACTTGAACCTGCGCTGTGGCCACAAACAGGTTGGGCCTGTATTCGGGGATTGGCTATGCTATAGCTGTACTGAAGCGAGTCACAACCGGAGTGATGATGTTGATACGGCTGCCAACCTTGGGATGTTTTGGCTGCACACCGTGGCTGATAAGCCTGCTTTGGCTAAGTTTGTTCTGGCTAAGCCTGCCATTTATGGCGTTTGCTACAAGCGCCCCACCGCTGCGCGTGTTGGTGGGGATGCACAAACCACCCTATATCGACATGCACGCCAATCAGGGGTATGAATTAGAGCTGTTACGGTTAGTCGCACACGAGATGCAACAAGCCATTGAATTCAAACATGCGCCGAATCAGCGGTTGCTGGAACTGCTGAAAAAAGGCGAAGGTGATATCGCCACGCTGCAAAGCACCGCAGCCGTCACCAGCAACCAGCCTGCGTTGGCTTACGGCTGCCCGTACATTCGTTACCAAAACGTCGCGGTCAGCTTGCATCGCAACCGTATTCTGCTTCGACAAATCAACGATTTAGGCGGTATCTCCATTCTGGCGTTTCAAAATGCGGCGCGTTTATTGCCGCTGCAATATCAACAAACCGTGCAGCATGCCCCCGATTACCGCGAAACCATTGACCAAGCCACACAAGTGGAAATGCTGCAAAAAAATCGGGTGCAAGTGATTATTTTGGATATCAATATCTTTCGACACTACAACGCCATGTACCCCGATGCTGCACCTACCGATATTTATCGGTTATTTGCACCCACCACTTATCGCACAGCCTTTAGAGACGCCGCACTGGCTCAGTCGTTTGATCAGGCGCTGGCACGCGTGCAACAGACCCAAGCCTACACCGATTTACAACTGAAATACTTCAAACAGCTGGATGAAGGCAGCCCAGGCCCTTGTGGAACCGTAACCCACTGACATTAACGCGCTTTAAGCTGCCTAGGCTGATAATCACCGCCAGACTGCAACCTTGCAGGGCTGTCCGCCGTGTGGCGCTCGTTGGCCTGAATCACGCCGGCGTCCGTCTGCGCCAATACCGCTAAGGCATGGCGCACTTGCGTATCAAAAGCGCTGCGATCACCCGTTTGCACATACAACTGATAACTGATTTGCAGTTGGTTGTAGCTGCGATCCAACTGCCACGACGTCGGCTTGCTAAAGCGCTGCTGCCACGCCGTTTCCGCCGCTTGCCAGTGCTTTTGTAACAGTGCGGTATCTATAGGTTGCTGCTCAAGCGCGAGCCTAAGCTGCTGTAAGTTTGGAGCCAATGACACCTCGGTGGCCTTTGCGACTTGACCAAGCTGGGTGCTGCTGAACCAGAGTGTCGCGGCAGCGGTCGTCGCGACTAAGCTTTTTAAAACACAACTAGACATAACGGGCATGGCCGCTCCTTAAAACCGCTGGCTGTAGCCGACGGCGATAAAATCCAAGCCCGGATTTGGTTTTTTCACACCGCCATTGGAATAATGCATGTAACGCAAATAGACACTGTGCGCGGTGCTTAGATGCCATTGCAGCCCGAGGCGATCTTCAAATTGGTAATGCGTACTGACGTTCTTACCGGCAAACTGCGTGTCATCCAGCAGCGACACGCCAATGCCAAACTCAATGTCCAGCGGCCGCTGCAGCAATGCGCCGATCTGCTTGGTCCACACTGGCGACAGCGCCAGCACTAGATTCTGATCGGTCTGATTATTGGGTTGATAGCGCCAAAAGTTGGCACTGAACTCAAACTGCAACTGGCCACCGATCCCCAACTGCTGCAAGGTGGGCTGCCCAAACTCGGTACTGCGCTGCAATGCCAACTTGATCCCCTGCACATCGCCCTCGCCTTGCAAATAAGCGACATGGGCCTGGTACTGCGGCGCCGCCTGCAGCCCAAAACTCGCAAGCCCAAAGATCACCGCTTGAATAATGCTGCGATTAATCCGCAGCCACCGGACAACCGCAGAGCGCAGCGACAGCAATGAACTAACGGGTAAGTTGGGGCATCTTAGAAGGTTTAACATGGCGTACTCCACGACAACAACACAATGGACGCCATTATCTAGAATGAATAGCAACTAATATTGCCATTTTAGTTGCTATTCGTATCAATCTAACGCTACAGTGGTGAAACAGGTTTCAACCATCAGGACTTCGCCATGCCGCGTTGCACTTCGCCGATAGAGCCCATGTCAAACCCAATCCGTGAACTGCAGGCGAAAGATGCACCACGCCTTGATACACCCGGATGCACCTCGCCCATGCGAACGGCGCCACAGGCCCCGGCGGCCGGCGATGCAGTGGATCGGTTATCGCCGATCTTGGCCCATTTCGCCCCCAAGGCAGCGCTGTATTTTCATGGCGCGAATTGCCAAGGCGACACCTATCCTGCCTCCACCACGCAGTCATATTTACATCTGGTCGAACACGCCGCCGGCGCTGTTATCGTCGATGGCCTGGCCTACCCGCTCACCGAGCCATGTTTGATTTATCTGCCGCGAGGCCATGCGCATAGCTTTCGTGACCTACAGGGGTTGCAGATGTATTGTGCAACCATTGAAGCGGGTCAAATTGCCGGCAACCCGTTGTTAGCCGCACTGCCGCCCGTCACCTTGATACCGCTGTCCGCCTGCAGTGCTCTGCGGGAGTTGATTTGCATGATTTGGCGTGAAAATGCCATTCGTTATTGTGGCTATGAAGTGGCGCTCAATCGGTTAACCGAATATCTGCTGGTGCTACTTTTGCGACATATTATGGCCGAACAGCCGCCTGAGTCGGGGCTGCTGGCGGGCTTAGCCGATAAAAAACTCGCGCCGGTGTTTAATGCCCTGCACCACCAACCGGCCATGTTGTGGGATTTGGACCGGATGGCGCATGAGGCCGCGATGTCGCGCGCTCGGTTTGCCGAGCATTTCCGCACTGTGGTAGGGATGACGCCAGGAGATTATTTAACACAATGGCGCCTAACCTTGGCCCGAAAACAATTACTGGCCGGTGACTCGTTAAAACAAGTAGCACCAGCAGTCGGCTACCAAAGCCTGCCTGCATTTCATCGGGTGTTTCGGGCGCGCTTTGGCGTCTCGCCCAAAGAATGGTTGGCCACTGTTCAGCAGAGCTCTTCCGGCGAAAGTGCTTTTGGGGGAGCGCGTGGACAGCCACTGTAGTTGTTTGTGACGCTGAATTACATCACATTACAGTGGGTGGCTTAGGTCTCGGTCTTCGAGCTTAGGTTTTCGCCAATGATCACATGCTGTTACAGTAGCTGTACTAGGTGCTCGCCATGCTGATGAATCGACTCAATAAACAAGCGCTGCTAATCCTTTATGTGCCACTAAGTTCAGTAACTTCAAGGACGCGCCCTTTGGACTTTTTCCACCTTGCTCCCAGGCCCGCACGGTCGATGGGCTGGTATTTAAATAAGCCGCAAACACCGCTTGGCTAACCTTCGCCTGCTCCCGAATGGCTTTGATACGCGCGGCATCATAGTGCTCGACTTCAGGAAGGCACAACGCATCGAATTCGCGCATGGTTTGCAAGTCCATCACGCCTGCCGCCGTCAGACCTTTTGCGGTTTCATGCATCACTTCTAAAATACTGTTACTCATCACGTTTTACCTCGATAAACTCACCCGCATTGACTGCCGCACTTAGCTGCGCAGACGTGTAACCTAAGACTTGTTTAGCCATTACCTTTAATGTTTTAAGTTCTTTAGCGCTGATATTGTCACGTTGATTTTTGGCGAAGCCGTACATAAAAAATGCTTTATCAGCTAGTTTAAATGCTAGCAATGTTCGGGCGCCACCACTCTTCCCTTGTCCTTGTAGCGCGACACGTTTTTTCATCACATGCCCACCTAAGTCAGCATCAATTAACCCGTTCGCCATTTCTTTTACTGCAACAGATAAATCTTGGTCGGTTAACTCTTCCTTTTCGGCCCATTTGCCAAACCACTTCGATTTATAAACTTGCATGACGCCCTCGAGTTAAACAAACTATACCACCTAGTGGTATAGTTTTCACCTTTGCTATATTCGTCAATTTATCGTTGGAAAGTCACCAAGCGTCAAGGGTGATCACTCTTCAAATTTAACATATTTGCAACCATCACCTTGATTAGCCTCTGACACGTAAGATTAATAAGTTCCTTATGCAATAACTTCCTTGGCATCGATTGTTTCTCGTGGGCGCTAGCAGGACACCCACTTTTGTTCCGCGTTGTTTCGCGTGGACAGCCACTGTAGTTGTTTGTGACGCTGAATTACATCACATTACAGTGGGTGGCTTAGGTCTTGGTTTAGGTCTTGGTTTAGGTCTTGGTCTGGTTGGGTGGCTTAGATTTTCGAGCTATGAATGATCTGTTGCTGAGATAACATCGGTTGAGTTAGGCTGTTTTTTTACGTTTAAACAACAAAGGCAACCGCCATGACCAAATGTCGCGCCCTGCTACTATTCATCCTGCTTTCACTGACTTTTTGCAGCCAAAGCAGTAGCGCTAACCCCATCAGCGGCTGGGAAGTCTGTGATTTAATGACCAAAGGTTTTAGCAACCATACATACAGCGGTGGCCCAGGGGAAGGTTGTGTGTTTAATGTCGATGGCGCTGAAGGCGAATCGCTGCAAATTGCCGTCTCGCCCAAGCTCACGCCGGACACTTACGAGTCGATGCTGCAGATGTACAAGGCCATGTACACCGAAAAACCGCCGTACGGCGATGAACCGCCACCTTCCAAACCGCTGGCATTGTGCGACGGTGGCTTTGAAATCATCAATCCGGGCCGAGGTGGCGATGAAAAACCACAACGATTTGGCTACTTCACCTGTGACGGCAACATTTTTGATATTTCAGCCACTGGTGCCAAAGCCATTGCCCACTACGAAGAATTAGCCAACGCCACTATTAAATATCGTGCCACTCGTGATTGAGCGACGTGGTTGCCAGCGCGCTAGCAGTGGGTGTCCACGGTGTCCACTTGTTTGAGTGCGCATTTCTCTGTTTTGGATACAACGCTTTCCAACCGGTGTACCGGTGGGTGTCCAGCTAGCTGACCCGGTACACGGCATTGCACGCTATGTTTCGGTGGCTGTCCAGTTACGTTGGTGGAAATAACCCAACAGTTGGGGAAAGGAAAAGGACACCGTTTTATTGGTGTCCTATTAGCCATTTATGTCAACGATCACTTAGATAATGGTTGTTCCTTCATTATACTAGTACGTTTGCTCTTCGAATTCAACGATAACTGAATGCCGAATTCTTTTGGTATGCCAAAGTGCTCTAAAGATGCTAAATGACTTTTCTTTAATCCTAAGAGTTTTTTTTCAAATTTAGGCGGCTCCATGGTCACCAAATAATCTTTGCAAAAAAAATCTAAGTCTGACATCGAATTACAAAAACTAATTATTGTTGAATATGATTTGATCTCTGGTGAAAGGAATTTAACGATTGAAGAATCATTCTCTTTGATATTTCCTTTTAGCAATGCTAGTGATTTTCTTGTTTTTCCATCATGTGAAAATATCCCGTTCAAAAATTCGAGTCTAAATCTAATGCGTATTTGATGTGTGCCTTTAATTAATTCGCTAGAGGATTTAATTGACTTAATCACGCATGAAATGAAGTTTTCCTCACCAAAAGAAGATTGGTCAACTATTTCATGATTTTTAATGATGTTGTATACCCAATCTTCCAAAAATTTATCTTTTCTTAATTTAATAGTTAGTCCTTTACACTCTTTGTCGGTTATTTCGATAGTGTATTCGTTAACGTTCAACTTGTTGATAGTAAAATTTTCTTTTCCTTCAGAAAGTTCTGAAAACAATCCGAGAGTTAATAAAATTATGAAAATCTTTTTCATTAGTCAACCTTAATCATCTGATGATGGTAGAATCCATGCTGAACCACCTCGCGTGGACACCCACCAAAACCATCACATTAACATCTCAGAAACATCGCCTTAGAAAACAAATTCATAGTTGAATATGTCAGGCCTTTCTCCATAATCCAAAAAATCACCGACAGCCTTTATCATGTCCTTTTTTAAAACTATAAAATCAGCATTTATGGGCACATCATTACCAAATGTAATTTTGCTCCTGACTCGTTCGTCTATACCTTCTATTCTGAATAAAGATTTAGCTCGGTATTCACTAGAATTTTCATCACTCAATATTAGACCTGCAAATTCTTCGAACCACTCACTTGAAAAAACGACTCTGTTATAACGTTTTAGGCCAAATATATATCTTTGCCACCATGAACGAGGCCCGTCATCTACTATTAACGTTAGACTTCCTGAACTATCATTCAGCGAGTTGGCAATTTTCAACCTAACCTCATCTAAATTAGAGAAAATGAAGTGTTCTGCATTAAATCTCAAATAATAATTTGAGCGATTTTCAAAAATTTTTTCTTTCATTTCAAGATCCACACATATTTATATGCAATATAATTTAGATTAATCCCAAGCAAGATACAGAGTAATAATTAAAAATCGACTATTTTATATCTAGAGAAATGTGGGGAAAACTATACTAATTCCTAAAGATAAATCTTAGTGTCGCACCATATATTGACATAACACTGCCACGAACCCCGTACTCAACTGAACTTCGCAAAGTAACCTTGCGTGGACACCCACCGAAACTATCACATTAACATCTCAGAAACACGAATCAAACCCTCGTTCAACACAGCCTTTGAGCTCGCAGAACCAGGCCCGACACGCCATGGAGCGCACCGGTGGATGTGTTGGAATTTCGATTTGAACAACTTATCGCCGGCAGGGACACCACCATTCGCAGGCGCTTGAATCTAGCTATCGGCTCGGGGTAATCATGCCCCCCAGAGGCGCGTGGCGCCTCGTGGCAGTGGGGTTAGATGTGGGCTTTGGCGGAGTCGCGGGTTACTAAATCGGGGGAGAACACGTTGTCGACGTGGGTGGCTTCGTCTTGGTAGACGTGGCGCAGGACCCACAAGGCGGCCATTTTGCCCATTTCGTGGATGGGGTTGTTGACGGTGGTCAGTTTTGGCGAGATGTATTTGGCAAACGGCACGTTGTCGTAGCCGACAAACGACAAGTCGTCGGGGATGCGCATGCCTTTGGCCAGGCAGACGGAAATAGCGCCTGAGGCCATTTGGTCGTTGGCGCAGACCACGGCGCTAAATGGCAAGCCGGTGCCAAATAGCGCCAACATGCCAATTTCGCCGCTGGCTTCTTTGTAGTCGCCTTCGACACACAAGCGAGCGTCAAACGTCACGCCAGCTTCAGCCAGCGCGCGGCGGTGGCCTTCGAGGCGCTCGGCGGCATCGTGTTTGTATCGTGGGCCTGAAATGTAGGCGATGTCGCGATGGCCTAAGTCCAACAGATGCCGCGTGGCCAAATAGCCACCGAGGTCGTTGTTTAAATAGATGCAGCAGTGTTCGATGTCTTTGATGTAGCGGTTAATAAGCACAATCGGCATTGAGCCTTGCGACAACTTCACCAGATAGTCGTCGCTGACCGCTTCCACGTCGAGGA
>JACCDZ010541205.1_pt1 | contig 45954 bp, 46 predicted proteins | sample 7449551 | NCBI WGS metagenome assembly JACCDZ01 (sample SAMN15323452, study PRJNA562643) | freshwater metagenome | isolation source: river surface water | place: USA:Blue River Watershed | collected 2017-08-18
CGCAGCGGTCGCTTTTTCTTCACCGTCGAACACGCGCGCGCGACCTTCGAATGCGAGGCCTTCTTTACCTGAAATTTTGGCGACCGCGCCTTCGGGCGCCACGTTGCCGTACATGACGACCAAGTGACTATCGGCCTTGATCGGCGCAGAGAACGGTTGGATGATTTTTTGATCTTTCGGGTAATCGCCAACGTGACGCAAATTTTCTGTCATCGTTTTGCCTGTGACGGTCATGCAATCACCATGTAACAAACCGCGATCCAGCAATCGCTTCATCAAAGGTTGAATGCCGCCGATGGCGATCAACTCCGACATTGCGTACTTGCCACTTGGGCGAAGATCAGCGAGCACGGGAACGCGCTTGCCGATACGCGTGAAGTCATCGAGAGTGAGCTTTACTTGAGCTGCTTTGGCAATCGCCAGCATGTGCAGCACCGCGTTGGTCGAGCCGCCGAGCGCAATGGTGACCGTGATGGCATTTTCGAAGGCTTTGCGCGTCATGATCTGTCTCGGCGTGATGCCCGCTTTCACCAACGCAACGACCGCCTCGCCCGCGCGACGGCAATCGACGAGCTTGTTCGGGCTGATGGCATCCTGCGCCGAGCTGTCGGGTAGCGACATACCCAAGGCTTCCATGGCCGAGGCCATCGTGTTGGCCGTGTACATGCCGCCACAACTACCGGGTCCCGGAATCGCCGTGCGTTCCACTTCCAGCAACTCGCGGTCGCTGACTTTACCGGCGGCATGACCGCCAACGGCCTCGAATACCGACACGATGTCGCGTCGTTTAGCGCCCGGACGGATCGTGCCGCCGTAGACGAAGACCGCTGGTCGATCGAGGCGCGCCAGCGCGATCGCGCAGCCCGGCATATTTTTGTCGCAACCGCCGATCGCGACGATGCCGTCGAAGCCCTCGGCACCAGCCACAGTTTCGATCGAGTCTGCGATCACTTCACGCGATACGAGCGAATAGCGCATGCCCGGTGAGCCCATCGAAATGCCATCCGATACCGTGATGGTGTTGAACAGCACGCCCTTGCCACCGGCGGCATTAGCACCCGCCTCGGCCTCTTTCGCCAAATCATTGATGTGCATGTTGCACGGCGTGAGATTGGCCCACGTCGAGGCGATACCAATTTGCGGCTTTTTGAAATCGGCATCTTTGAATCCAACCGCTCGCAGCATGGCACGCGAAGGTGTCTGCTTCGGCCCATCGACGACGAGCCGTGACCAACGTCGCGGGTCTGCCTTCTGCTCTGCGGAACGGGATTTCGAGGGACGCTTACGGTTCATGAGAGCCTCTAAGGTGAAGTGAATGCTTAAACGCGGGATAGGTGAAATCGCGGCGGTGTGAGCTTCAGCCGAATCGCTCGGCGAGATAACGATCCATCAGTCGTAGCACCTGCGCATCCGCGCCGACGGGTCGACCTGGGCGCTCGCGGGCGTTCCAGCCATACAGGTCGAAATGCACCCAGGGTGTACCGGCCTCGATGAAGCGGCGCAAAAACAACGCGCCGAAGATGGCACCAGAGAAGCTCGAGCTCGACACATTATTCAAATCGGCGATTCGGCTGCTGAGCTCGTCGTCATACGGATCCCACAACGGCAACGGCCACACCGGATCCGCCTCGAGCTCACCCATTTGCTGCAGTTTTTGTGACAGTGCGAGATCGTTGCTGAAGAGCGCCGGCAACTCCGGCCCCAAAGCGACCCGCGCCGCACCGGTCAGTGTCGCGAAATCAATCACCAAGTCCGGGCGATCGCTTTGCGCCTCGGTCAGGGCATCGGCCAGCACCAGTCTGCCCTCCGCATCCGTATTACCGATTTCAACGGTGAGCCCGCGACGGGAGCGAAGGATATCGCCCGGTCGAAAGGCACTCCCCCCGACGGCGTTCTCGACGGCCGGGATGAGCACGCGAAGCCGAATCGGAGCCGAGCGATCCATCAAGGTCTTGGCAAGTCCGAGTGCGACGGCCGCCCCGCCCATATCTTTCTTCATGAGGAGCATGGCGGACGCGGGCTTGAGATCGAGTCCACCCGAGTCGAAGCAAACGCCCTTACCGACCAGAGTCACCCGAGGATGCCGTTCGTCTCCCCAGCGCAACTCGAGCATGCGGGGTGCTCGATGGCTGGCGCGACCGACCGCATGCACGAGCGGATAATTGGCCCCCAGTAGATCGTCGCCGACGACGCTGTGGAACTCGGCACCATGGCGAGTCGCCAGGTCACGCATGACCGTCTCGAGCTCGGCAGGCCCCATATCGTTGGCCGGCGTGTTAATTAAATCGCGTGTCAGGTGACAGGCCAGCGAGCGGCGCTCGGCGCGCTCACTGGCTGCGCCGCCGCGCGCATCGAGTTGGGCGCGAGCACTCGTTGGCGTCGCTCGATAACGCAGGTAGCGATAATCACCAAAGCGCCAACCGAGCTCGCATTGGTAATGCGCCTCCTCTGGCAGCTCGTCGGCGAAGTGGTAACGGCCCGCAGGCAATTTGTCGGGCAAACCCGCGATATGCCACCAGCGCAATCTCTCGAGCGACTCCAACGGGCCGACGCCGAGCACAACCGTTGCAGCCGGATCACCGGCCTCGTCCGGTAGGAGAATCACGCGATGGCGTTCGGCGCTGAAGCCATGCGCGGCGAGAAGTGCGCGGGCGGACGCATTCTGTGCAGCAACGAATGTCGTTAGAGAGGACTCGCTGACGAGTCGAATTGGGCGGGAATTAGCGTTGGAGACGGCCATAGACAGGATGTTATCCCGATTGACACCCGAACCGTGGCTGTGATGACATTAGCCCCATGATCCGCACTGATTTCTCGAACCGCTACTCGTTCGTTGCCGTTGGCGACGCGGTCGCGCTCGGGCTATTGCCGCTGCTAAGCCTACGCAGCCGGTGCGGGTTGTCTGTCGGGGTCTGACGCCCAAGGGCCAGATCCAGCGACCGAAGAGGATCAGACAAACCCCGCACCGGCCGACCGCCGATGCGGGGTTTTTTATTGTTCGTTCACGATTCAAGTGCAAACGGGAGTGATGTGATGAAGTTGTTTTCGCAGAAGGACGTCGATAAGAAGGCGCTGAAAGGCGCACGCATTTGCGTGCTCGGCTATGGCAGTCAGGGTCGCGCGCACGCGCTCAACTTGAAGGACAGCGGCTACGACGTCGTCATCGGCGTTCGCAAAGGCGATAGCTGGAAGAAGGCGAAAAAGGATCGCTTGCCCGTCGCAGAGCCGGCCGAAGCCGTCAAAGGCGCCGATCTCATCGCGATGCTGGCTCCTGATCTTGCGCAAAAGGCGGTTTACGAGTCGGTCATTGGCAACGTCAAGAAGGGTGCCACCCTGCTCTTCGCCCACGGCTTCAACATTCACTTCAAGCAGATCAAACCGCGTAAAGATCTCGATGTGGTCTTGATTGCGCCGAAGGGTCCGGGCGATCTCGTCCGTCGTCAGTACGAGCAAGGTCGCGGTGTGCCCTCGCTCATCGCCGTTTTCCAAGACGCTTCTCGCAAGGGCTTCGCCAAGGCTTTGGCCTACGCCGATGGCATTGGCGGCACGCGCGGTGGTGTGCTCAAAACCACCTTCGCCGAGGAGACCGAGACGGATCTGTTCGGTGAACAAGCCGTGCTGTGTGGCGGCGCTACCGAGCTCGTCGTCAAGGGCTTTGAGACGCTGGTCGAGGCTGGCTATCAACCCGAAGTGGCCTACTTCGAGTGCATGCACGAGCTGAAGCTCATCGTCGATCTGCTGCATGAAGGCGGCATCTGGAAGATGCACAAATTCATCAGCGAAACGGCCAAGTACGGCGACCTCACGCGCGGTCCGCGCGTGGTTAACGCCAAGACCAAGGCCGAGATGCGCAAGATTCTCAAAGAAATCCAACAGGGTAAGTTCGCCCGTCAATGGATTCGCGAGAACGCCACGGGCCGCAAGAAGTACGACAAGATGTTGAAGAACGACCTCAATCGCCCGATCGAGAAAGTGGGTTACGCGCTGCGTGCTCGCATGCCTTGGTTGGATCAAGGTCGCTGATAGGAGAACCTGCCATGACATCGAACGCCGACCGGGTAATGATCTTCGACACGACGCTGCGCGATGGGGAGCAAGCCCCGGGTTGCAGCATGACGCAGCCGGAAAAGCTGCGCGTGGCGAAGGCGCTAGCCGACCTCGGCGTCGATGTCATCGAGGCCGGTTTCCCCGCTGCCTCGCCCGGCGACTGGGAGTCTGTTCACTCCGTCGCCCGCGAGGTCGAGGGGCCGATTATTTGTGGTCTCGCGCGCTGCACGCGCGATGACATCGAGAAGGCGGCGCGCGCCCTGCGCCCTGCCCCCAAGCATCGTATTCACGTCTTCCTCGCAACGAGCGCGATTCATCGGCAATACAAGCTCAACATGGCGAAAGAAGAGATCATCCGTAGCGCCGTCGAGGGCGTGAAGATCGCGCGCGAATACTGCGAAGACGTGGAGTTCTCGCCAGAGGATGCCTCGCGTACGGAACTCGAATTCCTCGCCCAAGTGGTGGAAGCGGTGATCGACGCGGGCGCGACGACCGTCAACATCCCCGACACCGTGGGCTACACGGTGCCGCACGAATTTGCCGAGCTGTTCCGCTATCTGCGCAAGAACGTGAGCAATATCGATCGGGCGCGGCTGTCCGTGCATTGTCATGACGATCTCGGTATGGCGGTCGCCAACAGCTTGATGGCTGTGGTCGCAGGTGCTCGCCAGATCGAATGCACGATCAACGGTATCGGTGAGCGCGCCGGAAACTGTTCGCTCGAAGAAGTCGTGATGGCGCTGCGCACGCGTGAGACGTTCTTCAACGCAAGAACCAATATCCAGTCGCAGAAGCTCTATCCTGCCTCCCGCCTCGTCTCGAGCATTACGGGCATGCCGATACCTCGCAACAAAGCGATCGTCGGCGAGAATGCGTTTGCGCACGAATCGGGCATTCATCAGCACGGCATGCTCAAGCATGCAAGCACCTACGAAATCATGCGTCCGCAAGATGTCGGCCTCAGTCGTTCGGCGCTGGTTTTGGGTAAGCACAGTGGACGTCACGCTTTGCGCGAGCGAATCAAGGAGCTCGGCTTCGATATCGATGAGAGCGAGTTCGCGCGCGTGTTCGAGGAATTCAAGGCGCTCGCCGATAAGAAAAAAGAGTTATTCGATGGCGACATCGAAGCACTGGTGCTCAAAGCTGAAGGACAGGATCAAGGTCCTTGGACGCTGGAGTCGCTCAATACCGCCTCGGGCCTGCAGAGCGCGACCGCGACCGTGAGCTTGCGCCACCAAGATGGCCGGCACATAGAGCGCAGCGCGAGCGGTGACGGTCCGGTCGATGCCGCCTTTAAGGCCATTGAAGACATCACGGGTGTCAATCCGACGCTGCAGAAGTTCGAATTGCGCAGTCTCTCCGAAGGTGAGGATGCGCAGGGTGAAGCCATCGTCTACGTTAATTTCCAGGACCGTAGCTATCGCGGCTCCAGCGCCACGACCGATATCGTGGAGTCGGCGACCCGCGCTTTCCTCGAAGTCATCAACCGAATCGAACTGTCGCAAAAAGCGCAGGCCGCCTGAGTCGCACGCGCTTAGTCATCATCAACCCCTTTTCTTTCCACCCTATCGCAGAAGATGTCCATGTCCGCTCCGAAAACTATGTTCGAGAAAGTCTGGGCTGCACACGAAGTGGTGCCTCAGACGGCCGATACACCGGCGGTGATATTCATCGACCTCCACTTGACGCACGAGGTGACCTCGCCTCAAGCGTTTGCGCTACTCAAATCACGCGGCCTGAAGGTTCGTCGCCCGGATCTCACCCTGGCCACGATGGATCACGCGACCCCGACGAGAACCGAGCAGGTCTTTGGCGGCGCACCGATTTCCATCGAGTCGGCTGCGAAGCAGATCCGTCAGCTCGAAGTGAACTGCGCTGAATTCGGCGTGGAGTTGCTCGGCTTGCAGGACGCGCGCCGTGGCATCGTTCACATCATCGGCCCGGAGCTCGGGGTCACACAGCCCGGCAAAACCATCGTCTGTGGTGACAGTCACACCTCGACGCATGGTGCGTTCGGCGCCCTCGCCTTCGGCATCGGTACGACCGAAGTCGGTCACGTCATGGCGACGCAGTGTTTGCTGCAGAAAAAACCGAAGACCTTCGCAGTCGAGGTCAGCGGGCGTTTGCGTCCCGGTGTGACGCCCAAAGATTTGATCCTCGCGATCATCGGTAAGGTCGGCGTGTCGGGCGGTACGGGTTACGTTTTCGAATATCGCGGTGAAGCGATTCGTGCCATGGACATGGAGCAACGGATGACCGTGTGCAATATGTCCATCGAAGCCGGTGCGCGTGCCGGCATGATTGCGCCGGACGAAGTGACCTTCGCGTATTTGAAGGACAAGCCGCGCGCCCCGAAAGGCGCTGCCTGGGACGAAGCCGTTGCCTACTGGCGCACCTTGGCCACCGATCCGGGCGCCACGTTCGACAAGACCATCGAGATCGATGCATCGGCGCTCGAACCCATGATTACTTACGGCACCAATCCAGGCATGGTGGTGCCCATCTCCGGACAGATTCCCGATCGACGTGGCGATGCCGTCTTCGATGCGGCGATGAAATATATGGGTCTCACCCCGGGCGCTCCGATAACTGACGCACCCGTCAATGTGGTGTTCATCGGTAGCTGCACGAACGGGCGTCTGGGCGATCTGCAGGCGGCGGCGAAGGTCCTGAAGGGTCAACGCGTTGCTAAGGGCGTGCACATGCTGGTCGTGCCAGGATCGCAGGAGGTCAAGCGCGAGGCCGAGGAGCTCGGTTTGCACGAGATCTTTAAACAGGCCGGTGCAGAGTGGCGCGAGTCGGGCTGCTCGATGTGTCTTGGCATGAATGGCGATACGGTTGCCAAGGGCGAATACGCCGTGAGCACAAGCAACCGTAATTTCGAAGGTCGTCAGGGCATCGGGGCGCGCACCTTGCTCGCCAGTCCCGAGACGGCCGCTGCGTCGGCCATTCGTGGCCGTGTCACCGACCCGCGTGAGTTCATCAGCTGAGGCCCGCCATGGATCCGATCACCCTCATTCGCTCACGCACCGTCGTGATGCCCTCGACCAACATCGACACCGATCAGATCGTGCCCGCACGTTTTCTGACCACCACCACGAAGGAAGGCCTCGGCAAGCAGCTCTTTGCCGATTGGCGGTACGACGCTGCGGGTCAGCCGAAGGCCGACTTCATCCTTAATCGCCCGGAAGCCGCCGGATGTCGCATCCTGGTGGCGGGACGCAACATCGGCTGTGGCTCCTCGCGCGAGCATGCACCCTGGGCCTTGGTCGATTTTGGTTTCCAGGCGGTTATCAGCACCGAGATCGCTGACATCTTCCGCAACAATTCTTTGAAGAACGGCTTGCTGCCGATCATCGTGGATGAGGCAACGCACGCGTGGTTGCTCGAGAACCCGGGCGCGGAGGTGGAAATCGATTTGACGAATTCCTCACTCAAGTTGCCGAACGGTCGCAGCGTCACCTTCCCCATCGATGGCTTTGCTCGTTATTGCTTGACGAACGGCGTCGATGAGCTCGGCTTCTTGCTCTCGAAGGATGGCGATATCAAGGCCTACGAGGCGCGACGCCGCGCATGAAGGCGCGTATCGCCGTGCTCGGGGGCGACGGTATCGGCCCCGAAGTGATCGCAGAGGCAGTGCGCGTCCTGCGCGCGATTGCCGCACAACATCATCACGAGTTCCTGCTTGAGGAGCTCCCCTTCGGTGGTGTCGCCATCGATCAGTTTGGTGACGGTCTGCCGGAACAGACGCTACGCGGATGTCTCGAGGCCGATGGCGTATTGCTCGGCGCGATCGGCGGCCCTAAGTGGGGTCCGAACGCCGCCGTACGTCCGGAACCGGCGCTGCTGCGTTTGCGCTCTCAGCTCGGGGTCTACGCGAACCTTCGCCCGATCAAGGTGCACCCGACGTTACGAGCGGCCTCGCCGATCAAAGCCGAGATCATCGACGGTGTGAACCTGCTCTTCGTACGTGAACTCACCGGTGGTATCTACTTCGGCAAGAAGTGGCGCGAGGGTGATCGCGCGGTCGACGAATGCGCCTACACCGTGTCCGAGATCGAGCGCGTGACCCGAATGGCGGGTCGCCTCGCCGCGCGTCGACGCTGCAAGATCACGCAAATCGACAAATCGAACGTACTCGAAACGTCGCGTCTCTGGCGTAACGTCAGTGAACGCGTGATTCGAGAAGAATTCCCGACGGTGAGTATCGATCACATGTTGGTCGATTCGGCCGCCATGCAGCTCATTCGAAATCCGCGTGACTTCGACGTCATCCTCACGGAGAACTTGTTTGGCGACGTGCTCACGGATGAGGGCGCGATGCTGGCAGGTTCTTTGGGTGTGCTGCCATCCGCTGCGCTCGGTGATGGCAAGCGGGGTCTCTACGAGCCCATCCATGGCTCTGCGCCCGATATCGCCGGCAAGGGCATTGCGAATCCCATCGGCACGATCATGAGCGCCGCGATGCTGCTGCGTCACTCGCTCGGGTTGGATGCCGAGGCTGTGGCGATCGAGAAGGCAGTGGGTCGCGCGCTCGATGCGGGCGCACGCACCGCCGATATCGCAGCCCCAGACAGTAAGCCGCTCTCGACGCGCGAGATGGGCGACGCGGTGCTGGCCGCGCTCGTCTGAAACCGACTCGTCGACGCTGATTTAGCTCTGCAGAGTCGCTAGCGCCTGCGCGAGATCCTCGCGCAGGTCTTCGACCGCCTCGATACCCACAGAAAGACGGAGCAGTCCGTCCGTCAAGCCGGCGGCCGCTCTTGCGGCGGGATCCATTGCCGCATGGGTCATCGTGGCCGGATGTGCGATCAGGCTCTCGACGCCGCCGAGCGACTCGGCCAGAGAAAACAACTGCAGCTCGCCTACGAATTTTTCGACTGCCGCCAGCCCGCCTGCTAACTCGATCGTCACAATCGCGCCAAAGCCCGTCTGCTGTGCTCGGGCGATCTCGTGTCCCGGGTGATCGGTGAGCCCTGGGTAAAGCACACGGCGCACGCCAGATTGACCTTGCAGCCAGCGCGCAAGCGCATTCGCATTGTGCTCGTGAATCGTCATGCGAGCATGCAAGGTGCGCAGCCCACGCAACACCAAGAAACTGTCGAACGCAGTCCCGGTCATGCCGAGGGCATTGGCCCACCAAGCGAGCTGTGTCGCATCCTCCGCCGTCGCAGCGACGACCGCGCCAGAAATCACATCGCTATGACCATTGAGATATTTGGTGATCGAGTGAACGACGAGATCCGCCCCCAACGCCAGTGGCTGTTGCAGTACCGGTGACAGGAAGGTGTTATCAACGGCCACTTTCGCGCCGGCCGCGTGCGCGACGCGCACGACCTCTCGAATATCGGTGATACGCAGTAATGGATTGCTGGGGGACTCGATCCACACCAAATCGGCGGCCGTTTTGAGAGCGGCGCGCCAAGCCGCGTCATTACCGAAGTCAACGAACTCGACTCGAAAATCGCCGCGGCGCTGCCATGCCGTGAACAACCGGAATGTGCCGCCGTAGCAATCGTGCGGAACGATGATGCGTGCGCCCTGCTTCAGGATTTGTCCCACGAGTGCGATAGCGCCCATACCTGAGCCGGTCACGACGGCGCCCGCGCCGCCCTCAAGATCAGCGATGGCTTCGGCCAGCAGATCGCGCGTCGGATTTCCGGATCGCGAATAGTCGTAGCGACCTTTCACGCCAAAGCTCGGAAACGCGAACGTGGAACTCAGATGGATCGGCGGCACGACCGCGCCTGTGGTGGGGTCGGATTCGAGCCCAGCGCGGACAGCGCGAGTTCGCGGATCACTACTGGCTTGGGTCTTGCGCTTCATGGTCATCCTAAACTTTGATCGAAAAATGGACGTAGCTGTTGCGGCTCTTTCAAGAACGCATCGTGCCCGAAAACCGAATCGATTTCCGTGAGCTTGCAGTGTGGCAGTGCCGCGGCGAGTTCGCGCATATCGCTGATGGGTACGAGCTGATCGGTCGTGACCGCCAACGCGGACACCGGCACTGAGATGCGACGCGGGTCGATATGATGCAGATCGATCGACTCCGACAACGACACAAAGCTCCCGGCCGCGTATCGCGCGGCATACTGCTCACCGCGAGCCATCAGATAGGTCTCGACGGGGAACAAGGCGCCCTCGTCGGTGATTTGCGGCTCACCCGAGAAACGCTGCAAAAATTCTTGCGGTGTTCGGTAGGTCGACATCGCAAGGCCTCTTGCTAATGCCAGGGCCGAGCGCCTGTCACCGAGCCGATCACCGAGTTTAATGATGCGACGCTGCACACTGCGCCACGCCGTCGCCATCGGATGCGCTCGATGCGCGGCGCTCAAGATGATCAAGCGCTGCACCCGCTGCGGGTAACGCTCGGCGAAGGCGAGCCCGACCATGCCGCCGTAAGATGCACCAACGAACGCGTGGATCGACTCGATGCCGAGCTGGCCTAGCAGCAGTCGCAGCACCTCCGCTTGATCCACCGTCGAAATGCTGGGGAACGCGAGTGACTCTTTGGGTCCCGTCGTACTGCCGCTACCGCCTAGGTAGTCGAACGAGAGTATTTGATAGCGATCCGATGGAATTGGCCCGCCGGCCCCAACCACGGTGCTCCACCATTCGGTCACCACACGATGAGCCGAGATTCCGCCCAAGGCCACCACAACGGGCTGGTTCGGATCGCCCTCGCAACGCCAGGCAATATCGAGAGACGGCAGTGCCGCGCCATGATGTAACTTGAATGGGCCGTCTACCGCGAGCACGCCTTCTCGAACGACGGCGTCCGTCGCGCAAGCGGCAGACGACGCGTCAGCGCCGCGGCCTGTAAGGGACTGTGTTTCTGACGGCATATTTCGAGTGGCTTTCCGGTAGCTACGCTGTCACCGATCAACCCGCTCGACGAGTGCCCGCGCTAGGCGGGGACCGACACCCATCTCCTCTCGGAGCCATGTCGGCACTCATCTGACCGCAACCGAGTCGTTGCGGCAGGAGTTGGCACCTTCACGGTGTGGTTGGCACCGTTGGTTGCCCCGGCTTCGTCGGGCCTGTCCCTCTGCCGGTCTCGATGAGGCGGCGGATGGTAAGTGGCGGCCCCGAGGGGCGTCAAGTTGTCGCTTGAGTCGGCGGCCATTTTGTTCTATTGTACTAACACGTTAATACATTCAAACGGCCTCCCATGAAACCCCACCCGACGGTCTCGCCGCGCCAAGAAGCGCGCGCCGAGAAAAACCTCTACCAAGCGATTCTGACTCTGCAGTCGGTCGAAGAGTGCCGAGCGTTCTTTCGCGACCTCTGCACGCCAGCCGAACTCGAGGCCATGTCCGATCGTTGGGCCGTCGTCGAGTGGTTGGAGCGAGGCGTGCCGTATCGCGAGATCCATAAACACACGGGCGTCAGTGTCACCACGATCGCACGAGTTGCGCGGTATGTTGGTGACGGCAATGGCGGTTACGAACTCGCCCGCCAACGCTTGCAGGAGAATCGATGATGTCCGCTGCCGACCCTAACCGCCTTAAGCTCGCCGTGCAGAAGTCCGGGCGCCTGACGGAACACTGCACCGACTTGTTGGTGCGTTGTGGATTGAAGTTTTCGCGCGGGAAAGATCAACTCGTCGGCTTCGGCGAGAACATGCCACTCGACCTCCTCTTCGTTCGCGACGACGACATCCCTGACCTCGTCGAGGAGGACGTGTGTGATCTCGGTCTTGTCGGCCTCAACGTACTCGAAGAGAAGCGCCTCGAGTGGATCGCGCGAGGTCATGAACCTAAGTTCACTATTTTGCGTCCCTTGGATTTTGGCCGATGTCGGCTCGCTATCGCGATTCCCGAAGAAATGGCCTGGAGCGGTATCGCCTCGCTACAGGGTAAGCGCATTGCCACGACCTACCCCTACGTACTCGATCGATTTTTGAAGAAGCATGGCATTCAGGCGGATATCGTCACGCTCTCCGGTGCCGTTGAGATTGCGCCTCGTTTAGGGCGAGCGGATGCGATCTGCGATCTCGTCTCGACGGGCTCCACCCTGCTCGCGAATCGCTTACGCGAGGTCGAGACCGTGCTCGAGAGTCAGGTGGTGTTGATTCGCACGCCGGTGGCCATTGATCCGATCAAAACCGAATGGGTCGAGCGTTTGTTGATGCGCATTGATGGTGTTCAACAGGTGCGCGAGAGCAAATACATCATGCTGCACGCACCTCGCAGCGCCCTGCCAGCGATTCGTCAATTACTGCCAGGCAGCGAGTCGCCAACGATCATCCCTCTAGAGGGGCACCCGGATCGAGTCGCGGTGCACGCGGTGTGTCGCGAGAACGTTTTTTGGGAAACACTTGAGAGCCTAAAAGCGGCCGGTGCTAGCGCACTACTCGTCTTGCCCGTCGAGAAGATGCTCGCATGATGTTACCGATCCTCGATTACGCGGCACTCGATGCAGCCGAGCGACGCCGCGCCCTCGCCCGTCCTGCCGTGACCGAACGCGCTGAGCTTGTTGCGCTCGTTCGCGAAACGGTGGAGCGCGTTCGTCGCGAGGGTGACTCCGCCGTGCTCGACTATGCTCGACGCTTCGATGGTGGCGCACCCGAGTCGCTACGCGTCCCATCGGCGGATCTCGAGACGGCGTTGGCATCGTTGGCGCCGGTCGAGCGGCAGGCGTTGGAACGAGCGATAGAAAACGTGCGACGTTTTCACGCCGCGCAACTACCCGCTCCGCTATCACTCGAAACCACGCCCGGCGTGCGCTGCGAGCGCATCGTGCGCCCGATTGACTCGGTTGGTTTATACGTCCCCGGTGGCTCCGCTCCGTTGCCATCGGCGTTGATCATGTCGGCCGTACCGGCCGAGCTTGCTGGATGTCGTCGTCGCGTGCTCTGCACCCCGGCCGCCCGTGGCAAGCCGATACATCGCTCCATCCTGGCGACCGCGCAACTGCTCGGTATCACCGAGGTATTCGCCGTTGGCGGTGCACAAGCCATCGCGGCGATGGCCTACGGAACCGAGACCATTCCGAAGGTCGACAAGATTGTCGGGCCCGGCTCCGCGTGGGTGACCGCTGCGAAGCAAATCGTCGCTGAGGATGCCGCCGGTGCAGCCCTCGATCTGCCCGCGGGACCATCCGAGGTACTCGTCATCGCCGACGAGTCCGCAAATCCCAGCTTCGTTGCAGCGGATCTGCTGGCGCAGGCCGAGCACGATCCGCTCTCGCAGGCCATTCTGTTGACCACGTCCAAAGATTTGGCAGAGGCCGTTCGGGCGAGCGCCTTGGGGCTGCTACCCCATTTATCGCGTCGCGACATTCTGGAGCAATCCTTACCGCGCAGTCGCTTGATCGTGGTGAACGAGCTCTCGCGGGCATTCGACATTTCCAATGACTACGCACCGGAGCATTTGATACTGCATGTTCGCGAGGCGCGCCAGCATCTCCCGTCGATCACCTCGGCTGGTTCGATTTTCTTAGGCCCATGGAGCCCCGAGCCGATGGGCGACTATTGCTCAGGTACCAACCATGTGCTGCCAACCTACGGCTATGCCCGCGCCTATAGCGGACTGTCGGTGCACGATTTTCTCAAGCGCATCACCGTGCAGGAACTGACACCGGATGGATTGCGCGATCTTGGGCCTACGGCGAGCGTGCTCGCCGGCATTGAGGGTCTCGATGCGCATGCGCTTGCTGTTGATCTGCGTCTGGCGGCGTTGACGTCATGAGTGACATCGAAGGCGTATTGGCGCTGGCACGCGAAGATATCCGCGCGCTCAAGGCCTATGAACACGCGCAGTGGCGGCCGGAGTTGGAGCGACTCCACGCTAACGAGTCACCCTGGCCCCCGCTCTCCTGTGATGATGGCGAGCCCCGTCACCACTACCCCGAGCCTCAGCCAGCGGGGCTCGTCGCGGCCATGGCGACCTATTACGGCGTCGCCGCAGATCAACTACTGGTGGGTCGCGGCAGCGATGAAGGGATCGACCTGCTGACACGGGCCTTTTGTCGTGCCGGGCACGATGCCGTGTTGGTGTGTCCGCCGACCTTCGGCATGTATTCGGTGGCGGCCGCCATTCAAGGCGCTCAGGTGGTTTCGATACCGCTTACGTCCCAATTCCAGCTCGATCTGCCGGCGATTCGCTCTGCGCTACAAGGCTCGGCTGCGGCGCCTATCAAGCTGATTTGGCTGTGCTCACCCAATAACCCCACGGGTAACAGCCTGCAGCGGGGCGACATCGAAGCCGTGATCGAAGCGGCACGTGGTCGCGCGGTCGTCATCGTGGATGAAGCGTACGCAGAATTCTCGAGTGAGCCGTCGTGGATTTCGTCTCTGCCGCATAACGCCCACCTCGTCGTGCTGCGAACGCTCTCGAAGGCGCACGGGCTCGCCGGCTTACGTGTGGGCGCTGTGATCGCCCATCGTGCCGTCATTCAGTTGTTGCGCAAGATTATTCCGCCCTATGCACTGCCGACCGACAGCGTGCGATTGGCAACGATCGCCATGGAAGGTCCGGCACTCGCCGTGACCCGCGGGCGCGTTGACTTGTTGAATCGCGAACGTGAGCGACTCCGTTTGGCCTTGTCGACGAGCCGATGGTTGACGCGTATTTGGCCGAGCGCAGCCAACTTTCTCCTAGTCGAAGCGCGTGATGGCCAAGCAGTTCTCGAGCGGCTCGCTGGAATCGGGCTTATCGTGCGCGACTTTCGCGGCAAGAGCGGTCTTGGTCAGGCGATCAGAATCACCGTTGGAACGCCCGATCAGAACGATCGAATTATCCGGAGTTTGTCATGAAGGTTTTGTTCGTCGATCGTGACGGAACATTGGTTGAGGAGCCACCTGACGAGCAGGTCGACTCGCTGGAAAAAATTCGATTTCTTCCAGGCGTATTCGCTGCACTCAACGAATTGCAAGCCGCCGGTTTTCGGCTTGCGATGGTCACCAACCAAGATGGTCTCGGCACCGAATCCTTCCCGACCCAGGACTTTGAGCTGCCGCAGCGCTTCATTCTGGATGCCTTTGCGAGTCAGGGCATCGTGTTCGATGCAATCTTTGTTTGTCCTCACAAGAAAATCGACGGCTGTGATTGCCGCAAGCCCTCGACACGATTGGTTGATACCTGGGTGCGCGAGCAGCAAGTCGATCTCGCCAAAAGCGCGATGATTGGTGATCGACAGACCGACCTCGACTTCGCCGCGAATTTGGGCGTCAAGGGCCTGAAGGTGCTGGCCAGCGGCGAGGCGGAGTTCAGCTGGCCGGCCATCGTAAAAGAGCTGACGGCACGCCGCGCCACGGTACACCGAAAGACACGCGAGACGAACATTATCGTCAAGGTGGATCTGGATGCAGAAGGTCCGATCAGCGCAAAGACGGGCATCGGATTCTTTGATCACATGCTAGAGCAACTCGGCAAGCATGGTGGCTTCTCACTGCAGCTCGAATGTCTTGGTGACTTGCACATCGACGAGCATCACACAATCGAAGATTGTGCGATTGCGCTCGGCGAAGCACTGAAGTCAGCGCTCGGTGATAAGCGTGGACTGCATCGATATGGATTCTTGCTGCCGATGGATGAAGCACGAGCGCAAGTGGCGATCGATTTGTCCGGCCGTGCCTACTCCGTATTCGAGGGGCGTTTTGGCCGCGAGCAGGTTGGTACGATGCCGACAGAACTCGTACCGCATTTCTTTCGCTCCCTGGCCGATAGCGTCGGCGCTGCGATTCATGTCTCGGTCGTCGGTGACAACACGCACCATATGATCGAAGCGTGTTTTAAGGGAGTGGGTCGAGCGTTACGTGAAGCCTTGCGCCGAGACGGCGACGACCTGCCGTCCACCAAGGGAACGCTTTGAGCCAGCGCATGAGCACCGTGGTGATCGATTCGGGCGGCGCCAATCTCGCCTCGTTGCGGTACGCCTTGCAGCGCCTAGGTGCAGAGGTGACCGTGACCTTAGACCCCGCCCTCATCGCGCAAGCGGATCGAGTATTACTTCCCGGCGTCGGTGCCGCGGGCGCGGCGATGCAACGGCTACGATCAGCCGGGCTCATCCCCGTTTTGCGCGAGTTGCAGAAGCCCCTGCTCGGCATTTGCCTAGGCATGCAGTTGTTGTTCGAGCACTCTGCAGAAGACAACACAGACACTCTCGGCTTACTGACGGGACGGGTCGAACGGCTACCCGCTTCGCCCGAGCTACCGGCGCCACATATGGGATGGAACACCTTGAACGCGCTGCGACCTGACGCGCTACTCGAGGGGCTCCGGGCCAGCGATCGTTGCTATTTCGTGCACGGCTATTTTGCCGCTGGCCATTTGCCCGATGTCGTCGCCACGAGCGACTACGGTCGCCCGATCGCCGCGGTGGTCAGACGGAATCACATTGCGGGCGTACAGTTTCACCCTGAACGATCCGGCGCCGTCGGTGCCGTGATCTTGCGTAACTTTCTGAACTCGTGAGACCCCGCGCCACATGTTACTGATTCCCTCCATCGACGTTCGCGGCGGTCATTGCGTTCGGTTGTTCAAAGGCGATTTTGCGGCAGAAACCATCTACGCAAGCTCGCCACTGGACGTTGCTCAAAGTTACGCCGCGCGCGGGGCGCGATGGTTGCATCTGGTGGATCTCGATGGCGCACGGGATGGCACCGTGACGAACCGCGCCGCACTATTGCAGATGGCAGGCGTTGCCGGGCTTTCGGTTCAAGTCGGTGGTGGCATTCGCCAACGCTCAATTGTCGATGAACTGTTGTCACTCGGCATCGCCCGCATCGTTGTCGGTAGCGCGGCGGTTGAACATCCGGATGAAGTCGCTAGCTGGTTGCGTGATTACGGCGCGGAGCAGGTGTGTCTCGCTTTCGACGTACGACTCGATGCGAGCGGCGAGCCCCAATTGCAGACGCGGGGCTGGCGCGAATCGACCTCGGTCGGTTTATTTGCGGCCGTCGAACGTTTTGCGGAGCACGGACTACGTCATGTGCTCTGTACGGACATCGATCGCGACGGTGCACTGGCGGGACCGAATCTCGAACTGTACCAACGCGCTGTCGATCGATTCCCGATGATTGAGTGGCAGGCTTCAGGCGGAGTACGGGACAACGCAGACTTGATCGCACTCGATCGTGTGGGTGTCGCTGCCGCCATCAGCGGTAAAGCGTTGCTCGAGGGACACATCGATGCGCAGCAAATGCGCCAATGGTTGAAGGGCTGAGCATGCTGGCAAAGCGCATCATCCCTTGTCTCGATGTCCGCGACGGCCAAGTGGTCAAGGGCGTTCGTTTTCGTGATCACCGCGTCGTCGGCGATATTTTAGAGTTGGCTACGCGCTATCGTGATGAGGGCGCTGACGAGCTCGTCTTCTACGATATTACGGCAAGCCCGGAGGGCCGATCGGTCGATCGCGCTTGGGTCGAACGGATTGCCGGCGTACTAGATATTCCTTTCTGTGTCGCCGGTGGCATCCGCAGCGTTGCTGACGCAGAAGCCATACTCAACGCGGGTGCCGAAAAGGTGTCGATCAATTCACCGGCGCTGGAGAATCCGTCGCTCATCGACGCACTCGCGCGTCGCTTCGGGTCACAATGCGTCGTGGTCGGTATCGACAGTGAGACCACGAGCGAGGGATATCGCGTTCATCGATATACCGGCGACCCCAATCGTTCTGGCGATGCCGGTCGGGAGACGCTCGATTGGTTGCGAGAAGTGCAAGACCGCGGCGCTGGCGAGATCGTCCTCAATTGTATGGCCAGCGACGGAGTACGCCGCGGCTATGATCTCGCGCAGCTCGGCGCTGTGCGTGCCGAGTGTCGTGTCCCGCTGGTCGCCTCCGGCGGCGCAGGTGCGGTATCGCACTTCATTGAGGTCTTTCTTGCGGCGCGCGTGGATGCAGCACTCGCGGCCAGTGTCTTTCACAGTGGTGAGATCGCGATTCCCGAACTGAAGCGCTCGCTGCAGCTTGCCGAGATAGAGGTACGCTTATGACGCTAGAGGCGAATCAAATCGACCGCTTGAAGTTTGATGCAACAGGACTCATCACGACCGTCGTCCAGCACGCGCATACCGGCGACGTATTGATGGTGGCGTGGATGAATCGTGATGCCCTGAAGCTCACGCTTGAACGCCAACGTCTCGTCTTCTGGAGCCGCAGCCGGCAGCAGCTGTGGGAGAAAGGCGAAACGTCTGGCCATACGCTCAATTTGATCTCGATCACCGCCGACTGCGATCAAGACACGCTGCTGGCGAAGGCGTTGCCTGCAGGCCCCGTCTGCCATACCGGCAGCCCGACGTGCTTCGGCGATTTGGACGCTGGCGTGGGTTTTCTCGCGCGCTTGCAGCGCATCATTTCAGAGCGAGCAGCGGAGTCGCCGGAGTCGAGCTACACGGCGAAGTTATTGGCTGCAGGAATTCAACGCGTTGCGCAGAAGGTCGGCGAAGAAGGCGTCGAGCTGGCGCTGGCCGCAACGACCGATGAAAAGAGCAAGATTATCGATGAGGCTGCCGACCTGCTCTACCACACGCTCGTATTGCTACGTGCGAAAGGCTTGACCTTGGAAGACGTGACGGCACGTCTTGCCGAGCGACATCAACGCAGCAACAGTTCGGAAGCCGGCGCCCGCAAGTTATAGTTTGACGACATCGCGGCGCCATAGGCGCCGGTTGTCGCGATGAGCATCACATCGCCCTCGGCGGTCGCCGCAGGTAACGCTCTATCGTGACCCAGCACATCGCCTGTTTCGCAAATCGGACCCACGACATCGAACATACCGTCCGTCGATTCACCGAGACGAGTCAGGTTGACGATGTCATGGTGCGCGCCATAGAGCGCGGGGCGAATCAGTGAGTTCATGCCCGTGGCAACACCGACATAACCCGCCGCACCCTTGGTTTTGGTTTGTGTGACCTTCGCGAGCAGCACTCCGGCCTCCGCGACCACATATCGTCCTGGCTCCATCCACAACTCGATGCCGTCTTTCTCTGCATTGAGCGTGAGCAGTGCCGCGTCGAGACCTTCGAGATCGAAGTGAGGAGCACCGTGACGATCCGGCACACCAATTCCACCGCCGATATCGATCACGCGAGCCTGCGGGAAAATTTCGCGAAGACTCAAAAGCAATCGAGCTGTACGCAGCCAGTTGTCGATGTCGTGCACGCCACTACCGGCATGGGCATGTAGACCCACCACCGTGGCGCCCGCCTCTTTGGCAGCGGCAGCGAAACGCCGCCAATCTTCTTGCGCCACTCCGAACTTCGAGTGGACGCCGCCCGTTCGAACGTGCTGATGGTGGCCACGGCCACTACCAGGATCGATGCGGACGAACACATTTCGACCCTTGAATAATTCCGGCCAGCGCTCGAGCGGATGCAAATTATCCAGCGTGACGTGAACGCCCTGCGCGAGCGCGCTGACATACTCTTCACGCGGCGCAAAATTGGGCGTGAACAGCACTTCGTCAGGCCGCAATCCCGGGATTGCCTCGAAGGCGCGAGCGATTTCACCGACCGAAACACACTCGATTTTAAGGCCACTCGCGTGGATCGCTCGCAGAAGCTCTGGGCTCGAGTTCGCCTTCATCGCATACGACACGCGAGACAGCGACGTCATGTTTCGCAGGTTGGCACAACGCTGCTCAACGGTTGCCACGTCATAGACGTACGCGCAGTCCCGCGAACGCATCAGCTCGAGTAACTCAGTGCGACGCCGCTGCCACCACGGTTCGTGCATCGGGCCGCTGGTCGATGGACGCGCGCCGAACAGTCGCTCCCAAGTCGGACCAATCACGGCATCGTCGCGAACCGGGCGAATCAGTAGTTCATGCAAGCCCTCGACGAGACGATCGCCTTGGTTCTCGTCGACGACGAACGTGAGATTCAGATCGTTCGCGGCTTGACTCACTAGGTGAATGCGCTGCTCGGCGAATAGTTCGAGGGCGCCGCCAAGCTGATGCAGGATACTGCGAATGTTCCTGCCGACCACACTCACCGAGGCGCAGGGGCCGATAAGGTCGGCGCGACAGAGCGGTTTGAGATCGGACTGCAGCTGCGCGAGCACAGCCTCGTCGAGCGCATTAGCCTGTGGATCGAGGGAGACCGTGACGTTGGTCTCAGACGTTGATACCAGATCGACCGAGAGCCCATGCTTTTTGAAGATTTGGAAAACATCGGCCAAAAATCCGACCTGATGCCACATGCCTGGGCTTTCCAACGACACGAGCGTGATGCCCTTCTTGACGCAGATCGCCTTAACCTGTGCGGCGTCACTGCCAGGCACTGCCGTGATACGCGTGCCACGCAACTGCGGGACTTGAGTTGCGTAGACGTAGAGCGGAATGCCGTACTGCCTCACCGGCAGCAAACAGCGCGGATGCAACACCTTCGCCCCAGCGGTCGCAATTTCCTGCGCTTCGTCGTAGGTCAGTTCGAGCAACTGCCGCGCTGTGGGCATGGAGCGCGGGTTCGCGCTGAACATGCCAGGCACGTCCGTCCAAATCTCGAGCTGCTTCGCCGCGAGCACGGCGGCGAAATAGGCGCCTGATGTATCGGAACCGCCTCGCCCCAATAAAACGGTATCGCCGGCAGCGTCACTCGCGATGAATCCTTGCGTAATGACGATATCGCCCGCCGCGGCGAGCTTGGCCGAGATTTCTGCACTCGGTGAAAAATCGCAGGTTGCCGACAGATAGCTCGCCTTGATACTGGCAGCCTCGCGCTGCTCGGCTTTTAGGATGCTGCGGGCATCGAGCCACGCGGCCGCAACACCTCGGCTACGCAAGTAGCAAGCACCGATCTCGGTGGCCAGCAACTCTCCCATCGCCATCACGCGTGCTCGGGCCTTCTCCGTCAGCTCGCGAATCAACGCAATGCTATCGACGAGGTGGCTCAGTTCATCGAACCATGGCGCTAGTGCCTGCTCGGCCTCCGCTGCAATACCGAGCGCGACGGCCAGTTCAGTGTGGCGCTCTCGCAAGGCGAGCAACGGAGCGGCGTGCTCGCCGCGCAGTGCGGCGTCGAGCAGTTTCTCCAGTCGATCGGTGACACCACTCAGAGCCGAGTGAACGATGAGCACGCGCACGCCATCACGGCGGCGCTGTTGAACGATTTCGCTGATGTGACGCCAATTCGGCTCGGAGGAGACACTGGTGCCTCCGAACTTCAGCACGATCCAGGGGAGCGGCGTACCCATGGCTGAGCGCTCCCTTAGAGTTCGTCGTCGTAGACTTCGCGTAGATCCTTGGCGAGTTTTTTATCCGCCATGACTTCTTCGACCTTGCTCCAGGCCGCCTTGCCGCGCTTTCCGGCGACGGGTTTCGCACGACGCTCTACGCGGTCCAAAAACCGATCGTAGTCGTTGTTGTCTTCCTGGCTACTGACCTCGCCCAGCAGGTCTTCGTCGATTTCGAAGCTCTCGGTGTCGCGCGCGGACATCATCAATGCTCTCTTATCCTTAAGAATCAAGGAGTTAGAAACGACCACCCTGGTCGGAGCCGGCAACTATAACGAAACCACGTCCCGGCGCAAGTTCAGCGTTTGCCAACCGCGTCCCGCAGCACCACCGGCGCCCCTCGCGAGAGTCCCAAGACATCACAAGCGCGACCCTCAGCCACCGCGATTTCGACGACGCCGAAGGAGTTGATTAGCGCGATCGGTTGACCGGGACCCACATCGCCGTACGTTCGGCGCAGTGGCAAAATCGACTGGCCGATGTGCACGCGGGGCTCAACCCAGCGCTCCAGCAGCGCGGCCTCGATGTTGGTCAACAGATTCCCAAAGTGATCAATGGTGATCACCAGCCCTGAGATGCTGTCGAGCCCAATCTCGGGTTCATCCACCCAGGCGGGAATCACTGAATCAACACGCTCACCAATCAACTCCGCCCGCCATCGACCGGCCGCAATCTCGGCTGCGACGGGCGCGAAGATGTCACGACCGTGAAACGTCGAGCTTGGCTTCGGCAGTCCAAGCGTCTGCAGTCGATCGTTGTTAAGGCGCCAGATTTGCGCTGCGCCATCGCGCTCAACAATCGGCGCCAACAACCCGTTGTCCGGTGCCAAAAACCAATGTCGCTGCGACTCGATCAGTACGATGTCGCGCGCGGTGCCGACGCCAGGGTCGACCACCGCCACATGCACCGTGCCCGCTGGGAAGTATGGGAAGGCACGAACCAGCCAGAAGCCAGCCTCGGCTGGCCAATGCGCCACGATCTCGTGCGTCAAATCCACGACCTTGGCCGCCGGAAAGTGACTATAGATGCGCCCTTTCATGACGCCGACGAAGGGATCTTTCAGTCCAAAGTCGGACGTCAGCGTGATCACCCCACTCATGCGCAGTGGACTCGCGCTACAAGGCTGTTTGTTGTCATTACCTTCATCGGCGGTACGTTATCATCCCCGCATGAACGACCCCACCAAAAGCTTTCGTCTCGACGGAAAAACAATTCTGGTCACCGGCGCATCCAGCGGTATCGGTGCCATGTTCGCGCGTCAGTTTGCCGCCGCTGGCGGGCGGGTTGCGCTCGCGGCGCGGCGTGTAGAACGACTGCAAAGTCTGGCTGACGAGTTGAAAGCGACGGGCGCTTCGGTGGCGACCATTGCTCTGGATGTCACGCAAACCGACAAGATCGCGAGCGCGCTCGATCAAATCGAAACGGAACTCGGGATTGTGGACGTGCTCATTAATAATGCGGGCGTCGCGCAGCCGGCATCGTTTCTGAAGACCTCGCCCGAGACGCTCGAGTCAACCATGGCAACGAACTTTACCGCCGCGTGGCATCTGACGGCGGAGGTGGCCAAGCGCTTGGTGGCGGCTAAGCGAGGCGGCAGCATTATCAACGTGGCTTCGGTGCTGGGCCTCGGCGTCGGGCCAGGTTACTCGGCCTACTCCGCTTCAAAGGCCGCGTTGATTTCTTTGACCCGCAGTCTGGCGCTCGAGTTTGTGCGCCACGGGATTCGCGTCAATGCGCTCGCTCCAGGTTGGTTCGTCACCGAAATGAACGAGGCCTATTTTGCAACGGATGCCGGTCGCGAATACCTCAAGCGTATTCCGCCAGCGCGCGCGGGTCAGTTACCCGAGTTAGTGGGGCCAGCGTTGCTGCTAGCGTCAGACGCAGGGTCGTACGTTAACGGTGTCGTGCTACCCGTTGACGGTGGACACCACGTCGCTCTCGTTTGAGTCGATCTTTGGAGTCTCGATCACGGAAGGCTCGCTAGCCTCGTTTTGAGGCTCACCTTCGGGCAACAGCTCAAGTCCGATCACAACTGGAATTCCGCGCGCTTCGCGCAGCGTTTCGAGTGCGATGTCCCAATTGATCATGACTTCAGACTCGCCGAGCAGCGCATCTAGCCGTACCTCGAAAACCTCGAGCGAGACGGCTACAGCCCGCCCCTGATCGTCGATCGGCGGATGAACTTCCAGCCATACCTCGCCATCGATCTTCGTCATTTTCACCGGCTCATCGATGAGCGTGACCTTCGTCCCGACCGGAACACGCTCGAACAGCGTCGCGATATCTTCGGGATACATCCGAAGGCAACCGTGCGTCACCGCCATGCCAACTGCATCGGGATTGTTGGTGCCGTGGATCAGATAACTACCGCCCGGAATGGCGAGCCGCATCGCGTGCGCACCGAGCGGGTTATCGCGACCCGGTGGCACCACGGACGGTAAAGGTGGTTCACCGAGACGTCGGCGCTCCTCATGTACCGACTTCGGTGGGGTCCAACTCGGATTCTTTTGTTTGCTGACGATCTTGGTCGAGCCGATGGGCGTACGCCAGTCCATCTTGCCGACACTGACTGGATAGGTCAGGACGGTCGGCGTTTCCTCTTTCTTCTTGGGCTTTGGAAAATAGTAGAGCCGATGCTCGGGCAAGTTCACCACGATGCCTTCGCGCTCACCCGGCGGCAGTAACCGCTGGCCCGGAATCAAGACCTCGGTACCCTCACCGGGCAACCAAGGATCGACGCCTTGGTTGACCCGCAGTAGTTCCTCATAACCGAGACTGTAGCGACGCGCGATCTGAATCAACGTGTCTTCATAGCGCGTTCGAATGCGCTCCACCTGCCCAAAAATGTCTGCGCCATCCTCACGCAATGGATATTCGTTCGCCTGTGCTACCCCTAGGCTGCCAAAGACAGAGAGAAAAAACCAAACAAGTCGCCGCATGCGCCCATTCTAGCCAAAGCCGCCCTACAGCAGAACGCGATCGAGTGAACCCGCATCGCCGGCAATCTGCTGGAGTACGTGGGCAGGATCCAACCGAAACAGGCCGAGTCTCTGGCACGCTCTCGACGCACTCAGGTGTCGCGCCAAATCAGTCGGTGCAGTGCGCAGCTCTGTGAATATCATCGCGGCATGCAGTAGATCGGCGAGCGTGGGCTGACTGCGCAAGGCTTCATCGGCGCCATCGTGACCGCTGACCGCTTCAGCAACCTGTGACCCGAGCCCCCATTGCTCAAGCAACTTACCCGCCGCAGGCGCATGCCAAGCTCGAACGATGTCATCAAGGAGCACGCCATCATCAGCTAACTCCGGATAAAGCGCCGACTCGGCAAGGATGTAGATCTTACCGACGCCGTGCATTAAGCCACCGAGCATCGCGAGCTCGGGATCGAGATGTCGATGCTCGACGCGCAACTCGCTGGCGAGTAAGTGGCTGAAGGTCGCCACGATCGTGCTGCGCTGCCAAACGTCTCCGATGCGGTATTGCACTGGCCGAAGTTGCTGAGCCGCGCGGATCTGCATGACGGCGAACGCAAAGATCACCCCGCGCAGCGCACGCAAGCCGATACGGGTAATAGCACTGCGCACGTCGGTGATCGTTCGACCACCTGAACGATAGGCAGCAGAGTTCGCCATACCGATGACACGCACAGCGAGTGCCGCCTCATGAGTGACGATGCGAGCAATATCGTTTACCGAGACGAACTCGCTGTCGAGGTGTCGAATGAGCTCGTTCGCGACCTCCGGAAAGCACGCAATCTCGAGGCCGCCTTGATCGACCTGTCGCTTGATACGATCGATGAACTCGTAACCGCGTTGCGTCACGACTCACCTCGTCCGTGCAATCTCACCACGAGCTCCGCCTCCTCCTGCGTCATACCACAAGCGCGCATCAACTCTTCCGCCCCCGCTCCTGCAGCTGCAAGACGGGGCGCGAGTTCCGTTCCGAGCGGGGCTGCAATTGGCGGTGGGTCAACCTGCCGCGTTCGCTCGAGGACAGCACGCATCTCGAGCTCCAATCGTTCGATGCGGACGCGTAACGCAGGCAACTGCTCCGACTGCGTCTGCATACGCTGTTGCACTGCGTGTAACAGTCGTGCGTTCCCTCGCCAAAGCAAGTAGAGCGCGACGACAGCGCCGATCGTGAGGATCGTGAGCGTCGCTAACCAAATCAGGGTGATCATGGCGACACGGATCCGACCGCGTTCAATTGGGCTTCAACCCGCGGCGAACTCGGCCGCGGAGCGCTCTGAGGTACGATTGAATAGAGACCACGACGCAGTCTCTCGGGCTCAAGGATCGCGAGTATGACTCGCCGATTCGCTGCCCTACCCTCGGCTGTATCATTCGACTGCAATGGTCGCTGCTCTCCGTATCCCAATACGGTCATCTGCGTCGGCGCGACACCATTCTCGCTGAGCAACTTCAACACGGAAGCCGCGCGAGCCGCGGATAGCTCCCAATTGCTAGGAAACTGAGCCGTATTGATCGGCACGTTGTCGGTGTGACCCTCGATGAAGATCGGATTGTTGATATCGGCCAGTGCAGCGCCGACGGTCTTCATCAGCGCCACCGCCTCGGGCGAGAGCATCGCCGAACCCGAGGGAAACAAAACATCGTTTTGAATCTCTACCTCGAGCCAATCTTTGTGCTGTCGGATGATGACCTTGTCCACCATCACCAACTTTGCCATCGCCTGTGCCATACGATTGGCTAGCGTAGAAAGGTCCGGTGTTTGCTGCGACGACGTGCCACGCGTCGTTCTGCCGGGTGAAGGCGGAGCACCCGCTTGCGATTCGCTCTCCGGCATCGTCACCAGATCGGTGGTGGGTATCCCCTCACGTACCTCGACCGTGATCGGCATGTCGCGTTGCGGCTCGCCACGGAAAGCGGCCATCAGCGCCTCTGACATCACCCGATACTTCCCGGTGTTCAAGCTGCTAACGCTATACATCACAACAAAGAAGGCCAGCAACAAAGTGCTTGCGTTAGCAATATTGTTCGCCGTGGTCGACAGATCCGTCTGAGCGGCGTTCAGACCGCTGATGGCAATGTTAAAGCTCATGATTCGTTCCTCCGAAAATTACATCACTTGCCGCACATCGCTAAGCAGCAGCGATCCGTTCGGCGTGTTCAACGTTAAGCCGCGTCCGTTGGCATCTAGAGTCACGCTATTGACGCGGCTACGCAGCATGACTTCCATCGACTGATTACGACCGCCTACATTGGCGATCACTTCGAACTGATACGACCCCGGCGGTGACATCGTTCCGTCGGATCGAGTGCCGTCCCAGCCGAACGACTGCATGCCGGCCTCAGCGGGCAGCGAACCACGAGCGACGAGCGCACCACTAGCGTCACGAATTAAGACACTCGCCTCGCGCACGTCCTCGGGTAATTCGACCGCCCCACCGAGAGCGCTCAAGCCATCGAATCTCGCGTTGGATCCGGCGGCTAGCACCTCGCGGCCAACGATCTGCGCACCAGAAAGCGCTTGTGACGACCGCAGCGAGTCGACCATCGAACTCATGTAGTCCTGCATCTCTCGGATCCCGCTCACGGTGGTGAACTGCGCGAGCTGGCCGATGAATTCTGTGGGCTCCAATGGTTTCATTGGATCTTGATTGCGCAGCTGCGCGAGCATGAGCGTCAGGAATTGGTCGGAGCCAAAACTTTCTAGCGCCCCTTTCGAATTAGGTGTACCGCTCGTTTGAGCCGAATTGATGTTGTCGATGATGCTCATGGTCTTACTGTCCGAGGCGTAAGGTTGCGAGCATCAGTTCGCGCGAAGTGTTCATCACTTCAATGTTGTTTTGGTACGAGCGTGACGCCGCGATCATGTCGACCATCTGATCGACGGCGCTGATGTTGGGCGCGTAGACGTAGCCGTTGGCGTCGGCCATCGGATTGCCTGGCTCGTCGCGCATCACGGCTTCGACGTCGGCCTCAACCACGTCTTTGACCCGAACTGCTGAGGCCGCCTCGACCTCACGCGTCTGACGACGGACCTCTTCGAATACCACTTGGCGCGGCTTATAGACCTTGTCAGGGCTCGAAGCGACACTATTGGCGTTAGCAATGTTGCTCGCGACCGTATTCAAGCGAACAGACTCGGCCGCCATGCCCGAACCTGCGATATCAAATATCTTGAGACTGGCCATGATTATTGCCCCGTGATCGCAGTCATAAGACCGCGTAGTTGCGAATTCACGAAGTTGAGCGACGCTTGATAACGAACGGCATTTTGTGCGAATGCCGCCTGCTCCATCTGAACGTCGACCGTGTTGCCATCCAGCGATGGCATCCGCACTTCCCGCTCGGTCAACGCAAGGGCTGCATCCACCGGCGAGTCGGCAGCAGGCGCACTACCGCCCGTGTGACCGCTGCGGGTTGTCGCTAATCTCAACGCGGCGCCGGAGACCGAGCGATCGGCACCCGTTGCGGCGGCGAGTGCCTGCTGAAAGTCGAAGTCGACCGCCTTGTAATTAGGCGTTTCGGCATTGGCCAGGTTTCGCGCCAGCACCTCGCTGCGCTTCGCACTGAGCTTGAGCGACTCGGTGTGGAGTCGCAGATGAGCATCGAGATCGAACATCGAAATCACCTCCGCCAAAAAAATGGCCTCGGTGGGAATTCAGCAATGGCTGTGCCACAAGCAGTCCGTTCCATTCGAATTGGATGCACTTCGGCGGGCCGGATCAGCCACGCGCCCTATAGATAAGGCCACCCCTCGCCGCCAGCAGCCCTGCGTCAAGCGCCCATCGACGGGTCGTGCCGCTTTTTTGACGCGATTTTCTGGCACGCCGATTGCTGAAGTCCCACTATGAAAAAAATGATGCGATACCCGCTGGGTCTACTCGGCTTCGGTCTGACGCTCGCGCTGGCGCAAGCCCAGGGCGCGCCGAACCTACATGACCTCAACGATATTGCCGCGACAGCGCGCGCGGTGGTGAGTGAGACCGCGCCGTCGGCCACGATCGACATTGCACCGCTCGATCCGCGAATTCGATTGCCGCGCTGCGATAGCCCGCTCACAGCGAGTCTCCCTGCCGCGCAGACCATCACCGGCAGCAGAATCACGGTGCGTGTTCAATGCAACGGACCGACTCCCTGGAATCTCGCAGTCTATGCGGAAGTGAGCGTTGAAATGCCCGTCGTCGTGAGCACCCGCGCTCTGCGCGGTGGGCAGCCGATCGCCGCGACCGATCTCGAAATCGTCACACGTCGAGTGGCGGGCATCGGTCAATGCTGTGCCACCGAACTTGACGAGGTCATTGGCCACACGGCACGTCGCCCGATCGGCAGTGGCGAACCCATCCGACTCGAGGCACTAAAGATGCCCCCTGCCATCCGCCGCGGCGAATTGGTGACGATCATCGCGAGCAATCCCGGAATGGAGATCCGCGCGACCGGGGTCGCCTTGGCCGATGCCAGATCTGGTGAACCAGTTCGCATTCGGCACTCGAGCTCCCTACGCATCGTGCAGGCCCGAGCCGATACTCCAGGTGTCGCGAGAGTGGATCGATAGCGGTAACAAGTTGGCCTAAAGATTTTCCGAGGGCGGCCGTTAACCGTTACGAGGGAACTGGGAGAACCGTGTCATGAATGTCAAAGTCACCGGAAATGAAGTTCGCCCGCCGCAAGGCGGGGGAACCAGTGGGGTCAGTCGCCGTGAGGCGCCGGAGCTGCTGGTCGCGAGCAAGTCGGTTGCGAATGTCGCCAGCACCGACAGCGAGAGCACCGTGCAGATCGGCGCGACAACGCGTCACCTGCTTGATCTTGCCAAGAGCGGCAATAGCACCGATGTCGTCGACATGGCGAAAGTCGAACGTCTGCGCGCTGCGATTGCCGATGGCAGTTATCGCGTCGACGGTCAGAAAGTCGCCGATCAGCTGGTGCGCTTCGAGTTTCTGCTCGGGCGCATCACAGGCGATGTCCAAAAGGGCTCATGAACGACGCGCGCGTCGCTATAGGCAAACTGCTCGAGGATGAACTGCGATTGCTGCAGCGCCTCGAGCAGTTGCTTTCGAACGAGAAGGCCTTGTTACTCGAGGACGACTCGCCTGAGCGCCTCGAAATTGCCTGTGCATCACGCCAAGAATGCATGGGCGCCCTAATGCGCCTACAGGACGAGCGCGCGCAGCTTCTACGGCTGCGGGGCTATCCAACCGACAACGCCGGCATGTTGATGCTGATTCGCGATTGTGATCCCGCGCGACAATTGCCGCCGCGCTGGGCCGAGTGCGCGGAGCTTGCTAAGCGCTGTCGCGCCTTGAACGACCACAATGGTGCGCTGGTCCATTCGCGCATGCGGCGAATCCAAGGCGTGCTTGAAGTCCTTACTGGAACTCGCGAAGGTCCGAACGTCTACGGACGCCAAGCCGAACAAGACTGGAGCACGACGGGTCGAATGCTCGCGACGGAAGTCTGACGCGAGCACTCGCACTCAATCGAGCGCGCCCGGATTCATCACACCCGCCGGATCGACGGCATTCTTGAGCTTCGTAAACAATGAAGCCGTCTCTGGCCTCAACACGGAGCGATAAGGATAGGTTTTACCCAACTGATTAGACGCCGCACCCAGTTCGGCGAAGAGAGCGACTAACTCCGATCTCATCTTGCCGACGAGCTCGCGCGCGCCGGGCCGTGCAGGCGGTGTTCCGAGCCTTTGCTTAATGCTGTCGCTCGCGTAGCGCTGGTGGACTGGCAGCCACTCATCGTGCCAATGAAACACGGGCTCGAAACTGAACGCATGATTACTGATCGCAATCAGCAAATGACTCATCCAAACACCCTGAGCCTTCATCTGCTCGCGATAAGGCGCGAGCCGCTCGGCACTCGCGCGGATGATTTTTTCGGCATCAGAGTGTGCGACTTTCGCGTTGAGCGCAGCCCAGCGCTCACCTTCTCCGCCGACCACCCCATCGAGCGGCGGGAACAGATTCGCACGTACTGCTTTCGGGATGGAATTCGGGATGATCGATCCACCCTGCTTCAAGGCGGCTTGGCGACACGTCTCGAGATCCGCTTCGAGCGCGGAGAGACTACGCGCCGCACAGGTGACGTGCAGCGAATACGCCTGCTCTGGCAAGAAGCGCCGCCCGGCTTTGACAAGCGTTAAGCCCTCTTTGAGACCGCGCCACCAAGACGTCTCGCTGCGCACGACATTCAAAAGCACGTTCGCGTCTGACAGCAACCCTTCGGAGCGCAGGTTCTTGCGGGTGGTTTCTGGATCGAAGACGTACGCTTCCTCGGCTGCACCGCTACGCCCGATGGCTGACAGGGCTCTCGCTGCGGCCTCGATGTTATCGAAGACGAAGGAGGCATGCCCGGTTTCTTTGGGAGCTTCGATCAGGCGCAAAGTCGCACGTAACTTGACACCCAAGGAGCCCGAGTCGTGTAAAAAAAGTCCCGACAGATCAGGCCCACAGGTTCGGTAGAACGGCTTGCTGGCTGCGGCAAAGCCGGTTTGTCCGGTGCGCACGATCGACCCATCGGCCAAGGCCACATCGAGTCCCAGCACGGCATCGGCGCCCGTACCATAGCGCGCCGTTCCCAAGAACAACGCGCCGTTAGAGAGACCGCCACCGACCGTCGCTTGTGCACCCGAGAACGTCCCAAAGAATGGGAGACGCAGACCCCTCGGTTGCAACGCCTCATAAATACGCTTCCAAGTGACCCCCGCCTCAACGGTGATATACATATCATCCGCATTGATCTCGACGATGGCATCGAGTGCCGACGTATCGAGCATCACCGTACGTTCACGCACAGGCAGATAGCCACCCGTATAAGACATGCCGCCACCGCGGGCGACGATGTGATACCCCGCCAAGCTCAGTTCTGCGAGTGCGGCTGCACAACGCTCTGCCGTGCGCGGTCGAAGCAACGCACAGGCGGTGACGCCTCGTGAGTAAACGTCAGCTGAGCAGGCCTCGAGATTGGCCGGATCCTGAAAAATTTCAGTCGAATCCAAACTGTTTAGCGTTAGAGTCATATACGCAATCCTACTGATGTGGAACCTGCCCGCAGTCGGAACACTGGAACGAACCATCTGGAGGTCGACCCATGCCCTCGTATAAAACGATACTCGTTGCGATCAAGGATCTCGATGCCCGCACGATGCCGGCAGTGCGTAAAGCCGCGCAACTCGCCAAAGCGCAGGGGGCGACTCTCGAGTTATTCCACGCACTATCGGACACCATCCTGGTCGATGCGCTCGAAGCCAAGCGAATCAGCCTCAAAGACTTCGAGAACGAGCGACTCGCCGCAACGCTGAAGCGACTTGAAACGCTGGCCAAACGTCTGCGTAAACATGACATCGAAGTCACCTGCGCGGCCGAATGGGACCATCCGCCGGCTGAGGCAGTCGTTCGCCGCGCAATGCGCATCAAGGCTGACCTGATCGTTGCGGAGCGTCACGCGACGCGTCACATCGCCGGTTGGATGCTGGCGTATACCGACTGGGAGTTGTTACGAAACGCGCCCTGCGCGGTCTTACTCGTCAAAGTGCCCAAGCCCTACCATCGCCCCGTCATCCTGACTGCGATCGATCCCTTCCACACCCACGAAAAGCCGGCGCGTCTCGACGCGGCGCTGCTCGGTGCCAGTGGCACTGTTGCGGAGTCGCTCAAAGGTAAGTTGCACATCGTGCACTGTGTTCCGCCCTCGACGATGGTCGCGACAGGCTGGGCATCAGGCCCCATCGTCGTCGATGCGGGGCGCGGCACGAAAGCATTGACTCGCGCCCGACACGCGCTGGCAGCCGAAGTCGCCAAGCACCCGCTGCCCTCACACAAGCTCGCCATCCTAGAGGGTGCCGCTCGCGAAGCGATTCCGCACGCCGCGCGTCAAGCCAAGGCGTCCTTGGTGGTGATGGGTGCGGTGTCGCGCTCGGGCCTTAAGCGCCTGCTGATCGGCAACACCGCCGAGGCCATTCTCGATGCGCTGAGCTGCGACGTGCTCGTTATCAAGCCCGGTCGTTTTCAGAGTAAAGTCGCGCGCCGCAGCCGAGGCGCGCAATTGATCTCTTTGCCGAACGCAATGACCGGCTAATCGCCGGCAACTAGAACGCGTTGAAACCCGTCAGCTCTCGGCCGACCGAGAGTTGATGGATCGTTTCCGTCCCCTCGTAGGTGATCACGCTCTCGAGGTTCAGCGCGTGTCGAATCGCTGCATGCTCCGTCGTGATACCCGCGCCGCCCAGTAGGTCGCGCGCCTCACGTGCCACATCGATCGCAGCACGGCAATTGTTCCACTTGGCGAGCGACACCTGAACGGGACTCAGAATGCCGCGATCCTTTCGGCGCGCGAGCTGCAGCGCCAGCGATTGTCCGGTGGCGATCTTTCGCGCCATCTCGGCGAGTCGAATTTGCACGGCCTGGGTTGCCGCGAGCGGTCGACCAAACAACACACGCTCGCGCGTGTAGTGCAAGGCTTCCGATAAGCAGGCCTGCGCGGCTCCGAGCACGCCCCACGCAATGCCAAAGCGCGCCTGCGTGAGACACGACAGCGGTGCCTTCAAGCCGACACTGCTACCTGGCAAGAGATTCGCCTCGGGCAGCACGACATCATCAAAGAACAGCGCGCCCGTCGCCGAAGCCCGTAGGGACATCTTGCGCTCGATTTCCTGTGTGCTGAAACCCTTCATGCCGCGCTCAACGAGAAAGCCTCGCACGCCTTCCTCGGTCAAAGCCCACACCACCGCCACATCGGCCAGTGGCGCGTTGGTGATCCACATCTTTGAACCGTTGAGTACCCAATCGCTGCCACGCTTTCGCGCGGTCGTGTTCATGTTGAGTGGATCGGATCCGCCGTGTGCCTCAGTCAACCCAAAGCAACCAATGGCCTCCCCTCGCGCCATCGCCGGTAACCAGCGCTCACGCTGCGCGTCGCTGCCGTAGGTGTAAATCGGATACATGCACAGGGAGGACTGCACCGAGACGAAACTTCGTAATGCGGAATCGCCCCGCTCCAGCTGCTGACAAATCAGCCCGTAACAAACGGCGTTGAGGCCGGCGCAGCCGTAGCCCTCGATCGACGATCCCAAGAGCCCCAATCGCGCTAACGGCAAGACGAGATCGCGCGGGAAGTGGTGATCGGCAAAATGACGACCGATATCCGGCAACACTTCGGTATCGACGAAGCGCGCCACGGCGTCACGGACGAGACGTTCGTCCTCCTGCAGTTCATCTTCGATACCGGTCAGGTCGAGCGGATCGTGCGCCATCGTCTCCCCCGTCTGTAACGATTACTCACCCACGACTTTGCGCGACTGCAAATCCGCGATGCTCGCGGCGTCGAAGCCGAGACTGCTCAAAACCTCGGCAGCATGCTCGCCGGGCTTCGCAAGATCACCCCCTTGCGAGGGGCGCCGCCCGTTCATCTCGAGTGGCAGTATCGGCAGTCGCGTGGCGCGTCCATCGGGTAGCGTCGTCTCGCCGAGCCCACCGCTGGCAGCCAGATGGGGATCGTCAAACATTTCCTCGGGCTTGCCAATCGGCGCGAAGGGCAACCCGGTCTTTTCCAGAATAGGCACCAACTCGGCCTTCGTGTAACGCTTGAACAACTCGCGCACCTTGGGCAGCAACGCTTCTCGCTGCAGCACACGCTGGGAGTTCGTCTTCAAAGACTCATCTGCACCGAGTTCGGTCAGTGAAAATGCCTGACAGAATTTCTGCCACAAGCCGTCGCTGACAACACCCACGAAGACCTGTTCCTGGTCACGCGTTTCGAAAACATCGTAGATCGCCCACGCCGAGATACGAACCGGCATCGGCTTGGCAGGCTGTCCCGTGACAGCCATTTGTGCCATATGCTGGCCGACCAAATAGACCGTCGTTTCGAACAACGAACTACTGACTTTTTGACCTTGACCGGTCTTGTGACGCTGCTCGATCGCGGCAAGGACACCGATGACGCCGAACATACCGCCCGTGACGTCGATCACCGACGTACCGGCGCGCAGCGGTCGTCCCGGCGGACCCGTCATGTAAGCGAGCCCCCCCATCATCTGTGTGACCTCATCGAGCGCCGTACGATTCTCGTACGGTCCCGAGAGAAATCCCTTTTCCGAGCAGTAGATCAAGCGCGGATTTCGCGCGGCAAGCGCCTCGTAACCCAGACCGAGTTTATCCATCGCGCCCGTGCGGAAGTTTTCGACGACAACATCGGCCGCATCGCAAAGGCGACGCGCGATTTCCAATCCTTCCGGAGACTTGAGGTCAAGGCAGATGCTCTTCTTGTTACGGTTGTACATCGGGAAATAGCCCGCACCCGAGCCCAACAAATGACGCGTCGAGTCACCACCGATCGGCTCTACACGAACGACCTCGGCGCCGAGCTCCACCAAGATCGCCCCGACAGCGGGACCCATCACCATGTGGGTGAATTCGACGACTTTGATGCCGTGCAACGGCAAAGTGACAGGATCGGGCAGACTCATCAGCGAACTCCCGCGGCGCGCGGCGCCGCCTGAAACCCGAGCGGCAATCCCGCATCCGGAGTGAATCCATAAAGCTCATCGCTCGGCAGAGCTTCTTTGAGGATCCGTCTAACGTCGAGCAATTTGGGCAAGTCGATACCGGTTGACAGACCCATCGCCTCCAGCATGAAGACGAGATCTTCCGTGACGATGTTACCGGAGGCGCCTGGCGCGAACGGACAACCACCGAGACCACCTAAAGAACTATCGAAAGTGGTGATACCGACATCAAGACCCGCCAGTACATTCGCAAGACCAAGACCGCGTGTGTTGTGCAGATGTAAACCCGACAAGGCATGCTCACCGACGGCACTGCGCACGCGTTTGACCAAATCTTTGACTTGCGTCGGATTTGCGTAGCCTGTCGTATCCGACAAACCCACCTCATCACAACCCGCTTTCATCAGCGCTTCGGCTAAGACCACCACCCGCTCGGGCGGGACGACACCTTCGATCGTGCAACCGAACGCGGTGGAGAGACCACCTTCAAACTTAGGTCTTCGATCGACGGGCAGCGATTTGATGAGATCGGCGATCTGTCGCGACTCTTCGATCATTTGCGCATGGGTGCGACGGACGTTTTTGAGACTATGCGTCTCCGAGGTCGATAACGGTATCGTGATCTTGTGGGCACCTGCCGCGATCGCCGCCTCAGCGCCCTTCAAGTTCGGCACGAGCACCGCAACGGTCAACCCTGGAATGGTTCGAGCAAAGGCCACGACCTCAGCCGTATCCGCAAGCTGCGGCAATAATTTCGCGGGCACGAAGCTTCCGACTTCGATTTCCGTCACACCGGCTGCAGCCTCGGCAGCAATCCAGGCTTTCTTGGCCTCAAGCGGCATGATATTGGAAATACTTTGTAGACCATCGCGCGGGCCTACCTCGCTGATCAGGATCATGCTCTCGCCTTCTCCACCGTCGAATAAATCCAAGGACGTTGCACTCGATCAAGCGCCACGAAGGTGTCGATATCGGCACGATGCTTCAAGGTGAGATCGATTCCATCCAAGCCCTCGAGTAGCATCTCGCGCGCTTCGCTCTCAAGCTCGAAACGATACATTGATGAATCGGCACGCACCTCCTGTGCGACGAGATCCACCTCGAGCAGTCGCCCTGCGGGATCGACCGAGACGAACTCCGCCAGCGCGGCGATCTGCGCTGCGCTCAGCGTCACCGGCACAATGCCGTTACGAATGCAATTTCCGCGGAAGATAGGCGAGAAGGACGGCGCGATCACCACTCGTATACCGTACTCGTGCAATGCCCATACCGCATGCTCTCGACTCGAACCGCAGCCGAAATTCTCACCACCGAGTAAAATCTTTGTTCCTGCATAGCCGGCCTGATTGAGCACGAAGTCGGGGTTCGGATCACGCCCGCCGATCGTGGTGTAGCGCCAGCCAGCAAAGAGACCCTCGGCAAGACCGGTTTTCGACACGGATTTCATTTCGCGCGAGGGAATGATGGCGTCGGTGTCGACATTGGCTCGCAAGATCGGCGCCGCTACCGCGCGCAAGGAACGGAACGGCTCCATTCAACTCACCTCACTCATCAAGCGACGAAAGTCGATCAGGTGCCCAGCGATCGCACTCGCCGCGACCGTCTCGGGGCTCGCAATATGCGTACGCGTTTCGGGACCCTGTCGGCTTTCAAAATTACGATTGGTCGAAGACACCACGCGCTCCTGCTTACCAAAGCTCTCGCCACCGGCAAAAAAGCACATCGAGCAGCCCGACTCGCGCCACTCGAATCCCGCGTCCAGAAACACTTGGTGCAAGCCTTCGGCCTCAGCTGCACGCTTGACCGACATGGATCCGGGCACACAGATGGCGCGGACACCGGCTGCCACTTTGTGGCCGCGTAAAATCGCCGCGGCCCGACGCAAATCGCTCAAACGACTGTTGGTACAAGAGCCAATGAAGGCAGCATCGATCTTGAGCGACTCAAGCGGCGTGCCCGGCGTCAGACCCATATAGTGCAACGCTCGATCGTACGCCTCAGCGGTCGTACCACTCGTGGCGAAATCGGGCACGCTAGCGCGAATCGGTACCGCGTGCTGCGGACTCGTACCCCAAGTGACCATCGGCGAGAGCGTCGACACGTCGATGACGATTTCTTTGTCGAACACGGCGCCCTCATCGGTACGTAGCGCTCGCCAAGCGGCGAGAGCCTGATCCCACGCGGCGCCAGACGGTGCATGGGGGCGTCCGCGCAGATACTCGAAGGTCTTCTCGTCCGGTGCGATAAAACCCGTCACCGCAGAGAACTCGGTCGCCATGTTGCAGAGCGTGAGGCGAGCTTCGATTTCGAGCGCTTCGACGGCCGATCCCGCGTATTCGACGGCGTAGCCGTTGCCGCCGACCGAGCCGTGCGCCGCAATGAGCGCGAGCGTCATGTCTTTGGCGGTAACACCCGTTGGAAGCTCACCCTCAAAACGCACCCGCATCGTCTTCGGACGCTTTACGCGTAGCGTGCCGGTCGCCAAGGCATGCTCGGCCTCGGTGGAACCAATGCCCCAGGCAAATGCGCCCATAGCCCCCTGCGTACAGGTGTGACTGTCGGGACAGACCACGGTCGCGCCGGGCAGCACGATCCCAAGCTCGGGGGAAATCACATGCACGATGCCCTGTAGCGGATCACGCACGTCGAAGAGGTGAATCCCCGCTGCCTTCGCCGCCTCACGCGTCTCGACGATGAAGGCAGTGCCACCCGGCATCCGGGTTTGATCGCCACGGCCCGCGGTGGTGTCGACGATGTGATCCATCGTGCAGAACACGCGTGAGGGGTCGAGCACGGCCCGCCCGCTGTCGCGCAAGCTCTTGAGCGCCACGGAGCCCGTACGCTCGTGGAGGAAAATACGATCGATGGCCAGCAGCGCCACACCCTCGCCAAGCTCGCGGACGAGGTGGGAGGACCATAGTTTGTCGAACAGCGTTCGTGGGTGAGTGGAGTCGGTCATGTCAACCGGGAATTATGCCCCGATGTGGCGCCGTTAGGACCTCGACAAGCGCCGCACTCACCCTCTAGCGGCCACTTCAGGACTGCACTACAGTTGGGTCATCCTTCGTTGCACTCATCGAGGCGCTTGCACCATGCGACTGCTGCGTTCTGCCCCCTGGTTGGCCACCCTCTTCTGCTTGCTCGCTGCCACGGCGACCCGCGCCGCGTTACCACCAGTTGAGTCGTTTGGTACCACGCCGATTATCGATAACGTGACCTTGTCGCTTGATGGCCGCTTTATCGCTTCGTCGTATGCGGGCGACAAGGTGTCGATCGTGATCCTCGATCGCAATACCAAGAAATTGACCCAGCGCGTCGATTTCGATCAGAACCTGAAGCTGCGCGGCATGAACTTCGTGAACGACCACGTGCTCATCGCCCAGTTTTCGATCACCTATACCCAACGCGGCAGCACCGAAGACAAAGCCGAGATCGGGGCCGTCTTCGCCATTGACGTTCGCGACGGTTCGTCTCGCCAACTGCTCGAGGCCAAGACCAACAGCCGCATTTACCCCTCGAGCGGCGGGTTCCTCTCGCGCAAGGGCGCTGCACCCGACGAAATTTTGATGAGCGCGCTGCTCCTCGAGAACGCCTCGGCGGGCTCTTCGCCCGATGAAGCCTCCAACAGCGTGCTGAGTGTGAACCCGCTCACGGGCAAGTGGCGCGTGATCGAGAAAGGCAGTCGCACCACCAACGGTTGGCTGATTGATACCGAGGGCCGGATCGTCGGCCGAACGGAGTTCAATCGAAAGGAACAGCGCCGCACCATTCGTATCAAGGATGGCGATGACTATCGCATCATCTACGAACATACCGACCCTGACTTCGGCACCATTGGCCTCTCGGCAGATGGCCAGTCGGTCCTCGCCCTGGGCGCGCGTGGCGGCGATCGCATTCGGCTCTGGAGCATCCCTTTCTCAGGCGGGGGTCCGCAGCCGCTCTATCAAGACCCGGAATACGATGTTGAAGGGGTCGTCCGAGACATCTACGACCGTCGTCTGCTCGGTGTCAGCGTCGGTGGCTTGGAGCAGCGCGTGCACTGGCTGGATTCGGCCGCGGAAGCGCGCGTCAAAGCGCTCGAGGCCTCGCTACCGGGTCGTCGCATTCAGATTGCAGGCTACACGCGCGACCAAAAGCTGGTGCTCGCCTATGCGGTCAGCCGCAATAACCCTGGGGTTTATTACCTCATCGACTTCAGCACCAATCGCGCCGAGGTGGTGGGTCAGGAATATCCGCAGCTCGCCAAAGTCGCACTTGGCAAGGTAAGCAACATCACCTACCCGGCTCGTGATGGCTACAAGGTTCCGGCTTATCTGACGCTACCGGCAGGGAAAGATCAGTCGGCCAAAGATTTACCCTTGGTCGTACTGCCTCACGGTGGACCGCGCGCGCGTGACTCGGGCGTCGGTTTCGACTGGTGGTCGCAGTTCGTCGCCTCGCGCGGCTACGCCGTCCTTCAACCGCAGTTCCGCGGATCGACGGGTTTTGGTCAGAAGCACGAGCTGGCCGGTTATCGTCAATGGGGCCAGCTGATGCAACACGACGTCACCGACGGCGTTAAGTACTTGATCGAATCGGGGATGGTTAACCCGGATCGCGTCTGCATCGTTGGCGCAAGCTATGGCGGTTACGCGGCTCTTGCGGGGGCGGCGTTTACACCCGACCTCTATCGCTGCTCTGTGAGCGTCGCTGGCGTATCCGATCTCGTCGAGATGCTGCGTTGGGTGGAGGATCGCGGTGGTATCGAAGATCCTGCGGTCCGCTTCTGGCGTCGACACATCGGCAAGACGAGCGATCCGGATGTCGCCGCATTCTCACCCGCCCGTGCCGCTGACAAAGTCACCGCCACCGTCATGATGATGCATGGCGTCGACGATACCGTCGTACCCTACGTTCAGACCGAGTACATGGAAACGGCCATGCGTCGCGCGAAGACGCCCCATGAAGTCGTCAAGCTGAAATCGGAAGATCACTGGCTGTCACGCAGCCCGAGTCGCATCGAGATGCTCTCGCAGCTCGATCGCTTCCTCGATCAACACATCGGCAGCCAGTACAAGGTGTCGGTGGAAGAACAGGTCGCGCAGAACTAAGGGGTACGGTTCGAATTGGTCGGGACGCCGAGATTTGAACTCGGGACCCCTTGCACCCCATGCAAGTGCGCTACCAGGCTGCGCCACGTCCCGACCGAACCGAAAGTGATGATACCCCGCCGCTAACGGCGCGGCGAGTGAATCAGCGCCGCAACAGGCGCAGGATGTCCTCAAGCTCCATCCGCATCTGACGGACGATCTGCTGACTCTGTGTGACGTCGCTGCGGGCCTCTTCACCCTGCAACTTGTTGCGTGCACCGCCGATCGTGAAGCCCTCTTCGTACAGCAGGCCGCGAATCTGGCGAATCACGATGACGTCTTGTCGCTGATAGTAGCGACGATTGCCGCGTCGCTTAACGGGTTTCAGCTGCGGGAACTCTTGCTCCCAATAGCGCAACACGTGCGGCTTCACCCCGCACAGTTCCGCCACCTCACCGATGGCGAAATATCGTTTGCCAGGGATCGCTGGCAGTTCGTCGTTATTCTTGGCTTCCAACATACGCTTCGACTCGCGCCTTCAACTTCTGTCCCGGACGGAAGGTCACCACGCGACGCGCGCTGATGGGGATTTCTTCACCCGTCTTGGGGTTGCGCCCGGGGCGCTGGTTTTTATCACGCAGGTCGAAGTTACCGAAACCGGAGAGCTTGACCTGTGCACCCGTGGAGAGGGCTGTACGCAGCTCTTCGAAGAACAGATCAACGAGTTCGCGTGCTTCGCGCTTGTTGAGACCGAGCTGATCGAACAGCGCTTCGGCCATTTCTGCTTTGGTCAATGCCATGTTGTTGTTCTGTTCTGCCCGATCGAAACTTCGTGCCGACGACTCACTCACGGAAAGTCGCCTGCAACCCCGCCACTAGAGACTCCTTGACCGACTCGATCAATCGGTCCGTGTCTTCGTCCGTGAGGGTGCGACCTTTGTCCTGCAAAATCAAGCCTAAAGCGATGCTTTTTCGTCCTTCTTCGATTCCAGGGCCGCGATAAATGTCGAACAGGACAACTTCGCGCAAAGCACTTGACGCGGCGCTCAATACGCGTCCTCGGATTTCCGAATAGCCTACGGACTCATCGACGATGAAGGCCAAATCGCGCCGCACCTGCGGATAGCGTGACGGCTCTTCGAATGTCTGACGCGTCGGCGCCAAGGCGAACGCGACATCGAGTTCGAACAAGATCGGCGCCGAGACGAACTCCAAGCGACGTACCTGTTCGGGGTGCAGCTCACCGAGCCAACCGATACAGCGGTCGCCACGCAGGATTCGCGCACTGCGGCCCGGATGCAGGCACGGCAAGGACGCCCGCTCGAAGCGAATCGCATCCGCGGGAGCAGCCAGAGACAGCAAGGCCTCAACGTCCGCGCGAACGTCGAAATAGTCGACGAGGTCGCGACCCCCACCCCACTGTTCGGGCCAACGTGAGCCCATCGCCAGTCCTGCGATGCGATCACACTCCGCGGCCCCAACCGGAAACACCACGCCATGCTCCATGAGCCGCAGACGCGACTGCTGCCGGCGCTGATTTTCGAGCGCGGCCTTGATGAGACCGGGCCAAAGCGAGACGCGCATGACCGCGAGGTCGCTCGAGATGGGGTTGGACAAGGCGTGACTCGGCACATCCGGAAATAGCGCCGCCTGAAAGCCGGGCTCGACAAAGGCAAAGTGAATGCCCTCGTGATAACCACGGGCAGCGAGGGTATCGAGTAGTCGTTGTTCCGTGGCCGCCTCGGCCGCGAGAGGCTTGATGAACTGATCGACCCGCGCGGGTGTCGTTGGAATCTGCTCGAAGCCCACGAGCCTTGCGATCTCCTCGATGAGATCGCGCTCGATCGCCACATCAAAGCGATGTGATGGCACCGCAAAAGTCAGGGTTTCGCCACTCGCCTCTTGATGCTCGATTCCAAGACGCTGCAGTAGTGCCGTCGTTTCATCGGCTGTAACGGCGAGCCCGAGCAGACGTTCGATCTGGGGTACTCGCAACGCCACCGGCGAGTTGCGCCTCAAATGCGCCACATCTTCCACCGTCACGACGGGACCGGCGTGACCACCGGCGACCGATTGCAGCAAGCGTGTCGCACGTTCGATGGCTAGCGCGCCCACCTCGGGATCGACACCGCGCTCGAAACGCTGACTCGCATCGGTTGTGAGTCCGAAACGGCGCCCACGACCCGCGATCGCCGACGGTGCGAACCACGCCACCTCAAAGAGCACGCGACGGGTCTCGGCGGAGACGGCCGTTCTCGCGCCGCCCATCACACCCGCAAGTGCAACCGGGCCGGCATCATCGGCAATGACCAACATGTCGGGCTGTAGCTCGACGGTGCGTCCGTCAAGCAACTCACAGGTTTCGCCCGCCATCGCCAGACGCGCCGCGAGACCACCCTGAACTTTGTCGAGATCGTAGGCATGCATCGGCTGACCGAGCTCTTGCACGATGTAGTTCGTGATGTCGACGACGGGGCTGATGCTGCGTACGCCGGCGCGGCGCAAGCGCTCGCGCAACCACACGGGCGACGCACGACGGTTATCGACTTCAACCATGATGCGCGCGTGAAAGCGCGGACACGCAGCCGGTGCCCCGAGCGCAATGCGCGGTCGCTCGGCGATCGAGGGTGAAACGGATGACGTATCCGGCAGTGTCAGGGGCTTGCGGGTGAGCGCAGCGACTTCGCGCGCGATGCCGCGCAGCGACATGGCATCACCTCGATTCGGCGTGACGGCAAGCTCCAGCACCGTGTCGTCAAGTCCGAGATAGTCCCGCAACGTCGTTCCGAGCGGCGCATCAGCCGGTAGTTCGATGATGCCCTCCGACGCGTCGCTCAAGCCCAATTCTTTGGCCGAGCACAACATGCCGGCCGACTCGACGCCACGCAACTTCGCGGCCTTGATTTTGAGATCGCCGGGGAGCTGCGCGCCCACCATCGCAAGGGCCGTCTTCAAACCAGCCCGCGCATTCGCTGCACCACAAACGATCTGCAGCGGCGCCGATGCGGCGCCGACGCTCACTTCACAGACATGCAGCTTGTCAGCCTGCGGGTGGGGAGTCGCTCTGAGGATTTCGGCAACGAGCACGCCCTCGAAAGCCGGCGCTGCCGCGTGTATACCTTCGAGCTCGAATCCCGCCATGGTGAGCGCGTGCCCGAGCGCCTTTGGCTCGAGACCGTGATTCACCCACTCGTGCAACCACTGCAGTGAAATCTTCATGCGGCACCGAACTGGCGCAAGAAGCGCAAATCACTTTCGAAAAACAAACGCAGGTCATTGACGCCGTCGCGCAACATCGCCAGACGTTCGATACCCATGCCGAAGGCATAACCCGTCCAACGCTCGGCATCGACACCCGCAGCCTTGAACACATTCGGATGCACCATGCCGCAACCACCCACCTCTAGCCAGCCGGTGTGCTTGCAGACGCGACAACCTTCGCCGTTACAGAAGACACACGACATGTCGACTTCGGCAGAGGGTTCGGTGAACGGGAAATAGGAGGGACGCAAGCGAGTACGCAGATCGCGCTCGAAGTACGCCTGCAGAAATCCTTGTAGCGTCGCCTTTAAATTCGCGAAGCTGACATTTTCATTGACGACGAGACCCTCGACCTGATGAAACATCGGCGAGTGCGTCATGTCGTAGTCGCATCGATAGACTCGCCCCGGCATGATCATCGCCAAAGGCAAACGACCTTTGCGTAACTCGCGAATCTGTACCGGTGAGGTGTGAGTTCGCAGCAGACGACCGTCCGGAAAATAGAACGTGTCGTGCATCGCACGAGCCGGATGATCGGCTGGGATGTTCAAAGCTTCGAAGTTGTGAAAGTCGTCCTCGATTTCGGGACCGGTGGCGATCTCAAAGCCGGACTGACGGAAAATCGTTTCGATGCGCAGGCGCGCGCGAGTGACCGGATGGAGACCGCCCCGCTCTTCGCCACGGCCCGTAGCCGTCACATCGATCCGTCCCGCAGCGAGCTGCGCCTCTACGGCGGCCGCGCTCAACTGAGCTTCGGCGGCCTCAATGGCGGCCTGAACGACCTGCTTGGCCTCATTGATCTTGGCGCCCGCCGCGGGCCGATCTGCCGCTGGCAAGGCACCCAAAGATTTCAGCTGCTCCGTCAGGAGGCCTTTTTTGCCCAACCAACGCACGCGCACCTCGTCGAGCGCGGCGAGCGTCGAGCTCGCCGCGACTTCGTCGAGGGCTTGTTGCGTGAGGGTCGCGAGATCGCTCACGACCGATCCTTACGGAGTGCCGAGCGCTGCCTTGACCTTGGTCACCAAGGCGCCGAAAGCCTCCGCATCGTGCACCGCGATATCCGCGAGCATCTTGCGATCGATTTCGATGTTGGCGAGCTTGAGGCCGTTGATCATGCGGCTGTAGGACAACCCGAACTGACGGGCCGCCGCATTGATACGCTGGATCCAAAGAGCACGGAAATCACGCTTCTTCAGACGACGACCTTCATAGGCGTATTGACCCGCCTTGATGACCGCCTGCTTGGCAGCGCGAAAAACCTTGCGACGGGCGTTGTAGTAGCCCTTCGCTTTACCCAACACTTTCTTGTGGCGGCGACCCGCGGTCACGCCACGTTTGACTCTTGCCATGTTCGATTACCTCGGTAGCGAATTCTTAGAGATGCGGGAGCAACTGGTCGAGACGACCGACATCACTCTCGTGCACCAGACTCGAGCCGCCCGAGCGCAGTTGACGCTTGGTCTTACGCGGCTTGTGGCCGAGGTTATGGCGACGGCCGGCGGAGTAGGACTTGTATCCCTTCGCCGTTTTGCGAAAACGCTTCGCAGCCGCCCGGTTGGTTTTCAACTTGGGCATTTCAGACTCCTTTCAGTTTTTAGCTACGCTCACAGAACCCTGACGGGCCCGCTCGCGGGCGGATGAACCGGCCTTGCGGCTAGTGCATCACTTCTTTTTCGGCGCAAGCACCATGACCATTTGTCGCCCTTCCATCAGCGGATTCTGCTCGACCGACGCCGTTGCGGCGAGGTCGGTAGAAAGCCGATCGAGAAGACGACGCCCGATCTCTTGATGCGCCATTTCTCGGCCACGGAAACGCAAGGTCACCTTGGCCTTATCTCCCTCGGTCAGGAATCGGATCAAATTACGCAGCTTGACCTGGTAATCCGCCTCTTCCGTACCGGGGCGAAACTTCACTTCCTTAACTTGCTGTTGCTTCTGCTTCTTCTGCGCGGACTGAGTTTTCTTCTTCTGCTCGAAGAGGAACTTGCCGAAGTCCATGATGCGCACCACCGGCGGCTCGGCCATCGGCGACACTTCGACGAGGTCTAGCTCACTAGTTTGAGCCAGTTGCAAAGCCTCGAAGCGGGTCATGATTCCAGCCTGCGACCCATCGGCCGCGATCACGCGCACTTGCGGCGCCGTGATGTCCTCATTGCGCCGGATGCGCTTATTTGCAGTCGAGATACGTCAATCCTCCAAAATTCGGCGCCCGCGGCTCTCAAGCTCAGAGCGCAGGCGCTCGACGAAAGTCTGCGCTGACATCTGACCCAGATCCTTGCCGCTGCGGGTACGCACGGACAGAAGCTCCGCTGCTACTTCCTTGTCGCCTGCCACCAATAGGTAAGGCACGCGCTGCAGCGTGTGTTCGCGAATCTTAAAGCCGATCTTTTCGTTGCGCAAGTCGGTTTCAACCCGAAGCCCCTGATTTTTAAGGAAATCGGCAACCTTGCGTACGTAATCATCTTGGCGGTCGGTGATATTCATCACCACGACCTGCACCGGCGAGAGCCAAGTAGGCAGCTTGCCGGCATGGTGTTCGATCAAAATGCCGAGAAAGCGCTCGAGCGAACCGAAGATCGCCCGGTGCAGCATGACCGGCGTCTGCTTCTGGCTGTGCTCATCGATGTAATGGGCGCCGAGGCGTCCTGGCAGGTTCAGATCGACCTGCAAGGTGCCGCACTGCCAGTCGCGACCGATCGCATCGCGCAGCACGAACTCGAGCTTGGGGCCATAGAACGCGCCCTCACCCGGATTGAGCGTGTATTCGATGCCGGCGACGCGGGCAGCCTCTTTCAGCGCAGCCTCGGCCTTGTCCCAGATGTCGTCCGAACCCACGCGCTTCTCGGGGCGATCCGAGAACTTGATGCGCACGTCATCGAAACCAAAGTCGCGGTAGATGTCGAGGATGAGCTGGGTGACCGCG
>JACCDZ011125583.1_pt1 | contig 45888 bp, 28 predicted proteins | sample 7449551 | NCBI WGS metagenome assembly JACCDZ01 (sample SAMN15323452, study PRJNA562643) | freshwater metagenome | isolation source: river surface water | place: USA:Blue River Watershed | collected 2017-08-18
TCAAAATAAACATGCTGCATTATCGCCATTTTACTAAAATGACTCAAAAACACAATTCCAGTAGAATAAAACCAAGCTGAACTAACGCCGAGCAAAATTAAACTATGCATATTAAAGTTTAAAGTAATTAAACCATTCCAACCGCTTTTGATAATTTGACCACCAACGCCACAAATAATGAATAAAGAAGCTAGCGCATAAAATAAACCTAAGCCAAATCCAGCGATGGTTTTAAAATCAAACATCAAAGCAGGCAGCATACCTAAGGTCATCAAAAGCATGCCACTAATTAGCGGCATACCAACACTTAGCCATAAATTACTCTGTGATTCAGAAACGGATTCAAGGCTCGCACCAAAACCAAGCTTGCTAACTTCAGCTATGACCAGCTCATCTAGTTTATCCTTGGAGTACTCAACCAATAACGTTTTACCCAGTAAATTCACCTGCGCACTAGTAATGCCAGCTATTTGATTCAATTTAGTTTGAATTTTGCCGACACATCCAGCACATTTGACTTTTTGCAGATTAAATTCACTGCTTAGCATTATTTTTTCTCGATCAATTTCAAAGATTGTAAAATCCGTTCAGCAACTTTACGGTCCTTACCTTGATATGGATAAGTATGAATATGAATTGCTGGATTAAAATTTAATTCAATCAACGCATAATTATTTTCAGGATACGGATTTTTAATATTACGAATTATCATATCCACACCACAGATCGCAGCACCAACACTCTCTGCTGCTTTAACCGCAATCCGCTTATAAGCTTTAGGCATTATATCGGTATAATCAATTGAATCACCACCAGTTGAAACATTTGAATTTTCACGCAAAAATACTTTTTGTCCAGCACTTGGCACCGAATCAAAATTTAAACCTTGCTGCCCTAAGAACATTGCCTCCACCACACCCAGCTTAATTTTTTCTAACGGTGTGACATAACCACTACCACGTAATGGATCAAGGTTTTTTAGATCAACTAGTTCACGAATACTCATCACGCCATCGCCAAAAACATTGGCAGGTTCACGATTTAAAATCGCAATGGTTTGCCCATCAATCACAAAGAAACGATATTCTTGCCCACGTACAAACTCTTCCACCAAAACTTTTTTATCATGGCTAAATGCCATCTCTAAACCCTGACGATATTCTTCACATGAACACTCTGTTTTAAAAATAGTAATTCCCAAGCCAAAATTAGTTGAATTTGGCTTAATCACAATTGGCTTACCTTTAAATAAAGGATAATCTACCAGCGCCGCATCTAATGAAGCATAGCTTTCGCCATGAGGTACTACCAAATTATGTCGTGCCATCAAGGTTTTGGTCACAACCTTACTTTCCATTGCCAAAATTGTGACATAATTATCCAATTTAGTTTTGGTTGCCTGTTTAATTATTTGTTTAACTCCAGCCTTTTCTAATTCAATAAAATTATCTTGGCGATCAAGAAAATTAAACTTCACACCGTGCTTAATCGCTTCTTTTAACAAAACCTGGGTCGATAATTCCAAATCTTCAAACCCACTAAATTTATAATAGGTTTTTTGACTTTGCTCTAAATAATCTAAAGCCTTGGCCATAAAAAATTGCTTATAACCATGTTCGGCAATTTCATCGGCAATTTGAGCGGCATAACTTGGAGTATTATCCCGCAATTTATCTTGCATCTTTGCCAAAATCTCTAATTTATCGCTCTCAATACCCAAACCACTTAAAGCCTCGATGATTTGCCCCAGAAGCTCAATTCCCCACTCGCGCAAACTACGTTCTTCAGTTGCCGAATAATGCAGGCGAATATCTTGTGTGCGATCAGCATCAGCCGCCAAAATTTGATTCAAATTCGCAAAACGATATTCTTCATCACTCAACCAGAACTCTGGAGCCACCAAAGAATAAACTAATAATAAATGAATAAAATCCAAAGATTCTTGAGTAATTCCAACTTTAGTTAATGGGTTTAAATCTAGGGTGCGAATTTCAACATAGTTAATTCCGTTTTCATATAGATCTTTTAAAACACCAGCTTTACTACCACCTTTTAGTCGTAATTGCGAATAATACTCCTTGGCAGCAATAATTTGCCCGTTATTGATCGCTTCCTTAATATCCGCAATATAGTCATATAATGAATTATAAGAAACATAAAAATGCTCCAAATTACGGTAACCACTAACACCATTTCTAAAGCTTGAGCCTTTAAATAAATAGCTATCACTACCAATTTTTTCTTTATCTGGATTGCAACATGAAATATAGGATTCATGTGCCACAGAATTGGCTCCAGTTAGATAAATTACTAACCAACAATATTTCAAATAATAACGTGCAACTTTAAGATAGACTTGATCACGAAATTCACGGAAAGATAAATTATCTGGATTAGCATCATACAACAAATGCATGAATTTATCACTAAAAGAAAAATTAAAATGTACACCAGATAAAAGCTGTTTACGCGTTCCATATTTGTTTGCCAAATATTCACGATATTCGGTAATCTCAGGATCAGTAAATTGCGCGGCTTTAATTAAATGATCATCACTTGGTAACGCTGGAGGTAAAGAATACGGCCACAAAACTTCGTTATTCAGCTCCAAAGAAACAATATCATGTAATGCACCAACAAAATTTAGTGCTTCTTTAGTGGTGTCAAAAATTGGAGTCACCATCTCAACTTGCGATTCAGCAAAATCGGTGGTAATATAAGGATGTTTGGCTTTATCACCAAAAGTTTCTGGATGCGGAGTTAAAGCAATATTCCCCGCCAAGTCAGTACGTACATTTTCTTTTTCTAAACCAAAGTTACCACTTAATAATAAACTACCTAAATTCTGTTGTTTAATCAAATCATAAAAATTCACGTGTGATCTCCTAGTGAGTTAGCACTATAGCGTTGGTTAAATTAAATAAACTCCGATGCCAAATATTGATCATCGAAGTTATTCAATAAAGAAATTAATATTTTAAATTACTTACGCGGTGTCACATCCAAATAAGTCATCATGCCAGCTCCCATATGATAAAGCATATGACAATGCAGCATCCATTTACCAGGATTACTCGCAATAAATTCAACTGTTACTTTGCTATTTGGCAACACAAGTATTGTATCACGCATTGCGCCATTAATGCGCTTACCGTTAATACTAATTACTTTAAATTGATAACCGTGTAAATGCATCGGATGAGCCATCATGCTTTGGTTATCAAAAGTCATAATTACACGTTGCCCCTGCATAACTCGTAACGGTGTAATATTTGGCCAAGTTTGATTATTAATTTTCCAAATATAATTTTTCATATCGCCAGTTAATTTGACCTCTAAATTTACCGGATTTTTAATCTGTGGAACCTGATATGAATTGTGCAACTTTAATTCCTCAGCATAGTCCAATGCTGGAGCTACCGTGGTAGCTTGTGACTCAATCGAAATCAGTTTAGGTTTCGCTAAAGTTGTTAATAACAATCCAGTTTGAGATTTTAACCCTTCAACCTGTCCTAAAATAGGAAACGTTCCACCATTTTTTGGAATACTAAGTAAAATATCGGCACGTTGTCCCATTGCTAATTCAAACCGCGAGCCTGTCAGCGGTGTAATTTCCTGACCATCAATAGCAACTAATTTACCTTGTAATTTACCCAAATTAATCCAGAAGTTACTAGCAGAAGCACCATTAATAAAACGTAAGCGAACAATTTTACCAGCAGTAACCTGCGTTATTTGCGGATGATCTGGGCTATGGTAGTTCGTTAAATAAGCGTCATATTCTACGTCATTAAGATCCATATCCGCCATATCATGCCCAACATCGTCCATTTGCATTCCAGACATATCATCAGCACTCATACCAGCCATTTGCTCATGCTCCATGACCATTTTAGATTCACTTGGCTTAGTAATCACTGGCGCCAAATCCATTGAGTGTGCCATTGGTGCATCTGGTTTCAATTCATGCATAATTTGCTCAGGAGATTTAAATGAAAAATCTTGGAACATCACAACAATTTGCTGTTGTTTTAAATCAGCTTTATCTAAAACAATTAACGGTGCTTCAACACCAATTTGTTCTTGCATTCCTTGGTGTGAATGCATCCAATAAGTGCCTGATTGTTGTAATTTAAATTTATAATGCTGCTCATGACCTGGTGCAATTGGCAATGGCTGGGTCAAACCCGCTACACCATCAAGATGATTGGGCATAATTAATCCATGCCAATGAATTACGGTTGATTCAGCCAAATCATTTTTAACAATCACATCAAAGTCACCACCTGCGGGTGGATAATAGCCCCATGTTCCATCTGGCTGTACTATTGTTGCAAACGGCACCGATTTACCATTTACTTGAATGGTTTGTGATTTAACTTCCAAAACCGTTGGTGCGGCAACGCAAGTCCCAACCCCAACGATCAGCAATATAATTGATTTTACTTTAAGCATTTACTCGACTCCCTGGATCACATAATATTAATTACAAAGCAGTTCTAAAATTTAACAAGAATTAATTATAAATATCTAATTAATAAATATGGTTTATTGAAGCTAACCATCAAAAATAGCTCTATTAAAAGATAGTGATTTACCGTATAGGAGAACACAACGCAACTGCTTAACAAAACTTGCAGATGAGAACGATTCTCATTTATAATGCAGTATGTATACTTTTGTCTAATAAAAAACTGTCTAATTAAGTCTCTATAATAACAGAAACTAAGTGTAAATATTGCTATAATGCAGAGCTGAAATTAATAAAGTAGAATATTCTAGCGAAGAATTACATAGCCAAAATAAAGAGCTATTTCCATCAATTGACGGAATTATCTACGTTACCAACGTTACAATGAAAGACATTACTTATGATGAATAATTTATCTCTTGATGATTTTTACCATGAAATGACCAAGAAAAATATTGGGGTTTATACCGAAGAAGAACAAGCAAAACTGCGTAACAGCAAAATAATTATTTTTGGTTTAGGTGGCGTTGGCGGTATGGAATCAATCCTCTGCGCGCGTAGCGGAATTGGGCACATTAGTGGCGTAGATCCAGATACATTTGAATTATCAAATACCAATCGCCAAATGCTAGCAACGACTTCAACCATGAACGAATATAAAAGCGTGGCTACAGAACAACATTTAAAAGACATCAACCCCTATTTAAGTACCAATTTTCATAGCGTAAGAGTTACCGAGGAAAATGTCTTCGAATTAATGCAAGGTCATGACTTAGTTCTAGAAGCATTAGATGATATGCCATCACGAATCGTCGTACATCGTGCAGCTAAAGAGCTTGGCATTCCAAGCATTTCAATGTCAGGAAGTCCACCACACCGTGGTTTTGTATCTGCATTCTTCCCTGATGGAGTTTCTTATGAAGAAGCACTAAATATTCAAACCCAAGGTAAATCTATTTCTGACCCTGCGGTGAGTGAATTTGTTCAGGATATTAAAAGAAAAAGAGCACAGTTCTCAGTAAGCAAAGGTGCCCCACAATCTTGGGCAGATGATTTCTGTAGCGGTAAAGCTGGCTGGATTATTACTCCGATCCGCGCGACTTTGATTGCGGCATTTAGCTGTCATGAAGCAGTGCAAATTTTAATTGGTCAAAAACCACTAGCAGCCGCACCAAAAGGAATTTATATCGACATGGATAATTTAACTAATCCAGTATCTGTAATCAATCCAGAATGTGGACACTGGGAAGCTTACCAAATTTAATTTTAAGGAAAATAAATTGACTAATAATAACTTAGTAAATGAAATTTATGCTCGTAACTATGGCGTGATCACGCATGAAGAGCAAGCAAAATTAACCAATGCCAAAGTAACTGTAATCGGTGCTGGCGGAGTTGGTGGGATAACTCTCATTAGTTTGGCGCGTATGGGAGTTGGAAATATCACTGTAGTTGATATGGATGAATTTGATTATAGCAATATTAACCGCCAAATGCTATCAGGTATTTCACGGGTAGGCAAAAGCAAAGCAGAGTGTGCCAGAGAAACTCTTTTAGATATTAACCCAGCGATTAATGTAACTATCCATAAAGAAAAGCTGGTTGAAGCCAATGCCGAAGAAATTATTAATGGTTCAGATGTGGTTATTGATGCCACAGATAACTTAATTTCAAGAGTTATAATTCATCGTGCTGCTCAAAAATTAAATATTCATTCGGTATGGATTGCCGTTACTCCACCATTTAGAGGTGGTGTAATGACATTCTCAGGTGCAACACCTGCGTATGAATTAGTGTTGAGCCACCCATCTTATGGCAAAGAATTAACACCAGAAGTAATCAAAGACGTCGGCAAAATTAAAGATGAACGCGCTAAAGTTTCTGTCGAGCATGGCGCACTTGCTGATTGGGCAGATAATTATTTAAATAACGATGCACCGTGGGCGGTTATTTGTCCAGTCGCAAATATAGTTGGAATTTCGGCTAGTTTCGAAGCCTTTAAGATTATCTTAAAGCGGGATAATCTACAACCGACCTATGCACCAAATTTAATTAAAATCAATTTGGCAGATACTAATATGGTGCAAGTAGTAACACCTAAAAATGGAAGCTGGAATAATGCGGAACTATAAATTACTTTCTACTCTATTAGTGCTGTTACTTTCAAAAGCTTACGCTGAGACAGTAGTTTCCCATGAATATTATTTACCGTATAATGGTCAGCAACAATTACACCTCAAAGAGAAAAAACTTGCAACTGGTAGCAATGGCAAAGTTATCGTATTGGTAAATCCATTAAGCATACCGAGTTTAACTGCTTTTGATGTACCCGAATATTCACTAATGGATTCATTAGCCGCCAAAGGCTATGATGTATGGGGAATTGATTTCACAGGTGAAGGTAAATCATCCTACCCTGACTCAATGAAAAAATCCCCTGCGCCAACTGGCGTGTATCCATTAGAAGCTAAAGATGCGATTCCAGAGCTTAAGAGTGGAATTGATTATATTACACAGCGAACACATCAAAAATCAGTTGATGTTTTAGGATGGTCATGGGGTGCGGTTGTGGGTGCGATGTACGCTATTCAATATCCCAAACAAGTTAATCATTTAGTGTTATACGGAGCAATGTATTCTGCTCAGCTTGCTGAATCAATTCAACCAATTTTCATTAAACCGTTTGAGTCAGAATCTGGCGTATTTAATCAAAAACTACCATCATATCAAAATATTCCATGGAAAATAATTGAATCTCACTGGAAAATGATGATAGGTAATAACCCAAGCATTGCGACCGAAAGCGCCATAAACGCAGTTGGCAAAGTGTATGTTACGGCGGATCCTAAACCCTTTATGAATAATTCATTACGCCGCCCAATGGGACCAATGAAAGATTTATTTACAATTTGGAATGGTCAGGCAATTTATAAAATTGACGATCTAACTACACCAACTCTAGTAATTTATGGCGATCAAGATCTTTTTGCCGATCATAATCTATACTCCAAATTAAATAACGTGAAAACTAAACAAGAGGTCGTTTTACCTGAAGCTACCCATTGGCTAATTTATGAGAAAACTAGAGCTAAATTTGTTGATGACGTCGTATTATTTTTAAATAAGTAGTAAAGATTAATGAGAAATATAATTATTCTTGATAGCACTCTTCGCGAAGGGGAGCAATCGCGAGGGGTGTGCTTTTCTGTTGCAGAGAAAATATTACTCGCCAATCAAATTCGTGATTTTGGGGTAAGTTTAATTGAAATTGGTCAACCAGGAATTTCAGAATCTGAAACCAATGCTTGTATCGAAATTTGTAACCAAGTTCAAGATGTTGATTTTTTGGTACATGCACGAGCTAATCGTGAAGATATTTTAGCAGCCAGAAAGACCTCCGCAAAGTGGATCGGAATTTGGTCATCGTATAATGATATTTCTTTAGCAACCAAATTTAATAACAAATCACGGGAATGGATTAAAGCGCAAGTTTTTGAATCAATTAAGTTAGCTAAAGAACTTGGTTTTATGGTTCGTTTACCATTGAAGATGCCTCACGCACCTCATTAGAATTAATTGAAGAGTTAGGAACCAGTGCTGTCGCGGCTGGAGCAGATCGAATTAGCCTTGCTGATACGGTCGGGGTTTGGCATCCACAAGAATGTGGAAAAGTGGTTGGGTTTGCGCGAGATAAGTTTCAATGCGAAATCGAAGTGCATCTACATAATGATTTGGGTTTAGCTCAAGCCAATGCTATTGCTGCGATTGATGCAGGAGCAAGCGTAATTGATGCTTCAATTTTGGGAATTGGCGAACGTGCTGGCATTTGTGATTTAGTTACATTAGCCACTGTACTGGATAAATTTTATGATTGCAATAATTATAATTTCACCCTTTCGAGCAAATTATCCGCTGCCATCTCAAGAATTGCTTGTTTTGATATCGAAGTCCATCATCCACTAGTTGGGCAAAACGTATTTACCCATGTTTCAAAATATCATGCTAAAGCTGCTGGCAATAATCCACAAGCGTATGAAGCAATAAATCCCAATGATTTTGGACGTACGCGGAGTATTATCGTTAACTCATTAGAACGCAAACCTCAACAACGCTTGAGTAATGAGCTAGTAGTAAAAGAACCCTTTATCAAAGGTGCATCTGAGTTGTTACACCATCGTGATGGAGTTGGTTATCGATGGGTCTTTATGGACAATCGTATCGATGAGCGCAGTCATGTTTATATAATTGAGCGAATCTTTGACCAAGACTATTCTAACCAATCACAACCACACGTGGACTCTCATGCTCACTCTTGTGATAGTGTGTTTGCCTTTATGGGAAATAATCCAGATGGAACTGGTCTAACTGTTAGTGTAACATTTGGTGAGGGCGAAACACAAACTACTCAGACTTTTACAAGCCCTGCGTCAGTTTACATTCCAGCTCAAGTCTATCATAGTTATACTTATCTTGCTGGTACTGGAAGGTTTTTAAACTTCGTGCTCTCGCCTAATTACAATCAAAGTATCGTTAATCAATAATTAGGATAAAATGTAGCTTAATTAAACTAAAGTGTAGGACATTAATGTGTTAATCAATAAATTAAATAAACCTCTGATTTTAACATTACTGTCCTTACTACTTATATTCGGCGTATCCGCAATTGATATCTATGTAGCCTCATTGCCGCAAATGGTCGTAGAGTTTGACACACTACCGACAACAATCAATTTAACCATTTCAGCATACACTTTAGGTATTGCAATTTCAGCTCTTTTCATTGGTGAATTCAGTAATCGGTTTGGACGACGCAGAGTCCTCTTAACTGGTGCTTGCTGCTTTACGATTAGTTCATGGTTGATTGCATTTTCACCATCAATTTATCTAATTATCTGCCTCCGATTATTTCAAGCAATCGGTTGCGCAAGTTTTATAATTATTCCTCGGCTAATTATTCGCGATACTATGGATGAAAAAGAGCAAATCAATGCAACTGGAATTCTCTTGTTGGGAATGATTATCGCACCTGCAATTTCACCAGTTTTTGGCGCTTATATTAGTAAGTATTTTGGCTGGCGCTATTGCTTTGGAATTCTTGGTATAATTAGTCTAATGATGACATATCTTATTTACAAAATATTGCCAGAAACTCACCAATCTCCGCTCAAAAGACTTGCCACCGCAAAATATTATTTGACCATTTATAAGCAACTAATTTCAAACTCTTCATTTCTTGCGTTAACCACGATTTATGCAACTACCGTTGGCGCATACTTTGGCTTTATTGGCATTTCGAGCTATTTATATATTGACTCGTGGCATTTAATGCCAACTCAATATGCCTATGTCTACGTATTTATGGCAATCGCATATTTTGTAGGTAATTTCATTATGCGGCGCTTAAATAGAAATGGTCTCTCGCCAGCTAGAATTATTGGCGTAGGAGTATATTCGGCATTTATAGGTATGATCTTAATTGCGGTAGCCAGCTTATATTTAGAAAACTATCTGTTAGTTTTGATGGTTACAATTGGCGTAATTTTTCTACGTACATCCAATGCAATAATCATTGCTCCAACCCAAATTAGAGTAATGAATAATTTTGCCCCACATAGTGCACAAGCATTAGGTCTAAATATGTGCTTGGGATTTATCAGTAACAGCTTTGCAACCTATATCGTCACAGTACTAAAATTCAGCCCACTGATAAATTTAATGATAATTTCTATTCTACCAATATTTATTAGCGCCGTAGTTTATGCTAAATTTAAGAATAAAATCTGACGGTTTATTTAGGTATTAATTCTTAGTTATTAAACTATCCGCTATGTAAGAATCTAAAACAAATGAGATAAATACACTGAAACAAGTTTCAATTGATGAATATATCTCAAATTTAGCATCTATTTATTTATCAGCGCTTTTAATAAAGAGAATTTATTCGATAACTCAGTCTTATCAGTAATTTTTTCGAAACGACGTGCTGCTTCATCTAAAACGTTCTTGGTACCTAATTCGGCCAAAAAACGTGAACGTTCCCTAGTTTCCAAAGTCCCAGCTTTTCGACGTTGCTCACAATAACTAATCGTTAGTTCATATTGCGCGCGAGTAATTCCAACATACATTAAGCGCCGTTCTTCTTCGATTGAACCATTAGCGATTGATTCTTGATGCGGCAAAATTCCTTCTTCACAACTAATCATAAACACATATGGATATTCTAAACCCTTTGCCGCATGCAAAGTGCTTAATTTCACCGAATCAATTTCTTCTTCGCTTTGCCCTTCCAATAGTGTAATCAAAGCAACTGTCTGAGTTAATTCTGGTAGAGTTTTATTATCATTCTCACCTTTTTTTGACATCCACTCAATAAAGTTTAGCACATTCCCATAACGTTTCTCAGCAGCCTTAACTTCTTCACTATCATAAAGATATTCTTCATATTTGATAGCGCGTAAAATCTCAGTTAATAACTCTCCAGCTGGTTCAAATTTCTGACGCGCTTGAATATCATTAATAAATCGCCCAAAATCAAGGACATTTTCAAGCTGGGCAGGATTACAAACCGCCGCAAACCCCTCTTCAAACAAAGCTTCAAATAGAGAAATCTCGCGGCGTGCAGCATAAGTTGATAACTTATCCAATGTAGTTTCGCCAATTCCACGCTTGGGTGTCGTAATTGCACGAATAAAAGCACTATCATCATCTTCGTTAATAGTTAAACGCAAATACGCCATGATATCTTTGATTTCAGCTTTATCAAAGAATGATTTACCACCCGAAATTGTGTAAGGAATTTTATAATTACGAAAAGCCTGCTCCAAAACCCGAGCCTGAAAATTACTCCGATAAAGCACCGCATAATCTGAGAACTTAGTTCCTGCATTTAACTGATGCAACATAATTTTGCGCACCACCAAATCGGCTTCGGCTTCGTCATTTGGACAACTAATTAAACGAATTGGCTCACCACTTCCGAAATCACTCCAGAGTTTCTTCTCAAATAGCTTTGGATTATTTTGAATAACTTGATTCGCAGCTCCGAGAATTGTCGTTGTTGAACGATAGTTTTGCTCAAGTTTAATAATATTTAAATTAGTATAATCTTGATTTAACAAGCGTAAATTTTCACTATCCGCACCACGCCAAGCATAAATTGATTGATCATCATCGCCAACCGCGGTAAATTGCCCTTGACTACCAGCTAGCATTTTAATTAATTGATACTGACAAACATTGGTATCTTGATATTCATCAACTAATAAATAGCGAATTTTTAGCTGCCATTTATGCAGCACTGCCAAATCAGCTTTAAATAATTCCACAGGTAATTTAATTAAGTCATCAAAATCAATGGCCTGATAAGTTTTCAAAGTATCTTGGTATTGTAAATAGACTCGTGCAGCGAAATGATCAAACTCTTCTTTAGCTTGCGATTGGACTAATTCAGGACTGGTAAAACTATTTTTCCATAATGAAATCTGACTTTGCATACTACGAATCAAGGCTTTATCCGTGGTTTGCATAATATCTGAAATAATTTTGCCACTATCATAGCTATCAAGCACCGAAAAAGTTGGCTTATAACCAAGGTTTTTGGCTTCTTCACGCATGATTTTTAAACCCAAAGCATGAAAAGTACAAATCGTCAAACCGCGCGTATTTAGACCGCTCACCAATTTGCCAGCGCGCTCCTGCATTTCTTTGGCGGCTTTGTTAGTAAAGGTAATCGCAGTAATATGTTTTGCTTGAATGCCAATTGATTTGATCAAGTAAGCAATCTTGTGCGTAATTACACGAGTTTTACCGCTACCTGCACCTGCCAAAACCAAAAGTGGACCTTCGGTGTATTTAACTGCATCACGTTGTTGGGTGTTTAATTTATTAAGTAATTCTTGCATCTGTGTTAAAATTTTGCCTTATGTAAAGCAGTATTGTAACTGATTTAGACCCTCGTCTAACCGCTAGTTTCACAGAACAAGAGTTATCTATGGCACGTTACGCAATTGGTGATATTCAAGGTTGTTATAAACAATTTATGCAACTTCTTAACGTAATTGATTTTAATCCTAGTAAAGATGTTTTATATCTGGTTGGGGATTTGGTCAATCGTGGACCACAATCATTAGAAGTTTTGAAATGGGTGTATAAAAACCAAGATAGCGTAATTAATGTCTTGGGTAATCATGATATTTATTTACTGGCACGTTTCAACCATTTGGTTAAAATCAATCATGATGACACTCTTGAAACCGTAATGCGCGATAAAAACATTTCACAATATATCGACTGGCTACGCTCTTGTCCCTTAGTTTTCCATGACAATCAATATATTCTGGTTCATGCTGGAATTTATCCGCAAATGAACTTCAATGAATTACTGCAAATTAATCACTCAGTAAGCAATCATCTGATGTCCAAAGATTATCCGCAATTTATTGAAAGCATCTTTGGCAATAAACCAAATTACTGGTCGCAGGAACACGATAGCGGCAAAAAAATGAAATTTGTCGTAAATGCGAGCACTCGAATGCGCTTTATTGATCGTGTTGATTATAGTTTAGATTTCAAATATAAAGGTGAAATTGATAAAATTCCAGAAAATTTATTACCATGGTTTCATGCTACATTTGATCCAAGCATCAATAAGAAAATTGTTTTTGGACATTGGGCAGCTTTAGGATTCTTCCATGATAAGCATTATATTGCACTTGACACTGGTTGTGTATGGGGACGTAAATTAACCGCAATTAATCTCGAGAATAATCAAGTTTTCCAAGTAGCCCATAGTGCTAACTAAACCATTGTTAAAAGCTTATCCGAAGCATCCTGAATTTGAAGAACTACTCAATTCTTGTGGCTCGATGACACAACAGTTGGAAAGCTTAGGTAAACAACTTACAGTAAAACTAATTCATGAGGGAATTGAGGGTGAATATTTTTGCCGCTATAGTTTGCTACACCTTAATCAGAGTGCAGTGGTAATTGCTTGTAGCAAAGCTCATTTAACTGCGAAATTTTTTTATCAACTCCTTAAAAATGCCAATATTACCCCAATTGGGAAATTTCTATTTGCGACAGGTTCAGAGGTTCAGCGTAACAATGAAATGAATATTGAATTAGTGAACTCAAGCCAAATTGGTGGGTCTCAATTACAACAATATCTCAAGCAAAACTACCGATCTAGCCAAGAATTTTGGCAACGCACTTCACAATTTAGCTATGGCAATGAAAGCTTAAATTTAATTGAAATAATTTTACCTGAGTTTGAAGAATTCTTTAATTTCACAAATTCTACCATTTAATACCAAACCTGCATCAAGCAAATTCAATTTATACTATAGTTAATAAAAAAGCAGCCGAATAATCGGCTGCAGAACTTTTAAAATTAATTGTAACTTAAAATTTATTTATTGCTATTGTTGAACGCATATTAAAGCCTTACCCAAGCTACAACTATACAAATTAGTATCATTCCAACGTGTTGGGCGTACTCCGGTAGCACCAACACCTTGCGTACTTCCTGCAGCTGGAGCAGAGAAGTAACCATAACTAGAATATAGTAAGGCTATATTACCAAACATTGAATCAGGATACTGACCATTATCACCAACGTACCCAGATGCCGGAGATATACTTGTCCAATTACTACAATTGGCCACAGAACCACTCCCATTACCACCGCCATATAACCAAAAATTGTTTGATGGTGCAGTTTGATTTAAGCTTCCACCAATCGCCGTCCATGCAGGAATTGGTGATTGATTTACCGAACTCTCTATCAAGAACCATGACATACCCATCCAAAATTCCTGTGTGGTAGTCACTGATTCACCTTTTGAATCAAGGATTTGATCTTGGGCATAACTATTCTGAAAGACTCCACTTGAATTACTTGTCATAAAGAAGCTGCCATCTGTAGTATAGAAGCTCGTATTTGGACCAACTACCCAACCTGATTCAAAACCAGCACCAACTGATTCACCACAACCTAAACTTCCACATGGAGTTCGGTTTTCAGCCAATATCATCGCCTTAAATGTTTTACCAGCTGGAATTACGCTGCCATTTTGATATGCTTCATATTGACATATTGCATCGGCACCAGATTCTCCACTAGATGCAGGTATACCAGGGATTCCAGAACGACCACCACCATCATTTAATTTACCTGAATACCCATATTCAAAGTTAGTAATAAAGATACAGTTGCGCCCCGTTCCTCCACACCCTGGCATACTTACATTAAAACTACCACTACTTGCCGGAGTTGGGGCTACATTACCAGTAGTTGTATATCCAATACTCTGAGTCTGTGCTGCACCACCAGCATTCAACTTAATGTAACATGTCGGTTGATTTCCTGACAACGTGCATGTAGTTGGAGAATAAATACTCATTAATGGTGTACCACCTTGTGCATTCGATAAATTAACCCCATAAGTCAAATTACCAACTTTATAACCACCACTTAATGTATATACTACATAGAAATCACTCTCTACGTTTACTGAGCTAATTGGATTATTACCATTAGACTCATAACTCATCAGCGCAGATACTTGTGGTTGGGCAAATATATTAATAAATATACTACCTTGTGGTGTTCCATTATTATCCCACTGAGCACCTTGGTTTGAATAGGTTCCTGAATCATCCGACCAGCTTAATGGTATATACATTGAATCAAGATGTATTTCATCATCAACCGCCGAGCTGTTATTGCTATAATTAATTGTAATAGTACAAGTTCCGCTTATTGGCAATGTTATGTTATTACAATTATTTGAACTAATTGTATAAAGAGAGCTGCTAGCAATAAAATTACTAGCTGCATCATCACCAATATTTTTATACGTCAATGTAACACTTATTGGAGATGTGCTTGACTCAAAAGCAAAACCGCTTTCTTGTGAAGAACCATTTCCACCTAGAGCAGCTGGACTAAATGATACGTTACTTACTATTATATCAGCAGATAATGCTGGTAATACTGTTCCTGAAATTGTAGCTGGAATTATAACTGGCGTAGCTGCAGGAATGGATTCGTAACTAACTTGAAGGGTTTTATTATAAGTTCCTGGCGTATATGCCTGACCAAATTTAACTGTTACCTGACATTGAGCTCCTGGAGCTAATGAAGTTATATTACTGCCACAATCGTTAGCTACCGATGGTGAGGATGGAACGACCCGGAATACAGCAGGAGCTTGAAGCACTGAATTTACCACAATATTAGTTGTTGATCCAGTACCAATATTGGTATAAACAAATACTTTGCTTTCTGACATATTACCATTTGCACGGATATTTGGATAAGTATAACTTGCAGGATTAACTTGTAATAAACCGCTTGCCTGTACGGTTTGATACGTTAGTGGAATATCGCTTTGTGGTGCATCAACTCCATGATATTTATAATCTACCAACAATTTTGCAGCTTTACTACCGCTAGTTAAGGTCCCATTAGTGTAGCTTAATGTCAAATTACAACTGCTATTTTTACTTAAAACACTGGTTACAACATTTCCAGATAAAGTACATGGTGTACCACTGCTTCCTGCGCTTAATATAAAGTATTGTGGTACAGTAAATACAAAGTTGCTTTCATTCACATTCCCAGTATTGGTTAACGTCAAGATGCTTGAAACAGTATTATTTTCAGTATTCGCAACAAAGTTCAAATCTGGGTTATCTCCACTATTCACTGAAATACCCGCAACAGGGTCAAGACCAGCATAATAAACTTGTGCTGAAACAGAATTAATCGTGCTACCGTTATTATAGCTAGCCGTGAATCCAGCATTACCACTAACCCCAGGCTCAACATGAGAACCTAGGATATAAATACAACTGGCTCCAGCTGCCAGAGTGCTACCGCAATTATTACTAATTTGGTATAGTGGACTAGCTGGAGTTGGAATGATTAAGCTACTGATTGAACCGTTACCAATATTAGTAAACGTCACAATTTGCGATTCCGCATTTGGTGCGGTTAAACTAAATCCAGTTGGTTGAATTACTAATGCACCAGAGTTAGCAGCACCAACAGTAATTGGATTTGCATTTGTACCCTGACTAACTAAAGAACCATTCTCACTTGTTTGTGCATAAAAATCAAAGGTGCTGTTTGCAGCACTAGCTGGGATTCTTAATAAAAATGTTACAATTGATCCTAGACTTAGGTTTGTCGCCCCGTTACCACTATTTCCTGATAAAACATCAAAATTGAGTAAATTCCCATTTTGATCTGTCAAATTAATTGTGTTAAATGAGCCTGCTTCTGCTGAATTAACAACCGCAACCACAGAAATTAATGTTTCGCCTGACTCATTCGCAGATACCACATTACTATATAAAAAGCTTATTCCATTAGCCCCACTATTACTATTTGCAGGAAGATCAGTCAATCCAATATTAGCTGTTAGCGACAATGTAGATGCTTGTAAACCAAGATCTGACCTTAAATTGTTCCAAAGTTTTTTAACCGAACTAACTGAGGCACTACCATTTGGTGTGGCAGTTACCGTAAAACTTCCAGGATGTGAATTAGCGGAAATTGTTGCTGGGAAAGTACAACTCTGGCCAGCAGCTATATTTACACAAGGATTATTAGCAGCTCCATTAAGTACAGTTATCGTAGCACCTGTATAGTTGCTTACAGATGGTACATCATAAAATAAATTCGTCGCATTAGCAGCTGACGTATTTGTCATAGTTAAATAAGCCGTTACCGCGACACCAGCTGGATACTGATTTGGAGCAGTTAACTTAAGGGTTAATTCACCAGGATTTGGAGTTGGTGTAGGAGATGGTGCACAACCCGCACAACTACCTCCGCCTCCACAAGCAGACAATAAAGCAGCACCAAGCAATGATAAGCCTAAAGTGCGCAAAGAGTTCTTTGTATTTTTAAATAACATTAGCATTTCAATAATCTTTTTAAAAATTAAACCAACATAGGTATACAATAAAACACCAGCTGATAAAACCAGCTGGCATTTTCTAACATTGACAATAGCAATTAACCACAAAGACCGATCACTATATCTTTGGGTCCAGTAAAACCATATTCCATGCGATTACAGTCACTCAACACACCACTTGCATTAATACTACATACAGAAACTGAATTATCTCCAGCATTAGTAATATAAGCCTTTTGATTCGCAACATCTACAAAGATACCTGTCGGTTGACTAAATCCAGTAGTAGCCGTACAATTACTTAAAACGCCATTACCTGTTGAGTCACAACGGCTAACCGTATTATTCCCACTATTTAAAATAAGCGCATAAGTATTATAATCATCCGTATAAACGCCTTTTGGCTGATTAAACGTAGCACCGACTCCAGAATCCACACAAGTACCAATCGAACCACTAGTTAGAGGACAAACCATAACTGAATTACTGCTTGGGACTGTAAACCAAAGTGTTGTCTTAGCAAATGGAACCCAAGTATCATAAATACCCGTTGGCAATCCTACTGGAGAGGTAATTCCAGAACAAGGACCGCTAATAATATTATTGGTAGTATCATACCCACAAGTAGTTAACGTATTATTACCATTAGTAATCATAAAAGTACCATTTTCAATCAAGGCTCCAGAAACTGGATTTGTAACATTAGTTACATTACTTAAAAAAAACCCTGCTGAAAGATTTTGAGAGTCAAATTTGAGAACATCATTTGCCCCAGTATTAGCAACATAAGCTTCAGTTCCTGCTGCTGTCATAAACGAAGTGGGGTTATTCATGTCTGCTACTGCACGGGAAGCACAACTACCAAGAGTACCAAACTGGTCAGAAATCTGACAACTTGTTACGGTGTTATTTGAATTTAACACTGTTACCTTACCACACCCACCAGTAGAAATTGGAACTGTGAAAGTTGTAATAACATTATTAGAATATGACGATACATCTAACTCTCCACCAACAGCACTTTTAACATTTGCAGGGGTTGGCACTTTCACATGGTAAGTCGCACCATAAGTCAATGGAGCTTGAGTAGCAAAACTCACAGTCTTATCTCCATTCGTAACTATTGGAGATACTAACGTAACTGCGACGTTGCTTGCATCCAACAATTCAAAATTACTTGGAATTAAAGTTGCAGGATCCATTGCCACATCAAATGTTACGGTAATACTAGTAGCTGGTGAAACATCAGTCGCATTATTAACTGGACTAACAGTTGTAATCACTGGTGCAGTAATCTGATCTGTCGAATAAGTTAAACCAACGCTTACTTGACTAGCAGGAGTGCCATTATAACTATAATTTACTAATAGATTTGCTGTAGCTGAAGGATTCAACGCAGCAGAATTAGTATAGGTTAGTGTCAATGTACATTGACCACCATTGGCGGCAAGAGTATTCGTAACAACATTACCAGAAGTAACTACACATGGAGTGCCTGAGGTACCAGAAGCTATAGAAAAATAGGTTGGTACGGTAAAGGTGAAATTATTTTCAGCCACATTACCTGTGTTAGTCAAAGTAACCTGACTTGACATTTCAGGCAACAAATTCGTAGTTTTAAAAGTAAATGTTGGATTAGAACCACTAGTAACCGTCAAGCCAGTCGTAGGATCCAAGCCTTCATAAGTATAATTAGATACTGCTGAACCGCCATCGGTGGAAGTTGCAGTTAAATTACCCTGTCCAGAACTACCTGCAGCAGCTTGATAACTTACTGTATAAGTACAACTACTACCTACGCTATTTGCAGGAGCCAAAGTCGAACCGCATGTAGTTCCTACAACTGACAATGGATCAGCAGTTGGCAAAGTCAAACCAGTAATCGGCGCATTACCAATGTTACTATAGGTAAGAACTTGAGATTCATAGTTGTTCTTTGTTGATAAAGCAAAAGAAGTCGGTTGGACGATCAAAACACCTTGTGAAGAAGAAACCAAGGTAATTGGATGCACAACCGTACCCAAATCAACTACTGTTCCATTTTTTACCGTTTGCGCGTAAAACTCATAGCTGCTTTTTCCTGCTGGAATACGTAACAAGAATGTTACTATTGAACCATAGGAAAGATTAGCCAGACCACTACCACTATTACCCGATAATGGACTAAAGTTTAATGATTTTCCAGTAACATCCGTCAAATTAATTGTATTAAATTCACCAGCAGTAGCAGAATTCACCACACCAACGATGGATAAAAGAGTTTCACCATTTTGATTAGCAGCAATTACAGAAGCATACAAAAAGCTCACACCATTTGCACCTGGCTCTGTATTTGCAGCAAGAGACGTCAAACCAATATTAGCAGTCAAATATAATGTGTTTGCCTGTAAACTCTTATCAGATGTCAGACTATTCCAAATCCCTTGCAATTTGCCACTTACAACACCGCCATCTGGTGTAGCGGTAACTGTAAAGCTACCTGGGTGAGAGTTTGCAGCAATATACGCGGGGAAAGTACAACTTTGACCAGCAGCAATATTTACACAAGGATTATTGCCAACACCATTATTAACCGTAATCGTAGCACCAGTGTAATTAGTTGCATCTGGAATTCTATAATATAAATTAGTAGCATTGGTCGCCGAAGTATTAGTCATCGTTAAATAAGCCGTTACTGCAACTCCTGCTGGATATTGATTTGGTGCACTCAATGCTAAAGTTAGTTCACCACTAGTTGTAGCGCACCCAGTACAGCTACCGCCACCACCGCAAGACGATAGAAGCATCGCAGCAAGAAAAGATACTACAAGAGCACGAAACACACCCTTTGTAAATAATTTTATCATTTGAATTATTCTTTCTAAATTTTAATTTGCATATTCATATAATAATTAATAAAGACCAATAACTACTTGTTATTAGTCTTTATCAAGAAATTATTTAAAAATTATATTGCGTACCTAATGTAATAATATTAATGCCACCATTCATTGTACTACCAAAAGGAATGAATGCATAATCTTCAACACGTAGATCAAAATGCTTACTCAAAACAAACGAACCGCCAAGACCAACTAAAGCAGTTGCATAACCAGAGTTATATTGGCCAGCACACAACCAATTCGGTGAACCAACAGCAGTACCGCTCCAACCATCAACCCCAAAGCCAAGTCCAGCACGACCGTATAGCGAAAACACATCTGATAAAGGTAGTGTACCTTTAGCTGCCACGTCAAAAATATTAGACGTTACTGTTGCACCAAATTGACTACTTGCCAATAAATTATATCCACCCTCAAGAGCAAATCCGCGATTAAAGTTATACCCTGCATTTACCGCACCAGCCCATGATCCTGTCGGTAAATTAACCATTGTTGCCCAACCTGTATTCACATTAATGTAAGCACCAGAACCATCATAAGGCTGTGCAACAACTTCATCCGCAAACGCAATGCCAGAAATAGCTGCCAAAATAAGAGTAGAAAGAAATAATTTTTTCATTAGTGTATAATCCTTTGTTACATAGTAACTATAAATTTTTAACGCCTATTTCAATAATAAATAGCCTAACAGTTCAAATTGTACTTGATTTCCTGACCTAAAACATATGTTTATAAAAGATACTATAACAACACACTATTACCACAAATATCAATTAAAGCCGTTCAAAACAATATAATACAACAACAACTTTATCAAGCACACTTCAAAAAACAATAAAAGGGGTGTAAAAATTTACACCCCTAGCAAACAAAATCATGTAGTAAATATACTACAAATGGTCATCTATATATAAATTTATAAATAATGTATGCTCTATTAATTTAATCAAAGAAACCCAAACTACATAAATTATAAGTGATTTAAATTGGATTATACAGTTCAAGAAACTCAGCATCAAAACCTTGCTCGTTCAAATATTCAGTCAAGGCAATAATTCCATAACGCTCGGTAACGTAATGTCCACCAGCTACATAAGCAACGCCACTTTCATCCGAAACCGACATTGTATATTCACTCACTTCGCCACTAATATAGCAATCAACATCCAATTTGATTGCATCATGAAGCATACCTTGCGCACCACCAGTACACCAGGCAATCGTCGTAATCAATTTATCTTTATCACCAAAAAATACTGGCTTATGCCCTGTGCATTCTTGATAATGTTCAATAAACTCACTCAGAACCATAGGTTTCTCTAATTTACCATACCACAAAAACTCTTGATCTTTACTTTGGCCTTCTACTTCAATTTGCAAGACTTCAGACAATTGCTTATTATTACCCAATCGTGGATGATTATCTAACGGCAAATGATAACCAAAAAAATTAAGATCATGTTTAATTACACTGGCAATTCGCTTGTAATTAAAGCCAGTTAAAATATTGCTGCTATCATTCCAAATAATGCCATGATGAGTAATAATTGCATCAGCATCAATTTCAATTGCATAATCAATTAATGCCTGACAAGCTGAAACACTAGTCACAATTTTATTAATTTCAGGCTTACCTTCAATTTGTAAACCATTATGACAATAATCCTTAAATTTCTTAGGTTCCAATAATTCATCAAGTAACTTTACGAATTTTTCGCGTTGCATAATCTTAATTCCAATTTAAAATATATAGTGAGGTTCAGAATAGAAAAATCCCACCGAAGTGGGACTTTTAGAAAAACTAAGATTTATAGTTGTTCTGCGTGATTAGCTAAGTAATCAGCAACTCCAGCTGTAGAAGCTTTCATCCCTGCTTTACCTTTATTCCAACCAGCTGGACAAACTTCACCGTGTTCTTCAGTAAATTGTAATGCATCTACCATACGTAACATTTCATCAACATTACGTCCTAATGGTAAATCATTAACCACCATATGACGCACAACGCCTTTTTGGTCGATCAAGAATGAACCACGGTAAGCAACGCCACCAGCAGCTTCAACACCAAAACTTTGACAAATTTCATGTTTAATATCTGCAACCATAGTGTAACCAACTGGACCAATTCCACCTTGATTAACTGGTGTATTACGCCATGCAGCATGCGTGAAATGTGAATCAATTGAAACACCAATTACTTCAACATTTTTAGCTTTAAATTCTGCTAAACGGTGATCAAATGCGATCAACTCAGATGGGCATACGAAAGTGAAATCTAAAGGATAGAAAAATACAACTGCATATTTACCTTTAGTAGCTTCTTTGAAATTGAAACTATCAGCAATTTCACCAGTACCTAATACTGCAGCAGCAGTAAAATCAGGCGCTTCTTGTCCAACTAACACTTGTGGGTAAAAATAATTTGTATCGCAACAACTCATATGAACACTCCTAAAATAATATACTAAATAACTCTGGCATTATTTTAGCACTAACCCATCAAGATTACAATCAAATTGGCAATTAAACCCTGAATAGAATCACTAAAAATTTGAAGGTTGTAAATAACCATATTTATTTTATGGTATAATATCATTTAGTTTTCTATGGTTGTATCTGTTTGCAATCAACCAAACTAAAGAAATATAATTTTATCTTAAAGGTGCTCTATGACTACCACTACTCTAACTCACACTGAAGCTGAAAAACTGAATAAATTCTGGCGGGCTTGCAATTACCTTGCTGCAGGAATGATTTACCTCCGTGAAAATGCACTTCTAGAAGAACCACTACAAAAAGAACATATCAAAGAACGATTATTAGGTCACTGGGGTTCTGCACCTGGGCAAAGTTTCATTTACACTCACCTAAACCGCGCAATTCTCAAACATAACGTTGAAATGATTTATATTTCTGGACCTGGACACGGCGCACCTGGTGTGATTGCACCAGTTTATCTTGAGGGATCATATACAGAAAAGTACCCTGAAATTACACAAGATAAAGTTGGAATACAAACCCTATTTAAAAAATTCTCATTCCCTGGAGGCTTGGGTAGTCATTGCACTCCAGAGCTACCTGGCTCAATTCATGAAGGTGGCGAACTTGGTTACAGCGTTTCGCATGCCTACGGCGCAGCTTTTGATAATCCACAACTAATCGTAGCAGCTATCGTTGGTGATGGCGAAGCAGAAACAGGACCTTTGGCAACGGCGTGGCACAGTAATAAATTTCTCAATCCAATTACGGATGGTGCAGTGTTACCAATCCTGCATTTAAATGGTTACAAAATTAATAACCCATCAATTCTTTCGCGTGTGTCACATCAAGAATTAGAATTTTTATTTAAGGGCTATGGTTATACTCCATTTTTTGTGGAAGGATCAGATCCACTAACTATGCACGAAGACATGGCCAAAAATATTGATAAATGTATAACTATGATCAAGCATATCCAACACGAAGCTCGAGCTAACGGTAATACCGAAAGACCATTTTGGCCTATGATAATCCTACGTAGCCCCAAAGGCTGGACTGGACCATCTGAATATAACGGTAAACAGCTTGAAAACTTTTGGCGCTCACACCAAGTACCAATTACAATTGATCCAAACAATCCACAACAAAGTTTAGATGCCATCGAAGCTTGGTTAAAAAATTATCGCCATGAAGAATTATTTGATGCCAATGGTAAACTAAATGCTGAATTACAAGAGTTAATTCCTACTGGAGCCAAACGCATGAGTGCAAATCCAGTTGTAAATGGCGGCTACGATCAATTTCGCACATTAGATTTACCCGACTATCGTAGATATGCGGTAAAAAATGTTAATTCTGGCGTTACTAAACATGAAAACACTTATCCATTAGGTGAATTCATGCGTGATATCATGAAACAGAACCCACAGAATTTCCGCCTGTTTAGCCCAGATGAAAACACTTCAAATAAATTACATGCAGCCTATGAAGTTAGTGAAAAATGTTTCTGGGGAGATATCCTAGCAATTGACAAGGATGGAACGCATTTATCACGACATGGGCGAGTGATGGAAATGCTCTCAGAACATACCCTTGAAGGTTGGTTGGAAGCTTATACTTTAACTGGACGACATGGTTTACTCTCGACTTATGAGTCCTTTGCTCACGTCATTGATTCGATGATTAATCAACACTGCAAGTGGCTAGATATGATGAATCGTGAAGCGTGGCGCCGAAAAATTCCGTCATTGAATCTTTTGATAACTTCGACCGTATGGCGGCAAGATCATAATGGTTTTACCCATCAAGACCCAGGTTTTGTCGATTTGGTGGTCAATAAAAAAGCAGCTGTAACACGAATTTACTTTCCTGTTGATGCCAATACTTTATTATCAATGGCTGATCATTGCTTTAGAAGCCAAAATTACGTTAATGTTATCGTTTGTGACAAGCAAAATCACCCACAATTTGTTCCAATTGAAAAAGCTGCTCAATATTGTGCCGAAGGAATTAGCATCTGGGAATGGGCAAGTTGTGCTGATGAACCTGATGTTGTCTTAGCTAGCTGTGGTGATATTGTTACTTTTGAAACTTTGGCCGCAATTGATCTTTTACGCCAATACACACCAGAATTAAAAATTCGCATGGTAAACGTAATTGATTTATTCCGCTTGTCAAACGAAGATACCCATGGACATGGTCTAACTGATGATGAATTTATTCGAATCTTTACAGCCGATAAGCCAGTTATTTTTAATTATCATGGTTACCCATATTTAATTAAACGCATGATTGCGGATCGTTCAAATAATCTTAACTTTAGCGTACATGGTTATATTGAAAAAGGTTCAATCAATACACCATTAGAATTAGCAATTCAAAATGGCGTGGATCGTTTTACTTTGGCAATTGATGCACTTACTCAAACTGAAACAACAAAATCACAATATGTAAATGTAATTGATCAGCTTAAACATCGCCAATCAATTTGTAAAAACTATGCTTATCAACATGGTTTAGATCTTCCAGAAGAAGCTAATTGGGTCTGGCCACACTAAAAAGATTTAATCTTAAGCTCTAGTTTTACTAGAGCTTTTACATTTGTAAATGACTATTTTAACAAACATCCATTTAAGCCAGTTTTATACAACAATTACCTTCAATAAATTCTAAGCCAAATATTTATAAGTTAACCGATCATCAAAGGCACATATAAATTAATTTTTATTAGCAGCGTTCGGCAAATATCTAATCTTCCACACATCTAAGTCAGATTATAAATACCGATATACATTATAAAATAAACCAAATTACAAACTTAAATTATAAGGCGTGACCAAGCTCGTCTTTTAAATTAGTCAACATATGTTATAATCATAAGCCAAAAACCTAAGGTACGAACAGGTGAATACTCAGCCTTAAAACGCTAAAAATGAAACTCAGTATAAATTCAAAAGAGAACACTCAAAATGCTATCATTAAGTCAATATAAAAAGCACCTACACTTAACTTTTACATTTATATTATTATTTATTTTGACTTCCTGTAGCAATGGTAATTGCAGTACTTCAACAACACCAAACAATCCCAATCCACCAATTATAAAAGTATTACCTGATTCTGGCGGTGCTACTCTAACTATCCCAATTAGCAAGCTTATAATTCCTAAAGGAGTAACCACCACATCAACATCAATCAGCCTGACAGGTGGCACACCTGGGATAATCATAGGTCTAAGCAGTACAGCTACATCTTCACAAGACACAGCACTTATGCAGAATACCCAACTTGAACAACCGATTACGATAAAATACAATCCAGAAAGCTTAATTGTTGATTCTATAATTAACTCTTCCATCCAAGTCACTGTAAATAACAACTTGCCAGCTGATACATATAATATAAATATTTTTGCTAGCTATATCGCTAACAATGGTAACTTGATGCATATTCAAGTTGGTACAATGTCTTTAAGCTATGCAGGCGGCACACCTACCCCTGATCCTACACCAAGCCCAACTCCGACTCCAAGTCCCACGCCAAGTCCTACCCCTCTGGCTGGAATCTTAACCATAACCCCAGAAAGTCTTACTTTAATTCCAAACCAACAAGGAAACCTCACCTTAACTCTAAATAACAGTGCAGAAATAAATAACCTAGTGGTTAGCGTTGTATCAGAAAGCACTAGTATTGCTTCAATTAATTCAACATCTTGTACTTTATCGACAACGGCTAATATTTGCACTCTAAATATAACTGGGATTAATTTTGGCAACACGACTATTACCGCCAGTGCCGTAGGATACCAGCCTGCAGTATCGAGTATAGTTATACGCAACCCTTGGTCACAAGTTGGCGGCAACGTAACATCTGCAGGGTATTTTTACTCAATTATTCAGAATGAATCAGGGAGTACATATGCTGGTGGATACTCATTAGCAACTCCAAATACAGCTGGCGTATGGATGTGGAATGGAAATTCTTGGTCCCAAATTGGTACAAATGTTGAATCCGCGGTATCATTTAATTCAATTATTCGTAATAGCACATCAGGAAATATCTATGCTGGTGCACACTCAACAAGTGGCTACGGAGGAGTCTGGATGTGGGATGGTAGCTCATGGTCTCAATTAGGCAGCGATGTTACTGCAGCCTATCAATTTACTACCATTATACAGGAAAGTGTGACCAATAATATTTACGCGACAGGACAAGCAACTGGATTAGTTGGTAGTGGCGTTTGGAAATGGAATGGCTCAAGTTGGAGTATTCTTGGTGGTGGATATGTTGAATCGGCAAATGTATTAAATACAATTATGGAAGATAAATTTGGCAACATCTATGCGGCAGGATCATTATTAACCGGAGGTGGCGGTGTTTGGATCTGGAATGGCAGCTCTTGGTCTCAGCTCGGCAACAAAATAACATCGGCAAATTTATTTAGTTCAATTATTCAAGATAACGCAGGCAATATCTATGTTGGCGGATCCTCAAGTAGCTCTCGTGGTGGAGTCTGGAAGTGGAATGGCAGCACTTGGGCTCAATTAGAAAGTAGTATTAGCTCAGTAAAAACCTTTAATAGCCTCACTCAAGATGAGTCTGGTAATATTTATGCTGGAGGAATGACTACCGGATTTAATAGTCTTGCCGTGGTATGGAAATGGAATGGAAGCAGTTGGTCACAACTAGGCAGTAATGTTACTTCAGCCCGCAACTTTACCTCGATTTTAAGAGATAGAATAGGAAATATTTATGCTGGCGGAGCAACAACCAGCACTGTATATGGAGGTCTATGGGTATATACGCCATAATTACACATTAAAAAATCAAATAAACAGAAATCAGCTATACTTCGACATGATTTAAGCTATTTATTTCTTAATGGCTGTACATTCTAGGCAACCTAAACTAATTGCTAAATAACGTGAATCTTCAAATCAATATAATTGCTTAAGTGTAGATGCAACGCCATTGCCGTGTATATTCTGCAACTGCTGACTAGCAATCATCTTATTCAAAGCTTGCAGAGCGTTCTCACCTCCTTGATAATACATGAATAAATCATATAGCGTAGGCTCAAAATCATAGCCTTTACTCCGATCAGCAGCCAATATAGTTAACTTTATAAACAACGAGGAATGCTTTTTAAATTAAACCGTAACACAATTAATAACAATGTTAAACCAGATATGCCAACTCCATTCCAACCCCAGCGTGTGTAACAAAATGCTCCCAACCATGATCCAAATGCACCACCACAAAAATAACTGACCATATAAAAAGTATTGATCCGGTTATACGCACTATCCGATAAAGCAAATATTCGGGCTTGATTAGAAATATGACAAGATTGGATGCCTAAATCAAGTAAAATTACACCTATTATCAAACCGATAACATGTTTCCCCAAAAACAAAAAGCATAAATAACTCAAAATAACAATTATTATTGCCCATGAGATAGTTGTTTCCGGACTACGACGATCTGCCATCTTGCCGACAAAGGGTGCAACAATAACCCCGATAATACCGACCAAACCAAAAATACCAACAACTTGTGGACCAAGATTATATTGTGGCGATGCTAACCAAAATGGTAATGTAGTCCAAAAAACACTAAAGACCGCAAACGTCAATCCACCATTTAAGGCAGCATTCCTCAATGTTCTCTCTTGTTGCGCTATTTTAAAAATAGAAATAAATAACTCTACATATTTTATTGGTTGCGGATTATGATAGTTTGGCAAATAAAAAGTCACTGTTAATACAATAACTAACATTAGTCCAGAAGCAATAAAATAAACCATATGCCATCCAAGATATTCACCAATAAACCCACTCACCGTTCGTGATAACAAAATCCCTACGAACAATCCAGACATGATTTTGCCAATTGCCACACCACGGCTCTTAACATCAGCTAGTTCCGCTCCTAATGGAATAATTAACTGTGGTGTAACAGAACAAGCTCCTAAGAGAAAAGTTGCCAATAAAAACACCCATAAATTATGACTAAAACCAATCACCATTAGAATAATCGCAGCAGCAAGAGTGACACCACAAATCAAGCGCTTTTTATTGACAATATCAGCTAATGGTAATATAAATAACATCCCTAATGCATAACCAATTTGAGTTAACATTGCACCGCTACCAACAGTGGTTGGACTGACTTTAAACGAGAGACCTACTTCCGATAATAATGGTTGTAGGTAATAAAGATTAGCAACACTTATTCCAGTAATTATTGCTAAGAGTAATAATAAACTTGACGTTAAAACAGGTTTCATGAAAATCACGCTCTTATAATTTGAGTTACTTGATATTATATTTATAACTATTGGTTGGCAAGCTCGTCATAAATTAACTTACCACGAGCTTTTTGAGATTTAAAAGACAAGAATCTAATTAAATAAAGATTAATTAACTATCATTATTTTGAAGGTAAATTAATATCATAAACCTTATTACCATAAACATAAGTCGCATCAATAATTCGATCATCGCCCAATGAACTAATCGAAAACAAATAATCTAAAAGATCATGTGAGTTTTCTAAACGATAATTTAATAATTCATTAGCAGCAGTATCAATTACAATAAAATCTGCTTCTTTACCAATTTCTAAACTACCAATATATTGATCAAGTTGTAGGGCTTGAGCAGAACCAAGAGTCGCCGAATACCATCGAGTTAACGTCTCTAATTTAAATGAATTTAGCATTGCTACTTTGTAAGAGTCATCCATAACACGTAATATAGATAAAGTATTTCCAGCTGCCCAATCTGTTGCTAAGGCAAATTTAGCATTTTTCTCAATTGCAATGTCATAACGAAATAAACCACTACCTAAATAATTATTACTCGTTGGGCAATTCGCCAAAATAGCACCTTTATCAACCATACGCGACCATTCGCTATCAGATAAATGAATGCAATGCCCATAAATTGACTTATCATTAACTAAATCGTATTTTTCATAAACTGCCAAATAATCATCTGCCCATGGAAATTTAGCTAAGGTATCTTGAATTTCATTTTTATTCTCGCACAAATGACTTTGGATATAAACGTCTGGATGAGTATGAACAAAATCTTGACAAAGTTTTAGTGTTTCTTCAGTACAACTTAAGGCAAAACGCGGAGTTAAAGCATAAGAAATACGCCCTGTGTTATGCCACTTCTGATATAGCTTCTCACTAATTTTCATACTAGTTGCTGGGGATGTAATTAATTCATCATTTCCATCAGTCATAATAGTATTTCCCATAATTACTCGCATATTATATTTATGAGTAATTTCAAATAACACATCTGCGCCATCGTATGAGTTTGGCAAATATGCACAAATTGAAGTTGTTCCATTTTTGAATAATTGATTTAATAAAATTTCATATTCACGACGAGCTGAGATGTCACTTTTAAATGCAACTTCACTAGGGAATACGTAATTGTTAAGCCAAGTTAATAATTTTTCACCATAAGCACTTACCGCTGAGGTTTGCGTTGCATGCATATGCGCATCAATAAAACCAGGTGTAATCAATTTATTACTATAATCAACAAGCTTGTCTTCAGCTGTAATTTGTTGTTTGACAACACTATAATCACCAACAGTAGTAATTATGCCGTCTTCAACACCAATTACACCATCACGTAAAAAAATAAATTGATCTTCATCAGCAAACAAACTATCAGGAATCACTCCTTGAAGATTAGCCAAAGTTGCAGTATGATTAAAAGTAAAAATTTTGCCACGATAAAAAGTTTTCATAATTAGTAATCCTTAAAATATTTTGTTTAAATTGTTTAAATGTTTCTTATTTAATTTTTGCAGTAAAGAACAAACTGCTAATCAAACTCGCTGCTAACACCGCCACCAGAACCGACAAACCAAGGTTGTAATGATGCCAAGCTTGCTGAATAATTGGCTGATCTAATAAATTGTATGGAGTAACCCCTGAGTTTTTAGGCAATTTATATGAATTATTGCCAATAATCATTCCAATACCAGGTTGCAACACTAATCCCGCGAACAAATATGATATAGTTAAAATTAATGAATTACCTAGCGAACGTAAACCAACATCCTTAAACGCAACTTGTACTTCTTGAAAAGCTAACATTCCACCACCGCAACCAATTCCAAATAATAACTGAAAAGTTGAGCTAATTATAAAAGCTTCATTTGTTGGAAAACGCACATATAAAGTCACAATCATCGAAATTAATAATAACAAGCTGAAACTAGCTGCAATCAAGCGATTACGTTTATATTTAGTAGATAAAGTTCCTGCAATTACCCCACCAATAGCAATCCCTAGTGGAATCATACCGTTTAAAATAATAGCTTTTTGTGCTGGCATTTGAAAAATAACTTCACGATATTGAACATTAAATAAGTCAGCATACGCCAAAATCGTGGCAAAAATTCCTGCAAAATAAACAGTTGCAGCAATAAAACGTTTGTTAAATAAAATAGTCTTTAAGTTTTTAAAAAATGAACTATCGCTTTGCTCATTTCCTAACTGAGCTTTATTCGGTAAAAAGATAAAAATTAAGATTGCAGCTAACACCAGCAATACTCCAATCAAATTATATGCTGATTGATACGAATAAGCACTGATCAAACTACTACCAAAAATTGCAATTACTCCAGCAGAAATGTTACCGACACTTTGACTCAATGAAGCAAAAAAAGCAAACTGTTTGGCAAACTCCATTTCCACAATATACAAAACTCCAACAAAGGTACATCCAAGCCCTAGGCCAATTATTACTCGAGATATAATTAACAAGCTAAAAGAGTGAGTATTGGCAAAAATAAAAACACCTGCTGCGGCAAATAATGCCGACAAACCTAATAAAAGTTTAATTGAAACCTTATTGATTAAATAACCAGAATAAAGTTGCGAAAAGGCAAAAACAGCAAAAAAAGTCCCAGATAAGATTGCAAGTTGAGTGTTACCCAAATTATTGGCTAACTGAATTGGTAGTGCATAGGCGCCAAATAACACCGAACTCATGATACTGATCATAAACAAAAACTCGGTCGAGACCCAACGAAAGTAACTTAACGATTTCATAATATATTCTCCTAAATTAATTGATTATCAAGAGCATACTTACCTAACGGTAAGCATACTCATAGATTTACCCGAGGGTAAATTATTTCATTTTATTACCCATAATGTAAGTATGTGCAACTGAACGGTCATCGCCGATAATTTGGAACGCAAATAATAGATCACGGATATCTTCACTTTGTTCAGAACGAATTGCCAAATCTTGTGTGCTCGCAGGGTCTAGAACAATAAAATCTGCTTCTTTACCAGCCTCAAAACTACCAACATAATTATCAATAGACATGGCACGTGCAGCACCAAGGGTTGCCAAATAATAATTCTCTAATGGGTCAAGCGGTTCAACATTACGTGGGTTGTCTGCAAAGGCCTTACGTAACTGAGTTACTTTATAAGCTTCACCCATCGTTTTAAGCATTGATAATGTAGTTCCTGCTGCATAATCGGTACCCATTCCAACTGTCGCACAATACTGATTTGCCTTTTGTAAATTAAATAGACCACTACCTAAAAACAAATTTGAGGTTGGTAGAAAAGCACATGATGATCCACGAGAGGCAATTAACTCAAACTCATAGTCATCCAACCACACACAATGCCCCATAATTGTTTTATCGGTCATTAATCCATAATGATCATAAACTTCAGTATAGTTCTTTAAACCAGGGAATAATTTCGTAACCATATCACCAGATTCCTTATTTTCTGCCAAGTGAACCTGAACATGAATATCTGGATAATCTTTTAAAAGTGCTTGCGTTGCTTCCATCTCAGCAGGACTTAGTAAATAAGCGGAGCGCGGGCTAACTGCGTAATTCGTCCGACCACGACCATTCCAACGCTCAATCAAATTTTTATTAAAATCATATACTTCATTTGGTGGCAAACAAGCGTATTCAGGAGTATTCACATCCATATAAGCGCTACCACAAATAACTCGCATATTGCGCTTTAAAGCGGCTTCAAACAATGCATCTGTTGAATTTGGAGAAATTGTTGCAAAAATTGCAGCACTAGTCGTACCATGTTTAATTAACTCATCCAAATACAAGTTAGCGATCTTGTCTGCATACGCACGATCAGCTAATTTTCTTTCAGTTGGAATCGTATATTTACCTAACCACTGAACTAATTGTTCACCATATGAGCCAACCATTTCCATTTGTGGGTAATGCACATGTGAATCCATTAACCCTGGTGTAATCAACTTACCTGTGTAATCAACTATCTCAACTTGTGGGTATTGAGCACTTAATTCATCGAAATCACCGGCCGCAACAACTCGACCATCTTCAACATATAAAACACCATTTGAGAAAAATTGATAAGCATTTTTATTGAATTTTGGATTGTCAGTAAAATAAAATACAGAACCTTTATATCCAGTTAATTTCGTGTTATTTAGCGAGTTAATCATTTTGTTTTTCCTTTAAGAAGTTGTTTTGTTCAGAACGTTATTCTAATTTTTAATCAGAAAAATTGGTACTGGGTTTTTGCACAGGTACATAAAACCGAAAAACTATTTTAATTATATCTCGCAAGGATAAAAGAATATAAGCACCTGAATAAATTGAAATTAATGCCAAAAATATCGTAATAGATTTCTGGTAGGAATTCTGGATTAAAAATGTATCTTAAAATTTCTAAGATCATAATTTACCATTTCTATAAATATATCCACAGAAGCCACCTCAGTTAGTTAACACACTGAATGATATTGATTTTATTGACAATTTAATAATATATTAACTATATCGTCATTAATAATGGACTAATTTTAAAAAACTAAATTGTTATGAAATAAAGTGTGTAAAGAAAATCTGTGACATGGAATTGATCAGCTTAAAAACTGGTCAACACTCGAAGAGTAGAATTATTTTGAAAAATTCTACATTAGATCGAATAACAACATTATATTGCTTGAATAATTAAATTATAAAATGCAGAATTAAAATTATGCTGAATATAATATTTTACCTATGAATATAGAGAAATAGCGCAACCAATAAAATAGAATATGAATCTTAATTGATTAGCATTTTATTGAACGCCAAATTTTATTTTGAGATCTCCATAAACACAATGCTGATATTCAACAACGCTGAATTCGATAAAACATAGTGAGCTAACCTTAAATGAAAATTGGTCTAACCTTGCAAAGATTATTGCATGAGATTTTGTACAACTTTTGCTAAACCATTGCAACATGATGGTCTATTCCACAAAAACACCTGTGCAAAAACCCAGTTTCAATATTTGGTTAAAATCTAGATAATTATGGCTGTACAAAACAAATTATCTAGTTATCTAAAAAAGGAACATCATGAAAAAATTAATTATTGCATTACTAACTCTTACAAGCTTAACTGCATGCAATAGCGGTGGTGGAGAACAATATAATAATCAAAATAATCATTCGAATACTATCAGTACTACTACAATAAACAGCCAATCGTTATCACAACCAATTCCGAATGTACCAGTTGGTTTTGAAACTGACAATGGACTTTGCCAAGCGCGAAGTCAAATGAATGGCACAGGAAAATTCTATCTTTTAGTTGGGACTGTCAGTAGTAACCCAATTTATCAAGATGGCGCAGTGCAGGAAAGCGTTGAACTATCTCATACCCACTTCCATGTTTTAGCATTGGGCGAAAGCAATCCAGAAAATTATTATGATGTGGCAACAGATAATGTTTTTGCAGCTGGTTATGATCAGGATCAACCAAACAAATTAGTTCCATCACCATTAAATTCTTTAGTTCCAGGCACAGAAGTTGAATTATGTGGAATTACTTATGCGGATAAAAATCCACAAAGCGGCGTAATTTCTAATGGGATTCACTGGGTACACATTGCCAACCAACAAATGACTGAAGGTGGTTGGACTAAAATAATTAATCCAGATGGAACAATGGGCAACAACTTAGAAAACAATACCGAGTATTTGTATTTATGGTCTTCAGCCAATCAGCAATAATTTATTAGTATAAGACACTGATTAACAACGGAGTATTCATAAATCAACTTCAAATCAGATTCAAAAATAAAACATTTTGAAATATATTTATCGTATAAACTAAAGGAATAACCATGAGAAAGAACCTAATCCTCACTTTAACCCTAATTTCTAGCGCTATCTTGGCTAGTGGTTGCGATGGGGATAAACCAAGTAACACTAACTCACAAAATTCACCGACACTCAAAACAACTGCAACATTAGCAGTAACAACACCTGCAGGTTGGGAAATATCTAAAGGTAAAATTGCCATGGGTACCATGGAAAACTTTTGTAGTATTACTACATCTGCTGATCAAGAAGCGTGCCCTGCATACAATCAAGCTGCAGATCCACAAAGCGGTAAAAACAATCTACTCTCACTGTTTACGTACGCAAATGGTGATACTAGTTCAGGAATTTCAGATAACAAAATCCAAGCATTGATGAATGAAGCAAAGTATTTAAATGAAACCAAGCACCAACCATTTATTCCAACTATCGTAGTCTATACTGCAAATCTTAGCCAAGGTCCAAGCCTAACTGAAGCCGACTGGAGTACTAATTTGGTATTTTGCCTACAAAACTTCTTAAAGACGTTGGTAGATATCGAAAATAATAGTTATACTCCACTAAATTCATCTGGAACTATTGCCAGTGTTTTAATTAACCCTGACTACATAATGGAATTACAAAAAGTTAGTAATAATTACTCTCCAGAATTATTGCCTTATATCGATGGAAGCATTGATATTGATATGCAATCAGCACTGGAGGATCCAAACATCGCCAGCTACTTAAAGACTTTGGGCATAACTGCACCAATACCACCACAAGTTACCAATGACTTTAATGGTTACAATTATTTTCTCAATTGGGTCATGCACAATGTAAAAAACATTTCATATGCATGGGTGGCTAACTCTTCTGGGAATCAACAATACGGACATCAATATATTCAAAATGCTCGGTATGGCACACCAACAGATGACTGGTTTCCTGATGCAAAGACCTTAACTGGACAAATTCAAAGTAATATTAATTTTCTTAAAGCACATAATATTTTAAATACCGCAGATCCAGTTTTAACACCTAGCTTCATGGCATTTGACAAATATGGTGCGGATGAATTTGGTTCAGACCCGAGCTTAAATTACACTCAGCAATATTCTCTTTATAATGCAGCTGATTGGAATGCATCACTAACACTAATGAAAGGAATTAGTCAGGGACTACCAATTATGTTATGGCAAATTCCAGGTGGGCATATTCAGAATGATGGCACAACAAGCACTTATAATACTGATGGTGATTATGATTACCAATACTTCTTTGGCGATGCTAGTCTAGAAAATCTAGTTTCATACGGTAGTCCAATTCATGGTGCAGCACATGGTGGCTATGAAATTGACACAGATCAAAATATTTTGGATTTCCTTAAAATGCCTGTTGGGGCACCAACTAATCAGCCATATTCATTAGCGCAAGATAATACGGATAGCCTGATTAATGATGGGGTATTTGCAATTATGTGGGGAGCGACCAATGCTGCTGTTGGGGTGATTAATGTTGATGGTACATCCCCATCGGCAAGTAACCAATGGTTAATCAATCAAATTAATCAATACTACCAAACTCATTAAAAGCTAAGCGTACCGCAGTATAAAATTAAGCGCACACTTATTGTATAAATTAATTTGGTATGATTACATAAAATATAAATCGATCTTTCAAAGAGTTATTTTTGATTAGCAACTACATTTGTGCCCTCATGAGAATTGATACAATTAAAAGTGCGCTAAGTAAACCTGTGCAAAAACCCAGTTTTAATATTTTTCGCAAATGACTATAATACCGTCTATGCAAAACAAATATTTAATCGAGGAGATTTTTATGAAAAAACTACTTATCACACTTTTGCCACTAATTCTATTGACTGCTTGTGAAGGTGATGGAAATACCAACCAAAATCAAACAAACACAGCACCAACTAGCGTGACACAGCAAAATGCTCAAACAGATCTGGATCCTACAACGCTTGGATTTGCGGCCAAATTTACGGCACAAAAAGCAAACCTAGAAATAGCCTTCTCGCCATATTTTGAATCAAATAGCCAACATAGTGCGACTGAATGCGCAAATGCTCAAGACATTTATGCCACAACTATAGCTCCGATAATGAAAGTTAGTGAAAGCTCTACTTTAGATAGTTTATGGAATAGTGATGAATATTTTAACTGTAATGCAGGAATTACCAAGCTCGTTGTAGCATCAATTGCTAGTGCAAAACAATCAATCCGTGCGGCAGTATATGACTTCAATAATCCAGATATTGCTTATGCATTAATCAAAGCAAAACGTAATAATCCACAACTGGATATACAGGTAATTGCCGACAAAGCCAACTTAACTGATACCAACTCAATGATTGCAGTTCTACAAAATAACAATATCCCAGTCTATATTGCATCAGCTTATGCAATTATGCACAATAAATTTATTGTAATTGATAACCAATCGGTTGAATATGGTAGCTTTAACTATTCAACTACTGCCGCAACCAGACAAGCTAACAATGCAATCTGGATTAATAACAGCAATATTGCCGCTAGCTATAGCGAACGTTGGAATGAAATTCGTGCCAATCAAGCCACTACAATCTATCAAACCACTCAGTCACAATATTCTGAGCAGCCATATAGCTCTGGTGTAAATGTAGTTGCTAGCCCCAAAACAGAAATTACAGGCAAACAAATTTATAGTTTGACACTCGATAATACAGATATAGATAGCGTACATAATTTGGTGAATACAACAAATAGCATAATTTGTCCAACATCAATAAGTGCATTAGGAGCAACTTGTTTATCTAATTATGCCTATTATGCTCAAGGAGCTAATCATCAAGACTCTCCTTTTTACCAAGCAATAAATAACGCCCAAACGTCAATTCAAATTGCAATCTTTACCTTCACCGACAAAGCTCTCGTCGATGATTTAATTGCAGCTAAAAATCGTGGCGTACTTGTGCAAATTGTAGCGGATTATTCACAAGGTACCCAACCTTATAGCACCGCTGGATTTGAGAAGTTAATTCAAAATGGAATTGAGGTTAGAATAAATCAATCATATGAATTATTACATAATAAGTATATGATAGTTGATGGTAATACTGTCGAAACAGGAAGCTATAACTATACGTCTTCAGCGCAGACAAAAAATGCTGAGAACTACCAAATTTATCATAACAATACGGAATTAGCTAAACTTTATCAACAAGATTGGCAAGCAATCTTTGATCAAGGTTATCCTTATCAAACGCCTGCACAATAAAATTTGCTTTAACAATAAAGAACAGATTTCATCAAAGCTGCAATACAATTATCAAGCTCCGTAATTGTAACCACTGAAGTCTGTTCTTTTTTCTACAATATTCATTATTTTAATACCTAAAATTAATCAGATACTCGACCTAATAAACATCAATATGTCCAGCAGGCAACTTCACATTCACCATTAGATCCTGTGGAATAACCTGATAAAAACCTAAACTAATTAATTTATCATATAAACCATCACGGGTATAAACATCAAACTTAATTCGCAGTTGATTGGCAAAAACCGCATCGATAGCACTTTTAGAAATAGTTTTATTTTCTGCGGTTGAGATAACGCTAGCTATTTCTTGACTCGTCAGGCCATGAATGAAAAGAAAAATAACCTGTTTTTCGCGCTTACTTAAATTATACTTTCTAAAATTAGTATTAACAGAAAAATCATAAACATTCAAAGCTTTAAGAATACTAAACTTCAAATTGGTATACAAAATTTTGCGTAATTCAACATACAAACCAACCACCTCATCATTATTTGAATTAACTAATGGCTTCTTATAAGTTGTATACGGTTGCACAATACCATCATAATAATTAAAATTAATTGAGTAATTTGGTGTCTTAGTACGCACAATTTCTTCTTGCTCTTTTAAAGATTGTGATTTAAAATACTGCCCTAATTCATCTGGCAACCCACTATTACCCTCCTCCGCTTGTACTCCACGAACCTGTCGATATTGCTTACTACTAAAAACAACAACCTGGCTCAAATCATAAATCGCAATCGGAGCTAAGGAAATTAGCTCATCCAAATCACGGTACTTACTAATTACGCACTCAAGATATTCTGCATTCGACATCATAGCTAGAACTACTCTAATAAAATCAAAATCATAACAATAATTTAATACCTAAATTATTCAATATTAGACTTCACATTATAACTGACGTCATATTAAATAAAATCGAATAATTTCAAATAATTATAACACATATATCTAACTTCATGATAAAACTAACAATTCTAAACAACTTTGAATCTAATTCCTGAATTTTAAGCAAATTGCATGTCCACATGTAAAATGCCATCTTCAGTCAAGTAATCATCACTGATCGCTATAAAACCAAATTGTTGATAAAACTCCTGTAAATATTTCTGTGCCGATATAATTATAACTGCATCAACATAACGACAACTAATTTCAGCTAAGACTCTCGAAATTAACTCCCGCCCCACCGTTTTATTACGCTCGGTCACCGCAACACAAACTCGCCCAAAGTGAACCACGCCATCCAAATTCGGTGCCAAAATTCGCGCATACGCAACTAGTTTCGCATCACTCCAGAGCATTAAATGTAATGCCGTTAGATCTTCACCATCCGCATCCAAATAAATTGCCTGCTGTTCTAAAATAAAAATTTGCTCTCTTAATTGAATAATCGCATAAAGCTCAGTTACGCTCAAATCATTAAACGCTTTTAGCTGCCAATCAAACATGCTCATAACCCCAAGAAATTATTAAAAACAAAGATATGCTAATAAAATACCCTGGTATAAAACCAGGGATCTTCAAACATCTAATCAAATAATGAATTAACGCGTCATCGCATCAAAGAAATCACTGTTATTTTTGGTAACACGAACCTTATCTAATACAAAGCCACTGGCTTCAATCGGCTGTTTTTCAGCCAAATACTTACGCAACACCCACATTTTTTGTAGCTGTTCTTTGCTTAATAATAATTCTTCACGACGTGTTCCAGAATTCAAAATATCCACAGCTGGGTAAATACGACGAATGGCAATATCACGATCCAAATGCAATTCCATATTACCAGTTCCTTTGAATTCCTCATAAATCACATCATCCATCCGCGAACCAGTTTCAACTAACGCTGTTGCAATAATTGTCAACGATCCACCTTCCTCAATATTTCGTGCAGCACCAAAGAAACGTTTTGGACGATGCAACGCATTTGCATCCAAACCACCAGTTAAAATCTTACCAGAAGCTGGTGCAACTGTATTATATGCACGAGCCAGACGCGTAATTGAATCTAATAAAATTACCACATCACGTTTACTCTCAACCAAGCGCTTAGCTTTTTCCATCACCATCTCAGCCACCTGCACATGGCGCGTAGCTGGTTCGTCAAACGTTGACGCCACTACTTCACCTTTAACCGAACGTTGCATCTCAGTAACTTCCTCAGGACGCTCATCAATTAATAACACAATCAAATCCACTTCTGGATGGTTGGTAGTAATTGAATGCGCAATATGCTGTAACATTACTGTTTTACCAGTTTTTGGCGGCGCAACTATTAAACCGCGTTGACCCTTACCAATTGGTGCAAATAAATCAATAATTCGTCCAGTATAGTTTTCTTCACCTTTAATATCACGCTCAAGATGAATTTGTTGATCTGGAAATAATGGGGTTAGATTTTCAAATAAAATCTTGTGTTTGTTAGCTTCCGGTGCATTAGAATTAACTTTATCTACCCGCACTAATGCAAAATACTTTTCCCCATCTTTTGGCATCCGAATTTCGCCATCTACGGTATCACCAGTTTGTAAATTAAAGCGCCGGATTTGACTAGGACTAATATAAATATCATCATGGCTAGCCAAATAAGACGTATCAGGTGAACGCAAAAACCCAAAACCATCTGGTAACACCTCAAGTACACCACCGCCTGAAATATTTTCCCCTTGCTCTGCAACTTTGCGCAAAATAGCAAAAATCAAATCATGTTTACGTAAGCGGCTCGCGCCTTCAATATTATATCCCGCAGCCATCTCAAGTAATCTGGCAACATGAATATCTTTAATTTCGGATAAATGCATAAAAAAACACCATAAAATATTAATTTAGAACGTTATTAGTTTCACTTGGTCGGAAAGTTTTTAAACACCTTAGATTTATTGTTTGATTTTAAACTATTAGGGGTAATTATTTGAGACGTTTTAGTATAGACTATAAGTGAAATAAGAATAATTTTTTTGATTGTAACGGTGACAGTAAAAATGGTCACCTAACTCAGGTAACCATTTTAATCTACTTTAGATATTGCTGTCAATAAAAGCTGCTAACTGACCCTTAGGTAGTGCACCAACTTTAGTTTCCACTAATTCACCATTTTTAAATAATAAAAGAGTTGGAATACCACGCACGCCATAAGTTGCTGCAGAAACACTGCTATCATCAACGTTAACTTTAACAATCTTAATGCGACCAACATATTCATTCGCCAAATCTTCCAAGATTGGTCCAATCATGCGACAAGGTCCACACCATTCAGCCCAAAAATCGACTAATACAGGAAGTTCAGATTTTAATACGTCTGCTTCAAACGAAGCATCAGTAGCATAAACAACATTACTCATTTTTTTAATGACCTTTAACAAAATTTTCGTAGCTATTATAACATAACATAAAAATTAAAGAATTATTTTTCATGGGCATAAACTATATATCAAGAAAAATCTATGCCCATGCCAAAATTATTCAGTATAACTTTCTGGGTTCTCATTTTTATGTTTAGCACGATGATAAGCCAAACCAGTTCCAGCAGGAATTAAACGTCCCATAATTACGTTCTCTTTCAAGCCACGCAAGTAATCGACACGTCCAGCAACCGCAGATTCAGTTAACACACGTGTAGTTTCTTGGAATGATGCTGCAGAGATGAATGAATCGGTATTCAATGATGCACGCGTAATACCCAAGAGAATATTTTTATATTCAACAGGTGCTTGACCCTCAGCAATCAAACGATCATTTTCATCCAAAATTGCTGAACGTTCTGCTTGCTCACCCTCAAGGTAGATATTGCTATCACCAGGATTCACAATTACAACACGACGCAACATTTGACGTACTACCGTTTCTATATGTTTATCACTGATTTTCACACCTTGTAAACGATAAACCTCTTGTACTTCATGAGCGATATATTTCGATAATTCTTCAATTCCACGCATCTCTAATAACTCATGCGGATTAACTGGACCATCAACAATCGCTTGACCACGTTCAACGTACTCACCATCATTTACCAAGATATTTTTATCTTTAGGAATTGCCAAATCAATTTCTTCACCACTTACAGCAATAATCTTAACTTTATGTTTACCTTTAGTTTCTTTTAAGAAGCTAATCGTACCTGATAAAGGAGCTAGCATACCAGCAGCTTTTGGAATCCGTGCTTCAAATAATTCCGCAACCCGTGGTAAACCACCAGTAATATCGCGAGTTTTCATTGATTCTTGTGGTTTTTTCGCTAAAACATCACCCGCACTTACCGCTTGACCATCACGTACGGCAATAATATCACCGATTTGGAATGAAATAATAACAGGTGCATCAGTACCAAAAATCTTAATCTCATTGCCATTTTCATCAAATAAGCGTGCAATTGGACGAATGTTTTTATCTTTTGTTTTAGCACCTTTAACTTTTGATGGGTCAATAACTTTAAGCGCCGTTAAACCAGTTACATCATCGGTTTCTTTAACAACGGTTAAACCTTCATCAACGTTCTCTAGTTGAATAGTACCTGCATGCTCAGAAATCACTGGACGAGCATGTGGATCCCAACTAGCAAGTTTTTTACCTGCTTCAACTTTTTCATCAGGAGCGATGTGTAAAGTAGAACCATAAGGAATTTTATGCTGTTCCCGCTCACGATTATGTTGATCTAAAATCACCAATTCAGCTGAACGTGATACGATAATTTTTTCACCATTAGGTTTAGTTACATAGCGTAATTCTTTATAGCCAACTACACCAGAAGATTTAGCTTCAACTTGGCTAACTGCAGCTGCTCGTGATGCAGCTCCCCCAATATGGAATGTACGCATAGTTAACTGTGTACCAGGTTCACCAATTGACTGTGCTGCCACAATACCAACGGCCTCACCTACGTTGACACGATAACCGCGCGCCAAATCGCGACCATAACATTGTGCACACAAACCATAACGTGTTTCACAAGTTAATGGTGTCCGAACTTTAACTTCGTCAATATTAGTTTTTTCAATAATATCAACCAAATCTTCATCAATCAAGCGACCAGCTTCAACCACAATCACATGATTATCTGGATCAACTACATCTTCAGCTACCACGCGACCCAAGATACGATCACGCAATGATTCAATTACATCACCACCTTGAATGATTGAACGCATTACCACACCATTGGTAGTCTGACAATCATCTTCAATAATCACCAAATCTTGTGTCACATCAACTAAACGACGCGTTAAATAACCCGAGTTAGCTGTTTTCAATGCCGTATCTGATAAACCTTTACGTGCTCCATGAGTTGAAATAAAGTACTGTGATACAGTTAAACCTTCACGGAAATTCGCTGTAATTGGCGTTTCCATAATTTCACCAGATGGTTTAGCCATCAAACCACGCATGCCTGATAACTGTTTAATCTGAGCAATCGAACCCCGTGCACCAGAGTCCGCCATCATGTAAATTGAATTAAATGAATCTTGTTCAACTTCGTCACCATTGCGATCAATTACTTTTTCTTTTGACAATTCATTCATCAAAGTTTTAGCGATATCATCACCACAACGACCCCAGATATCAATTACTTTATTATAACGTTCACCTTGAGTTACCAAACCTTCGTTATATTGCTGGGTAATAGCATCAACTTCTTTTTGTGCATTATCAACTTTAGTATATTTAGCAGGTGGAACATACATATCGTTCACACATACCGAAATACCACCACGAGTTGAATACTGGAATCCAGTGTACATTAATTTATCGGCTAAAACTACCGTATCTTTAATTCCACATTTACGGAATGAAGCATTGATTAATTTTGCCACTTCTTTTTTCTTAAGTGGTTTATTAATTAATTCAAAATCCAAACCTTTTGGCAAAATTTGCGCAAGAATAGCACGTCCAACAGTAGTTGTACGACGTAGGGTATGGCTCATAAATTCGCCATTACCATCTTTGTAATATTCTTGTAAGCGCACTGTTACAATTGCATGTAAACCAACTTGACCAGTTTGATAAGCACGTTCTAACTCTTTAAAGTTAGCAAAAATTGCGCCCTCACCTTTATCATTAATTTTTTCACGAGTCATGTAGTACAGACCCAAGATAATATCTTGTGACGGTACAATAATTGGCTCACCATGTGCTGGTGACAATACATTGTTTGAAGCTAACATCAATGTACGCGCTTCCATTTGAGCTTCTAAACTCAATGGAACATGCACTGCCATTTGATCTCCATCGAAATCGGCATTGAATGCAGAACAAACTAATGGATGTAATTGAATCGCTTTACCTTCAATTAAGATTGGTTCAAATGCTTGAATACCTAATCTATGTAATGTTGGTGCACGATTTAATAACACTGGATGCTCACGAATTACATCTTCCAAGACATCCCAAACTAATGGGTTTTCTTGCTCAACCATGCGTTTTGCATACTTAATTGATGAAGCCATGCCCAACAATTGTAATTTATGATATACAAAAGGTTTAAATAACTCCAGCGCCATAATTTTTGGCAAACCACATTGGTATAAACGCAAAGTTGGTCCAACCGTAATTACTGAACGACCAGAGTAATCCACACGCTTACCCAATAAATTTTGACGGAAGCGCCCTGACTTACCTTTAATCATTTCAGCTAAAGATTTTAATGGACGTTTGTTAGCACCAGTAATTACTTTACCGCGCTTACCATTATCAAATAATGAATCAACGGCTTCTTGAAGCATACGACGCTCATTCCGTAGAATAATTTCAGGCGCACGCAATTGAATTAATTTACGTAAACGATTGTTACGATTAATGACACGACGGTATAAATCATTCAAATCTGAAGTCGCAAAACGACCACCATCCAAAGCAACCAATGGACGTAACTCAGGCGGAAGAACTGGAATTGCATCCATAATCATCCACTCAGGCTTCATTTCTGAACGTTTAAAGCCTTCAATTACTTTTAACCGTTTAGCCAATTTTTTCAAATTAGTTTCAGATTTTGTCGTTGCCATTTCTTCTTTAATGGTAACAACTTCACCTTCAATATCAATTGCTTGTAACATCTTACGAACAGCTTCAGCACCGATCCCAACATCAACTTTATCGCCTTCATCATTTTCTACGATAAAATTATATTGCTCAGGCGATAAAATATCCCCTTGTTTTAATGGTGTTTTACCATCTTTAGGATGCATCGGTGGATCAACACGATCCAATACTTCAATTACCGCGTATGCTTCAAAATACAATACGTGTTCAATATCGCGTAATGGCATATCCAAAACCATACCCATCCGTGATGGTAGTGATTTCAAAAACCAAATATGCGCAACTGGTGACGCTAATTCAATATGCCCCATCCGTTCACGACGCACTTTAGAGAGAGTTACTTCAACTCCACATTTTTCACAAACTACACCACGATGCTTAATGCGTTTATATTTACCACACAAGCATTCATAATCTTTAACTGGGCCAAAAATTCGAGCACAGAATAAACCATCGCGTTCTGGACGCAAAGTACGGTAATTAATGGTTTCAGGCTTTTTAATCTCACCATATGACCATGAGCGAATTTTATCAGGCGAGGCTAAACCAATCCGAATATGGCTACCATATTGTTCATTGCCGTTTTTACTCTGATTAAAGAGATTTTTAAACATAGTCTCTACTCCAAAAA
>JACCDZ010493504.1_pt1 | contig 45822 bp, 40 predicted proteins | sample 7449551 | NCBI WGS metagenome assembly JACCDZ01 (sample SAMN15323452, study PRJNA562643) | freshwater metagenome | isolation source: river surface water | place: USA:Blue River Watershed | collected 2017-08-18
GCAACCACTATGGTCAACGCATAAATCTTAAACGTGGTGAACGTTTACCTTCAGAGTTCCGTAGCAACCGATATATGATTTCCAACTATCGTATGCACCGTTTATATGAACCACCACGTGGTTATCACTGGATGCAGGTACAGGGCAAATATGTATTGGTGGATTCGAAATACCGTGTCTATCGGGTTGCATAACATGAGTGATCAAAAGCAGGCATCAAGCCTGCTTTTTTTATTTATGCAAGTTCGTCATCTTGTGGTCGTGGTGTCTTATTTGCAGGAAGTTGTTGTTCCTGCTCTTTGCCTCGGATCACAGAGGGGTAGTTCCATGAAGCAAAACGCACCACTAAAATAGCCAAAGCCAGAATTAAAATAGAACCCGTAATAATCACCTGATCCATTGAGGCCTTATGATTATGCTGAATATCAGCAATCAGTAAACGGGTCAGTGCGGTAATTGCCACGTAAATCAAAAAGCGCACGGGCATGTGATTGGTCTTGAAATAAATCCCAACCATCGCCCCCAGTTCAAGATAGATAAATAACAGCAGAATATCGTCAATGCTTGCATATTGCTTAACGGTCAGGATTTCAATCACCGTATGCACGGCTGACCATGCGATCATACAGCCGATAATAAACAGCGCCAAATAATGAAAGGCTTCGACCGCATAGTGACCTAAACGGTCGAATAGACGTTGTAGGTCTTCAAGTTTCTCTTTTGAACTAGACATGGAAATTTAATGTACTCAACATGATCATAAAAATGGATGCAATTTTTATGCTGATTTTACAACGGTCATAAAAAAACTGCCTAAACCAAATGATTTAGGCAGTTTTTAAAGCCGAACTAGAATTAAGCTTGGTTTGTAAAGTAATCTTCGCTGAAGTTCATGATCAAGTCAGAACCTGCTTTAATCTTCGCAAGGCGAGAATCAAGTTCTGGCAAAATACGGTCAACAAAGTACTGTGCCAAAGCAAGTTTGTTTTGGTAGAAATCACCAGACTTGTCTTTTGCAGCAGCAGCAATCTTAGCAAACATATAAGCAAAGCTAAGTAGACCAACTGCATGTAGATAATCCACCGCAGCAGCATTCGGGAAATCTACATTTTCAGCTGCTTGCTCAATAATGAACTGAGTAATTGCTTCGATTTCAGTTGCAGCATCTAAGGTTGCATCTTTAATGAAGTTCAAGTCTGTGTCCAGTGCATTGGCAAAGTCACGGATTTCAGCGATATATTCAGCGATGAAAGCACCGCCACACTTAATGGTTTTACGACCAATTAAGTCCTGAGATTGAACGCCGTTTGTCCCTTCATAAATTTGAGAAATACGAAGATCACGGATGCACTGTTCCATACCCCATTCACGAATATAACCGTGACCACCAAATACCATTTGCGCATCTAAAGTTGCTTGGAATGCAGTATCTGTGAGGTAAGCTTTTGCAATTGGTGTTAACAGCGCGACACGGTCATTTGCTTTTTTCACTGCTTCTGCATCAGTAGAGAATTTAGTGATATCAAGCTGTTGACCTACATATACTGCAAATGCACGAGATGCTTCATTATTTGCACGTACATTCAATAACATACGACGAACATCACCATGAACTAAGATGCTATCCGCAGGTTTGCTTGGAGATTTAACACCAGAAGCACTACGACCTTGTAAACGATCAGTCGCATATTGAGCTGCATTTTGGTAAGCAAATTCAGAAGCACCAAGACCTTGGATACCCATTGATAAACGTTCATAGTTCATCATCACGAACATTGCTGCAAGACCTTCGTTTTCTTTACCAACGAGATAACCTTTTGCAGCATCAAAATTCATCACGCAAGTTGCAGATGCCTTGATCCCCATTTTATGTTCGATTGAGCCAGGACCAACAGGGTTACGCTCACCTAAAGAACCATCTGCATTTACAATGTATTTCGGTACGATGAATAAAGAAATACCACGTGAACCCGCAGGTGCATCAGGTGTTTTTGCAAGAACTAAGTGAATGATGTTTTCAGCGAGGTCGTGATCACCACCTGTGATGAAGATCTTAGTACCTGTAATGTTATACGTACCATCTTCGTTGCGTTCAGCTTTGGTTTTAATAATTCCTAAATCTGTACCTGCATGCGGTTCAGTTAAGCACATCGTACCTGACCATTCGCCAGAGTAGATTTTAGGTAAATAAGTTTCTTTTTGCTCTTGAGATGCATAGCTGTTTAATGCCATACCTGCACCCACAGAAAGAAGCGGGTAGAGCAAGAATGATGGATTGGTTGCGAATAACATCTCATCAGCAAGAACAGTCAGCATTTTTGGCATTGCCTGACCGCCCCATTCCTCATCAGCGCCTAAGCCGATCCAACCACCTTCAGCGTATTGACGGAATGCTTCTTTAAATCCTGCTGGTGTGAATACTTCACCGTTAACCCAACGTGCACCTTCTTCATCACCAGTACGATTAAGTGGGTGAGTTACGTTTTGAGCAAATTTAGCCATTTCTTCTAAAATTGCTTCAGCAGTTGCAGCATCTACATGAGCAAGATTCTCATTAGACTGCCAAAATTGTTCTGCTTTAAATACATCATTTAAGATGAATTTCATGTCTGCTAAAGGTGCATTGTAAATTGGCATAATCGTTCCTTTTTATGCACAGGTCATGTGCAAAGTGATCAAATAAAACGAACAAATAAATTGAATAGTGTAAATTTAGCATTGATTAAACAAAAAAAGGACGGTCAAAACTGACCAGTCCTTTTTTTGTGATGAACGTTGCATCTCACTCTAATCTATGATTAGAACGCGAAGTGTTCCGCATCAAGTTCAAACAATGGCGCAACACCAGTTGAAAGTACATCTACATGCGAGCGAACACGTGGCAAGATCTTCTTGAAGTAGAAGCGAGCAGTCGCTACTTTAGCATTGTAGAAGTCAACATCAGTTGAGCCTTCAGCCAGTTTCTCCTGAGCAACAAGTGCCATACGTGCCCATAGGTAAGCAAGTGTGACATAACCAGAGAAGTACATGTAGTCAACCGCAGCTGCACCAACTTCATCAGGGTTTTGCATTGCACGCATACCGATTTGCATCGTGATATCGCCCCATTCTTTGTTTGCAGCAGCCAATGGTGCAAGGAATTCTTGCATTGCAGCATTGTCTTTGTTTGCTTCAACAAATTTATGGATGATCTTGGTGAAGTCTTTAAGCATTGCACCTTGAGTTTGCAATACTTTACGACCTAAAAGATCAAGTGCTTGAATTTCAGTTGTTCCTTCGTATAAGCAAGCAATACGTGTATCACGTACGATTTGCTCCATACCGTGCTCAGAAATAAAGCCATGGCCACCAAAGATTTGAACCCCATGATTTGCAGATTCGTAACCAGTTTCAGTTAAGAATGCTTTTGCAATTGGCGTCAATAAAGACAAGATGTTGTCAGAGAATTTACGATCTTCTTCAGTTGCACCTTGTTCAACGATATCTGCGTGTAGAGACAACAGATACACTAGTGCGCGACCACCTTCTGCAAATGCTTTCTGGGTCAACAGCATGTTACGTACCGCAGGATGCACAATGATTGGATCTGCTTCTTTTTCAGGCGCTTTAGGACCAGAAAGTGAACGCATTGCTAAACGATCTTTCGCATACGCTAAAGCACCTTGGAAAGAACCTTCAGATGCAGCAAGACCTTGAACGGCTGTACCAATACGTGCAGTGTTCATGAATGTGAACATGCAGTTTAGGCCGCGGTTTTCTGGTCCGATCAAGTAACCTTTTGCTTTATCAAAGTTGATCACACAAGTTGCGTTACCATGGATACCCATTTTGTGTTCGATCGAACCACAACGTACAGCATTGCGCTCGCCAACTGAACCGTCAGCATTGACATGGAACTTAGGTACGATAAACAGCGAGATACCTTTAGTGCCTTTAGGTGCTCCTGGTAAACGTGCAAGAACAATATGGACAATGTTCTCTGCCATGTCATGTTCACCAGCAGAGATAAAGATTTTCTCGCCAGAGATTGCATAGCTGCCGTCTGCTTGTGGTTCAGCTTTGGTGCGGATAATACCCAAGTCAGAACCTGCATGTGATTCAGTAAGACACATGGTACCTGTCCAAACACCAGATACTAGGTTGGGTAAATAAGTTGCTTTTTGTTCATCTGAACCGTGATGTTCTAAAGTACGTACCGCACCATGAGAAAGACCAGGGTACATACCCCAAGACCAGTTGGCAGTACCAACCATTTCAGAAATCACGTTTCCTAGAGAAACAGGTAGACCTTGACCGCCATATTGCTCTTCAGCAGACAGCGATGGGAAACCAAGTTCGATATATTTTTGATACGCTTCTTTAAAGCCCGTAGGTGTTGTAACAACACCATCATTCCAAGTACAACCTTCACGATCGCCTGATTGGTTGATAGGAGAAAGTTCATTCTCACAGAAATCAGCTGCTGCTTCTAAATATTGATCAACCAATTCGCGGCTTACGGTGCCTTGAAATGCAGGAAGTTTTGCGTAATGTGCTTCAGCATTTAATAATTCGTGCAATACGAACTGCATATCACGTAAGGGTGCTTTGTATTGTGGCATAGCATTTTCCTCAATACTGGTTAAACCAGAGTTATAATCTTAGTCAATGATAAATGTGCCCAATGGCAGCATTTTGTACCGCTAATCGTGCAGCAAGTCATCGTTCGGTACAAGCTTTTACAGGTCATTTCTGAGTGACTGCTAAGTCAAAGTTTGTGGTTCAACCTGTTTAAGCATATAGATTGTAGGTGATTTTTTAGGTTTTAACTCGAACTGCATGTCGAAAATCGTAAGCAGCTGTGTAGACAAAAAAAGGGCGCTTAATGCGCCCTTGAGGAAGAGGAGGGAGAGGTAATTAAGCCTGACGTTTAAAGTTGGCCTGATCTGGGGTAAAGCGCACTTCGCATGTCCCCTCAATGGTACGGTTGTTCGATTGGATGTTGACACGGTCACCAATACGTTTGCCCTGACAGGCGGTGGCAATTTTTGCTCGCCGTGCTTCATGTTCTTCACGTATTTTTGCGCGTTGATCTAAACGTTGTTCACGTTTTGCCTGCAGTTCCGTACGCTGTTCAGGGGTGAGCTGTGGGCGCTCTTTAAAGCCACGGTCACCATCCCGCTGGATTGGGTGTTTGCCGTGACGGTGTCCATCTGCATAGGTATTGGGTGCTGTAGACTGACAGGCTGTTAAACCAAACATGGTCATCATCAATGTGCCGAGCAATAATGTCTTTTTAAGATTCATGGTGGTGTTCCCAATCTGTGTTATTTTTGATAGTTAAAGATTAGATAATAAAGATGAAGAAAGAATGGAGAGTTTTTTTGAACCATGTTGGTTACAATCCATAAATAGAACACTATTGAGATTTCGCTTTTGAATGTTCGTCGCATGCCTTTAGCCATACGTTTATTTTTAACGCTATTACTGACTACCTTAGTGATTGCAACAATCAGTTTAGGGGTATTGCATTGGACCATGCAAAAGAACTTCGCACGTTATGTTGCAGATGTGGAAATGCAAAAATTAGATCGTTTGATTGCGAATCTAGGTAATGTTTATTCGGTTTATCATGACTGGGGAAATGCCATTCAGGCGCAGATTTTACAAATTGAAGGGAACGCAGCACCTGATGATTATGATCGCTTGTCTCAGTGGTGGTTGCGCCGTCAGTATGATATTGCCTTACAACAACGTTATTTTAATGACCATACCTTATTAACGCTTTCACCCACTCTAGCTCAAAACAACACCGAAATAAAAAATCGTCAGATTTTTAATGATGAAGAATTAAAGATTCTTAAACAAAATTTACCCTCAGAATATCAACCCTTTGAAGGCTTACGTTTTCCTTTGAGCCCGAGCCAATTTCGGTTAAAGAAAGATGCGAAAGATGACAAGCAAGAGACCACATCTAGTTCATCATCTGAACACGTTAAAAAGCGTTTTGTATCAATTCCAGATCGTTTAGGTTTAAGTTCAAGACTGTCTTTATATGATGAAAAACAACAATTTATTGTGGGCGAACCTGCAACTGATCAAATAGCCTACCGTCCAATTCTGGTCGATCAAAAAGTTGTGGGTTATCTCGGCTTAAAACCCGTATTGGATCAGGATGATGCATCAAGTATCAATTTCTTTAGTAATCAAAAGCGTTATTTGCTTTTAGTTTATGCCTTAACCGTGCTTTCTAGTCTGGTGGCGGCATTATTGATGGCAACTTATTTTAAAAAGCCAATTCAACGTTTGCTCAATGCGACTTTGGAATTAACGCGTGGAAATTACCAACATCAGGTTGTGATTAAACGAAATGATGAATTGGGAGATCTATCGAATCAACTGAATCATTTGGCTGATATTTTACATCAACATGAGGAATCGCGCCGTCAATGGGTCGCAGATACGTCACATGAGTTGAAAACGCCATTGGCTGTGTTACAAGCACAGATTGAAGCGATGCAGGATGGAATTCGTAAAGCAACACCCGAGCATCTTGATGCAATGATGCGTCAAGTGAGTAGTTTAAAGAAGCTAACACAAGATTTGGCGGATTTAGCACAGGCAGATGCGCAGCAGTTGAAATGCTATTTTGCTGAAGTCAATCCATGGGATGTCGTACTGCAAGAAGTTGAGAATTTTAAACCTACATTTGAACAAAAGCAGTTTGATGTTTCACTCTCAGGCGAAGGAATAAGCCTATCTTTAGATCGAGATCGTTTTAAACAGATCATTGTTAACTTGCTTGGAAATTGTGTACGTTACACAGAACAAGGTGGAAAAATACAGATTCATACTCAACAAAATGAGCATGAATGGATATTGTATGTGGATGATAGCCCATTTGGGGTAAGTGATGAGCAGTTGGCGCGTTTAGGCGAGCGTTTCTATCGTGTGGATGATTCACGCACACGTAGCACTGGCGGAACGGGTTTAGGTTTGGCTTTGTCTTGTAAACTTGCGCAGGCTTTAGGTGGTTCACTTACTTTTAATCATTCACCTTTAGGTGGATTGCGTTGTGTGCTGACTTTCCCAAAATTAATTAAATAACTTTTTTGATCCTCTTTGCTTGAGGACGATGGATAGGATGAAAACCATGAAGCATATTATGTTGGTTGAAGATGAAGTTGAACTAGCGCAGTTGGTTCGTGATTATTTAGAGGCGGCTGGTTTTGAAGTCAGTATGTTTCATGATGGTCAGGATGCTTATACCCAGTTTCAACAACGTAAACCTAGTCTCATGATTTTAGACTTGATGGTTCCTCGTATGGATGGATTAACGATTTGTCGTAAAGTCCGTGAGCAATCAGATTTACCGATTATTATGGTAACTGCGCGTACTGAAGAAATTGATCGTGTTTTAGGCTTAAATATGGGAGCAGATGACTATATTTGTAAACCATTTAGTCCGAAAGAGTTGGTTGCACGTGTACAAGCTGTTTTGCGTCGTTTAGAGCGTAAGGCAGAACCTGATCAAAATGATTTATTTCGTATTGATAAAGCACAGCAACGTATTTGGTATCAACAAAAAGCATTAACTTTAACACCGACTGAATTCCGTTTATTGGAATTATTTTTGGAGCATCTCGGTCAAGTCTATTCACGGGCGCAATTATTAGATCATATTAACCCTGACAGTTTTGATGTGGCAGATCGTGTAATTGACAGTCATATTAAAAATCTTCGTCGTAAAATTACCGAAGCTGCCGAAACAGGTAATCGTCATGAATGGATTCAAGCGGTTTATGGTGTAGGTTATCGTTTTGAATATCCTGATGAGTAAGTAGTTTTACTTTATCCTGTGGATAACCACAACATTATCCACAGAAATTGTGGATAATTTCTGCTGAATTCTCAGCAAGGGCGATGTGCTTTATCAATCTATTTTAGATAAACAACACGCCTGAGCCACGATAGCGGCACTAAGTAAATCAAAATTATTCGGAATTAAGATGAACAACTTACCATCACCTCAGGCACATCACTTGGTAAAGGTGCAGTATCTTGTTCAGTTTCCAACTCTGGCTGTTTTTGATAAGGCTGGTTGAGTAGCTTAAATAAACGATCAACTTCACTGAAATCACCACGTTCGGCTAGTTCAATCGCTTTTTGTGCCATGTGGTTGCGTAAAATATAATGAGGATTAGCGCTTTGCATAACTCGATCTAATTCGTCTGTATCTTGAGTTTTGCGAATTTCCTGATATTGATGGAGAAAAGCATCAAGCTGACGTAGGTCTAAGCAGTCATCACGGAGAGTTTTATATTCCTTGTTCTGTAGGCGAATAAAACTTTGCGTATAGTCGAGTTGTTCCGTTTGCAAAATTCGCAAGAATGCAAAACTACAATCTAAACTGTCTTTATGAAAATGGGGGAGTCCCATCTTCTCGCAGAGTCCTTGACCATAATGATGTAAAAAGATTGGTTCAAATTGTTCTAAGCAAGTCGCTAAATCTTGTTTGAATTGTTCTTTATGCTCAGGCTTAGCTAAAGGAATAAGATTGTTCAACCATGTCCACAAATTCCAATGCCCAATACTCGGTTGGTTTTGATAGGTATAGTGACCTTGGTAATCGGAGTGGTTATTAATCCAGTTTGGTCGAAAGCGTTCCATAAATCCATAAGGACCAAAATCTAAGGTTGAGCCTGTAATATTTAAATTATCGGTATTCATTACACCATGCGCGAAACCGACCAATTGCCATTTGGCGATCATGATTGCTGTACGTTCAATGACAGCTTTAGCGAAAGCCAGAACAGGGTTCTCAGCTTCTAAACATTCTGGATAATGCCATTCGATACACTTTTGCGTAAATTCAGTTAAAAGTTCAGGTGCATATTGATTGATCCACTCAAAATGACCGAGGCGAATGTGACATTCTGAAGTGCGTAACAACATTGCACCAAGTTCAAGAGTTTCACGTTGTACACCTTGTGTAGATGTGGTAAAACCAACGGCATGGCTAGATGCTACGCCAAGCGCATTCAGTGCATGTCCAGCTAAGTATTCACGAATCACTGAGCGCAGTACCGCACGACCATCACCCATACGAGAGTAGGGCGTTGAACCTGCACCTTTCAGATGTAGATCAATGGTTTGTCCATGTTGATTTAGAATTTGTCCAATCAATAAACCACGCCCATCCCCTAATTGACCGGCCCATTGACCAAATTGATGACCTGCATACACCATTGCTAATGGCGTGAATTTAGCAAAAGTTTTTTGCCCACTACAAATCTCGACCCAATTGGCTTTGTCTTCATCACTCCATTGCAACTCATTTGCCAAAGCCTCATTGAAATGACCTGCCTTTGCGCCACGTAAAGGACTTGGTTGCTGTTGATGATAAAGCTTTGAATTGAGAGATGAATAGCGAGGATTGAAATGCATAGGTCAATATCATGGCAAGAAGCTGAATGATGACTATAACAAAGATAAGTCTAAAATAGTGAATTGTGATTATGAACTGAGTCTTTAAATAGGCATAAAAAATGGCCTCTAAAGAGACCATTTTATTGAGTATTTTTTATTCTGAAACTGGTGCCTTTTTGATATTACGCACTAATGTTTCTAAACATTCACGATGGTGTGCAAGGCGATGTTCAAGCAGTTGAAAATCGACTTTAAGCTTATGATCCATTTGATGGATTTTTTCAGCCATTGCCGCTTTTTTTGCTTGTAGCTCTTGCTCTTTCAACTTGGCCCAATCGTTTAGAGTTAATGTAAAAGCTTCATATTCTTGAGCAATACGTTGTTTCATCTGAGTAATATCAGTGTTCACATCGTGACCATAAATTGCGAGGTCTTGTTCAGCATATTTAAACTTCATCGCAAGCTCGGCTTTTTGGATATTAAAGCTTGGAATACGACGTAAGTTTTTCGCTAAGCCTAACTTGGAACTTGTCCAAATTAGCCATTTTGTAGGGTCATATTGCCACCATTTAACACCATTACGGTAATCGTATTGGAAAATATGGTGATAGTTATGATAGCCCTCACCCCAAGTGAGAATCGCTAGGATAAAATTATCACGTGCGGTATTTTCGTCAGTATAAGGGCGTTTACCCCACATATGACATAAAGAGTTAATGAAGAAGGTGACATGATGGCTAAGGAATAAACGAACTAAACCACCCAAAAGTAACACACCCCAGATATCACCAACCAACCAACCGACAGGCAACAAAATACCTGCATGCACAGCAATCACTAAAGGAACATAATATTTATCTTGGAACATGACTAATTTGTCATTTAACAAATCAGGTGCATTTTTATAATTTGGTTCGGCAGCAGGGTAGTTACGTAACATCCAACCCATATGTGCATACCAGAATCCATTATTAATCGAGTATGGATCTTGGTCTACATCGTCAACATGACGGTGATGTGTACGATGACCTGAAGCCCAAAATAAGATACTATTTTGAACTGCAAAAGTACCCATAATCATAAGAATGATTTTTAAAGGTAGGGTTGCTTCATAAGCACGGTGTGCCCATAAGCGATGATAGCCAGCAGTGATACCTAAACTGCTTACACCTAGTAAGACAAACATGCTAATCCATGCGCCCATATTAAAGTCATGATAATAGGTATAAATTGGAATCGAAATGAGCGCAACAACTGGTAAGAATACCAGTGCGAAAATTGCAATCCAATTAATGGGTGCTTTCTTGAGTGGGGCGGAAGTCATATCCGTCAGCGCTCCTAAAAACCTTGTTTACACAAGATATAAAAACCAAACGAGATAGCAAAACCAATCATGACGATATATTGCTATTTTATGCTCGATATTAGCATGCTGAGATTAGATAACACTAGTATTATTCTACAGTTGTACTGAAAGAACAGTAACAGAATTCGTTTGTTGAATTAATCAATAAATTAAAAGGCGAAATAAATCAATGTCAGAACAAATAAGCGTGAAAAATACAATTTATTCTTTGAATAAGTTTTTTCACAAAACTTTAATATTATCTTGCGCTTTGCTACTTACTGCATGCCAAAGTCAGCCGACACAGATCACTAAAAATAGCTTACATCCAAAACGTGTAAGTGAATTGCCTCCTATGCAAGTTCGTAAAAGCAACGATGGCATTCAAGAGGTGAATTGGCAAATAACCATGATTCAAAATAAACGTGCTTTATTCTTCAATCAATACCCAAGTTTTATGCTGAATTCAGTGACTAAAACCATTTCAGGTCATACGGGCTGCAATAACATTTATGGAAGTTATCAATATGATCTTAGCCAAAGGAAAATGAGTTTTGATGTGAGAGCGCAGCACTTAAGTTGTGATAAAGCATTAGCACAAGAAGCAGATCTGATGGATGCGATGCAGCGGATTGAACGTTTCCAAATTGAAGGGACGAATTTGTATTTATTAGATGCGAAAGGGCAGCGTTTAATTCAGGCGCAATCTAAAAAATAAAATTAGTTGTCGGAATAAATTCCATACTTTTATAAAGTTAGATGTTGCAACATGGTACTCGGGAAATCAGTGATTAACCCTTGAATGCCCAATTGTTGTAGATGTTTGGCACGTTCAACGTCATTAACTGTCCAAACACTCACAGCAAGTTCGGCTTGCTGTGTAAACTGAATGATTTGATCAGTTGCCAGTTGATCTTTCCAACCAATTTGGTGGCATTCATATTGTTGAGCAAGCTCGATTGCGTATTCCCCAATTGGAATTTCAACCAACAGACCACGTTTAAAATGACTTTGATGTTGTTGTAATGCCGCTAAAATTTTTACATCAAAACTCGTAATTGTGGCAGTTTGTTCAAAGCCGATTAAATCTTGGTGTAATTGTAGAATTAAACGCTCAGCCGCTGCTTCATCTGTAACTGCTTTAATTTCAACTTCAATATGTTCAAAATCAGTTAAACAACCCATTACATGGGGCAGGCTAGGAGTGTATTCTTCAAATCCCCACGCCTGCCATTGATGGCGATGATCAAATTGCTGAGCTTCAGACAAATTACAGCTTTCAACATGCTGTGATTTACCCGTGGTACGAACAAAATCATCATCATGAATCACCACCAATTGGTCATCTTTGAGTTGACGCACATCAAACTCAACTGCACGTACACCTAAATCATGCAAGTAACGGAAGCCTCCTAACGTATTTTCAGGAGCTTCACCACGTGCACCACGATGACCAATGATTCGCATTTTGATTTACCTTAAAATAATTATGCTTGATCAATACTATCATTAATGTTTTTTTGCCAAAGCACTTCACTACCGCCTTCTGCACGTTGCAAAGCACGTGAGGCAACAAATAACCAGTCGGATAAACGGTTCAAGAGTTGTAATGCAGTAGCTTGAATATTTTGATCACGATTGTGTACTGACATCAAAGTACGTTCTGCGCGGCGGCATACAGCACGAGCTTGATGTGCATAACTACATGCTAGGCTACCCGAAGGCAAGATAAACTCTTTGAGCATTGGCAGAGATTCATTCATGTGATCAATTTCTTTTTCGAGAAATTCGATACAAATTGGCTGGAGTAAATGATAGTTTGGAATACAAACTTCACCACCTAAATCAAATAACCAATGTTGGATTAAGCTTAAACTTTTATCCCAATCAGCTTTATTTTCAATTTGAGATGCGCTGATTTGTGCTCTTAATACACCAATCGTGGCATTGAGTTCATCTACATCACCTAGCGCATTAATTCGTAAGTCATCTTTAGCGACACGCGAGCCATCTCCAAGTCCTGTTGTACCTGAATCACCTGTACGTGTATAGATTTTACTTAAACGATGTCCCATGGAGCTGTCCTACAAATAAAAAGGGGATAATGTCGGTCAGAACATTACCCCGAAATTGGAGTTAAGAAAATATTTTTATTGTCTAGATTGCACGATTAATAACGTAAGGTGACACCCACAGAAGCTTGGCGACCACCGTTTACATACCAACCATCACCAAAATTATCAGCAGTTCTGTACTCAACATCACCCATATTCTCAATATTACTGAAAACTTTAATATTAGGGTTGATATTCCAGTACATGTTTAAATCAACGGTTGCATAACCAGGAGCTTTAACTTTATTGGCATTATCTGCATAAATATCTGAGCGTGCGATAATTGAGGCGCTTATTCCATAAATTGAATTTTCAAGTCCAGTCGTTAAAGTGAGGGTCTGTTTAGGCTTATATGCAACTCTCAGATCAGTCTTTTTATCTTTTGAATCAACATAAGCATATTCTGTGTTTAGGAATAGGTCATCTTTTTTCCATTTAAGACCTAGCTCACCACCATTGATTTCAGCTTTATCTATGTTGATATACGTTGAGTTCGGGTTTGAGTATTTATAGCTGATTAAATTTTTTATTTCAGTATGGTAAGCAGATAAAAAGGCATTTAGGTTTTGCCCAATTCTTTGATCTACACCAATTTCATAGGAAATACTTTCTTCTGGTTTGAGATCAGGATTACCATAGGTATTTCCATAGGACTTTTCTGAAAAATAATAGAGTTCTGTCAGGGATGGTGCTTTAAAAGCTGATCCGATATTGGCATAAATACTTGTTTCGGGTAATACTTGATAACGAACAGCTCCTTGACCGATTGTATGTGTACCGAATAGTTCATTATCTTCAGTACGAACACCAACCTGAGTATTTAGCTTATCTGTCTTATACTGATGTTGAACATAATAACCGGTAGAATCGATACTTTGTTTTTTATCTTTTACATCATTACTTTTAAAATCTGATTTTAGATAAGTTACACCTGCGAGTAAATTATTCTTAGAGTCTATATTCCAGTTTAAGTTTAGATCACCTTCATTGTTTTCTGTATCAAAGTGGTTTGGATCACTATCTTTTACTTGTTGGTTATCAATAAAGTTTGAATAACGTGCAGATAATGTAAGATTTTCAGCAAAACCATATTGAATGCTTGAATTAATCAGGCGGTTCTCAAATATACGCTCTGCATTATTTTTGATAGTCATGTAATTGTAGAATTGACTCAGCCCTTCATTTTGACTGATTGACAGGTCAGTTTTAATGTTCTTTTTATTGTCGTAACCTACTTTTGCACTGTAACCTTTCTGATCGTAAGCAGCTTTTTGATCTTTGCTTTGATTATCTAGTACTCGTGTTCCATCACTTTCTAAGCGCTGTCCTCTAATTTGTGCATAAAAACCATCTTGAATGAGGTCAGCTCCTGCAATAGCTTTATATGTATTATTTTCCCCATAGATACCTGTAATAAAACCGCTATTTTTTGTTGGAGTTGAGGTTATCATTTGAGCCACTCCACCAATTGCATCTGTTCCATATTGTACAGAGGCTGGACCTTTAAGAATTTCTATCCGTTCAAGATCAGATGAATCAAGAAATGATGGATAAATTGCAGCAAGGTGGTTTTGGCTATTTAGACGAGCGCCATCTTTTAATATGAGAGTGTGATTTGGTCGAGTTCCACGAATTGAGATTTCCGTGATCTGACCTATTCCGCCACTTTGTTTGACAAAAACAGAAGGATCACGCTGAATTAAATCTGATAAGTTGAGAGCAGGATTCTTTTCAATCGTTTTTTGATCAATCACAGTCAGACGTGCAGGAACATTCTTTAACTTTTCTTCAGAACGAGATGCCGTCACAACAATCGTATCTAGCGTCGCAGTTTTCGCGCTTGATTGATCTTGAGCAAAAGTAGTTGAAGAAAACCCCATCGCAATAGCGATAGCACCAACTAAACGTGTCGGTTGAAAAATAGTAGACATGATGTCGCTCCATACATTCACCCGTCGTGAATGTTAAAGTGGAAATAAACAACAAGCAGGTCTCCGGACTTCACTATATCATCACAATTGTGATGCTATTAATCATCTTCCCACATCATTCAGATGCAGTGATTTGGCGTTTAGCTAAGATTAATAATTCGGTGTTACCGTTGCGAGGGCAGTGTTGGACTTACACCAACTTCCCTATAAGCAAAAGAATGTGCTTTAGACTTGTTGCGAGATGATGCGAAGTATAGAGTGTTCACGTTTTTTAAACAATTGCATTTGGAAATGAACTTTGACCAAAGTATGTCAAATTGCTTTACAATGTGAGAGTAGTAAATAGTCATCTCAAATTGGACATCAAATGCGTCAAACACAATTGCGAACTCGTGCCAAAATTTGTGGAATTACTCGAACTCAAGATGTTGAGGCTGTTGTACAAGCAGGAGCAGATGCGATTGGATTGGTATTCTTTCCCCCAAGCCCACGTCATGTCAGTATTGAACAAGCGCAAATTTTGGCAAGCTCAGTACCCGCTTATGTTCAGTTGGTCGGTTTATTTGTAAATGCAAGCGCAGAAGAAATCCAAACAGTGCTTGATTCAGTTCCGTTGGATGTATTACAACTACATGGTGATGAAACACCTGAACAATGCCGACAAATTGCGTTGCATTGCAAACGCCGTTGGTACAAAGCCATTCAGGTTAGACCTGATTTAGACATTTTGACCGAAATTCAACGCTATCAAGCTGTGGGAGCCAGTGCGGTTCTACTTGATGCGTGGCATCCTGATTTAAAAGGTGGAACAGGTCACTGTTTCGATTGGAATAAATTTCCAAAACTTGATATTCCACTAATCTTGGCAGGGGGCTTAACCCCTGAAAATGTGAGTGACGCTATTCATACTACAGCAGCTTTTGCTGTGGATGTCAGCGGAGGCGTAGAGTCCGCTAAAGGTATAAAAGACCAACAACTCATTGAAAAATTTATGCAAGGAGTCCAACGTGGATCAGCAAAACCTTAGTCAACAAAATCAGGCGATTGACTACACCCAGTTTCCAGATGCTCAGGGGCATTTTGGTATTCATGGTGGGCGTTTTGTGTCAGAAACGCTTATGGCTGCACTTGAAGACTTAGAAAGTCTTTATGGTCGTATGAAAAATGATGCTCAGTTTTTAGCAGAGTTTGACCGTGATCTTGCGTTTTATGTTGGTCGTCCAAGTCCACTTTATCATGCTGAACGATGGTCTCAGCACCTCGGCGGTGCGCAAATTTACTTAAAACGTGAAGACCTAAACCATACTGGCTCTCATAAAGTAAATAATACGATTGGTCAGGCTTTATTGGCAAAACTGTCGGGTAAAAAACGTATCATTGCTGAAACAGGTGCTGGTCAACATGGTGTTGCGACCGCAACCATCGCTGCTCGCTTGGGTATGGAGTGCGTGGTGTACATGGGTGCTGAAGATGTAAAACGTCAGGCGATGAATGTCTATCGCATGCGTTTGCTTGGCGCAAAAGTTGTACCAGTGCAAAGCGGATCCAAAACTTTAAAAGATGCATTGAATGAAGCGATGCGCGATTGGGTCACCAATGTTGATACGACTTATTATGTCATTGGTACGGTTGCTGGTCCGCACCCATATCCACAGCTTGTACGTGATTTCCAATCAATCATTGGTCGTGAAGCACGTCAACAGATCCAAGCACAAGCAGGGCGTTTACCTGATGCCTTGGTTGCTTGTGTTGGCGGAGGTTCAAATGCAATGGGCTTGTTCTATCCATTCCTGAATGATCAGGATGTGAAAATGTACGGTGTTGAAGCGGCAGGTTTCGGCATTGAAACAGGCAAACACTCAGCGCCATTGAATGCAGGTCATGTGGGTGTATTACATGGTAACCGTACTTACCTCATGTCGGATGAGCAAGGTCAGATTATTGAAACACATAGTATTTCAGCAGGTTTGGATTATCCAGGTGTTGGTCCAGAGCATAGTTTCTTAAAAGATATGCATCGTGTTGAATATGTTCCAATTAAAGATGATGAAGCCTTACAAGGCTTCCGTGATTTAACACAGATTGAAGGCATCATTCCTGCGCTTGAAAGTTCACATGCGATGGCTTATGTCACTAAACTTGCCCCAACCATGTCGAAAGACCAGATCATTATTGCCACAGTTTCAGGTCGTGGCGATAAAGACTTAATGACAGTGGCTAAAATTGATGGTATTCCGATGGTCGACTTATAAAACTAAAAAATTATATGCTAGGATTAAGGTAAATTTATGCCTAATGACATTATATGGTCATTAGGTTTTTATATGGATGTAATCAGATGGGATTATGGGGGATGAAATATTCCTTACCTAGATATATTGGTAAAGCTTTTCTAGTTATTCTGGACTGGGATTTAGTCAAAAAAGCCCAATCAATACTGTGGTATGCCAGTTTTACCGCAGCATTGATCTATTTTATCCAAATAAAATACATGTATCATCCATTGGCAAATACTGAATTGCTTATTCGGTTCCAATGGCTGTTTCCTGGCATCATTATATTAAATATATTTTTTATTTTATTGGGTTATTTTATTAAAAATAAGCCAGACCTGCACATTTACTATGTGATGTTTTTATCTGTTTATTATCCATTTTCATTGTTAGGTTTGCCAATAGGCATTGGTTTGCTGAACATGTTAAATGGCGTTATTTTTATGGGGATAACCTTTACCGCTTTGTTGTTATTCCCTCGTTTCTCTGTTTATTTTGGCTTGGTTGCTTATGTTATTGCGTGTTATTTATTATCTGCGCTTACGGTGTTGGGTTATTTAGATTATGCAGTGGCTTATAAGCCTTATACCTTGATGCATAAAGATGTTCAGAGCGCTCAGATTATTTATTCAATGTTTTACACCACTTTATATGCGGCATTTACCATTACGTTATTTGATATAAGTATAGAGCGTTGGCGCAGATATAATTCAAAAATAGAAAAACTCAGTTGTACTGATGAGTTAACAGGGCTGTTGAATCGCCGTGGGGTCAATGAGATTATTGATTTACAGATGCAGCAGGCACAAATTACCCATCGAGAAACATCGTTGATTATGGTGGATATTGATAATTTTAAAAATATTAATGATCAATATGGACATCATCAAGGAGATTTGGTTTTAAAACATGTCGCAAATATACTGCGAAAAAATTTACGAGCCAGTGATGTGATTGGACGTTATGGTGGTGAGGAATTTGTCATTTTATTACCATTTACTCCTATTGAAAATGCAGTGTTGTTGGCAGAGGTATGTCGTAAAGCATTAGAGCAAACCGCAGTTGAAGTGAAAGAAAATGAAATGCTTTATATCAAGGCGTGTTTTGGGGTAAGTAGTACAGCTTTTAGTGGTTTTGATTATACAGGCTTGTTTGAGCAAGCAGATAAGGCGATGTACCAAGCCAAACGGAATGGTAAAAATCAGGTCAGAACGGCATTTACGTTATAATTGAGTTGGGGAAATCTTGTGAAATTGATACAGAAAAATGGCCAGCCTCGTTATGGGCGTTTTGATCAGATACCTTCACAGATCAATTTGGATGACTATATTTATAAAACGCCTTATGGCCAAGTACTAAAAGGCTGGCGCAAGCAGCTGAAATATAAAAAATTTAAATTCTGTGGTTTACAACATGAGCATTACAGCATTGGTATTGCGATTGTCGATCTATCATGGGCGGGGCATGGCTTTTTCTATGTTTATGATCATCTTTCTAAAAAAGTAATCGAATGGAATGCGATTCAGCCATTAGCTTTGAAAACCCAACTCGATGAACAACCTTTATTTAGTCAAAGCTATTTTAAAAAATCGGCTTATCAATTTGATATGCAACACGCCAATGGTGTGCGTTATATCCAAGTGACCAAACATGGCGAAGTACAACTGAAAGCACGTATTTTTTGTGCAGGTACGGATGCACTCAGTTTATGTAGCCCAACTGGGATCAATGGCTGGACGTATACACAAAAACAAACCACTTTGGCAGTGGAAGGCTTTTTTATTAGCCCTGATCAAAAGCAGATCGAATTTAATGCGCATAGTCTCGCTGCACTCGATGATACCTGTGGTTTTTTACGACCTGAAACTGCTTGGTTTTGGTTGTCTTGTCAGTTCCGTGATGCAAATGATCGCCGCATTGGCTTGAATCTCGCATCAGGTGTCAATGAAAGTTTTGGTAATGAAAATGCGTTGTGGGTTGATGGTCGTTTATATCCACTCACTGATATTTTATTTGAGCAACAAAATGAAAATTGTTGGTCAATTCGTTCTTTAGATGAGCGATTAAATTTGCTAGTTGAAACGGGTTGGTGTCGTTTTGAGAATATTAACCTACGCTTGATTGGCAGCCAGTTTAATCAATGGCAAGCGAAAGTCTGCGGTACGATTGAACATGAAAATGTTGAACTGGTGATGTTAAATCAAGAATATGGGGTGTTAGAACAGCATTACGCAAAGTGGTAATCGCCCTAAAACTCATCCCTCTTTTTTAAAGAGGGATGATAGAAGATTTATAGGCCAGCTTGCCAAAAAGCTTCACCCGCAGCAATTGGATCATTGGTCTTGGCTAAAGTATCAACCCAAACATCATATTGGCGAATAACAGGATGTTGATTTGGATGGAAATCCTTTTTAAACCAGTCATTATATTGAGATCTTTTTGCAGTCAAAATACCGTTACGACCGAAGAACCATGGTAAACCTTTACGTGCCATATCAAAGCGTTGTCTTAAATTAAAACCATCAGTTTTTAGCATGACATCTGTACGATACAAAGTAAAACCAAACATCATCACGGTGGTGAAGAGCAGTGCAAAACGTCGAGTTGCTTCAGGTACATCACCGACTTGCTTCATTACATCAAAAGCAACATCACGATGTTCCATTTCTTCAATCGCATGCCAAGCGAATAGCGCACGAACAAATGGATCTGCCTCAGCTAAAGTTTCCTTTTTACTATAAAAAGTATCTGCCATTAACGCAGTTAAATGCTCTGCGGCTGCGGTCATGGCTATGTTGTATTGAGCTGAACGGTTTTTTAATTCAAATCTAAAAATCTTTTTCAAACGTGCAGTGAATTGATCTACAGGCATGCCTTGCTCTTTCATGATCTGATTCATTTTGTCATGTGCAATACCATGCTGTGCTTCCTGACGGATAAAATCAGCCACACGCTCTTGCAAATCAGGATCATTAATTTTGTCGCGGAATAAACGCACACATTCAATAAAATAGCGTTCGCCATCAGGGAAGGTTAGGCTTAATGCATCAAACATACGAGTACGAAATGGATCACCACCAAACCAAAAACGTGGTGCTTGATCTAAATGAAAATCTAGTTTTGTTCTAACAACTGGCTCAACTTGATAGGAAACGTGTGCATTCATTTTTTGCTATTCCTTGTCTTTTCTTCATGAACTCAGTATGGAAAAAGTCCGATGAAATGTTTTGACAGTTACAGCCAAGTTTTATACAAATAACGACAGATCAGGATGAGATCGGCATATGTCAGTTAAAATTATTATTGGATACCTACGATTATTTAATCGTGTTTTACAACAAGAACAAATTGATTTGTCTAAAGTTGTTGCGCCTGAACTTTGGCAAGCTTTTCATACTTGCTTGGAAAATCCAGATGAGCATGATTTTGATGTCGAACGTTATGCGTTGCTTTTGCAATCGGCACAAGCTTATTTCCCTCGACCGATTACATTAGTATTGGCTGAACATGCCAACTTGCAAGATTTGGGTTTAATGGGATATTTGGCTTCAACCAGTTTAGATCTGCAACAGGCGTTACAGCTTTTACAACGTTATTATTCTTTAGTCTTTAAACAGACCAATTTAGAACAACTAAATGTTCAGCAGTTTTCTGATTATATTCAAATTGTTTGGGGAGCATCCTATACTGATTATCGGGAAATGTATGAGCTAAATCTGGCGCTGATCTTTAAAATTTCTCAGTCTATTGTACAAGATGCCCTCATTCCACCACAGATGATTCAATTTGGTTATGCGCCGAATACTGCGTTATATCATTTTGAAAAATTTTATGGTTGTCCGATCCAAATTCAAGCTGGACAATATGCAATTCGCTTTTCAAATCAAATTTTAAAAGCAAAAAGCATCGCTGCAGACCAACAATTAAACCATGTACTCTCGACTCAAGCTCAGCAATCACTGAATAGCATTGCTTCTTTTGAGATTCAGCAACAACAGTTCCGACAAAAAATACAAACGCATATTGAACAAGGACTTTTACAACAAGAAGAGCTACTGCTCAGTTATGTTGCTAAGCGTTTGCATTGCTCTGAACGAACATTACAACGCCAACTCAAAACCTATCAGCTTAATTTTCAGGATATTTTAGATCAGTACCGTTTGGAACAAAGTAAATTGTATTTACAACAGGGCAAATCATTGTCAGAAATTGCGGAACGTTTAAATTATGCTGATCAAAGTGCCTTTGGACGTGCATTTAAACGTTGGACAGGTGTCACACCGAAGCAGTTTTTGAAATCTCTTTAACTTTCAAGCAAGCTAAAGAGATTTATGGATTGTTTTAGCGTGTTTTTAAACGTGGATAATTAAAAACAATTGCAAGGATTGCGCACACTGCAAGAATCCAGCAATAGTAGATATTGCCAATTAGTTCAACTGGCGAGAGTTTGGCAATTGAACAAGCAAGCAGTAATTGAGCACCGTAGGGAATAATCCCTTGGATTACGCAAGAAAAAATATCAAGTAAAGCTGCACTTCGCTTAGGGTCAACACCATATTCTTTCGCTACTTCACGTGCCATATCTCCTGATAAAATAATCGCAACGGTATTATTGGCAACAAATAAATTTGAGAATATGACCAGAAAACTCATGCCTAATTCACCTGCACGCTGTTTGCCAAATTTGAATAGACGCGTAATCGTATAAATACGTTGAATAAGCCATTGCAAACCGCCTTCTTTTTGCATCAGGGTAGACAAACCACCTAGCAACATGGAAAGTAATGCCACCTCAAACATGCCAACAAAGCCATCATAAATTGAGTTATTGAGTTTTAATAAATCAAATTCAGGTTTTTCAATGAGACCAATCACACCTGACAAAATAACACCAATCATTAATACAGCAAGTACATGCAAGCGTGTAAAGGCAAGAAAAAAAACAGCTAAATAAGGCAAAATAAGCAATAAATCATAAGGTTTTGATGGAATGGAATCTGTTTGGTGACTCATCATTACATAAAGCATTAATGTAATGATTGCGGCAGGAAAGGCAATCCACACATTCACCCTAAATTTATCTCGAAGTTCAACATTTTGGCTACGTGTGGCAGCGATCGTTGTATCCGAAATCATAGATAAATTATCACCAAACATAGCGCCTCCCACCACTGCACCTATGGCATAGAGAGGTGCTATCTCTGTTGCTTGCGAAAAACCGAATGCAATTGGTGCACAAGCTGCGATGGTGCCCATAGACGTTCCCATGGCTGTTGCAATAAATGCAGCAATAATAAATAACATGGGTAACACAAATTCAGGCGAAATCAGCGAAAGTCCCAATTGTACTGTCGCATCGACACTGCCTATGGCACTGGAGACACTGGCAAAAGCACCTGCCAACATAAATACCATAAACATTAAAATCAAATTTGGATGGCTAGCGCCTTGTAGGAATTCCTCAATTGCCGTATTGAGTTTCTGTTTATAAAGTAGTAATGCCAGAATAACGGCTGGAATTGCTGCGATAGGTGCTTTGACTTGATAGAATGCAAATTCTGTCCCGATCATTGAATGATAGAGACCACTCCCGAGAAAGATGATCAAAAATACCAATAGTGGTAGCAAAGCAAGGGCATTGCTTTGTACTTTTTCCTGAGTGTGGGAAGACATAAAAATAAAAAGAAAACTTAAAAATTGCGGGTAGTATAAAGGAGCTGAGCTCATTTCTAAAATCAGCCTCGATGAAGCTAAAATTAGGAAGCTTTGATCATTGAGAAAAAGCTGAAAATATAGATAAATGTAGCAGGGCAGTTGTAAGTAGCAACATTCACTGCTGCAATCACGTCAAACTCTGTTCAATGAACAAAAAATAGCGTTACAATGCAGTGTTATTGTATGACTACAAACAACTCCTCAATTTATATAAATCAAGGAAAGCATAATCCTATGTCACGTCTTGCCACTCGTTTTGAACAGCTTAAATCTCAGCACCGTAAAGCGCTTGTTTCTTATGTTATGGCAGGAGATCCGCATCCACAAGTCACGGTTCCATTGCTTCATCAAATGGTTGAAGCAGGCGTTGATGTAGTTGAGTTGGGTTTGCCATTCTCAGACCCAATGGCGGATGGTCCAGTGATTGCCTTAGCTGCTGAACGTGCTTTAGCAGGTGGATCGAGCACACTCGATGCTTTGAATATGGTGAAAGAATTTCGCGAAAAAGATCAAACGACACCCGTTGTTTTAATGGGGTATTTAAATCCTGTTGAAGTGATTGGCTATGAAAAGTTTGTGGCTTATGCGAAAGAGTGTGGTGTTGATGGTGTACTTTTGGTGGACTTACCGCCTGAAGAATCAAAGCAATTTGGCGATGTCTTAAAACAAAATGAGATGGATCAAATTTTCTTACTCGCACCAACATCAACTGATAAACGTATTCAGCATGTTGTAAATCAAGCCAGTGGCTTTGTTTACTATGTGTCGTTAAAAGGTGTGACAGGTGCAGCAACACTAGATACCTCTGAAGCAGCAGCTCGTATTGCGAAAATTAAGAGCATGACTAACGTTCCTGTTGGAGTTGGTTTTGGGATTAGTGATGCAGCTTCTGCAAAAGCAATGGGTCAAGTTGCTGATGCGGTAATCGTAGGAAGTGCTTTCGTTAAATCTTTTGCGACATTGCCAGCAGACGAAGCTGTGCAACAGACGGTGAATAAAGTGAAGGAGCTTCGAGCCGCGCTCGATGAGTTAGTATGAGTCAAGAGTTAACAGCAGGGAAGGTTCTGAGCCCATCAACGCCTTGGACAGAGCGTCAAGTGCCTGGTATTCAAGTTGCGAATGAACAACAAACATTCAAAGCAACATTTACGGAACCAACCATTGAATGTCCTGAATGTCATGCCTTAGTAACACGTACGGCAATGTCATTTAATGCCTACGTATGCCCACAATGCGATGAGCATTTGCGTATGCGCGCACGTGATCGTTTGAATTGGTTCTTTGATCAAGTCAATGCAGAGTTAGGTCAAGAATTTAGTGCGAAAGATCCATTGAAGTTTGTGGATAGCAGACCTTATCCAGAGCGTATGCGTGAAGCACAAGATAAAACTGGTGAAACAGAAGCGTTAGTTGTAATGCAAGGTTCATTAAAAGGTTTGGACTTGGTGGCTTGTGCATTTGAGTTCGATTTTATGGGTGGTTCAATGGGGACCGTTGTTGGTGATCGTTTTATCCAAGCGGCAGAACGAGCAATTCAACTACATCAACCGTTAATTTGTTTTGCTGCTTCAGGCGGTGCTCGTATGCAAGAAGGCATGTTGTCTTTAATGCAAATGGCACGTACTTCGGCTGCGATTCAAAAAATGAAAGAAGCTCGTGTTCCATACCTCGTTGTATTGACTCATCCCGTCTATGGAGGTGTAACAGCTTCATTAGCGATGTTAGGTGATGTTCATCTGGCTGAACCGAAAGCGATGATTGGTTTTGCAGGTAAACGCGTCATTGAACAAACAGTTCGCGAGAAGTTAGAAGAACCATTCCAACGTGCAGAATATTTGCTTGATCATGGTGTGGTCGATCAAATTGTTCATCGTCATGCATTACGTGATACTGTATATAGACTCGTAGCTAAACTGATGAATTTACCTTGAAACTGGACGCACCACATTCTACAGATACATTAACAACATGGCTCGATTATTGGGGCCATGTTCATGTTACAGGCATTGATTTAGGTTTAGAGCGCGTAATTCCCGTTGCTGAAAAGTTGGGAGTTGTGCAACCTCAAGCAAAAGTTTTTACTGTGGCAGGAACGAATGGTAAAGGCTCAACAACAACGACACTCGCTGCAATTTTAAATGCACAAGGTTATAAAGTTGGTTTGTATCAATCACCGCATATTTATCGTTTTAATGAGCGGGTAAAACTTGCTGGGATTGAAGTTGATGATCAAAGCTTAGTTGATGCCTTTGTGTTGGTTGACCAAGCTCGCCGAGAATGTGGTTTATCATTGTCCTTTTTTGAAGCAACCACTTTGGCTGCTTTTCTTATTTTCAAACTAAAACAATGTGATGTCTGGGTACTTGAGGTTGGCTTAGGCGGTCGTCTGGATGTCGTGAATGTGATTGATCCTGATATTGCCGTGATTACCAATATTGGTTTAGATCATGTCGATTGGTTGGGTGACACGATAGAAAAAATCGCCTTTGAGAAAGCAGGGATTATTCGTCCGAATATTCCAGTGGTATTTGCGGGTCAACAACAATTACCCCAAGCGATTCAAGATAAAGTAGCTGAAACTCAAGCAGATCTATATGCGCTGAATCGAGATTATTTTTATCAACTTAATGACGATGGTCAAACTTGGTCATTTGCATCCTCTGGCACAACGCTAAAACTGCCAATCGGTCAGCTTGCATTAGATAATATTTCGACTGCTGTTGCAGCGGTACTGGTGAGTGGTATTGAGGTCTCTCAGGCAGCGATTGCAACAGGTATTCAGCAAGCACGTTTGCAAGGTCGTTTTGAAATACGGCAAATTCAAGACAAAACAGTGATTTTTGATGCTGGACATAATCCACATGGCGTCGAATTTTTATTGAATCAGTTGCGAAAATTCTTAAAATACAATAAACAGTACACAGATGTTGTCGCAGTATTTTCAATGCTGGCAGATAAAGATATCTCGTCTGTCACCGATTTACTAAAAACAACAGTAAAAGATTGGTTTATTGCTAGTTTAAATGTACCTAGAGCAGCCCCATTGCATCAATTACATGATGCATTACAAGGTCAACAGGTATATGAGTACGGTAATATCCAGCAAGCCTTTGAAGATGTGCTGAAGCAAAGTAATAACAATCAGCTGATTTTAGTCTGTGGATCGTTTCATACCTTAGAAGCGGTTTGGGAGTATTTAGAACAATGTCAATGAATAACAAACAACGCTGGATGGGAGGCGTTGTTCTATTGGGTGGAGGTGTTTTATTGGCAGCATTACTCCTTAAAGGTAATGACGAAATAGGGCATGACAAAACGCAAACGGCAATTACACACCCAATTGCTAAAACAGAACCTAAAACTCAAACAGCTCAATCGACCCAAGAAGGTGAAATGGTTTCATTACAACCATTAGCGGTAGATGTTGAGACAGAAAAAAGATTGCTTGAAGAACAACGCCGTTCTCGTGAGAAAGCCGTTGCTGAACAAGAAGCACGTGCAGCTGATTTTCTAAAAATGCAACAAGAAGCTGAAGCTGCTGCTGCGCGTAAAGCAGCCGAAGAATACGCTGCAATTAATGCACGCCGTACAGCCGAACAGGAAAGCTCTGATAACATTCCGCCAGAGCTTGGCGAAGATGATAAAGCTAAGACACAACGAGCGACCGAAGAAAAAAATAAATTAGATGAAAAGAAAAAAGTAGAACAGCAAAAAGCAGATCAGCAGAAAAGTGATGCTGATAAAAAGTTAGCGGAAGACAAGCGCAAGGCTGAAGCCGAAAAAAAGTTGGCAGAAGAGAAGCGTAAGGCAGAAGCTGAAAAAAAGGCTGAGGAAGATAAGCGTAAAGCTGACGCTGATAAAAAAGCGTTAGAAGAAAAGCGTAAAGTTGAGGCAGACAAGAAAATTGCCGAAGATAAACGTAAAGCCGAAGCTGAGAAAAAAGCAGCTGAAGAGAAGCGTAAAGCTGAAGCTGAGAAAAAATCGGCTGACGAGAAAAAGCGTAAAGCTGAAGCTGAGAAAAAAGCCGAAGCTGAAAAGGCTCGTGATCTCATGGAAAATGGAGATAAAAAGTGGATGGTACAAGTGGCATTGGCTGCCAACCAAGCTAATGCAGATGCAGTTGTATCTAAATTGCGTGCCAAAGGCTATAAGGTTACAACAAGCCCGACTTCAAAAGGAATTCGTATCATGGTTGGACCATCGAAGGACCGAGATGTTGCAGATGCCGCACGTAAAAAAATTACCTCTGATGAAAGTTTAAATATGAAATCAGCGTGGGTGATTGATTGGGTTCCACTTGATCAGCGATAACAAAAGATAAACGACTAGATCAAAGCTGGAAAGCGTCTTGTTTTGACGTTGTTACAAGTGTTCTATTTCTGCGGGCAGTGAGTACAAGATGAGTAGCGGCTTTAAGATATTAGAACACTTTATATTTTCAGAGGATTCGAGTGTTAGTGCACTTTCTGGCGCGGCTTGTGTGGGGGATGATCTCTACTTGGTTGGAGATGATGTGGGTTACTTACTCAAAACTGACCGAAAAAATAACATCAATCGTGCGACTAATTTTGAAAAAATTCCATTATTTGAACAGCCTAAGCATAAGACACTAACGGTATTTAGTAAAAAAACTAAACCAGACTTTGAAGCGCTTAGCTGTATTCGCTTTGACGGACAACCTCAGTTACTAGTGATGGGTTCAGGTTCTACAGAAAATCGAAAAAAAGCATTATTGTATAATCCAGCTGATCATCAGGTTCATGTTTTACTTGATACCTCGGATTATGATTTCCTAGAACATTGTTTGGCGTTGACTGGTGGCGCTGATCTCAATATAGAAGCAGTTTGTTCAGATCAAAATAATTTATACATTTTTCAACGTGGCAATATCAATCGTTTTCATGGTGTTTTAGTCTTTGATTTAATAAAAATTCAAAATGGAAAATCATTAGAATGTGCGCTCAAAAAATCATTCAATCTGACATTACCAGAGCTTGAAGGGGCAGCAAGTGGTATTTCTGATGCTTATTTTTTTGTGGAGAAAAATCTAATTGTTGCCACTGCTGCGGTTGAGCAAACATTAAATACTTATGATGATGGCGCGGTGCTAGGCAGTTTTATTTTGGTGTTATCGCCTGAGGGAAAAATTTTATTTACACATCTGATTCAGGATTCGAAAGAACAAACTCTTGCTATTAAAGTAGAAGGAATTACATGGTTAGAGTCGACATCTGATGGTGAGGTATTTTTATTGGTCACGGATAGCGATGGTGGTGATTCTGAAGTTTTTAAAATATTACTTAGCAACTCTGTTTTTGCCAATTCTTCAGCTTAGTTCGTATTTGTTAGGTTACCATTCAGCTTATAAAATTAGGTTTTTTAAAAGCCCAATAAAAAGTGCATAAAACCCAAAAATTAAAGAAACAAATCTTACACGTCTAAGCTCTATCTCTCTAAAAATTGGATTTAATCTAAAACTCATCTCGCAATCTAAATAGATGCTGGATTTGAAAGTTGTTGTTGAATCCATTCTACATTTTCAGGGGTGAAAAGATGGTCAATATTTTTCCAAATGATATGATAGCCATATCCCCCTTCTTTCATTTCTTTAACCGCATCTTCAATTGCCCAATGCTCAAAAATAATTCGATACATCGCAATTGTGGCACCAGTTCGATCTGAGCCATGATAGCAATGCACTAAAATTTTCTGGTTTTGTTGTTTAGCAGTTTGAATAACACGCATTGCTTCTAACAAGTCTTTACGATTGATTGCCCAAGTATTGATTGGAATGTGTACCAGATTAAAAGGCTGATCTTTTAAAACTATGGCATCTTCATTTCTAGCTCTCAAATTGATAATCGTATTAATTTGATGAGCTTCAAGGCTTGGGATCAAATCAATACTTGGCTGTTCGCTACGAAAAACATCTGAACTGATTTGATAAAAATTATAGCTATTAGAAATAAGAGTTCCCCAATTTTGAGGACGTTGGTCTTTTTCTAAACTCGAATGCTGCATACACCCAGAAACATTAAGCGTTGATAAAAGAACAACAGTGATAAGCGCTTTTTTCATATTATTGATAACGATCAAATTCAACAGGATCATGCGCACAAATTAACTCAATACTCGGTTCATGTTGAGCCAGATATTGTAACTGTTTAAGGTTATGTAACCTTTGTCGATTGTCTTCTGCCAATAAACGTTCAGTAAGATCTAAGGCTCTCAATTTGTTTTTTGGATTGAGTTCTAAATGGGTGTAATACGCATCACCACAGAATAAAATCCAGCCTTCAGCTTTTTTAATTGCAATACCACAATGTCCAGCAGTATGACCAATCAATGGAATCATTAATATTTCATCTTGGAAAAAAGGAAGACCTTGAACCCTTTTTAAATTAAACCAAGCTTCACCATTTGTATGTTCAGCAAAATTCCAATGACGATGTTGTTTAAATTGTTCAGTTTTATAACGAAGTTTACCTTTGGCTGTTAATGTCTGTGTTGCATTAAACTCGGAAGCTAAAATATGCACGGTTGCATTAGGAAAATCTGAGATACCACCTGCATGATCAAAATCAAGATGTGTGACAAAGATATGTTGCACATCTTCAGGGCGTAAACCTAATTTTTGAATTTGTTCGATGGCACTTAATTTGAGATTGGGTACAATCGAACCAAATTGAGTCAGTAATGAACCTAGACGTTGTTCAGTGTGCAAATAGTCCTGTGTACCCAAGCCTGTATCAATTAAAACCAGACCTCGATCAGTTTCAATAAGTAGGCAATGACAAACTAGATGTGCTTTCCAGCCTTTCTGTCCAAATAGGGGAGCACAAACAGGGCAGAAGCTTCCGCAATGGAGATGATGGATGTTATAAATCATCGTGATTGTTATTCTATTTTGAAGAGAATTATTTTTATAACGTATCGACTAAAAAATACCAACAACTTTTTATTTTGCGATTTTAAAAGCCTATCAGATCGATAGGCAATGAAGTTTGTTATTCAGATTCAATAGTTTTTTACTGTTCGACTTGCGTTTGTAAAAAGTATTGTTTGTTTCATGTACTACGTACTTCTTTTGTCTTGCGCTGCGTTTGAAGCCTTTAGTCGGCTTCAATCTTGCTCAGGTTGTGGTGTTAAACGTAGGTAAGGTTTCACTGCGGTATAGCCTTGAGGAAAACGTTGTTTAATTTCTTCTTCATCTTTCAACGACGGTACAATGACGACATCTTCGCCATGTTGCCAATTTGCAGGTGTTGCGACTTTATGTTTATCCGTTAGCTGTAGTGAATCCACCACTCGCAATACTTCATTAAAGTTACGACCTGTTGAAGCTGGATAAGTAATAATCAAGCGGACTTTTTTATTCGGATCAATAATGACCAGTGAGCGAACAGTTAAGGTTTCACTCGCATTTGGGTGGATAAAGCCATATAGTTCTGAAACTTTACGATCTTTATCTGCAATAATTGGAAAGTTGACCGTAGTATTCTGTGTTTCATTAATATCTTGAATCCAGCTTTTATGCGATTCAACATCGTCGACTGAAAGTGCAATTGCTTTGACGCCACGCTTTGTAAATTCATCTTTCAGTTTGGCGGTAAAGCCAAGCTCAGTGGTACAAACTGGGGTGAAATCCGCTGGATGTGAGAATAAAATGCCCCAGCTGTCACCTAAAAATTGATAAAAATCAATATGACCGTCGCTAGAGTCTTGTTGGAAATTCGGGGCGATATCACCTAAACGTAATGTCATTTAATTAGTCCTCAATACATTATTGATGTTTTATGTGTGTATTTAATATGCAGGAATAGCTTTATAAATAAAATTATTGTTTTTTCATTTTGTTATGAGAATTTAAGATAATTGAATGTGGTGAAGCTAAAAAATTGATCATAAATTCACACGCAAAGCGATGTAAGTTAAATCCAAATTTGCTACATTAACGCTCTTTAGTTGTGTAATGTCAGAATCGCCTCGCAGTTTTTTTACCTGTTTGGATGCAAAGCCCTTGTAGTTCTTATTTCTGACTCCATAATAACAGCTAAGAAAAAATTACTTATTTAAACAAACAGGATTAGAGAGTTTATTCATGTTGGCAAGTCTGATCGGAGGTATCTTCGGTACAAAAAATGAGCGTGAGCTCAAACGCATGCGTAAAATTGTTGAACAAATTAATGCGCTTGAACCGACGATATCTGCTCTTAGCGATGCAGACCTCTCTGCAAAAACTCCAGAATTCAGACAGCGTTTTAGCAACGGTGAAAGTTTAGATAAATTGATGCCTGAAGCCTTTGCAGTCTGCCGTGAAGCAGCAAAACGGGTTATGGGTATGCGTCACTATGATGTGCAGTTGATTGGTGGTATTACCTTGCATGAAGGTAAAATTGCTGAGATGCGTACAGGTGAAGGTAAAACCCTCATGGGTACTTTGGCTTGCTATCTCAATGCATTGAGTGGTCAAGGTGTTCATGTGATTACGGTGAATGATTACTTGGCACAACGTGATGCTGAGTTGAATCGCCCATTATTTGAATTTTTAGGTCTCAGCATTGGCGTGATTTATTCAATGCAAATGCCAGCCGAAAAAGCTGAAGCTTATTTCGCCGATATTACTTACGGTACCAACAACGAATTTGGTTTCGATTATTTACGTGACAACATGGTATTTTCTCTACAAGAGAAAAAACAACGTGGCTTAAGCTATGCGATCATCGATGAAGTTGACTCAATCTTGATTGATGAAGCACGTACACCACTCATTATTTCTGGACAAAGTGAAGATTCATCTCATTTGTATCAGTTGATTAATAGTATTCCACCAACACTACGTCCACAGAAAGAAGAAAAAGTGGCTGATGGTGGACATTTCTGGGTAGATGAGAAACAACGTACAGTTGAAATGACTGAAGTGGGTTACGAGACTGTTGAACAAGAATTAATTCGTATGGGATTGTTGGCTGAGGGTGAGAGTCTTTACTCAGCGACCAATTTGAATTTGGTTCACCATGTTACTGCTGCAATTCGCGCGCATTACTTATATCAAAAGAACGTACATTATATTATTGGCGTAAATCCACAGACTCAAAAAGAAGAAGTCATTATTGTGGATGAAAGTACTGGTCGTACTATGCCGGGTCGTCGTTGGTCTGAAGGTTTGCACCAAGCAGTTGAAGCCAAAGAGAACATGGAAATTCAACCAGAAAACCAAACTTTGGCAACCACGACTTTCCAAAATTATTTCCGACTTTATAAAAAGCTTTCAGGTATGACTGGTACAGCTGATACTGAAGCTGCTGAAATGAAAGAAATCTATGGTTTAGATGTTGTTATTATCCCAACTCACCGTCCGATGGTGCGTAAGGATCACAACGACTTAATTTATTTAAATCGTAACGGTAAATACAACGCAATTATCGAAGAAATTACCAATATTCGTAAGCAGGGTGTTGCGCCGATTCTGATCGGTACAGCAACGATTGAGGCGAGTGAAATTTTATCTGCAAAATTATTACAAGCAGGTATCCAACATGAAGTTCTCAACGCCAAACAACATGAGCGTGAAGCAGATATTATTGCGCAAGCAGGTAGCCCAAATGCCGTCACGATTGCAACCAACATGGCGGGTCGTGGTACGGATATTTTGCTGGGTGGTAACTGGAAAGCAAAACTTGCCAAAATTGAAAATCCTACCCCTGAAGACGAAGCTCGTTTACAAGCACAATGGGAAAAAGATCACGAAGATGTGTTAAATTCTGGTGGTTTACATATCATCGGTTCGGAACGTCATGAATCTCGTCGTATTGATAACCAGCTTCGTGGTCGTGCAGGTCGTCAAGGTGACCCAGGTGTATCACGCTTCTATTTATCACTTGAAGATGATTTGATGCGTATCTTTGCGGGCGATCGTGTCGTTGCGATGATGCGTGCAATGGGCTTGCAAGAAAATGAAGCCATTGAGCACAAAATGGTGAGTCGTTCGATCGAAAATGCGCAGCGCAAAGTTGAAGCACGTAACTTTGATATTCGTAAAAATCTATTGAAGTACGATGATGTAAATAATGAACAACGTAAAATTATTTACTCACAACGTGATGAGATTTTGGCAGAAAGTACATTACAAGATTATATCGAAGAGATGCATAAAGAGGTGATGAAAGGGGTAATTGCGAACTTCATTCCACCTGAATCAATCCATGATCAATGGGATATTCCTGGTCTAGAAACTGCTTTACGCACGGATCTAGGTATCGAGCTTCCTGTACAGCAGTGGTTAGATCAAGATCGCCGCTTGGATGAGGAAGGCTTGATTGCGCGTATTTCTGATGAAGTAATTGCACGTTATCGTCAACGCCGTCAGCAAATGGGTGATGAGTCAGCCGCAATGCTCGAACGTCACTTTATGTTGAATTCACTTGATCGTCATTGGAAAGATCATTTAGCAGCGATGGATTATTTGCGTCAAGGGATCCATTTACGTGGCTATGCTCAGAAAAATCCTGAGCAAGAGTATAAGAAAGAAGCGTTTAATTTGTTCGTGAATATGTTGGGTATTATTAAATCAGATGTTGTAACTGATCTATCTCGCGTTCATGTACCAACAGCAGAAGAGTTGGCTGAATTAGAAGCTCAGCAACAACGTCAAGCTGAATCTATGCGTCTTTCTTTTGAACATGATGATGTTGATGGTTTAACAGGTGAAGTGACGATTTCTGAAGAGAGTGGTAGCTTATCTGGAAATGCAGTATTTCCAGTACCAGAAAGCCGTAATGCGCCATGCCCATGTGGTTCAGGTCTAAAATATAAACAATGTCACGGTAAAATTTAAAATTTTGACTTAGTTTGTATTCAAATGAAAAGCAGAGCATTTGCTCTGCTTTTTTACGAGAAGTAACTTGTGTCTAGAGCAACTTTGTAGTTTTATTATGAGAATTATCCTCCTTAATTGGATTCGCATTAAAAGCGGGAAGACAATGAAAAAGCCATTACAACTTTTAATTTTAGCGAGTGTTGCGGTATCAAGTGTAGGCTTTGCTAATGAAGCACCACAAGCAACGACCACAACCACAGTCGACAAAGTACTTGCAGCAAAAGGCGCGACGACAGCTGAAGCTCAAGTTAAACGTGAAGTTACTACTGTGATTAGTCCACGTACAGGTATTCGTTATACTCTCGGTGATACAGGTAATCGTCCAATCGTGTTACAAACTGCGGCAATTGCGCCAGCAAATTCTGCCAATATTAATCGTATCGTGGCATCAAATCCTGCTTTGTCTGCTAAGAGTCAGGAAAAAGCCAAGATTGCCCTGATTGGTGAGGCTGCGGTTCAGGCGGCAGATATGGCGGCCCAAACAGCCAGTGCTCAAGCACCTCAGACAAATCAATAATATTGTTTGGCAATAAAAAAGAGATGCTCAGCATCTCTTTTTTATAATCAGCTTTTATAAAAAGCTAGGTAAAAGTATTAGACCAATAATGATTGCAAACATCAGCCATTTTGCAAGATAGTAAACTTTACGATTACGTTGTTTTAAACCACGACCATAGTGATGTACAGCATAACCATACTTGAAAATTCGATTGATAAAACCAGTTTTATCTTGATCATCATTGGGTGAACTTGCAGCAGACATCACGTTTCGTCCGAACCAATGATTTACTTTCTGTGCCCAACCCCATTTCATTGGACGTTCAATATCGCAGAATAAAATAATACGTGTTTCATCTGTTTGATTATGTGCCCAATGGACATAAGTTTCATCAAAAACAGTGGCTTCACCATCTCTCCAAGAATAACGCTCCTGATCGACTTCAATGAAACAGTCATCGCTATTCGGTGTGACTAAACCTAAGTGGTAGCGAACAGAGCCCGCATAAGGATCACGATGTTTACCAAGATAACTACCAGATGGTAATTCAGTAAACATGGCTGCTTTTACTGAAGGAATACTTTCCAACAGAGCGACTGTTTTGGGGCAGAGTTGTTGTGCTGATGGGTGGCTATCTTGATACCATTTCAGATAAAAGCGTTTCCAACCGCGTTTAAAAAAAGTATTAAAACCAGCATCATTATTTTTTTCTGAAGCTTTAATTTGATTTTGAAGTTGGATCGCTTCTTCTCGAATCACTTGCCAGTTATCTTGTAATGGTTTCAGTTCTGGGAACTGCGCCACATCAAAGAACGGTTGGTTAGGCAGTTTAGAGAAACCAGTCATAAACATGTTAACTGGGGCTAGGAATGTAGAATGGTCGAATAATTGTCGAGATGCTTTTAATCGTTCCTTGCCACGATAATAAGTGTATAGGAAGCTGACTAAAAATACGGCAACGATAATCACTGCGTACATATATACAGTCGTCTAAAAAATAGGAGGGAGTATTTTAGCACAAAAAATATTTTGCAGAATGTTGTTGTTAGACCAAGTGTAAAAGGCTTGAAATTGCCCGATAAATGGTTATCGGATGATTAATTAAATAAATCATCCGAGAATAAAAGGTGTGATTAAATTTGGTTATTTACATCATCATTTTTGGTTTCACGAATCAGTAAAAATGCAATTAAAGATAATACAGAAGCTAAGCTTAGATATAAACCAACAGCCCCTAAACCATAACTTTCTGCAAGTTGAGTCGCGATATAAGGTGCAAATGAAGCACCAAAAATTCCAGCTAAATTAAAGGTTAATGCTGAACCTGTATAACGTACTGATGTTGGAAAAATCTCTGAAAGCACAGTTCCAATTGGTCCATAGGTCAACCCCATGATTGAAAGTCCAATACACAAGAATAAAAACACCAATATTGGGCTACCAGACCCTAAAAGCGGCGCAAAACAAAGTCCAAATAAGGCTGATAAGATACAGATAGCAACCGATGTATTTTTACGTCCAAACTTTTCAGCTAAAATGGCTGAAACTGGAATAAATGCAGCAAAACACAAAGTTGCGGCTAGTTGAAGTTGTAAAAACTCACCTCGTGTATAGCCTAATTGAGTTGTTCCCCATGTTAGAGCAAATACTGTCGTGAGATAAAACACCACAAAAGTACAGATTGCCGCAATCGTACCGAGAATTAACATCGGTAGATGCTTGGTCATGACTTCTTTAAATGGCACATTGACTTCTTTTTGCTTATTTAGCACCTTTTGAAAGGCTGGTGTTTCATGCAGTTTCAAACGAATGTAGAGACCAACAAGAACCAATACAGCACTGGAAATAAATGGAATACGCCATCCCCAAGTCATAAAATCTTGCTCGGACATAAAGGCATTCAATAATAGAAATGAGCCTGTGGCAAGGATAAAGCCAATTGGCGCACCGAGTTGAGGAAACATACCATACCAAGCGCGTTTACCTTCTGGTGCATTCTCAGTAGCGAGTAGAACAGCACCACTCCATTCACCGCCTAAGCCCAAGCCTTGTCCTAAACGGCATAAGGCAAGAAGTAAAGGAGCTGCAAGACCGATTTGTGCATAGGTCGGCAAAAGACCAATACAAACGGTTGAGATTCCCATAGTAAGCAATGCCGCAACGAGCGTTGCTTTACGCCCAATTCGATCCCCTAAATGTCCAAAAATGGCAGCACCAATTGGTCGAGCGATAAAAGCAATTGCAAAGGTTGCGAGTGATTTAAGTACTGCGGCACCATCACTACTTTCAGGGAAGAAGAGATGTGGAAAAATCAATACAGCTGCGGTTGCATAGATATAAAAGTCGAAAAACTCAATCGTAGTGCCAACGAGGCTGGCAAATAACACTCGTACTTTTGAGTTGCTAGCCACTGCTGTAGTGACTGTCGTAGTACTTGACGACATACATAACCTTAATTTTATTTATTCAAGATGCAGAGCGATCACGACCTTGAAAAGCCCTTTTGAATGCGGGGTTTACTTAACAAACTGGATGTAATGTAGAGCTTTATAATACATAACAATAGATCGCCAAAAAGTGTAAACCTGCCCCTAATAGCACAAAAACATGCCAAATTGCGTGGGTATATCTTACCTTTTTTAACGCATAAAACAATGTGCCAACGGTATAGGCAAGTCCACCTGCAATTAATAGTTGAATTGCTTCTTTTGAAAGGTAGCGTTGCATATCATCCATGACCAAAACTGCCAACCATCCCATCACAAGATAAGCGGCTAATGAAACTTTTTGAAAGCGATGAATAAAAACTAACTTAAATAGCGTGCCAATCAGTGCAATTACCCATAAAGCAATCAGTAAATAGTGGGCTTTAGCTGTCGGAATCGCGATGCTCAGAAAGGGGGTATATGTACCTGCGATGAGATAATAAATCGCAGTATGGTCCAGTTTTTTATACCAATAGCGTTTACGCTCATCTTGAGCAAAATGATAAATCATTGAGCTACTCAGTAATAAGACTAAGCTAAAACCATATACCCATAAACTGCACCATTGTCCTAAAGGCAGGTGTTGACCTTTAATAATGAGTAAAATAGAAGCAATCAGTGCTAATACAGCTCCAATACCATGACTATAAGCATTAATTCGTTCTTCTTTCGGGTCATAGCTCAACAAGGTATTTACGGTCATCAGATTTATTGTTTGCATAAAAATACAACTGTATCGTAATGCAATTTCCCTTTTAAAGTAAGACGCTTTAAAATTTAGTTTCTATTTGTCAGGTTTTCATTATGTTTGCGCCGAAATTTTCTTTTGAACAAGAGCAGCAGTTTTTCTTGGATATCCAGCAATCTATTGAAAATAAAAGCTTTGATCGGCTGATACTTAGTCAATACAAAGGTGAATTGACAGAATTAGAGAAAATAACTTTTCGTATGATTGAATTACAAGGACAGGCAACACTGTCTTGTTTATATCATCACACCACTCAGGATGTGACGAAAAATTACACTCTAACTGATGGTGTAAAGAAGATTGCTGAGTTACTGAATCTATCTAAACAAGCTAATTTATTCACTTTGAATCAAGATATCCAATTAAAGAAAAATAAAAAGAAAGCGATGTTAAATTATCAAAAAAAGCAAACATCAGTACTTAAAGTTGAACAACAACAGCACAATCGTGAAAAGCAACGTTATGTACAGCAGCAAAGTCCTTTTTTAAGACATTTAGGCATTACAGATGAAAAAGGCCAGATTGTTCCAAGTATGGCGCGGAAGTGGAAACAGATTAATAAATTTATTGAAATCTTTTCACATGCGTATGAGCAGATAGATGCGACCCAGCAAGAGCTGAACATTGTCGATTTTGGTTCAGGCAAAGGCTATTTAACCTTTGCGTTGTATGATTATTTACAAGCACAACAGAAAACACCGTTGATTACGGGAGTTGAATTACGTTCAAACTTGGTTGAGTTCTGCCAAAATGTTGCTGATCAGGTAGGCTTCAATCATCTTGATTTCTTTGAAGGTGATGTACGTAGCTATCAGCCTGAGAAATTGGACGTGATGATTGCTTTACATGCCTGTGATATTGCCACCGATTTTGCGATTCATACGGGTATTCGTCTGAACGCTTCAATGATTATGTGTGCGCCATGTTGTCATAAAGAACTTCGCCCACAATTACATAGCCCAGAAGTATTACAGCCAATGCTGCAATTCGGTATTCATGCGGGGCAACAGGCTGAAATGTTGACGGATACCCTACGTGCCTTATTACTGAAAGCATATGGTTATGAAACCAAGGTGTTTGAGTTTGTTGCCTTAGAACATACCAGTAAAAATAAAATGATTTTGGCGACGAAACGTAAAGCACTTCAACAGCCTGATCCAAAAATTATGCAACAAATCCAAGCCTTAAAAGCCATGTATGGCATTGAAAAACAAAGCCTAGAATTATTATTGCAAGATCAAATGCCAGTCGAAAATATTGGCTGCAAATGTTAATCGAGTCTGGGGATTGTATGTATCAGGTCAAACACGGACGTTGGGATCAATTACAGCAAGATGCTAAATTGATCCGAACGCAGGTTTTTATTTGTGAACAAGGTATTACTGAAGCAGATGAGTGGGATGATCAAGATGTGATTTCTCAGCATTTTGTAATCTATGATCAAGATCAGCCGATTGCCACAGCGCGTTTGTTGCAGAACCACAGTGTAGGGCGAGTGGCTGTTGTTAAAGCCTATCGGGGGCAAGGTATTGGACAAATGATTATGCTAGAAATTATTAGTTATGCTCAAAAGCAACGTCTATCAGTATTGACATTATCCTCTCAAGTCCATGCAATCTCATTCTATGAAAAGCTAGGCTTTACTGTACAAGGTAATTCATATGATGAGTGCGGAATTTCGCACATTGAAATGACGATGAATCTAAATACTTTATAAATGAAAATCGTGTTGAGAGGGCTTACTCAACGGATCGTAATCAAGATGATATAAGCTCATATTTTGATGCTACTTTTGTTGGTTATGCTCAATAACTTCTGATGCAGCAGAAGCATGTTCTTGTTGAGCAAGCTCTTTCTCTTGTTGGGCTTTACGTTGTGCACTAGGCATGTAATCAGGTTCTTGAGACATTGCTAAATAAAAAAAGCTGAGAAATATGGTACTTAATACGCCCACAATAATGACAAACTTCCATCCTAATACCGTTTCTTCATTTGAGTTTTTTTGTGATGATGGTTGATTGCTCATAATAAATTCCAAAAATTAAAATTTTAAGGTTGCAGCATTAATCAATAAAACTAATAAAACCTTAAATATTATATGGCTTTCAAATTACTTTGGGGAATTTATTTATATTTTGTATTGGATTCAATGCGTAAGAGTCTGCAAAAGTCAGTTAAAAAAATCGCATTGTAGATATTAAAAATAGAAAAAAGCATAAATGATTGAATAATTGGGGATAGAAATAACCAAATTATTCAATCATGATTCATTCAAGATCTGACCGTGCAGACTCAGAGGCTCTTCCAATCCTCAATCGCTTTTAAGCCTGTTTCGATCCCGACATCATAGCTATAGCGGATTTTTGTTTTATTTTTAGAAAGTCGACCTGCCATGTTTTTTAGATCAGGGGGGCAAACTTCAAGAATTTGTTGTTTTGACGCTGAGCGAACAAATTGCACCGAATCATTGTAACGTTGAGTTCTGTTGAGCAAGCTTTGTGCAAAACCACGTTTTTGTTTAAACACATATTTAGCAAGCAACTGATCACCTTTGCTGCTAGCTTTATAATAATTCTTTGGTCGTGTTCGCAATACCATAAGTTTCGAAACATCATGTTGCTGAGCAGCCCAATGTATTGGGAGGGCATCCGCAACGCCGCCATCAAAGTAGGGCTCACCAAATACGTCAACTGCTTGACGTGTGAGGACAGGGATAGAACTAGATGCTCTTAATCCATCTAAAATATTGTCTTTAGATGCTCTGATATAAGTGGCTTCACCTGAAATCGCATGGGTGAGCACCATATAAAATTCAGGGTGATTTTCAAATAGATGTGTCTGATTTAAAGGATATTCTTTTTCAACTACATCCCACATCCATTTTAAATCCAATAAATCACCGCCTTTAAAGAAGCGACCGTAATGGATAAATTCAGAGCGAAGGGAATGATCTAAATAGATTTGTAGAGTACGGCCTTGCTGAGCAGCCAAGTAATTTGCGACATTGGTTGAACCAGAAGAAACACCAACACATAAATCAAAAGGATTAAATTGTTGCTGTAAAAATGCATCTAAGACACCGCTGGTAAATGCACCACGCATTCCACCACCTTCAACAACCAGTGCCTGACGATTTTGGTGAAGCATTCAATATCTCGAATAGGATGATAAATCCCTGGGTAACACAGATTTATCATCTTCGACAAGAATACTTTAGTGATTGTGTTGCTGATGCTCGCTATGTTGAGCTTCGCCATTTGCTGGAGATTGTGACATTTCAGCTGCTGCCGCTGCTTTTTTTTGATTCATTGGCATATAGTCAGGCTCATTATTTATGGCTAAATAAAAAATCACCATAAAGATAATGCTTAAAATGCAAGTGATGATCAGTGCTTTCCAACCCCACGGCGAGGTTTCAGGACATAATTTCTCAGACATAAGACAAATTTCCAAAGGACAAAAAGTAAAGCAGAATTGGTATATTTATAGCACAATTTGTGATGGATTAGACGTAATTCGGTTTTCTATCAATAAATACAAAAAAGCTCATATCAGTTAAAGAAACTGATATGAGCGTAAAGTGAAGAGAGTGAAAAAATTATTGAATAATTTCTTTCTTTTGGGCCTTGTCTTTCAACAACTGTGGTGGATTAAAACGCTCACCATACTGAGCAGCCAATTGTTCTGAACGCTGGAGTGATTTCTCAATGCCATTCTGGTTCAGGAACTGGATTGCGCCTCCTGTCCACGGTGCGAAACCGATTCCAAAAATCGAGCCGACATTGGCATCAATGACTGATTCCAGAACGCCTTCCTCATAGCAGCGTAAAGTATCGAGTGCCTGAACAAACAAGAAACGATCAATCATATCTTGTTCGGAAATATCATTGGCTTTCGTCCAACGGCTGAGTCCATCCCACAAATGTTTTTTGCCATTTTCAGGATATTCATAGAAGCCTGCACCCGCTGCCTTACCTTTACGATTCAGCTCGTGAATCATGGTGTGAACCACTTCATCTACAGGAGTTTTTGGTAAGTCTTTCCCTTCAGCTTGCAATGCTTTACGTGTTTCGCTTGCTACATGCTCAGTGAGAGTCAAAGAAACCTCATCCTGAATCGCCAATGGGCCGACTGGCATACCTGCCTTGAGCGCCGCCATTTCGATTTTGGCTGGATGAACACCTTCAGCAAGTAGGCGCATACCTTCTTGAATGAACGTACCAAACACACGACTGGTAAAGAAACCACGACTATCATTCACCACGATTGGTGTTTTAGCAATTTGCTGTACAAAGTCATAGGCCTTCGCCAATGTTTCAGCAGAAGTTTCCTTGCCCTTGATAATTTCAACCAACTGCATTTTATCGACTGGGCTAAAGAAGTGTAGACCAATGAAGTTTTTGGCATCTTTACTTGCAGTCGCTAAACCCGTGATTGGTAAAGTCGAGGTGTTGGAGGCAAAAATGCCACCTTCAGCTAAATACTGTTCAGCTTCTTGAGTCACCTTAGCTTTGAGTTCTTGATTCTCAAATACTGCTTCAATAATTAAATCACAGCCTTGTAAATCAGCTGCATCAGCGGTTGCAGTAATCAGTGCTAACACTTGATCGCGTTTTTCCGCTGACATACGACCCTGTGAAACACGTTTATCAAGTAGCTTTTGCGAGTAAGCTTTGCCTTTCTCTGCATTTTCAACAGATACGTCTTTGAGTACGACAGGAATGCCTTTGATTGCGGTTGAGTAGGCAATCCCTGCACCCATCATACCTGCACCTAAAACACCGACTTTCTTCGCTTGCCATTTAGCAATTTCAGTAGGACGACTCGCACCTGATTTAATTGCATTTAGACCATGCCAAAACGTACCGATCATGTTCTTGGAAATCTGACCTACTGTCAGTTGAGTGAAGTAACGTGACTCGATACGTAAAGCGGTATCTACATCGACTTGCGCACCTTCAACCGCAGCCGCCATGATTGCTTCAGGGGCAGGGTAGCAACCTTTGGTTTTGTCACGTAGCATTGCAGGAGCAATTGCAAGCACTTGTGCAACCGCAGGAGTGCTTGGACTGCCACCCGGGATTTTGTAGCCTTTCACATCAAATGGTTGCTGTGCTGCTTTTGTAGAAGGTGGATTAGCTTTCACCCAAGCAATGGCTTTGTCTAACAGCTCTTGTTCATTCTCAGCGGTGTCATGTACCAAGCCGAGAGATTTTGCTTTATCGACACCAAATTGCTTACCTTCCATGAGGAACGGGAATGCATTTTGTAAGCCGAGCAGACGCACCATACGCACGATACCACCGCCACCAGGAAGTAGACCTAAAGTTACTTCTGGTAAACCAAATTTAGTTTTTGGATCATTGATCGCAATACGATAATGACAACCTAAAGCAATTTCCCAGCCACCGCCAAGCGCCGTACCATTTAAAGCTGCAACAACAGGCACACCTAAAGTTTCGATTGTGCGTAAGTCACCTTTGAGTTTTTCAATCATCTTGAAAAATTCAGTGGCGTGTTCAGGTTGTACCTGAATCAGCTCATCTAAGTCACCACCAGCAAAGAAGGTTTTCTTAGCTGAACGGAAAATAATACCTTTCAGATCAGTTTCAGCTTTCAGTTTTTGACTGACTTCATCTAAAGCATCACGGAACTCTGCATTCATGGTATTTGCAGATTGACCCGATGAATCAAGGGTAAGAATTACAATATTGTCAGCGTTTTTTTCGTATTTAATAGCGCTCATACATCATCGTCCAATATTTTATGAGCTTAATCGTAAGTGACCTGCATAAGTAAATATAAGCATCGCAGCGTCTTGTTAAGCTCTCATCTAGTTTTAGGATAAACCTTCGGTTCGACCTACTTTTGTTTCGTCAAAAGTAGGCAAAACCATTGTCATTCGCAAAACCTGTTCAATTCTTTCATTTATACAATTTATCGCAGAAACAATATATTGTAGATACTATGCAGGTTGCGAATGACGTTTCCGAGTCTCATATTTCAGGGAGGTTTTGAGTGATTTACACCAACTCGATAATGGTAGCGATACCCATACCACCACCGACACATAATGTTGCTAGACCGCGTTTTTTGCCCTGACGCTCTAATTCATCTAGCAAAGTTCCTAAAATCATGGCACCTGTTGCACCCAAAGGATGTCCCATGGCAATCGCACCACCATTGACGTTGACTTTTTCAGCAGGAACTTTCAGTTCTGTAATAAAACGCATCACCACAGCAGCAAAAGCTTCATTCACTTCAAATAAATCAATATCGTCGATGCTCAAGCCTGCTTTTTCTAATGCTTTGCGTGCAGCAGGGGCAGGGCCTGTCAGCATAATGGTTGGGTCTGTGCCGACCAATGCAGTTGCAAGCACCTTGGCACGAGGTTTTAAGCCTTGCTCTTTAACTGCTTTCTCAGAAGCCAATAACACCACCGCAGCACCATCGACGATCCCTGATGAGTTGCCTGCATGATGAACATGATTAATTTTTTGCGCTTCAGGATACTTCTGTAATGCAACTGCATCGAAGCCCATTTGTCCCATCATTTCAAAGCTAGCATTCAGTTTTGCTAAACCTTCAACGGTGGTTGTCCCTTTGATAAATTCGTCTTTTTCTAAGATTGTTACACCTGCATGATCTTTCACAGGCACTACGGATTTATCGAAATAACCATTTGCCTGAGCTGCAGCAGCCTTTTGTTGTGAACCGACCGCAAATGCATCTACATCTGCGCGGCTATAACCATCTAAAGTTGCGATTAAGTCTGCACCCACACCTTGTGGTACAAAAGATGATTTTAAATTGGTTTCAGGATCAAGTGCCCATGGTCCACCATCTGAACCCATCGGGATACGTGACATTGATTCTACGCCACCCGCAACCACAACATCTTCCCAGCCTGAACGAACTTTTTGTGCTGCCAAGTTCACCGCTTCTAAACCAGAAGCACAGAAACGGTTGATTTGTACGCCAGCGACATCATCATTCCAACCTGCGGCAATCGCAGCAGTTTTGGCAATATCCCCACCTTGATCACCAATCGGTGTCACACAACCGAGAACGATATCATCGACTTTAGATGTGTCGAGTTGATGGCGTTGTTGTAATTCATTCAATAATGTTGTGAGTAAAGTAATTGGTTTTACTTCATGTAATGAGCCGTCTTTTTTTCCTTTTCCGCGTGGTGTGCGAATGGCATCAATAATATAGGCCTCGCTCATAGCTGTTCCTTGTATTGCCTTAAATTAAAATCATTGTGCTTCGAGTGTACTCAATTTAAGAGGTAGTGCAATGATGATAAACATTGGCAAGTGTGATGTTTTTCGCCAATTTTAATCGTTAAAATGGCATGCATAAATAAAATAAGGAAAACACCACGAGTCAAATCCAGTTTTTTAGCAGTCAGGCTGGGGGAAATACAGTTAGAGGTTAATCTGGAACAGCAAACTGTTTGGTTAAGTCAGGCATAGATGGCAGAGTTGTTTGGCACAAAACGCCCTGCAATTACCAAACATTTGGGAAACATCTTTAAAGTTGGCGAACTTGAACAAAGTTCAGTATGTTCCATTTTGGAACATACAGCGAGTGATGGCAAAATTTATCACACTCAGTTTTATTTTATTGAAAGAGATTGTTGAATAATAAAAGAGATCGGTCCGTATTCTCAGAGTCAGCGGAGTAGATAGCCTGAGCTTTCAGACTATCTATATGCAGTGATTTATAAATGCTGTCCGTGTAGTTGGCGATATAAACCAGGCGTAACACCTGTCCATTTCTTGAAGGCACGGTGGAAGGTACTGGTTTCGCTAAAGCCAACTTGTTGAGCAACATCTTCAAGGGTAAGGTTTGGTGTTAATAATAAATGAATTGCGGCATCACGACGTAAGGCATCTTTGACCCCTTGATAGCTTTTACCTTCCGCAGCCAAACGACGACGCAATGTTTGAGGTGATAAATACAACATTGATGCAACATCATTGAGGGTTGGCATTTCTTCACCAATTTGGCTCTTCAATACATCTCGGATACGTGAAGTGAGTGAGTTGGTATTCTTGAATTTTACCAGTAATTGTGCAGGTGCCGCTTTCAAAAACTCTTCCAAGGTTTTGTCATCTTGGCGTATTGGTAAATCTAGATAATCAGCAGCAAATGTGATTTCCGTACGTTGTGCATCGAATTGCATCACAGGCGCAAAGAACAGCGCATCATATTCATCGGCGTGGTTAGGGCGTTCATAGCCAAAATGAACACGTTCCAGTGGCAGGCGGCGTTCGATTAACCATGATGCCAGTCCATGCCAAATCATCAGCATGCTTTCAGTAATAAAATGATCAGGGTCAAGCGCTTTAGGAATGTGAGGCACTAAACGTGCTTCATGCTTGTCACGTTCCAAGCTTACCGACCATTCATCTCCAA
>JACCDZ010355769.1_pt1 | contig 45720 bp, 39 predicted proteins | sample 7449551 | NCBI WGS metagenome assembly JACCDZ01 (sample SAMN15323452, study PRJNA562643) | freshwater metagenome | isolation source: river surface water | place: USA:Blue River Watershed | collected 2017-08-18
GAACGGTCAGATTGCCGGTTACATCGTGGCCGACCCGTTCAACGCGGTTGCCGAAGTAAAGGGCATCGGAAAGATTTTGCGCTTCACCGGTGACGTTTGGAAAGAGCACGCATGCTGCGTAACCGTAGTGCGCCGCGACCTAATCAAAAACAACCCTTCGGCCGCTATCGCTTTGACCGATGCAATTGTTCGCGCCCAGCTCGAACTGATCAAGGACCGCAAGGGTTCGGCAAGCCTGCTTTCATCAAAGGGTTACCTGCCACAGCCGCTTCCTGCAATCAACAAGGCGCTCAACGACTACTCGACCGCCGAATACAAGGCGGCGATCAAGCACCCAGAGTGGAAGTCAAACCGCATCGACTTCAAACCGTTCCCTTTCCCTAGCTACACCGCTGCGCTTAGCACCGAGTTGAAGAAGACCAAGATTGATGGCGATGCCAGCTTCTTGAACAAAATCAACATCAAGACCGCACACAAAGACTTGGTTGCAGTTGGCCTTGCGGAGGCAGCAATTGCCAACAACGGTGGCAACGCGAAGTTCGGCCTGCCGGCTAAATTGAGCCGCACCGAGGTAATCAAGCCGTGATTCTAGGAGTCTTGCTTCGAGTCATCACCACGGTTGCGGCAATCGCACTGTGGTGGTGGTCGACAGATGTTCTTTCAGCCGAAAACCCAATTTTGGCCTCGATGAGCCCCTTCGACGCCGTTGCCGCACTTGTGACCGCCTTTGAGTCGGGTGCAATTTGGCAAACCATCGCGGTTAGCCTCGAGCGACTCGGTTACGGACTCCTGATTGCTACGGTTTTCGGTGTTCTGCTTGGTCTAGCCATCGGCTCACGGCGTCGAGTAGAACAGTCGACCTCAATCGTCGTGCAGTTTTTGCGCATGGTTTCACCTCTGTCGTGGGCCCCGGTTGCGGTCGTTTTGTTCGGCATCGGAACACCACCGGTTGTCTTCCTAATCGCAATTGCTGCAGTTTGGCCAATCACGATGTCTACCGCGGCTGGCGTAAAGGCACTTGACCCAAACTGGTCGCTTCTGGCCAAGTCGCTCGGTGCAACCAAGGGCGAAACTCTTCGCACCATCGTGGTGCCTGGCATTCGCGCCCACGTTTTGACCGGAATTCGCCTAGCGCTCGGTGTGGCCTGGATTGTCTTGGTGCCGGCTGAAATGCTTGGCGTTGACTCGGGTCTGGGATACCAGATTCTGAACGCTCGCGACCAGCTTGCCTATGATTTGCTTGCTGGCATCATGCTGCTGATTGGCCTAATTGGTTTTGCCATGGACTGGCTAGCGCAAGCGCTTTTCAAGCGTTGGAGCGCGGCCACGGCCTAGCAAAAACCAGTTAGATTTGGGTTATGAGCCCAAAGATGCTGCTCGCCCAATTTGGCGAACCAACCGACCGCGCAACCGCCCTGGCGATGGATGCGGCCGACCCGCTTGCACACTACAAATCGCAATTCTTTATTAGCGACCCGGGCCTTTGCTATCTAGATGGAAACTCGCTTGGCCGCATGCCAAAGCGCACGATCGAAAAGGTCAATCACTTTCTGACCGAAGAGTGGGGCACCGAACTGGTCGACGGCTGGTCGCACTGGATTGACGAAGCTCAGACCGCAGGAAACCTGCTGGGGCGCGCAACCCTTGGCGCCGCCGAGGGCCAGACACTGGTGCAAGACACCACCTCGGTGAACTTTTATCAGCTGTGCGTTGCCGCGATCAAGGCCCGACCAGGTCGCAAAACGGTCATCATCGACTCATCAAACTTTCCGACCGACCGCTACATTCTTGCCGGCATCGCCGACGAAATGGGCTTGAACCTGATCACACTAAACAACGATGGTTTCGGTGGGCCGGGCCAGGTTGATGTGGCCGCGGACTGCGAAATGATCACGCCTGAAATTCTTGCCCCGCTGCTAAACGACGACATCGCTTTGGTCACTTTGCAGGCCATTCACTATCGCTCGGGCTCCCGCCCCGACATCAAGGGCATCACCGACTTGGTGCGATCACACGGCGGACTTGTGGTTTGGGACGCCTCTCACGCCGGTGGCGCAATCGACCTTCGGTTCGATGAGTGGGGCGTCGACCTTGCGGTTGGCTGCACCTATAAATACGGCAACTCGGGCCCAGGTTCTCCTGCCTGGCTTTATGTGCGCAAAGAAATGCAAACCGATTTTCTGGCCCCGATTCAGGGTTGGTTCGCGAACGACAAGCAGTTCGTGATGGGTCCGTTCTTTGAGCCGGCCGAGCACATCCGCCGTTTTCAAATCGCCAGCCCATCAATCATCGGCATCCGAGGCGTTCAGGCCAGCTACGAAATGATCGAAGAAGCCGGCATGGTGGCAATCAGTCACAAGGCGGCCTTGGGCACCGAGCTGATTTTGGCCCTGTATGACGCCTGGCTCGAACCCCTCGGATTCACTCTGCTGACCCCGCGCGACCACAACCAGCGTGGTGGCCACATCACTGTTGGCCACCCCGAGGCAAAGCGAATTGCTGCCGCGATGCGGACGTTCGCCAACACGATTCCCGACTACCGAGTGCCCGACTCGATTCGTTTAGCGATCGCTCCACTGCCAACCAGCTACACCGAAATCTGGGATGGCATTTCGCGCATGCGCGACCTCGTGGTTTCAAAGCGCTATCTCGAAATCGAAGACAACGGAAGCCGCGTTACCTAATGAGCGAGCAAGACAAAAAGGCAATCACCTATATCTCGTACTTGAAGGTGGATGAGCTGCTCGAATTGCAGCAGCCCGAGTCAGATGGCGAACACGACGAGATGCTCTTCATCGTGATTCACCAGACCTACGAACTTTGGTTCAAACAGATGCTGCACGAAATCGCCGAAGTGCAGCGAACCCTCGAAGCGGGTCAGTCACACCGGTCGCTGGCAATCCTTGGTCGAGTGCGAACAATCATGAAGACTTGCGTTGGGCAGCTCGACATCCTCGAGACCATGACTCCCCTGCAGTTCAATACTTTTCGAGGCCGGTTGCAGTCATCAAGCGGTTTTCAATCTGCTCAGTTTCGCGAGTTTGAGGCAGTTCTGGGCCGGCGCGATCAAGCCGGTGCTGGTGCCGACAAGCACTCGGGCATGGGCATGGCCGAGCACCTGATTGCTGGTTCGCCGGCTCGAGCCCGCGTCGAGGCAGCAATGCAGCGCCGCTCGCTTTGGGACAGCACACTTCTTTACCTCGAAACCCGCGGCCACAAAATGCCATCCGAGGTTATTCATCGTGATGTGACGAAGCCCTATTCAGACCACGAGGGCGTGCAAGAGGTTTTGCTTTCGGTTCACCGAAACGATGCCGAGGCGGCCATGATTTGTGAAGCGCTTGTCGACTTGGATGAGGGCCTGCAGGAGTGGCGCTATCGCCACGTGAAGATGGTCGAACGCACCATCGGACACAAAATGGGCTCTGGCGGATCATCTGGGGTCGGTTATTTGAGCAGCACCCTGTTCAGGCCGGTATTCGCCGATCTTTGGGCAATTCGCAGCCGTTTTTAGAGGGCGCTTCAGGATTGCGCTTTTAGGGCTCCCGCTTTAGCGCAAGTGTGCGGTGCGAGTTGCGGTGTCGACCACGTTCTTCACGAGCATCGCACGGGTCATCGGGCCAACGCCACCCGGGTTAGGCGACAGCCAACCGGCAACCGCCGCAACACCCGGGTCAACATCGCCAACCAAGGTTGCCTTGCCGTTTTCGCCCTCAACGCGAGTGATGCCAACGTCTAGAACGGCGGCTCCAGGTTTGATCCACTCTGGTTGCACAAAGTGCGCTACGCCAAGGGCAGCAACCACGATGTCGGCACGCTTGACTGCGTGCTCTAGGTCGCGGCTGGCAGAGTGAAGCAGGGTCACGGTTGAGTCGGTGCCCTTGCGGGTCATCAACAGGCCAAGTGGGCGACCGACGGTCACGCCGCGGCCGATAACGGCAACCTCGGCACCACGGGTTGGAATGTCGTAGCGCGAAAGCAATTCAACAATGCCGGCAGGGGTGCATGGAAGCGGAGAATCAAGCTCGCCTGAAACACCTAGAACCAAGCGACCAAGGTTGGTCGGGTGTAGGCCATCGGCATCCTTGGCGGGGTCAATCAGCTCAAGCATTTCGTTGGTGTCGATGCCAAAAGGCAACGGCAACTGAACGATGTAGCCGGTGACATCCTTGGCGTCATTAAGGTCGCGAATGGCTGAGCGAACGTCGGCCGAAGTCGCGTTGGCAGGCAGGTCGACACGAATCGAGTGAATGCCAACCTCGGCACAGTCGCGGTGCTTGCCGGCAACGTATGAGTGAGATCCAGGGTCGTCGCCGACCAAGAGCGTGCCAAGGCCAGGGGTGATTCCCTTTTTCTTTAGGGCAATAACCTGTTCGGCTAACTCTGCCTTGATGGCCTTTGCAGTTGCTAAGCCATCGAGCTTGATCGCGGTCAAGCGATTACCAGTTCTCGAGACCGCTGTATAGCGGGAAAGCCTCGGTCAGCTTGCGAGTGCGCGCGCGAAGAGCGGCGATGTCTGGGTTTGGCACCAAAACACCGGCGATGATCTCGGCGACCTCGGTGAACTCGGCTGCGCCGAAACCGCGGGTAGCAAGTGCCGGGGTTCCGATGCGAACACCAGAGGTAACCATTGGTGGACGAGGGTCGTTTGGAACCGAGTTGCGGTTCACGGTGATGCCAACCTCGTGCAATAGGTCTTCGGTCTCTTGGCCGTTGATCGGTGCGTTGCGAAGGTCAACGAGCACCAGGTGAACCTGGGTGCCGCCGGTTAGAACCTGAACTCCGTTGGCAACAACGTCGGCCTGGGTTAGACGGTTGGCGATGATCGCAGCACCTTCGATGGTGCGCTTCTGACGGTCTTTGAACTCGTCGGTCATGGCTGCCTTGAAGGCAACGGCCTTAGCGGCGATGACGTGCATCAATGGGCCACCCTGCTGACCAGGGAAAACCGCGGAGTCAATCTTCTTGGCGTATTCGGCCTTGCAAAGGATCAAACCTGAGCGAGGGCCAGCCAAAGTCTTGTGAACGGTGGTCGAAACCACGTCGGCGTAAGGCACTGGGCTTGGGTGCAGACCGGCTGCAACCAGACCGGCAAAGTGGGCCATGTCGACCCAAAGCTTTGCGCCAACCTCGTCGGCAATCTTGCGGAACTCGGCGAAATCTAGGTGACGTGAATAGGCAGACCAACCGGCGATGATGACCGCAGGCTTTACCTCGTGCGCGCGGGCACGAACGATGTCCATGTCGATTAGGTGGGTCTCGGCGTTTAGCTCGTAGGCGTGGGCCTCATACATTTTGCCCGAGAAGTTCAGGCGCATGCCGTGAGTTAGGTGGCCACCGTGAGCCAATTCAAGACCAAGGATGCGGTCACCAGGGTTGGCTAGTGCCATAAGCACTGCGGCGTTTGCCGATGCACCCGAGTGTGGCTGCACGTTTGCGTGCTCGGCACCGAAAAGGGCCTTAGCGCGGTCGCGGGCTAGGTTCTCGGCTACGTCAACGGCCTCGCAACCACCGTAATAACGCTTGCCCGGGTAACCCTCGGCATACTTGTTGGTCAAAACTGAGCCCTGAGCCTCTAGAACACCGCGCGAAACAAAGTTTTCGCTGGCAATCATTTCGAGAGTGTGACGCTGACGGTCAAGTTCGGCTGCAAGAACTGCTGCGATCTCTGGGTCGGTCTCGCTCAATGGAAGGTTGAAAGAAGAAGACATGAGGGCTCCTAGAAGGCCGGTTGCGGTAGTCAAATTCTACCATTCGCGATTGGCCGACACGGAGCCGAAATTAGCATTCGGTTAACCCCCGAACCTCCCACTCGAAATTACCCCTTGTGCCTAGACTTGGGCTAAATGTTCGGGGGAACATACAAAAGAGAGAATCCACCAAAATGCTTGATGCACCACTTCCGGTAATTGTCGGAACCGTAATGATCGTTCTAGGTTTGGGGCTCGGGACTTGGATCGCAGTTTCACTTAACCAGAGCCGCAACCGCGAGCGACGCAGCCGTCGCTAGAGGCACTCCGGCGCAACCTAGCCGAATAAACTAGCCACATGACTTCTGCAGCCACCACTCACTGGGTTCTCACCATCGTTTGTGAAGACAAGCCAGGCATTGTTCACGCAATCTCGGGTGCGATTTTTGCTGCCAACGGAAACATCACCGAGTCTCACCAGTACAGCTCGAACGACACCGGCCGCTTCTTCATGCGTCTGCAGATCGAATCTGCGGTTCCACGCGACTTCTTCGAGAACCAGTTGACCCCGGTCATCGAGCGCTATGACATGGACTGGCACCTAGATATAGTCGGTCGCCCAATGAAGACCCTGGTTTTGGTCTCAAAGAGCGCCCACTGCCTAAACGACATGTTGTTCCGCCAGCGATCTGGCACTCTGCCAATCGAGGTTCCGGCGGTCTTTGGAAACCACCCAGACCTAGCCGAAATGGCTGCCTTCTATGGTGTGCCTTTCGAGGTGCACCCAATCACCGGCGAAGCCGACAAGCGCGCCTTCGAGCAGATGCTGCGCACCTACATCCACTCGGCCGGCATCGAGCTAATCGTTCTAGCTCGCTACATGCAGGTGCTTTCTGACGAGTTCTGCCAAGAGTTCGCCGGCAAGATCATCAACATTCACCACTCGTTCTTGCCAGGCTTCAAGGGCGCAAACCCCTATGCCCGTGCACACGCTCGCGGCGTAAAGCTAATCGGTGCGACCGCCCACTTTGTGACCGGCGACCTCGACGAGGGCCCGATCATCGAGCAGAACGTGGTTCGCGTTCAGCACAGCGATTCAAAGAACCGCATGGTCTCGATTGGCCGCGATGTCGAAGCCAAGACCCTCACCCAGGGTGTGCGCTGGTTTGCCGAGCACCGCGTGCTGCTCGATGGCGATCGCACCGTCATCTTTAGTTAGTCCTCTTCCCTAGGCATAGAGCCGCTGCAATCTCTTGCTCGGCCTGGGTCGCCTCGCGCCGATAGCCTTGGCGATTCCAATACCCAAAGCCGTTCCGGCAATGCCGCCCGTTGCCAAATAAATCGCTGGCATCGCAGCGATTGGCGTTTCACCGGTTTCTTCAGGCACCGTTTCAATTGGGCTCGCCTCGAGCGGCTGCACCGGCTCGTTATTTGAGAGCGGCACCAGTTCTAAAGACCCCACGGATGTAGGTTCGCTCGAACCCGCTTTTGCCACCTGAGTTGTCTTGATTGCCAGCGGCCTCGAAACCAGAATTTCGGAACCGACGAGCACCGGAATCGGCGCTGCCTCAATCAGCGGATCGACACTTAGCTGAGGCTCGGTCGATGATTCTGGCCCGGTCTGAGTTACCGGTTCAATCGGAATCACTGGCTCAATAGAAATCTCTGGAGCGGGCACGGCCGTCGGTGCCGGCTCAACAACCACGGGGGTTGGCTCAGGCTCGACAACCGCTGGCGGCTGCGTTGGCGCAGGCGCAGGTTGAGCGGCCGGCGGGGCCTGAACCGGAGGCGATTGAACCGGAGGCGCAACCACTGTTTCGGGCTCGGGTGCCGGAGGCGTTGGCGGCTGCACCGGCTGAACCACAGCGGTTTGGCTCGGTGACGGCGAGGGGGTTGCCGTCACCGAAGGTGATGGGGATGGAGTCGGCGTTGGAGTTGGCGTGACCGCGACAACCACAGGCGCAGCCAAAGTGGCAACCGGTGAAAGCAGCGCCGAACCAGAATTGCCGAGTAGATCGGTGAATGCAGCCGAGGCCGAAGCAAGCTGAACCGTACCCACGCTGCAACCGGTTAGGTGAAACAGGAATGACCTGCTCGACTCGACCTCGTGCATGGTCAGGTTGCAGTTTGCAGCAGAACCGACAATCAAAAAGTCGGCCAAATCCAGACCATTCACCGATTCGGCAAACACCAAGTCAAAGTCGACCGCGTCAAAACTCTCACCAATCAGGGTCGCAACCCAACTAGGGGTCGGTGCGCTGCGATCAATCAAAATCGAACCACTCGAAATTGCTCCAGCTGGCCCCGCGTTGCCCAAAGAATCGGCGATCGAACCGGCCGCGAAGGTCACCGAGACACTTTCGGCGTCGCTGCAACCAGAGACCGCCACCCGATAGTCGAGCGCATCGCCGGTTAGGGCATCGAGGTGGCAGCCAGCACCCAAGACCGAAAGGTCGGCGGCCGACAAACCGGTGGCAGCTTCATTCAGGCTGAAACCAAACTCGATTGCATCGGCGCTGGTCGAACTTTGCACCTGCCTAAAAGTTGCCACTGGCCCCACTCGGTCGATCTGAACAATCGAGCTTCTTTGGCGACTAGCCGGGCTTTGATTGCCAGCGATATCGGTAACCGCTAGCGGTTTGATAGCCAGGGCCAAAGCTGCGGTGTCGCTGCAACCGGCAACCGTCACCAAATAGTCGGCGGCATCGGTGGTCATCGCGGTTGGCGCGCACCCCTGCCCTTCGGCCTCAAAATCATCGAGCGTCAAACCAAAAACTGCTTCGGATGTTGCCACGCGAAACTGCAGTGCAGCGGCGTTGCTTGGCCCAGCCGGGCTGGTGATAGTCAGGCTGGCCGGCAGGGTGTCGGTCAACGAAGAACCGCTCACCAAAGCAACTGGCGGCGCTTGGTTGCCTGCCACGTCGGTTGCCGAGCGAGCAGCCAAAGTGAGAACCACGTTCGAACCGGTTGCGCAAGAGGCAACCTTGATGGTGAAAAACTCACCCTGGTTGATTGGCGGCTGAACGGCGCAGCCGCTACCCGTCACACTGAAGTCACTCGCTGTCATCCCGATTAGCGGCTCGCTGGTTGATACCCGATATTCCAGGGTTGTCGCGTTGGTCAAACCAGTCGACCCGGTCATAGCAAGAGTTGGCGCAACTCGGTCGATGGTTAGATCGGTTGCCAGTCTCGATTGCTTTGGACCAACCAGCGCTCCGGTTACCGAATCCGCTCGCAGCCTAAGTTTCAGAGTTCCGTCGGCACAACCGGCAAGCACTATTCGATATGTCGTTGTCGATCCCGTCACCGTCGTCGAACTGCAGGTCGGCGAACCGACATCCAAGCTGAAATCGGCCGAATCTAACCCGGTCACACTTTGCGTGAAGGCTAGGTTGAAACCCACCGAATCGGCGTTGGTTAGCGCGGCATCGGCATTGAAATAGCTAACCTCGGGCGGAATTTGGTAACTGATGATGGCCTTTCCGCCGCCGGTCTGGTTGCCCTTGGTATTCACGCTCAGCGAGGTCATCGAGGTGTTGTTCCAAGATGAACCTCCACCACCACCGGCTCCGTTGGTGCAACATGGGTCGATGTCGGCACCGCCACCACCGCCACCAAAGTAGCCGCCACCGCCGCCGCCTCCACCAGACTGGTAGCTGCTGCCGCCGGTTCCTCCAACGGCACCGATACCGGCAGCACCCCAGGTTCCTCCGTTTGGATAACCGCCGTTTCCGGGCGCGGTGGTCGAACCACCAAATCCACCCTGGCCCTGACCGCTATTGCCCTGGCTTCCCTGCGCGGTTCCGCCGGCACCACCGGTGGCGCCGTTTAGTCCACCAGAGCCGCCGCCACCCGCAGCGACAACGATTCGGTCGGCTACATTGACCGTGGTTCTGATGTCGGTTGCCCCGCCGCCAGATCCCTCATCCCCAGCTCCGGCTCCGGCCTGACCGCCACCGTTGAATCCGCCAGCGGCATTATTGCCAACCGCACCGGCACCGCCCACATAAATCAAAAGCTCGGTCGGCATGGTCACAAAGGTTCCCGAAACTCGACCACCAAGGCCTCCGCTTCGGCCACCCTGCGCGCCGTAAAGATCAAAACCAAAATTCTGCGCATTCGCCGGCGGCGACCAGCGATAGTAATCGCCGATAGCATCGAAGGTAACCGTGCAGTTTGCTCCCACACATACTGGTGCAGGATTGCTGCCCACCGCCCGGACCGATTGACTGACCAATCCCCCGAAAATGACAGCAAGAATCGCGGCGGCCGAAAGGATCTTCGTGCCTCGTAATGTTGAGTTTCTGTTCATCGGGCAAATGTAAATCTCGGTTCAAACACCCCGCCAAAGTTATCCACAGGCAACTTGAGATGCTTCTGTTATCTCGAGCGGTTAGCATCGAACCATGAGCTCTTTTTCAGTGAAAAACATTGCCAAGTTTGCCGCGGTTGCCGTGGCTGCCGCATTTGCCATGTCGTCGATTTCGGTGGCCAACGCCGAAGAGCCAACGGCTACCCCGCAGCCCGAACTAACTACGATGGCATCACCGATTTCCAAGGGCTCGGTTGGACTGCAGATGTTCGGCTACAACTGGAACTCGATTGCTCGTGAGTGCACCACAACCCTTGGCCCAGAGGGCGTTGACTGGGTGCTAACCATGGCTCCAACCGACCACATCAAGGGCAATCAATGGTGGATTCACTACCAGCCGACCTCATACGAGTTGAACTCGGATGCCGGCACCCGAGAAGAGTTTGCCGCCATGGTTAAGGCCTGCAACACTGCTGGCGTGAAGATCGTGACCGACGCGGTCGTGAACCACATGGCCGGCGGAAGCGGCACGAGCTTCAGCGGCATTCCTTATGGCGCCGACCTCAACTTCGCTGGCATTTACAAGAGCGAGAACTTTCACCGCGGGCTGCCAACCACGAGCCCGAATTTCTGCGACAAAGACATCGTCGACTGGGACACCCTGTGGGAGCGCACCAACTGCCAGTTCCCCGGCCTACCCGACTTGGCAACCGAGCAGCCATACGTGCGCGAGCAGATTGCGAAATACCTGAACGACCAGCTTTCACTGGGTGTTTCGGGCTTCAGAATCGACGCCGCTAAGCACATGCACCCAGACGACATCGCTGCCATTCGCGGGCTGCTAACCAACCCGAATGCCTTCATCGTTCAAGAGGTTCCTGGCGGCACCGACCTGGCCAACGAATACACCCCGAACGGTAGCGTGTGGGCCTGGGATGTGCCGGCACTAACCCTCGAAATGTTCTCGTATGCGGGCAAGGCGCACCGCGCCAAGCTTTACGACAACATCGACACCCCCGATTTTCCAAACACCGATTTGGCTATTACCTGGGTCAGCAACCACGACACCGAGCACCACGCCTCTGGCTCGCTGACCTATGACAACGGTCGCATGTTTGAGCTGGCCAACATCTGGTTGCTGTCAGAAAAATACGGCACCCCGATGCTCTACACCGGCTATGCCTTTAGCAACGGCGACCTTCAGGCGCCTCAAGATGCAAACGGCAAAATCAAGGATGCGGTCTGCGCCGGCGGCACCAAGATCAACACCGTGGCCAAGCAACCAACCGTTGGAAACTACAAGACCGGCAGTTTTGTTTGCCTTCAGCGCTGGACCTCAATCAAGGGCATGATCGCCTGGCGTGATGTGGTTGGCGAGACCGACAAGGCCAATGTTTATGGCAAAGCCGGCGTCTATGGCTTCAGCCGTGGTGACAAGGGCTACTTCTTGCTCAACAGCGTTGGCGCAACCACCAAGGTGGCCAGCCTGGCTACCGGTATGAAGCCGGGCACCTACTGCGACATGGTTACCGGTGGCGCTAAGTCGATTACCACCAAAACCATCAACAAGAAGGCCACCAAGGTTTGCGTTGGCACCACGGTTGTGGTTGGCGCAGGCGGCAAACTAACCACCTCGGTTGCCGCGTTGAGTGCAGTCGCAATCTCAACCTCGAGCAAACTCAAATAGTTAGATCAGCGAGTCTCGCCAAGCCTTGTGCATCTTGGCAAACTTGCCGGTTCCGGCAATCAATGTTGCCGGGGTGTCATCTTCGATAACTTCGCCGTGTTCCATGACCAGAACGCGGTCGGCAATCGAGATCGTCGACAGGCGGTGCGCGATGATGATCGAGGTGCGGCCGTTCAACAGGGTCTTTAGACCGTGCTGAACCATGCGCTCGCTTGGAATATCGAGCGAAGCGGTTGCCTCGTCGAGAATCAACACGGCCGGGTCGGCAATAAAGGCACGGGCGAACGAAATCAGCTGGCGCTGACCGGCCGAAACTCGGCCACCGCGCTTGGCGACATCTGTGTCATAGCCGTCGGGCATGCTCACAATAAAGTCGTGCACGCCAACAGCCTTGGCCGCCGCAACGATCTCGTCTTCGGTGGCGCCCGGCTTGCCCAGGGCAATGTTTTCGGCAACGGTGCCCGAGAACAGGTATGCCTCTTGGGTGACCATCACGATCGCGCGGCGAAGATCAACGTCGGCAATGTCGCGCAGATCGATCTCGTCGAGTTCAAGCTTGCCGTGGGTTGGATCATAGAAACGTGACACCAACTTGGCCAGGGTCGACTTGCCGGCACCGGTGGTGCCAACCAGGGCAACGGTTTGACCGGCAGGGATGTTCAGGTTGAACGGCTTCAGAACCGTGATGCCGTTTGAGTAGTGGAACTCGACGTCCTTGAACTCGAGGTGACCTTTAGGATCAACCAGCGGCTTCGGGTTTTCTGGTTCAGAAACAGTCGGTTCTTCTTCTAGAACACCCGAAATCTTTTCCAGCGCCGATGATGCCGACTGGTAGGCGTTGTAGAACATCGCGAGGCCTTCCATCGGGTCATAGAAACGACGCGAGTAGAGAATAGCCGCGGTGACAACACCGATACCGATCGAGCCATCGATGACTCGAAGGCCGCCAACAAGAAGAATCATGGCCACCGCAACACGTGCGATCGCAATCAGACCCGGGTCATAGATTCCAAACAGCTGAATGACCTTGGCGTTGACCTTGCGGTAATCCTCGGTTAGCCCTTGATAGACCTCTTGGTTGCGCTTTTCTTTGCGGAATGCCTTAACCGCACGGATGCCGGTCATGGTTTCGACAAACTGAATGATCAGCTTCGCCGAAGCGACGCGCGTCTTGCGGTAGTTGATGCGGGTGTGCTTCTGGAACCAACGGGTTAGGAAGGCAAGCGGAATCAGGCTGAGCATCAAAATCGCGAAGCTCGGCAGGTCGAGAAGCACCAGGGCCACACCGGTGAAGATCATATAGAGCACACCGGCGATTAGTTCGCTGCTGCCCGAATCTAGAAGTTCCTTGATGGCATCGAGGTCGCTGGTTTGACGAGCGATTACTCGACCCGAGGTGTATTTTTCGTGGAACTCGAGGCTCAACTTCTGAGTGTGCACGAACACGCGGTTACGCAGGTCGAAGAGCACATCCTGGTTAACCTTGGCGGCAAACCTTAGGAAGTAAGAAATCAGTGAACCGGTGGCAACCGCCGCAAAGAGGTAGGCGCCGACAGACAACCAAAGCGGTGTCATGTCGTTTTTGATTGCTGCCGGCAGAGCGGTGTCGATTGCATAGGCAATCAACATTGGGCCGACGACTCTGAATGCCTGGCTAACGATTACCAGGGCAAAGCTAAACGCCAAACGCCATCTAACCGGGTGAATCAACGAGAACAAAAGCTTCAGCGAGCGTGCTCGAACCGCTTTCTGCTGTTCCTTGGTCAGATCAATCTGATCTTCGTTCTCAACTCCACGCATTCCTCCGCCGTGACGAGCCATTACTTCACCTCATCTTCGACAGAAATCTGGTTGCCGGCGGCATCCAGGCTTGAAATCACAAATCGATAGTGGTCGTTGGTTGCAATCAGATCGCTGTGCAAACCAAATGCCGCAATCTTGCCATCTTGCATCAGCGCAACCTTGTCGGCCAATTGAACCGTGGATGGTCGGTGGGCAACGATAAGCGCTGTGGTTGCGGTGAGCACGGTGCGAAGGGCGTCTTCGACCATTGCCTCGGTGTCGACATCGAGCGCCGAAAGCGGGTCGTCGAGAACCAAAACCGCAGGGGCCGCAGCAACTGCTCGAGCCAGGGCCAAACGCTGACGCTGACCGCCAGAGAGGCTCATGCCCTCTTCGCCGATTGTGGTGTCGAGACCGTCTGGTAGGTCGTAGGCGAACCCGGCCTGAGCAATTTCAAGTGCCTGGGCAAGCTCTGCCTCGCTGGCCTCTGGGCGACCGAGCAGCACGTTTTCGCGCACTGTCGACGAGAACAGGGTTGCGTCTTCAAACGCCATCGCGATGTTCGAACGCAGGTCGTCGCGGGTCAATTCGCGAATGTCGATGCCGTCGAGCGTGATCGAACCACCGGTCACTTCATACAGGCGAGTTGCCAACGCGGTGAGAGTGGTCTTGCCACAACCGGTAACACCAATCAGGGCAACCGATTCGCCCGGCTCGAGAACCAGGTTGATGCCGTTGAGCAAATCTGGTGAATCTGGGGCGGCATCCGGGTATCTAAAGTGAACGTCTTTGAACTCGAGGCGGCCCTTTGAAACTGCAACCTGGCGAGGGTTTTCTGGGTCGGTGATATCGACCGGTGCATCGATTACTTCGAAGAAGCGCTGCACTGCGCTAGTGGCATCGATGGTCATCGAAAGCAAGAAGCCGATCGATTCTGTTGGCCAGCGAAGCACGGTGGTGGTGGCCAAGAAAGCGACCAGGGCACCAACGGTCATCTGGCCATCGGCAACCAAACCAATGCCGATAAAAAGCGAAACACCAACTGCAAACTCGGGAATCAAGATCAAGAACAGCCAAAGGTTGCCGATTAGGCCGGCTTTCTTTAGTTCGGTTCCGCGAAGTCGCAGAGCATCGGTGGCAAACTTGCCGGCGGCGTGGTCGCCACGACCGAAGGCCTTCAAAACACGGATGCCGTGCACGCTCTGCTCAACCGAGGTGGCCAAGTCACCGGCCTGGTCTTGGCTCAGGCGAGCGGTGGTGTGGTACTTCTTCTCAAAGTTGAAACCGATGATCCAGATTGGAATCGAGATCGCGAAGTAGATGATGCCGAGCACCAGGTTGAAGCTGATCAGAATGACAAAACCGACAATCAATGTGATGCCGTTGGCAACCAGCAAAACGAGGCCGAAAGAAAGCCAACGACGAATCAGGCTTAGGTCGCCGGTGGCGCGGCTGAGCAGCTGGCCGCTCGGCCACTTGTCGTGGAACGCAACCGGAAGATCCTGAAGTTTTGCGTAGAGCTTGGCTCGCATGCCGGCTTCGACGTGGGTTCCAGGGGTCAACACCAACCAGCGGCGAAGCAAAACCATCACGGCTTCGAGAATGCCCAGACCGAGAACAATAAAGACAAGTGGCAGCAGGGCTTCGACGGTTCCGATGGTTTTTAGACCGTTGATCAAATCGCGCAATACCTGAGGAATGCTGAGTGCGAGCATGTGCCCGCCGAGTGCCGCGAACATGCCAAGAGTGATTCTTGGAAGTGCGGATTTGGCGTAGGGGAAAATGCGCAACAGAGTTGCGACAGTGCCTTGCTTGCTCATCGTTAAGCCCAATCTGCAGGCCTAGAAAGTTATTCCAAATCTAGGCAGCTTTGTAGGCTAACACGATTAGAGCTGGTCTAAAGAATCACGACACGGATGATGGGCCGGGGCCCTCAGCTTCTAGTGGAAAAAGTGTCTCTCGCCAGTAAAGTACATGGTGATTCCGGCTGCTTCGGCCGCGGCGATAACCTCTGCGTCACGCATCGAACCACCTGGCTGAACCACGGCCTTCACACCGGCATCAATCAGAATCTGTAGGCCATCCGCGAACGGGAAGAACGCATCCGAGGCGGCAACCGCGCCACGTGAACGAGACTCGGCGCGCTCGACAGCCAACTTGCAAGAGTCGACTCGGTTTACCTGACCCATGCCAACGCCAACCGAGGCGCCCTCGCGAGCCAGCAAAATGCCGTTTGACTTGACCGCACGGCAGGCACGCCAAGCGAATTCAAGGTCGGCCATGGTTGCGGTGTCGGCCTTCTTGCCGGTAACCAGCTTCCAGTTGACGGTGCTGAAGTTGCTGAACTCGTCTGACTGCTGAACCAGTAGGCCACCCGAGATCTGCTTGATTTCAAGCGATTCACGAGAGTAGTTGGCTGGCAATTCGAGCACGCGAAGGTTCTTCTTTTCGAGCAGAATCTGAAGCGCCTCTAGCTCGTAACCCGGGGCGATGATTACCTCGGTAAAGATGCCGGCAACCTGGCGAGCCATGGTGACGGTGACGGTTCGGTTGGTGGCAATCACGCCGCCGAAAGCCGAAACCGAGTCGCACATGTGCGCCTTGGCGTGGGCGTCGGCAATCACATCTGGCGCGTTTGGGTCACCAACGGCAATGCCGCAAGGGTTGGCGTGCTTGATGATTGCAACCGCTGGCTCGGTGAAGTCGTAGGCCGCGCGAAGTGCCGCATCGGCGTCGACGTAGTTGTTGTAAGACATCTCTTTGCCACCAAATTGGCGGGCCTGGGCGATGCCGGCAACGGCGTCGTCACCAACGGTGCGATAGATCGCTGCCGCCTGGTGAGCGTTTTCGCCGTAGCGAAGCACGTTGCCAAGCTGACCCTTGAGTTCAACGGTCGAAGCAAAACCTGGGTTCTTGGCCTCGTTTTCGGCGCTCTGACCGGCATCGCGCTGCCAAGCTGCCTCTAGCTCGGCACCAAACCAGTTGGCAACCGCAGAATCATAGCGAGCGGTGTGTGAGAAAGCTTGGTATGCCAGCTCGCGGCGCTGCTGCATGGTGGTGCCGCCCTGCTCAACGGCGGTGATGATCTCGCCATACTTGGCCGGGTCAACCACGATGGCAACGTTGGCGTGGTTCTTTGCTGCAGCACGAACCATGGCTGGGCCGCCGATGTCGATCTGCTCAACAACTGCATCACCCTTGGCACCAGACTGAACAGTCTGCACAAACGGGTATAGGTTTACGACAACTAGCTCGAAAGGCAATACCTTCAGGGCGTCAAGTTGACCCTCGTGAGCAATCAGGCGCATGTCGGCAAGAATGCCCGCGTGAATGCTTGGGTGCAAAGTCTTTACGCGGCCATCCAAGGTTTCAGGGAACCCGGTAACTTGTGAAACCTCGGTAACCGGAATGCCGGCAGCTTTGATTGCGCTGTAGGTGCCACCGGTCGAGATGATGTCGACGCCCGCTTTGTCGAGCGCCTGAGCAAGTTCGAGAAGACCGGTTTTGTCTGACACCGAAAGCAGCGCGCGGCGAATGCCAATGCGGTCGCGGTGACGGTAGTCGGCTGGCTGGTGGTCGTTGTGAGCTGCCAAGATGGTGCCTTTCGAAGGTGGTTAGAGCGTAATAGTCTTCGCGGCGATAGCTTTCACGGTTGAAACCAACAGTTCGCGCTCAACTGACTTGATGCGCTCGTGTAGGTCGTGTTCGTTATCGTCGGTTTGAACCTGCACTTCTGCTTGCGCAATGTGAGGCCCGGTATCGACACCTTCGTCGACAACGTGAATGGTCACGCCGGTTGTTGAAACGCGAGCCTCGAGAGCATCGCGAACGGCGTGAGCGCCAGGGAAAGCTGGCAACAGTGATGGGTGGGTGTTGATCAGGTTTGGGCTTAGCGCGCGCACAAAGTTAGGCGGCAAGATTCGCATGAAACCGGCAAGAACAACTAGGTCTGGGTTGAAGTGCTTGATGTTGGCAAGCAGCACCTCTGCCCACTCGTCGCGGCTGTTGAATGCACCCGGCGTGACCACAAAGGTTGGCACACCAAAACGCTCGGCGTGAGCCAAGCCATCGGCCGGGTTGTCAGAACCCACGGCAACAATCTTGGCGCCGAACAGCGGGTTTTCGGTCGCTTCGAGCAGGGCCTTCAGGTTTGAACCCGAGCCCGAAATGAGAACGACGATAGACAGCATTCGACTAGTTTACCTTGAGCGCTCAAGCAGCAGCGGGTGGTCTGGCTTATCTGGTCGGGCGCTAAAGAATGCGGCCAAAATCGACACGGATGCCGTCTCGACAAACACCACGGCCATCAGCATCAACGGGTTGATGCCAACGGTTTGCAAACGGCCAGGCCCAAAACCGCCGGATGCCGCAGCCGCCAAAATGCCCATCTCGACCGCGGCAACAAAACCGATTGCGAGGCCAAGGGAAATTGCTGCGTTCCAGGCTGACGCAAACTCGAAGCGAACCTCATCTGCGTGACGTTTGATCAACAGGGTTGCTGCGAATGCGCCGAGCAGCGGAACCGCAACGGCAATCAAACCAAAGCTGAGTTGCCCAGCCGGAATTGCGCCAACGATTGGGAAAATCGGCATCGGGCCGATGTTGGTTGCGATTGGGCTGATGATCGAGCCGGCTCCGATTTGAAAGCCAACGCCGGTTAGCCAGGCTGCGCCAAAAATCACCAGGTTAGGCAGCACCGCAAGCTGGCCCGCGGTAACCATGATGCCGCCGAGCACGCTGACCTGAAGGCCTTCATAAAACCTGGTCACTGTGATCCAGTTGACCGCCAAGAGCAGTGCGATCATCACGGCCGAAATGGCCAAAAGCATTGCCACGATGCCGGTGCCAGCGCGAAGAGCTGGCATGGCAAGGGCTCGAATTCCCCAGTGCAGGTTGTCGACTCGATCGGCAACCCAGTTCTTGAACCAAATGCGCTCGGCTGCCTCTGGCAGGTTCGAGGCCTCGCCAAACAGCTGGCGCTTGCCGGTTAGCGAACCGACGACCAGCACGATTGCAAAGAAGGTTGGCGGCAAAAAGGTGCCCTGCCAGTTGACCGGATAAATTGCCGGGTTGTGAGCTGCGGTGCTCAAAAACAGCGAGATTGCGCCATAGACCGCGGTAGCTGAAAGCCATCCCGGCCATAGTTCGTTGGCGGCGGTGAGCCGGCGACCCAGGCGCAGCGCCAGAAAACCAATTAGAAAGGTGAGACCAAGCGGCACAACGCTGATGACAAAACTCGGCACCTCGACACTCATGATGACGCCCTCGGCGACCACCAGGCGGGTGCCATGAGCCATTAGCCAAATGTCGCTGGCCGCGCGAAAAGCGACGAACCAGTCGATCGAGGGGTCGTTCTCAAAAAGCCAAATCACCGTCAACGGTGCGAGCGTGATGCCCACACCGATGCCGGCGATTACGAGTGCTTCGAAAGCGGCAATCAGAAAAGTGAGTCTGCGGTTCAAGTCGAGCCACTCCCCCTAATTGCGAATCTTGCGAAAGGTTAGAGGCTCTTGAAGACCTCGCGCATAAGCGCTGCGGTCTCTGATGGAGTCTTGCCAACCTTTACGCCAGCCGCTTCGAAAGCTTCTTTCTTGGCCTGAGCGGTTCCGGCTGAGCCAGAAACGATTGCACCGGCGTGACCCATGGTCTTGCCCTCTGGTGCGGTAAAGCCAGCAACATAGGCAACAACCGGCTTGGTTACGTTTGCCTTAATGTAGGCAGCGGCCTTCTCTTCAGAGTCGCCACCGATTTCACCAATCAGAACGATTGCCTTGGTCTCAGGGTCGGCCTGGAAAGCAGCAAGTGCGTCGATGTGGGTGGTGCCGATAACAGGGTCGCCACCGATACCGATTGCGGTTGACATACCGATGTCGCGAAGTTCGAACATCATCTGGTAGGTCAGTGTGCCCGACTTTGAAACTAGACCGATTGGGCCAGGGCCGGTGATGTCAGATGGGGTGATGCCCGCGTTCGACTTTCCCGGAGAGATGATGCCTGGGCAGTTAGGGCCGATCAAGCGGGTCTTCTGACCCTTTGAAACGTTGTATGCCCATGCCTCTGCCGAGTCGTGAACCGGGATGCCCTCGGTGATTGCAACTGCCAAAGCGATCTCGGCGTCGATGGCCTCGATCATTGCGGCCTTGGCAAAGGCAGGTGGAACGAAGATCACGGTGACGTTTGCGCCGGTTGCCTTCATTGCCTCGGCAACGGTGCCGAAAACAGGAAGCTGCTTGCCCTCAACGTCAACGGTCTCGCCGGCCTTGCGTGGGTTCACGCCACCAACGATGTTTGATCCGCCAAGAAGCATGCGGCGGGTGTGCTTCATGCCTTCAGAGCCAGTCATGCCCTGAACGATGATTCGAGAGTTCTCGTCTAGAAAAATAGCCATTTCGGTTTCCTTATTTACTCTCGGGCTTAGCGGTTAGCTAGCTCGGCTGCCTTGTCGGCGGCTTCATCCATGGTGTCTACAACGGTGACTAGCGGGTGTGCAGCCTGCTCAAGGATGTAGCGCCCCTCGAGCACGTTGTTGCCGTCTAGACGAACGACTAGCGGCTTTGAAGCCGAGTCGCCCAGAGTCTTTAGTGCGCCCACGATGCCGTTGGCCACTGCGTCACAGGCGGTGATTCCACCGAATACGTTTACGAAAACGCTCTTGACCTGTGGGTCGTTCAAAATCACGTCTAGACCAGCGGCCATTACCTCAGCCGAGGCGCCACCACCGATGTCCAAGAAGTTGGCTGGCTTTACGCCGCCGTGACGCTCGCCCGCATAGGCGACAACGTCAAGGGTCGACATAACCAAACCGGCACCGTTTCCGATGATTCCAACTTCGCCGTCAAGCTTCACGTAGTTGAGGTCCATGGCCTTGGCCTTTGCCTCAAGCGGGTCAAGCTCGTCGCGCTCCATTGACTCGCGCTCGTGACGGAACTCTGCGTTGTCGTCTAGCGAGACCTTGCCGTCTAGGGCAATGATCTGGCCGTCGGTGGTTAGAACTAGAGGGTTTACCTCAACCAGGGTGGTGTCTTCCTTTACGAATACCTCGTAAAGCTTTACAAACACTGGAGCAACCTTCGCAGCCAGCTCGTCGTCGAAGCCACCCTGCTTGGCAATGCTTAGCGCGGTGGCTAGGTCGATGCCCTTGGTCGCGTCTACTGGAACCTTGGCTAGCGCCTCTGGACGCTCTTCGGCAAGCTGCTCGATCTCCATGCCACCCTCAACGCTGCAAAGCGAAAGGAAGGTGCGGTTTGATCGGTCAAGCAGAACCGAGAAGTAGAACTCCTGAGCGATTGATGCACCCTGTGCGACCATTACGCGCTTGACGATGTGGTCTTTGATGTTCAAACCAAAGATGTTCTTTGAAAGCTCTTTTGCCTCTTCAGGGGTCTTAGCAACCTTCACGCCGCCGGCCTTGCCGCGACCTCCGGCCTTGACCTGCGCCTTTACGACAACTACGCCACCGATTTTTGCGGCAGCTGCCTCAACCTCTTCAGGAGTGTCTGCAATTAGACCCTGAAGAACTGGAACGCCGTAAGCCTCGAACATGTCGCGGGCCTGATATTCGAATAAATCCACTTTGATTTCCGTATCTCTGAAATGTGGGCAACCATACAAGTTTAGAGGCTTTGAGCCTCAAGGTTTGCAGGAGGTCGAACTACAACTTTTCGATTGGCGCGACCTTGACCAGAAGCTTTTTGACACCGATCGACCCAAAGTGGATCTCGGCGGTTTGGCGAGGCGCAACCCCGGCAACCGCGATCACCTTGCCCTTGCCGAAATCTGAGTGCATCACCATGTCGCCGACATCGAGGATGAGCCCCTCGTTGTTGCGCACCGATGAGATTGCACCCTTCCATTCGGTCTTTGGCTTGGTGCTCGGAGTGCCGCCATAACCGCTGCCCGAATCACTTGAGCCATAGCCAGTCTCTTCGGCGATCGAGCTGCGGTAGCGAGGGCTGGCAACGTTTCGGTTAGAAACCGCGCCGCTCTCGCGCCACTCGATCAGGTCGGCCGGAATCTCTTGAAGGTAACGGCTCGGGGTCGATGATTCGCTCTCGCCGAAGGTTGAACGCATCATGGCCAAGCTGATGTGCAGCTTTTGGCGGGCGCGGGTGATGCCCACATAGAACAAGCGGCGTTCTTCGGCCATGCCACCCGGGGTAAAGAAAGACATCTTGTGTGGCAGCAAGCCCTCTTCGATGCCGGTCAAGAAGACGGCTTCGTATTCGAGGCCCTTTGCGGTGTGCAGGGTCATTAGCGAAACGGTTCCCGATTCGTCGTCGATGTCGTCGGCGGCGGCCACCAGGGCGACTTCGTTCAAGAAGTCGGGCAGGCGACCCTCGGGGTTGTTGCGGTTGAATTCGCGAGCAACCGACACAAGTTCTTCGAGGTTCTCGACGCGAGCCTCGTCTTGTGGGTCGCGGCTGGCGCGAAGCGATTCAAGATAGCCGGTGCGCTCAAGAACCGCACGCAAAATAAAGTCGACCGGTTGGGTCTCGATCATGGCCTCGAGCTCGTTTAGCAGGTCGGCAAGCTGAGTGATGGCACCGGTGATCTTTGGGCCAAAGCCCAGGTCGCCAACGTGCTCAAGAACCTGGCGAACCGAAAGCCCATTTCGCTCGGCATAGCTGGCAATTTGAGTTTCGCTGGCATCACCGATGCCGCGCTTTGGCACGTTCAGAATGCGACGGGTGGCTAGGTCGTCGCGGGCGTTGGCAATGGCAACCAAATAGGCCATGGCGTCTTTGATTTCGAGGCGCTCATAGAACTTGGTGCCGCCAACGACGCGGTATGGCACGGCCGAGCGAATGAAAATGTCTTCAAGGGCACGGGTTTGCGCGTTGGTTCTATAGAACACCGCGATGTCACGATAGTTGGTGCCCTCGCGGTGGAGTTTGTGAATCTCGTCGGCGATGAACTGGGCTTCGTCGTGCGCCGAATAGCCGGTGTAGCCGACAATCTTTTCGCCGTCGCCAGAGGCCGTCCAGAGGTTTTTCGACGGGCGATCAAAGTTGTTTTGAATCACCGCGTTAGCGGCCGAGAGGATGTTTTGGGTCGAGCGATAGTTTTGCTCGAGCAAGATCGTTTTGGCACCGGCGAAGTCTTTTTCGAAGTCGGTGATGTTGCGAATATCGGCACCGCGGAAGGCATAGATCGACTGGTCTGAGTCACCCACCACGGTGAGCGAGGAGTTAGCGGCTAGCTCGCGAATCAGTGCGTATTGCGCGTGGTTGGTGTCTTGATATTCGTCGACCAGGATGTGCTTGAACTTTTGCTGGTACTGCTCGCGGATGTCTGGGAAGGCACGGAATAGGTGAACCGTCTCGCTGATTAGGTCATCAAAGTCGAAGGCGTTGTTGCGGCGAAGCTCGCGCTGATAGCGATCGAACAACTCGGCAAGCATGCGCGCGACAGGGTCGGCCTGGTCGATGGTGCGGGCATAACCTTCGGCATCCATGAGTTCGTTTTTGGCGTTCGAAATAACGCTCGAAACACCTGCCGGAGTTAGTTTGTGAATGTCTGCGCCGAGCTCTTTGATGAGGCGCTTGAGAATAGCGCGGCTGTCGCCGGAGTCATAGATGGTGAAGTTTGAGTCGTGACCCAGGCGGTCGCTCTCGCGACGCAAGATAAGCACGCAGGCAGAGTGGAAAGTCTTTAGCCACATGCCATCGGCTGCCTCGCCAAGCAGCTCTTTGACTCGCTCGCGCATTTCGGCAGCGGCCTTGTTGGTAAAGGTGATGGCCAGAATCTGTGAAGGCCAAGCCTCGCGGTTGGCAAGCAGGTGAGCGATGCGGTGAGTTAGAACTCGGGTCTTGCCAGAGCCTGCGCCGGCAACAATAAGAAGCGCCGGGCCTCGGTATTCGACGGCCGCACGCTGCTGGGGATTTAGCCCCTCGACAAGCTTGTCGCTTGCACCAAAGGCGCCACCAAAAATATCAAGTTGAGACATAACTACGCAATCCTAGGTCAGACCAGCGACAACTTCGGCGAGCAGGTCTGGCTGGTCGGCAAAGATGCCATCAACCCCACTCAGAATGAACTTCGCGTAGTACTCCTCGATGCTGTTTTCGGCATCTTCGGCACGTGCTGTCCAGGTGAAAACCTTTAGGCCAAGGTAGTGAGCCATCTCGACGACTTCTGGGTGTTCAAAAATCACTCGACAACTTGGGCTGACCCCGTCAAACCTTTCGGCGACCGCGGTCAAAAAGGCAAGCTGCTCGGCTTGCTCGGTCGGAAAATCGTAGTACTCGACCAAATAGACATACTCGCCCACCGCACCGCAGGTGCGCTTTAGCTGCTCGAGAGCCTTTGCCTCAAAACTTTCAATGATGATCTTGATGCCGCGCTCTCGCCAGTTGCTCTCGCGCAGTTTGCGAGCCATGATGGCGGCCACCGGTATGCCAAGGGCGGCAAAGTCTGCAGCACGCTTGACCTCGAGAATCAGAGTCTTGCCATCGGCAAAGGGTGAGGCCAGAAGTTCATCCAAGGTTGGCACTTCAAACTGACCGTCAAACTTGGCGCTGCCAGGGCGCAGGTCGGCAAGACGTTCGGTGGCTCGAAGCTGCTTGATTTCGGCCAGGGTCAGGTCTTCGGTGAACCAATCGCTGCTGGTTTTGCGCCAGCCGGTTTTGCCAACCCTGGCCTTGGCCGCAAATTCGGGGCGTGAGGCAATGTCGGTGGTGCCGCTTAAAAAGTTGTCGTGACGAATAACCAGTTCGCCGTCTTTGGTCGGCACAAGGTCGCACTCGATTGCGTCTGCGCCCTGCGCAAAGGCGAGCTCAAAGGCCTCGAGAGTGTTTTCTGGCCGATAGCCCGAAGCCCCGCGATGGCCAAATACGCCTATTCCCATTCAATGGTGCCAGGCGGCTTTGAAGTCACGTCGAGCACGACTCGGTTCACGCCCTCGACCTCGTTGGTGATGCGGTTCGAAATCTTGGCAAGAACGTCGTATGGCACGCGGGTCCAGTCGGCGGTCATTGCGTCTTCAGATGAAACCGGTCGAAGCACGATTGGGTGACCGTAGGTGCGACCATCGCCCTGCACGCCAACCGAACGAACATCGGCCAACAGCACAACCGGGCACTGCCAAATTTCGGCGTCTAGGCCCGCAGCGGTTAGCTCGGCACGCACGATTGCGTCGGCCTTGCGAAGAAGGTCTAGGCGATCCTTGGTGATCTCTCCAACGATTCGAATGCCAAGGCCTGGGCCCGGGAAAGGCTGTCGCTGCACGATCTCGGCCGGCAGACCAAGCTCGGCGCCGATGGCGCGAACTTCATCCTTGAAAAGCGTGCGAAGTGGTTCGACTAGCTCGAACTCGATGTCGTCTGGCAAACCGCCAACGTTGTGGTGGCTCTTGATGCCAGCGGTTGCGCCACCACCAGACTCAACAACGTCTGGGTAAAGCGTGCCCTGAACCAAGAACTTGATTGGGCGGTTGTCGGCCTTTGACTCTTCATACAAAGCGGCCTGCGCTTCTTCGAAGGTGCGAATGAACTCGCGGCCAATGATCTTGCGCTTGGTCTCTGGGTCGCTCACGCCGGCAAGTGCGTTCAAGAACTTGTCTTCAACGTTTACGGTGACCAGGCGAATACCGGTTGCCGCAACGTAGTCGCGCTCAACCTGCTCAGCTTCGTCTTGGCGCAGCAAGCCGTGGTTCACGAACACGCAAACCAGCTGGTCGCCAACTGCCTTGTGCACGATCGCTGCTGCAACCGCAGAGTCAACGCCACCAGAAAGACCACAGATGACGCGGGCGTCGCCAACCTGTGCGCGAATCTTCTCGACCTGCTCGGCGATTACGTTGCCCGAGTTCCAGTCGGCCGGAATGCCGGCTGCGTTGTGCAAGAAGTTGGTCAAAACGTTCTGGCCAAACTCAGAGTGCTTAACCTCTGGGTGCCACTGCACGCCATAGATCTTCTTCTCGTGGTTGGCAAAGGCAGCAACCGGGGTGATCTCGGTGTTCGCTAGAACCTCGAACCCGGCCGGAGCCTTGGTTACCTGGTCGCCGTGTGACATCCAGCAAATCTGCGACGCTGGCTGACCTTCGAGAATCTCGCCGCCGGCCGTTACGTTCAGCTGGGTTGCGCCATACTCGCGAATGCCGGTTGGCTCGACGGTGCCGCCGAGCGCGTTGGCTAGGGTCTGAAAACCGTAGCAAATGCCAAGCACCGGAACACCGAGTTCAAGAATCGCTGGGTCGAGCTGAGGTGAACCGGCTTCATAAACCGATGAAGGACCGCCAGACAAAATGATCGCCAGCGGGTTCTTGGCAGCAACCTCGGCTGCGGTCACGTTGTGGTGCACGATCTCTGAATAGACCGAGGCTTCGCGAACGCGACGAGCGATCAACTGGGCATACTGGGCGCCAAAGTCAACGACTAGAACCGGGCGGGCATTGGTTGATTGGGTCATTAGGCAACCTTCTTCAGTTCGGCTTCGGCCACCTTGGTGTAGTGACGTTCGGTAAAGAATGACAGCAGCGGCACAATGCCACCGAGAGCGATGATGATGAAGCGCAAGAAGCTCCAGCGCATCAAGGTCCAGAGTCTAAAGTCGCCAAACAGGTAGGCAACATAGAGCCAGCCGTGAACAATCAGCGAAATAACGGTGATGTCGAGCCCACTGGTTGGCAGACCGACCTTTTCGCCGGCTGCATCTAGCGAATAGAAGGCCAGGTAAAGAAAACCGTCTGGGCCGGCAAGCCAAAGGTCGGCCTGAATGCTGAGGCGAATGCCCCACAGAATCATGATCAGAACCAAAAAGATTCCGGTGATGTAGCTGGTGACCTTGAAATACTTCAAAACGCCGCGAATGGCAGGCAGTTTGTCATTTGGCGGGGTTTGGGTCATGCCTCTAGTTTACCGTTTCGTTTTGCTGAATAAGTTGGGCGTCTTTGACCAAACGCCACCACAAAAAGACCGCGAAACCGGCGAACAGCATCCACTCCAAAAAGTAAAAAGCGCTCAGCCAGTTGATGTTTTCTGAAGCCTCGCCATAGTCAACCCAAACCGGCTCGAGGCCGTCAACTTCAGGCTTCATCACCGCGTAATACTTGGTTTGGGTGGCGATCGGCTGGTCTGGCGAATAAAGGTTGATCAGCTGAGCAACCGACATCGATTTCAACAGGTATGGCTTCGCCGGGTCGGTCTTTTGCGGGGCCTCATCGGGCAGCGGCGCACCGCTGTACTTCAAGAAAGCCTGGGCCTGCATCGAATTCATCAGGTCGGTGCGAATCTTTTCGGCGCTCTTCAAATCCTCGGTCCAACCAAGCACCAGGGTGTGGTTGACCATTTCTTTATTGTGCGCACCGACGGTCACCCAATAGCCGCGAACGCCCTTTTGCAGGCGATCTTGAACCAGGTATGTGCGCTGGGTGTCTAGCATCAGCTCTAGTTCGACCGCCAGAGTCCAGCCGGTCGACTTGTATTGCACCGCGGCATCTTTGGTGAATGCGCGATCGAGCTGCCACTGGCCAAGCGCACCGAAAATGGCTGCGACCATCAGTGAAAGCAACAAAGCCCCAATCCACTTCGGCCGTCTTGCGACAGCGAACCAGGTCGGGGCCTTGTTTGACATCTATTTATGCGTGATACGGAGCAACCACAACGTCAACGCGCTGGAACTCTTTGACGTCTGAGTAGCCGGTGGTTGCCATTGCGCGACGCAAGGCACCCATTAGGTTTGTGGTTCCATCGGCCGAAGACGATGGGCCAAGCAGAATCTGCTCGAGGCTGCCCGAGGTACCAACCTCGACCTTGTGGCCGCGAGGCAACTCGGCGTGGAAGGCCTCTTGACCCCAGTGTGAACCCTTGCCCGGAGCTTCTTCGGCGCGAGCCAGAACCGAGCCAAGCATGACCGCATCGGCACCAACCGAAATTGCCTTGACGATGTCGCCAGATGTTCCAAGACCACCGTCGGCGATTACGTGAACGTAACGGCCGCCAGACTCATCCATGTAGTCACGGCGAGCGCCGGCAACATCGGCAACCGCGGTTGCCATCGGAGCGTGAATGCCCAAAACCTTGCGGGTGGTTGAGGCAGCGCCGCCACCGAAACCAACTAGCACGCCGGCGGCACCGGTGCGCATTAGGTGCAGTGCTGCGGTGTAGGTTGCCGCACCACCCACGATGACCGGAACATCGAGTTCATAGATGAACTTCTTGAGGTTCAGCGGTTCGTGGGCCTTTGAAACGTGCTCGGCCGAAACGGTGGTTCCGCGAATTACAAACAGGTCAACGCCCGCCTTGATTACGGTGTCGCTGAACTCGGCGGCGCGCTGCGGTGAAAGTGCACCGGCAACGGTTACGCCAGCGGCACGAATCTGAGCGATGCGGTCGCGAATCAGCTCGGCCTTGATTGGCTCTGCATAAATCTGCTGCATGCGCGCGGTTGCCTCGGCACCGGTTAGCCCGGCAATCTCGGCCAACTGCTTGGTGGGGTCTTCGTAGCGAGTCCATAGACCCTCTAGGTCAAGAACACCAAGACCGCCAAGCTTGCCGATCGCCACTGCGGTCTCTGGTGAAACCACCGAGTCCATTGGTGCGCCAAGAACCGGCAAACCAAACTCGTATGCGTCGATCTTCCAGGTGGTCGATACGTCTTTCGGGTCGCGGGTGCGGCGGCTTGGCACGATCGCGATGTCGTCAAATGCCCAAGCGCGATTGCCACGCTTGCCGCGGCCGATTTCGATTTCACTCATAGAAAGGTATCCCCTAGTTCGCTTTAGCGAGTTCCGTAGTTTGGTGCTTCTACGGTCATTTGGATGTCGTGTGGGTGGCTCTCTTTTAGGCCAGCCGCGGTGATGCGAACGAACTTGCCCTTTGCCTGTAGGTCTGGGATGTTCTCGGCACCGACGTAACCCATCGAAGCACGAAGGCCACCGACCAGCTGGTGAGCAACCGAGGCAACCGAACCGCGGTAAGGAACCCGGCCTTCGATGCCCTCTGGAACAAGCTTGTCTTCGCGAAGCACGTCATCCTGGAAGTAACGGTCTTTTGAGTAAGACTTTGCCTGGCCGCGGCCCTGCATTGCACCCAGTGAACCCATGCCGCGGTAGGTCTTGAACTGCTTGCCACCAACAAAGGTGATTTCGCCCGGCGCCTCATCGGTACCGGCAAGAAGAGAACCGAGCATCACGGCGTTTGCACCCGCAACCAGTGCCTTGGCGATGTCGCCCGAATACTGCAAACCACCGTCGGCGATAACCGGCACACCCGCTGGGCGAGCTGCCAAAGATGCCTCATAAACTGCGGTGACCTGTGGCACACCAACACCGGCAACAACGCGGGTAGTGCAAATCGAACCTGGGCCAACGCCAACCTTTACGGCGTCTGCGCCGGCGGCAACCAGTGCTGCTGCGCCATCGCGGGTGGCAACGTTTCCGCCCATGATGTCAACGTTCTTGGCGAACGGCTCGGCCTTTAGCTTGGCAATCATTTCTAGAACTGCTCGGTTGTGACCGTGTGCGGTGTCGACCACGATTAGGTCAACGCCGGCGTCAATCAGAGCCATTGAGCGCTCCCAGGCATCCTGGCCAACGCCAACGGCCGCACCAACGAGCAGGCGACCTGCGCCATCCTTTGATGCCAGCGGGTACTTCTCTGACTTGTCGAAGTCTTTCACGGTGATCAAACCGCACAGCTTGCCGTTGCCATCGATTAGCGGCAGCTTTTCGATGCGGTGCTGAGCAAAAATCGCGATTGCTTCATCCGGGTTAATGCCAACCGGGGCGGTGATGAGAGGCATTGGGGTCATGACATCTTTGACCAAAGTCGTAGTGCGCTGCACGTCAAGAACGAAGCGCATGTCGCGGTTGGTCACAATGCCAACCAGGCGCTCGTGCTCGTCAACAACCGGCAGGCCAGACACGCGGTAGCGACCGCAAAGCTCGTCGACCTCTTGAATGGTCGCAAACGGGGTGGTGGTTACCGGGTGGGTGATCATGCCGGCTTCAGAGCGCTTGACCAAGTCAACTTCGGATGCCTGTCGCTCGAGCGAGAGGTTGCGGTGCAAGATTCCGATGCCGCCCTGGCGTGCCATTGCGATTGCAAGACGCGCCTCGGTAACGGTGTCCATGGCCGATGACAACAGTGGAACGTTGATTTCGAGGCGACGGGTGATGCGGGTCTTGGTGTTTACACCCGATGGCATGATGTCTGACTCGCCTGGAAGCAGCAAAACATCGTCATAGGTAAGGCCGACAAAGCCGAAAGGGTCGTGTTCAGTCATTTTGTAATTCTACCTTCTTATTGGCTTTCGTAATCGGGTCGTAATACAAGGCAAGTAGGTTTATACAAGTGCCGTGGAATGTAAGCGATTTAGAGTAATCTCTTTCAACGGAACTGCAACGACGCGAGGTTCGCGTAAATGGTATGACGGAGGCTGGTTTGAACCACCTAACACTCGACAAGAGACGCGGATTTTCGCTCTGGCTCGGTGCGCTTGCAATCGTGTTTGGGATGCTGTTTTCGGCAACCCCATCACTAGCTGCAAGCCCCAGCCCATCGCCTTCTTCAAATAACGAGCAGCTGCTCATTAAGGGCACAATCAAGAACGAGGGAACCCCGGTCGAGGGCGTTTCGGTTCAGATCACCGGCAATGGCGTGAACGCCAAGGCAACTTCGGGCGCCGACGGTAAGTGGGTTCTAGAGGTCGCCACCAAGGGCGTTTACAAGGTCGAGATTTTGCTCGACACACTGCCTGAGGGCGTTGGCCTTCGCGACCCAGAAACCACCGTTCGCGACGCCAACCTAACCGCAACAAACACCGCCGCCGTGCTGTTCCCTCTCGGCAAAGACACCCGCGTGGTTCAGCCAATCGGCGACCAGATCATCGTGCGCGTTTTCTCGGGTCTAAATCTGGGTCTTCTGCTTGCGGTTGCCGCCATCGGCATCTCGCTGATCTTTGGCACCACGGGACTCAACAACTTTGCCCACGGCGACATGCTCACCTTCGGTGCTCTATTCACCTACCTCTTCTATGTGGTCTTCGACTGGCCGCTGCTGGTTGCCGCAACCGCAACCATCGCCTTGAGTGCCCTGTTTGGCTGGAGTCAAGACGCAGCACTTTGGCGCCCACTTCGTAAACGTCGTTTGGGTCTAAACCAGATGATGATCGTCTCGATCGGTTTCTCGATCGTGGTTCGCTACATCTTGCTTTTGTTCTTCGGCGGCGAAACCAAGGTCATCTCTGGTGACTTTGAAGCAGTCATCATCGGCCCGATCAACACCACCGTGAACTCCCTTGGCTCAATGGCAATCAGCGTGGTTACTCTCGCCGCAGTTGCCCTGTTCCTGACCCGCACCCGCATCGGCAAGGCAACCCGCGCGGTTAGCGACAACGCCTCACTCGCCGCATCAACCGGTATCGATGTCGAGCGCATCATTCGCATCGTTTGGGTGGTTGCCGGTGGCCTCACCGGTCTTGCCGGCATCTTGTATGGTCTGCAGTTCCAGGCAAACTGGATGACCGGTTTCCAGATTCTGTTGCTCTTGTTCGCAGCCGTAACACTTGGTGGTCTTGGAACCGCTCTCGGTGCAACCGTGGGTGCGCTCATCATCGGTATGGTCGTCGAGGTTTCATCGCTGATCATCCCAACCGACCTAAAGTATGCAGCTTCGCTAATCATCTTGATCTTGGTTCTTCTGGTTCGCCCTCAGGGTGTTCTGGGCAAGAAGCAGAGAATCGGCTAAGGGAGAAAAACCATGGATTGGCTAAACATTGGCAGCCTCGCTCTAGGCGAGCTCTTCAGCCCATTTACCGCGACCTTCATTCTTTGTGCTCTTGGTCTTTCGGTTCACTTCGGCTACACCGGTTTGCTTAACTTCGGCCAGGCTGCGTTTGCCGCGGTCGGTGCCTACGGCATGGCAATTTCGGTTTTGACCTTCGGTCTTCCGCTTGGCGTTGGCATCTTGATGGGCTTGCTGGCCTCGGCTATTTTTGCCGTGATTCTCGGCATTCCGACCCTTCGACTTCGTGCCGACTACCTAGCGATCGTCACGATTGCGGCATCCGAGGTGTTCCGTTATTTCATGACCACCATCGGCTTTGCAAAGGTCACCGGTGGTTCAAACGGTCTCAGCCAGTTCGGCGATGACTTCTGGGCGGCAAACCCATTCCCAGAGGGCACCTACGGTTTCGGCCCATTCATGTACCGCGCCGACGAACTATGGATTCGCGTCGTGGCCTTCGCACTCATCGCGCTTGGCGCCGTGTTCGTTTGGCTACTCATGCGTTCGCCGTGGGGCCGTGTGCTCAAGGGCATCCGTGAAGACGAGGATGCGGTTCGCAGCCTTGGCAAGAACGTCTTTGCCTACAAGCTTCAGGCCCTAATCATCGGTGGCGCCTTGGCTGCACTCGGTGGCATGGTCTTCGTAATCAACCTTTCGAACGTTCAGCCTCAGTCTTGGGGAACCACCTTCACCTTCATGATCTGGACCGTGCTGCTTCTCGGCGGCGCGGCAACCATCCTTGGACCAATCGTTGGTGGAATGGTGTTCTTCGTTCTGCTCAGCGTCACCCAGGGCATCATGAGTGGCTTGGTAGACATCGGAGCGCTTCCGTTCCTAACCTTGCCTCAGGTCGGTCAGATTCGATTCCTACTTATTGGTCTAGCGCTAATGCTTTTGGTCATCTTCAGACCACAGGGCATTTTCGGCAACAAAAAGGAGCTGCAGTTCAATGGCTAACGAAATTTCAATCGGCCCAGCCGCTCCTGGCTGCAAGAAGCACGACCCGATTCTGGTTGCCGACAATGTCATGCGCCAGTTCGGTGGCCTCACCGCGGTCAACGTCGAGCACGTCGAGATTCCTCGCGGGCAGATCACCGCTCTGATCGGCCCAAACGGTGCCGGCAAGACCACGTTCTTCAACCTGCTCACCGGTTTTGACAAGCCAAACACCGGCAGCTGGACATTCGAGGGCAAGAACCTAGCCGGCGTGCCTTCATACAAAGTGGCTCGCCTCGGCATGATTCGCACCTTCCAGTTGACCAAGGCTCTCAGCCTCTTGACCGTGATCGAGAACATGCGTTTGGGTGCTCAAAAGCAACCTGGCGAGAGCTTCTTGCGCGCGCTGATTCGCCCGCTCTGGTCGAAGCACGAAGCCGCCATCACCGTTAAGGCAGACGACCTGCTAAAGCGCTTCAAGCTCGATGCCAAGCGTGAAGATTACGCGGCTGCGCTCTCTGGTGGCCAGCGCAAACTTCTTGAAATGGCTCGCGCACTGATGAGCGAACCAAAACTTGTGATGCTCGACGAGCCAATGGCTGGCGTGAACCCTGCGCTAACTCAAAGCCTGCTCGACCACATCAAAGACCTAAAGAAGAACGGCACCACCGTTTTGTTTGTCGAGCACGACATGCACATGGTGCGCCACATCTCTGACTGGGTAATCGTGATGGCCGAGGGCAAGGTTGTGGCCGAGGGCCCACCGGCTCAGGTTATGAAAGACCCAGCGGTTATCGACGCCTACCTCGGTGCTCACGCCGACACCGACCTCGGCACCGTGGCAATCAACGTTCCAGGCAAGGCAGGCAACTAATGACTACCCAAACTCCGGTTGTTTACGCAGAACACCTAGATGCCGGCTACCTGCCGGGCATCAACATTTTGAACGACTGCTCGCTGGTCGCTAACCAGGGCGAACTAATTGGCATCATCGGCCCAAACGGCGCCGGCAAGTCAACACTGCTCAAGTCAATCTTTGGCCAGGTCAACATTCGCTCTGGCAAGATCTGGTTGAATGGCGAAGACATCACCGGCCTCAAGGCCAACAAGCTGGTCTCTAAGGGCGTTGCATTCGTTCCTCAGACCAACAACGTGTTCCCGAGCCTCACCATCGAAGAGAACCTGCAGATGGGTGTGTTTCAGACCCCTAAGCGCTTCGATGAGCGCTTCGAGTTTGTCACCAGCCTGTTTCCTGATCTAGCCAAGCGTCGCCACCAAAAGGCCGGTTCGCTATCGGGTGGTGAACGTCAGATGGTTGCCATGGGCCGCGCGCTAATGATCGACCCATCGGTGCTACTACTCGATGAGCCGTCTGCTGGTCTTTCGCCGGTTCGCCAGGATGAAACCTTCTTGCGCGTGCGCGAGGTCAACAAGGCCGGCGTAACCGTGATCATGGTCGAGCAGAACGCTCGCCGCTGCCTTCAGATCTGTGACCGCGCCTACGTGCTCGACCAGGGCCACGACGCCCACACCGGCACCGGCCGTGAGCTTCTGAACGACCCTAAGATGATCGAGCTCTACCTCGGAAACCTAGCCGACCTGTAAGCAGCAACGAACACCACGCTTTTCGTTTGGCGTCGCACCGCTAAACTCTTAGCTGTCCGTGACCTCTCTCTCTGGTCACGGCAAAGCAAAACCCCCGGGCTTTCGCCCGGGGGTTTTGTGTTTGGTAAGTGATTACTTAACCGAGTTACCTGCTACGACCTCAAGAAGGGTGTAAGTACCTTCCTTGCCGTACTGGTGGATACCGATTGAAGCACCGGTTGGGTCACCATTGTCGTCGAACTCGATTGGACCTGAGAAACCGTCGTAGTCAATGTCCTTGCCATCCTTGATAGCTGCAAGACCTGCTGCGAAGTCGGTAACCTTCTCGCCACCGGTTGAAACTGACTGCATGTTTGCAGCGATAGCCTCACCAGAGTCGTTGCCAGCCTGCTCAGCTGCAAGAGCTAGCAGGATAACGGCGTCGTAGGTCTCTGCAAGGTAAGCAAATTCCTTTAGTTCTTCGCCGTGGTTGGTCTTGTAAAGGTCAGAAGCACGCTTCTTGAATGCCTCGTCGGTCTGGCCACCAGGAAGAGTTCCCTTGGCGCCCTCGATGTAGCCCTTCCATGACTGGTCAGAGAAGTTAGCTAGGTTGCCGTCTACGAAGTAGATCTTTGAACCGTCGAAGTTCTTCTTCTGAAGAGCTGGAACGATCTTCTTGATCTCGTCGTATGAGATGACTAGAACTGAGTCAGCGCCGGCGGCGATGGTCTGGTCAACAATGGTGTCAAAGTTGGTCTCTGCCTCTGGGAAAGGAAGTGATGAAACTACCTTTGCGCCAGCAGCTTCGATAACAGCCTTTGCCTTAGCCTCTAGGCCCTCACCGTAAGCAGTCTGCTGGTAGATGATTGCAACGTTTTCGTTGCCATCTGCCACGATCTGGTTACCGACGATTGCACCCTGAAGAAGGTCTGATGGAGCGGTACGGAAGTAGTAACCGCCGTCTTTCCAGTCAGTTAGGTCTGGTGCGGTGTTTGACATCGAGATCTGAACGGTCTTGTTCTTGGTGACCTGGTCGATGATCAAACGGGTAACGCCTGATGCAGCTGCACCAACGATTGCGTCAACGCCCTCTGAAAGCAACTTGGTTGCTGATGCAGGTGCGATTTCTGGGTGGTCACCGTCTGATGAGTCTTCTACAGACCACTCGACTGGCTTACCTAGAACGCCACCGGCTGCGTTGATGTCTGCAACTGCAAGCTCAGCACCAGCGATTTCTGGTGGTGAAAGGAATGCAAGTGCACCGGTTAGTGGAAGAACTCCACCAAGCTTTAGTACGCCATCGCCCGCTGCATACTCTGATGCTGGGGTCGATGCGCAACCTGAAAGTGCTAGGGCAGCTGCTGCAACTAGTGCAACTGCGCCCGAGAACTTGCGCGAGGTTGAAAATGCGCTCATATGTATAGCTCCTAATTTCGGGTGAGTGGGCAGCGGCATCATTGCTGGTCGCTGCACAACGTTGAGTCTAGCCAGTTGGAAGGGCTTGCAAAGGGGGCGGTGAAACAGATTGAAACGTTCATAAAAAGGGGCACTTCGGGATAAGTGAAAATCTAGGCTGAATTTGCGAAATCGGTTGTAACCCTCAAAAAAAAGTGCGAAATCAGTAGCAATTCGCGGCTTTAACGACGGATGTAACAATCTTGTTTCATCTTCGTGAAGACTGGGCGACCGCAGCAAAAACGCCAGGTTTTGACCAAAAACCTAGCCCTTGATTGGCCGCCTAGATCGGCTCAGCATGTCATAGGTGAGCGCAGCGAGGCCAACCCAAACCAGGCCAAAGCCAATCCACCTTGCCGGCGGCATCGGCTCGTGAAATACCGCGAGTGCTGTGATGAACTGAATGACCGGCGTCATGTACTGAAGTAATCCAACGTATGAAAGCGGCAGCAGCTTGGCGGCCGACCCGAACATGATTAGCGGAATCGCGGTCATGAACCCGAACAGTGCCAGACCGAAGGCGCCCCAGGGGCCATGCTGATCGAATTGAATGCCCGGCACGGTTGCCGCAACGAAAGACAGCTGAATGATGGCGATCGGGGTTAGAAAACCCGACTCGATGGCATAGCCGGTGAGCGGCGCAATCTTGCCGCCAACTTTATTTTTGGCTAGGCCGTAGACACCGAACGAGAACGCAAGGCTAAGCGCAATCCAAGGCAGGTGGCCATAGTCAAAGGTAAGAACCGTCACCGCAACGGCACCAAAGCTAACCGCCACCCACTGCAGCGGGCGCAGTTTCTCTTTCAAGAAAACCACGGCCAGCGCAATGGTCACCAGCGGGTTGATGAAGTACCCGAGCGAAGACTCGATGATGCGCCCCGAGGCCACACCAATCACATAAACCCACCAGTTGATCATGATCATCACGGTCGAGACCAGCATCCAAGTCAGTGATTTTTTATCACGGATGACCGGCAGGATTGTGCCCCAGGTGCGGGTTGCGGTGAGCAGGATGACAGCCATCACAAAGCCAAAGATGATGCGCCAGCCGACGATCTCATCGGCGGTCGCAAAGCTGCCGAGAACCGAGATGATGATTGGAAAGCTGCCCCAGATTAGATAGGCGCCAATGCCAAAAGAAAACCCCCGACCGAGGCCGGGGGTTTTCGAAGAATTCATACGTCTTAGCGTACGACCACTGCAAGCACGTCGCGTGCAGAAAGCACTAGGTACTCTTTGCCGTTGAACTTTAGCTCGGTGCCGCCATACTTTGAGAAGATGACCTTGTCGCCAACGTTTACGTCAACCGGAATGCGAACACCCTTGTCGTCAACGCGACCTGGACCGACGGCAATAACCTCGGCCTCCTGTGGCTTCTCTTTTGCGGTGTCTGGAATAACCAGACCCGAAGCGGTTACCTGCTCGGCCTCTACAGGCAGAACAACGATGCGATCTTCAAGTGGCTTAATTGAAACCGACATGATTCCCTCTTCTGTTACTAACGGATGGTGATTCAAGATTAGCACTCTAAACCAGAGAGTGCTAGTTGCGACAAAGTATCGTTGAGGCATGGAACGCGAAGACTTTATTGCCTTGCTCTCGCCCGAGGGGCAAGCGCTGTTGGCAAAAGTCGCCAAAGTCGACGCAAAGGCCGATGTGGTGAGCCTGGTTTCAAAGCTTCGTGCCGAGGGGCACAATCCCCTCTTGGTTGCCGCTGTGCTCACTCAGGCCAAGCTGCGCAGGCGGGCTCAATCAAAGTTTGGCGAGTTTGCCGACCGCATGATTTTCACCGAACCGGGCCTCGAGCAGGCATCGAGGCTCAGCGTTGCCGCTCTGCACGCCGGCCGTTTTCGCGCCGCCGGCATCACCGATGTTGCCGACCTGGGCTGTGGCATTGGCGCAGAGTCGCTGGCGCTTGCCAGCCTTGACATTCTGGTGCACGCTCGCGAAATCGACGAGGTTACCGCGGCGGTCGCAACCTACAACCTGGCCCCTTTCGATAACGCCGAGGTGCAGCAGGCCGATGTGACCGAAATCAACTTGGATGCCTTCGGCGGCCTGTTCTTTGACCCGGCAAGACGAGAACTGGGTGGCCCTGCCCGTGAACGAGCGGCTCGAAAGTTTGACCCGATGGCGTTCTCGCCGAGCTTTGATTTTGTAATGCAGGCAGCTGCCAAAAAACCGACCGGCGTAAAGTTTGGCCCTGGCCACCCGCACGAGGGAATCCCCGATGAGGCCGAAGCCCAGTGGGTTTCGGTTGGCGGCGACCTGGTTGAGTTGGGGCTTTGGTTTGGAGCGGTTGCCAGGCCCGGCGTCAAGCGTTCGGCATTGCTGCTGACTGCCGACGGCAAGCACGAGATCACGAGCGACTCGACCAAGCGACAAGACGCCGAACTCGGCTCGCTTCAAGAATTTGTTTATGAGCCAGACAACGCGGTCGTTCGCTCGCACCTGATTGGTCAGCTGGCCGAGCAAATCGGGGCGACCATCTTTGCCCCTGAGATCGCTTACCTGACCACCGCTCAGCAAATTTCTTCGCCTTGGCTCAAGGGTTATCGAGTGCTCGACGAAATGGCATTCGACCGCAAGAAACTTAAGGCCTATCTAAAAGAGCGTTCGATCGGAACCCTCGAAATCAAGAAGCGCGGCTCAGACATCGTTCCAGAGCAACTGCGTAAAGAGCTGGCACCGAAAGGAAAAGGCGCCGCCACCCTGATTGTTACCAGGGTGGGCGACGCCCATCGTGTTCTTATTTGCGAGAGCCTGAAGTAATCGGACCTCGCTAAACAGAAGTTAGTTGTTCTGAGTGGTGGTGCCGTCGGTCATCATGTTGCCAGGCATCTCAGGCATCTGGAAACCCTGACCACCGTTCATTTGGCCGCCATTCATCTGGCCACCGTTCATGTGGTCTCGCATGCCGCCATCGCCATCACGGTCGCCAAAGCCACCGCCGAAACCATAGCCGCCCTCCATGCCGCCGCCAAGGTGACCTAGGCTCCAAATTCCCGCCGCTGCCCAGAAGACGGTCGAGAGAATCCAGAAACCGATGACCGCGTAACCAACCGCGATGCCGGCGATTGCCATGCCGCGACCAGACTCTGCGGTCTTCTTGATCTGGGCGAGCGAAATGTGACCGGTGATTACACCGGCGACTGCACCGAAACCGGTGACTGCGGTTGCCAGCGAGACAACCGAAAGAGTGTTGAGTTTGGCAAAGTCAAACTTTGCCTTTGGTGCTTCTTTAACCTCGTCGGCAACTACCTCTGGGGCTTCGTTCTTTTCTGCCATTTTGAATCTCCTTGGGTTTCGCCCTTTGTTGGGCTCGAGATAAGTTGACCAGCGAAGTCTGGGAGTCGTCTGAATATAGCCTGCGAGGCGTCTAGGAGATTAGAGACTTTGAACGGTGGTGACCGGCAGGGTCGATTCCGAGCCAAAGTTCAGGCTCGAGGGCTGTCGGCCATCCATGATTAATTGGGCACCAAGGGCCGCAATCATCGCGCCATTGTCTGTGCACAGGCTAAATGCCGGGATGCGCAGCTCGATGCCGCGTTGGGCACAGCGCTCGGCGGCAACCTCGCGAAGTCGAGCGTTGGCGACCACGCCGCCGCCCAAAAGCAGCCTTCGCACATTGTGAGCAACGCAGGCATTGACGGCCTTGGTGACCAGCACATCGACAACCGCTTCGCGGAAGCTGGCGGCAACATCGGCGACGTTGAACTCTTCACCCTTGGCCTCGGCAACCTCAACCCAGCGGGCAACCGCGGTCTTTAGTCCCGAAAAGCTGAAGTCGTAGCGATGCTTCTCCATGTCTTTCGGCTGGGTCAAACCGCGAGGGAACCGAATGGCCTTCGGGTCGCCGGTTGCCGCAGCGCGGTCGATCTCGGGGCCACCCGGATATTTGAGACCGAGCACGCGTGCTACCTTGTCGAAGGCCTCGCCGGCGGCATCGTCGATGGTTTCACCTAGCAACTCAACATCGTTGAGCAGATCGCGAACCAACAACAAAGATGTGTGACCACCGCTGACCAGCAGCGCGATGGTTGGGGTCTCGAGCTTGCCGCGCTCAAGAATGTCAACGCCCACGTGGCCAACCAAGTGGTTCACGGCATAAATCGGCTTGTCGAGCGAAACGGCGAGCGCCTTAGCCGCACCGATGCCCACCATCAGGGCACCGCCAAGACCCGGGCCGTTAGTCACCGCAATCGCATCAATGTCTTGCAGGCTCAGGTTGGCAACTCGCAGCGCTTCGCGAAGTGTCGGCTGCAAGGCCTCGAGGTGAGCGCGAGCTGCAATCTCGGGCACAACTCCGCCAAAGCGCGCGTGCTCATCCATGCTGCTTGAAATCACGTTAGCCAGCAGGGTGTTGCCGCGAACAATGCCAACACCGGTTTCGTCACACGATGACTCGATGCCGAGCACAATTGGCTCGCGACCAACGCTGGCCTTGGCAAACTGCAGGCGCATCACCCAGGCATCGATGCCGTCGGGCTGGTAATAGTTTTTGCGGGTGTCGATGTGCTCGAAGCCAAGGCCCAAATAGAGCGACTGGGCAACCGGGTTATCGGCGCGGACCTCGAGAAACATGTCGGTGGCGTGCTGCTTGCGAGCCTCGCCAATCAGGTGAACCATCAGCGCCTTGCCAAGTCCGCGACCCCTGGCAGCCGGCGAAACCGCGATGGTTTGAATGTCGCTCTGGTCACTGCCCGGCACCTTGCTAAGCCCTGCATAGGCAATCAGCTTGTCGTCTTCATAAATAACGGCGTATGTGGTGTGGTGCGCCATGATTTCGAAGTGCATGTTTTCGCGCGACCAGGCATCGGTGGCAAAACACTCGTGCTCGAGCACCATGATGTTTTCTAGGTCGGCCTCGGTGGCGATTCTGATTGCTGGGCCGGTCATCCGCTTACCTTCTTGCCCGCTTCGCGAAGGTCGCGCGGCACGGTGGCATCGGCCTCGCGCAAATAGAGTGCGGTCACATCGTGGCTGGCGCTGCCGTCGGCAAGCTGTGCCTCAAACAGGGCTGTGAGTTGGCGCGCGGCAACTGGCAGCTGGGTGCGAATCGGGTTGATGCCCCGGGCTGCCAGCAACTCTTCGAGGGCTGGCGGTTTAATGACACCCGGGCCGTCGATGCGAACCGGAACACCATGTTCGTTGAGGCCCGAATAGAGCGCCCAATAGATCTCGCTGCGGCGGGCATCGGCGGTCACCAGCAACGGGCGATCAGCCGACACTTGCGAAGAAAGAACTTGGCTCGCTGGCGATTCTGAGGCCCCTGCGTCGCCTGCGGCACCCCCAAGCGCAGCCTTAGCGATCGCATCGAGGCTGACCACTCCAAACAACTTTGCACCGCTGCCCTCGGCAAACATCATGCCGGCGGCAATGCCGATTCGAAGACCGGTGAATGGCGCCGGACCACGGCCAACCACAACCGCCGAGATGCGCCCAGAGTCAACGCCAGCGGTCTTCAACACCTCGGCAATCGAGGCACCGATGCGCTCGGCGTGCTTCATGTTTTCAAGGTATTCAACCTCGGCAACCAGCCGACCATTGTGGTGCAGCGAAACACTCGTGCCGGCAGAGGTGTCGATCGAAAGCGTGTAATTCACTAGATGCCCACCTCGGCCCAGCGCTGGCCGTAACCGGTGATCAAAACATCACGGGTCTCGGATTCGCCGGTGTGATCGCGCTCGATTTCGATGTCGAGCCAATCCTCGGTGATGCCATCGGTCAGGCCTTTGCCCCACTCGACAAGTGTGATCGAATTGGCAAAATCGATGTCAAGGTCGTCAAGTTCGGCAGCGCTCTTGAGGCGATAGGCATCAACGTGCACCAGGTCTGGGCCACCCTCGCACTTGTGGGTGCGAGCCAGCACAAAGGTTGGGCTCGAAACGTTGCCAATTGCTCGAAGAGCCTCGCCAACCCCTCGGGTCATGGTGGTTTTGCCGGCACCTAGAGGGCCGGTCAATAAGATCAAGTCGCCCGCCTTGAAAACCAAAGCCAATTGCTCGCCCAAAGCGTGCATTTCTTCGGGGGTTTCGATGGTGAGCTTGGCAATCACGCGCGAGCTCATTAGACCTCTTCGCCCAAATAACTGCGCTTGAATCGGCCACCCATTCGAGTCACGATTTCATAGTTGATGGTGTCGCAGGCTGCAGCCAAGTCATCGGCCGAAGGCACGCCCGCCGCAGGGTCACCAAAAATGGTCACCAGGTCACCGGCCTTCACGCTGTCGTTGCCAACGTCGAGCACAAACTGATCCATGGCAACTCTGCTGTTAACCTCGTATGACTTGCCCATGATGCTCACGCTTGCCTTGCCAGAGGCGGCCCTTGGCAACCCTTCGGCATAGCCAACTGGAATCAGCGCAAGCGAAGATTCTGCGGCGGTGCGGTGCAGGTAGCCGTAGCTAACACCTTCGCCCGCGGCAACTCGCTTGACCTGAGAAACCTGTGCTGTGGCGGTCATTGCCGGGCGCAAACCAAAGTCGGCCGAGCTGTTCTCGACGAACGGTGAAAGGCCGTAAAGGGCAACGCCGATTCGAACCATCTCGTAGTGCGCCTGAGGGTATTTGATCGAACCGTCGCTTGCGGTTAGGTGACGAAGTTCAAATTCGATGCCGGCTTCTCGAGCCTCGGCCACGGCGGCATCAAAGCGTTCAATCTGGCGAAGGTCGTCGGCCTCTGAGGTGCAAGATAGGTGACTGAAAATGCCAACCACTTGGATGAACCCCTCGGCAACCAGGCCGTGCACGGTCTTCAAGAGCGTTGGCCAGTCGGCCTGACTCGAACCATTGCGGCCAAGGCCGGTGTCGATCTTTAGGTGAATGCGGGCAACGCGACCAAGGTGATCGGCTGCCTTGGAGATTGCCTCGACCTGCGCGATGTTGGCAACGCCAAGCTCGATGCCGGCATCAACAGCGCGCACAAAGTTTTCGTGCGGGTCGTGCAGCCAGGCCAAAATTGGCAGGTCGATCGAGGCGTCGCGAAGGGCGAGCGCCTCTGGGATATCGGCAACGCCAAGATAGTCAACGCCGGCGGCCTCGAGCTTGCGGGCCACCTGAATCATTCCGTGCCCGTAGGCATCTGCTTTCACTACGCCCATAACGAGCGACTTGCCCACTCGGGCACGCATCGTGGCAAGGTTGGCGGCAACGGCGTCGAGATCAATGATTAGTTCTCTCACTGCGCACCTCCCTGTTCTGATTCGGGCGACCCATCAGCAGCGCCTTCGGCAACCACAAAGGCAACCGCTTGGTCGCCATCGTGGCTAATCGAAACGTGAAACTTGCGAATGCCCGCTCTAAGTGCCACTTTAGCCGTCGAACCGTGCAGCCAAATGACCGGTTTTCCGGTCGACTCTTTGCCAACTTCGATTCCGTGCCATTCGAGCCCCGGGTCTCCATTCAAAGCCTTGATGACCGCTTCTTTGGCAGCGAAACGACCGGCCAAGGTTTGAATGCTTGCGTCTACGGTTTCGATGTCTAGAAACAGGCGATCTTTTAGGCGCGGCGTCTCGGCCAGCTTTGCCTCGAATCGGCTGAGCTGAACGGTGTCTACACCAACGCCGATAATCATGTGACTATTCGACGGTTACAGACTTCGCAAGGTTGCGCGGCTGGTCAACATCCAAGCCCTTTGCGGTCGAAAGCTCGAGCGCAAAAACCTGAAGTGGAATAACGGTCAAAAGCGAAGCAAAGATTGACTCGGCCTTTGGCACGAACACGACGTGTTCTGCATAGTCGCCAACCTGGTTGTCGCCCTCTTCGGCAATCGCGATAACTCGGGCACCGCGGGCGCGAATCTCTTGAATGTTAGAGATCACCTTTGGGTGCAGGCTGTCTTCGTCGCGCTGGCTTGGCACGATCACGATGACCGGCTGACCTTCTTCGATCAATGCAATCGGGCCGTGCTTTAGCTCACCGGCGGCAAAGCCTTCAGCATGGATGTAGGCAAGCTCCTTGAGCTTTAGCGCGCCCTCCATGGCAACCGGGAAGCCAACGTTGCGGCCTAGGAACAAGACTGACTTGGCGTTGGCCATGTCTTTGCCGAGCTGGCGAATGCCGTCTAGGCCGTCAAGAACTTCGGCAACACTCTCGGGCATCTGAAGCAGTTCTTTGCCAAGGCGAGCAAGCTCGGCCTTTGGAGTTGCGCCGCGACCGGCTGCCAAGAATAGGGCGAGCAGGTAGCCAGCGGTGATCTGTGCGACAAGAGCCTTGGTTGAAGCAACCGCTACCTCGGGGCCTGCGTGGGTGTAAATGACTGCGTCTGATTCGCGAGCCAGGGTTGCACCCTGGGTGTTGCAGATTGCGAGCACCTTGGCACCGGCCTCTTTGGCGTAACGGGTTGCCATCAGGGTGTCCATGGTTTCGCCAGACTGGCTGACTGCCACGATCAGGGTGTTTGGGGTCACGATTGGGTCGCGGTAGCGGAACTCGTGTGAAAGCTCGACCTGCACCGGAATGCGTGAGAACTTTTCGATTGCATACTTGGCAACATCACAGGCATAGCTTGCGGTTCCGCAGGCAACCATGATGATGCGGTCGATGTTCAAAATGTCTTGAGCGCTAAGGCCGTCGATTTCGGTCAGGCGCACCGAACCGTCTGAACCCAAGCGACCCATCAGTGTGTCGGCAACCGCCTGAGGCTGGTCGGCGATCTCTTTGGCCATGAAGCTTGACCAACCGCCCTTGCTGGCAGCCGAGGCATCCCAGTCAACGGTGAATTCGACCGGGGTAACTGCCTCGCCAGAGAACTTGCGAATGCTAACCTCGCCGGCACGAAGGCTAACGATTTCGTCTTGGCCAACCGAGATAGCGCGCTTGGTGTGCTCAACGAATGCTGCAACGTCTGAGCCCAAGAAGTTTTCGCCGTCGCCAAGACCTATCACCAATGGCGCGTTGCGGCGGGCAGCCAAAACAACATCCGGCTGGTCTTCGTGAATAACAAGAATGGTGAATGCACCGTGCAAACGCTGAACCACGTTGGCGAATGCGGTTGGCAGGTCGCCGGTAGCTTCGAACTCGCGGGCGATCAGGTGAGCGGCAACCTCTGAGTCGGTCTCAGATGCAAAGCGGGTGCCCTCGGCCAAAAGCTCGGCCTTGAGTTCGGCAAAGTTCTCAATGATGCCGTTGTGAATAAGTGAAAGCTTGCTGGTTGGGCCACCAAGGTGTGGGTGAGCGTTGCCGTCGGTTGGTGCGCCGTGGGTTGCCCAGCGGGTGTGACCGATTCCGATGTTGGCTGCAGGCAGCGGGTGGTTCGTGATTTCGGCAATCAGGTTGTCGAGTTTGCCAGCCTTTTTGCGGGTCTCGAGGCCACCGCCGTTGGCGATAACCGAAACACCAGCCGAGTCATAGCCGCGGTATTCAAGGCGACGCAATCCGCCGAGAAGAACATCAAGGGTTGACTTCGGGCCTACATAACCCACGATTCCACACATGCTTCTAATTTACGGCAGAATGGCTCTTTGTGAGCGCAGCACAGGCGGGCAACAACACCGATTCGGGCAATCAACTAAGCCCGTTCGTTGAAATCTCGCGTGCCGACTGGGCCGAGCTTGGTCACGCCACCGAATTGCCGCTGACTGAAGCCGAAATTCAGCAAATTCGTGGTCTCGGCGACTTTCTAGATATCAAAGAGGTCACCGATGTTTACCTGCCGCTCAGCCGCCTTTTGAACCTGTATGTCGCCGAGTCGCAAAAGCTTCATCGGGTCACCAGCGACTTTCTAGGCGAGCGCGCTGGCCGCACTCCATTCATCATTGGAGTTGCCGGTTCGGTTGCGGTAGGCAAGTCGACCGTCTCGCGTTTGCTCAAAGAATTGCTGAGTCGCTGGGAGGGAACCCCTCGCGTCGAACTGATCACCACCGATGGCTTTCTGTTCCCTAACGCCGAACTAGAGAAGCGCGGGCTGATGGCACGCAAGGGTTTTCCGGAGTCTTACGACCGCCTAGCTCTATTAAAGTTCGTGGCCGACGTCAAGTCGGGTGCCGCCGAGGTCGAGGCACCGGTTTATTCGCACCTCAGCTACGACATCGTGCCGGGCGAAACGATTGTCGTGCACTCCCCCGATGTGTTGATCGTTGAGGGCCTAAACGTCTTGCAGGCTCCGGGTGTTGGTCAAGAGTTGGCGCTTAGCGACTACTTCGACTTCAAGATTTATGTTGATGCCGAGGCATCAAACCTGAGCGCATGGTTTGTGAAGCGCTTCGAAAAACTGCGCGACTCTGCCTTCACCAACCCGGCCTCTTATTTTCACCGGTATGCCGAGATGCCTTTCGACAAGGCTTTGGCTCGGGCCAACGAAATCTGGCAGACCATCAACCTGCCAAACCTGATTCAAAACATTTTGCCTACTCGCAACCGCGCCACCCTGGTGCTGCGCAAGGGCGACAATCACACCGTCGAATCGGTGTTGCTGCGCAAGCTTTAGGCGCCTAGGGCGCATCCGCCGTTTCGGTCGTTGATTTAGCCCGCCCAAAATGACAGTCAAAATGTTATAAAAGCCTGAAAGATTCACAGCCAACTCACAGTTGACTGAATATGAGCCATTC
>JACCDZ011164801.1_pt1 | contig 45681 bp, 40 predicted proteins | sample 7449551 | NCBI WGS metagenome assembly JACCDZ01 (sample SAMN15323452, study PRJNA562643) | freshwater metagenome | isolation source: river surface water | place: USA:Blue River Watershed | collected 2017-08-18
GCTAATTGTTAAAGAGCGTGCTTCGTTCGAAGCGGGACGTGCATCATACACTTCCCAGATTTGAAGTCAAGCAGAGAATTTTGCGATTATCACCAAATTTTCTGCTTCACCTCTTTTGCATCGTTTTGCGGTTCAGAACCGCTCATCGCTGCGAGGGCGCCATTTTAGTCAGTTTCGCGTTCGTGTCAAGCGTCTTTTTATCGACTTTTTTCACAACCGCCAGACTCATCTGGCTTACCGCATCGTTTCGAATCGCGCTACGTCGTCGGTATGGCGCGCATTATAGGGCGATTTACCAAAGGCGCAAGCGAATACTTTAGAAAAGTTGATGTTTTGCGATCGTTCGCATGGAAAAGCAACAGATCGTTCAAAATAGCTACTTTTCTTGGGCGTTATCTCTAATTTGATACGGCTTAACTAAGTTTGCAGGCGAATTTTTAGCCACACTTTGAGCGAGTTAACAAAAAGCCCAGTTCAAATGCCTGGGCTTCGTTTATTCAGGGTTTTTATGCCGCCTGCCTTCTAGTTGCTCAGTGTGATCGCGAACGTCACCTTCTATAAGAACAACCGATGACTATTATTAGATGATCAGTCTCGCAGATTTGGTGCCAACCACATTTGTGCTTGTTCCTTGCTCCAGGCTTTTTTCTGCGCATATTCGGTTAGCTGGTCGTCACCAATTTTGCTCACTGCAAAGTACTTACTATCTGGGTGACCGAAATACCAACCTGAGACGGCCGCTCCCGGCCACATGGCATAACTCTCGGTCAATTCCATACCGATTTGCGCTTGCACATCTAACAAGTCAAACAATGTGCCTTTTTCGGTATGTTCTGGACAGGCAGGATAACCTGGCGCTGGACGGATACCTTGATAGGCTTCGCGGATCAACTGTTCGTTATCCAATTGCTCATGTGCGGCGTAACCCCAGAACTCTTTGCGCACGCGCATGTGCAGATATTCTGCCAGCGCTTCGGCGAGACGGTCCGCCAGAGCTTTCACCATGATGCTGTTGTAATCATCATGCGCTTTAGCAAATTCAGCGGCGAATTCATCGGCGCCAAAGCCGGTACTGACCGCAAACGCGCCCACGTAGTCGGCGACACCTGAATCCTGCGGAGCGACAAAGTCGGCGAGCGACAAATTCGGCGCGTTGTTGCGAAGCTGCACTTGCTGGCGCAGGTTAAACAATCGAGCACGCTCAGTGGTGCGGGTGTCGTCCGCCCACACAATAATGTCATCACCTTGGCTATTGGCAGGGAACAAACCGAAAATCGCTTTGCCCTTGACGTGCCCTTCGTTGATCATCCGATCCAACATGGCATTGGCATCTTGATAGACGCGACGCGCTTCTAGCCCAACTTCAGGGTGATTGAGGATCGTCGGGAACTTGCCCGATAACTGCCATGTTAGGAAAAACGGTGTCCAATCGATGTAATCGCGTAGCACTTGTAGATCAACGTCCTGCCAGACGTGCACGCCCGGTTGTTTGGGCGCTGGCGCTACTTTATTAAGGTCCAACACAAACTTGTTGGCACGCGCTTGTTCAAGCGTCAGCAATGCAGGGCCTTTTTGGCCGCGCTGATGCTGCTCGACGACGCGTTGATATTCGTCGGCGATCCGCGCCAAATACTCTGGCTTTTGCGTTGGACTGATCAGCGACTGCACCACCGACACACTGCGTGAGGCATTAGGGACATAGACCACACCATGCGGATAATGCGGCGCGATCTTAATCGCCGTATGTGCCTTGGAGGTGGTAGCACCGCCGATAAGCAGTGGAATGGTAAAACCGAGGCGGTTCATTTCTTTGGCAACATGCACCATTTCATCAAGCGACGGAGTAATTAAACCCGACAGGCCGATGATATCGACATTCAGTTCCTTGGCTTTTTGCAACAAGGTGGCGCACGGCACCATCACGCCTAAGTCGATCACTTCATAGTTGTTGCACTGCAGCACCACGCCGACGATATTTTTACCAATATCATGCACATCGCCTTTGACGGTAGCCATCAGCACCTTGCCTTGACTGGTGGCGCCGGTGCCGGCTTTTTCTGCTTCTATATAAGGTTGCAGGTAAGCGACTGCTTTTTTCATCACACGAGCAGACTTGACCACTTGCGGCAGGAACATTTTACCTTCACCGAACAAGTCGCCTACCACGTTCATGCCATCCATCAACGGCCCTTCGATCACATGCAATGGCCGCTCGGCCAGCTGACGTGCTTCTTCGGTGTCTTGATCGATAAAATCTGTGATGCCTTTGACCAGCGCATGTTCCAACCGTTTGGACACAGGCCAGCTGCGCCAGGCGTTATCTTCTTTGACCGCGACTTTACCTTTGCCGCCAAATTGATCTGCAACTTCCAATAAACGCTCGGTGGCGTCGGTACGCCGGTTTAGAATCACATCTTCGACGCGTTCACGCAGCAATTCCGGAATGTCGTCATACACCGCCAATTGGCCGGCGTTGACAATACCCATGTCCATGCCTGCTTTAATGGCATGGTATAAAAACACCGAATGGATGGCTTCGCGGACTGGGTCATTGCCACGAAACGAAAATGACACGTTGGAAACACCACCCGAAATTTTTGCATACGGGCACAATTGTTTGATGCGACGAGTCGCTTCAATAAAATCCACGGCGTAGTTATTGTGCTCGTCGATACCGGTGGCCACCGCGAAGATATTCGGGTCAAAGATAATGTCTTGGGGTGGAAAGCCCACTTGCTCTGTCAGGATCTTGTATGCCCGCACACAGATCTCAACTTTACGTTGTTGGGTGTCAGCCTGCCCTACTTCATCAAATGCCATCACCACCACAGCCGCGCCATAACGACGCAACAGCTTGGCTTGATGGATAAAGATCGCTTCACCTTCTTTGAGTGAAATCGAGTTGACGACCGCTTTGCCTTGTACACATTTTAATGCTGCTTCGATGACGTCCCACTTTGATGAGTCAATCATCACCGGAACTCGTGCAATGTCGGGCTCTGCCGCTAACAGGTTCAAGTAACGAACCATGGCCGCTTTACTGTCCAACATGGCTTCATCCATATTGATATCAATAATTTGCGCGCCGTTTTCGACTTGTTGCCGCGCTACATCAAGCGCCGCTTCATATTTTCCTTCGAGAATTAACTTCTTGAACTTGGCTGAGCCTGTGACATTGGTGCGTTCACCAACGTTGATAAAACGAGCTTGTTGTTGCATCACCACTCCAAAGAAAATGCTTCAAGACCAGCTAAATAAAAGCTATGACTGGCTGGTTTGGGTTGACGAGGTGGCAATCCGTCCACGATGGTTGCGAGCGCCTTGATATGCTCTGGTGTTGTACCACAGCAACCGCCGACAATATTGATAAATCCTTCCTCTGCCCAGTCGCGTATTTCCGCAGCCATGTCAGTTGGTCCTAAGTCATATTCACCAAACTCGTTGGGTAAACCGGCATTGGGATGCACCGACGTGGCGCACTCGGCAATACTGGCCATGATTTCGACATAAGGCCGTAATAAATCAGGGCCCAAGGCGCAATTGAGACCAAAGCTGACGGGTTCAATATGCGCCAATGAATGATAAAACGCCTCGGTGGTTTGGCCTGACAAGGTACGCCCAGATGCATCGGTAATAGTCCCAGAAATCATCACGGGTAACTTATAGCCAATTTCATCAAATACTTGCAGCACGGCAAACGCCGCTGCTTTGGCATTAAGCGTATCAAAGATGGTTTCGATCATAATAAGGTCCGAACCACCGTCAATCAGTGCTTTGGTGCTTTCGGTGTACGCAGCGACCAGCTCGTCAAAGCTAACATTGCGAAATCCTGGGTCATTGACGTCGGGCGAAATCGACGCTGTACGGTTAGTTGGACCTAAAATGCCTGCAACCAAGCGCGGTTTGTGTGGTTCACGCGCGGTAAACTCATCACAAGCTTGGCGTGCGAGTTTGGCCGCTTCGAAGTTAATCCGCGCCGATAAATGCGACATCTCATAGTCAGCCATCGCAATTGGTGTGGCGTTAAAGCTATTGGTTTCAATGATGTCTGCACCTGCCGCCAGATACTGTCGATGGATCTCGAGGATAATCTGTGGCTGCGTCAGCACTAATAGATCGTTGTTGCCTTTGAGGTCCGACGGCCAGTCTTTAAACTCGTCACCGCGGTAATCGGCTTCTTCTAAGCGGTAGCTTTGGATCATGGTGCCCATAGCACCATCTAAAATCAAAATGCGGTGCTCGTTGAGTTGGCGAAATTGCTCTGCGGTAAAACGGGCAGTACTCATGCGTGACGATCCTCTCCGATCTGGCTCAGGTCAAACGGTGTCGCCTGATAAACGTAGTAGTTCAGCCAGTTACTGAACAACAAAAATGCGTGACTTTGCCACAGTTTTTGCGGGCCTTGCGCTGGGTCATTGTTTTTAAAGTAGTTTTCTGGAACTTTTGGATTCAAACCAGCGGTGACGTCGCGGTTGTATTCGTCCTGCAAGGTCGTTAAATCATATTCGGGGTGGCCAGTGACAAAAATTCGACTACCACTGGAATTTTGCAGCAAGTAAGCGCCCGTAACATCTGCTTCCGCCAACACGTGGATATCTGGATGCGCTTGGTACTTTTGTTTGGGCACTTGCGCATACCGTGAATGCGGCACTAAAAACACATCATCAAAACCGCGCACCAACGGACACAGCGGCTGTGCGACTTGCTGCCAATACACCCCTGACAGTTTTTCGCCACGAATTTCCCGTTGTAAGCCGTAGTAGTAATAAAGTGCGGCATGCGCGGCCCAACACAAAAACAAAGTCGACGTTACGTTGCGATCGGCCCAGGCTAAGATCTCTGACAACTGCGGCCAATAACTAACATCCTCATAATCGACTAAACCAAGCGGCGCGCCTGTAATAATCAAACCGTCATATTTTTGCCGCTGCACGTCCGAAAAAAAGCGATAGAAGCAATTCAGGTGTGTCTCGGAGGTGTGTTTACTAACATGATTGTCCAACCGGATTAAATCAATATCGACCTGTAGCGGTGTGTTCGCCAACAGGCGAAGTAATTGGATCTCAGTGGTTTCTTTATTTGGCATCAGGTTCAAAATGGCGATTTTCAGCGGCCGGATGTCTTGCTGTTGTGCGCGAGTTTCATTCATCACGAACACGTTCTCGGCGCACAGCGCTTCAATGGCAGGCAGCTGGTCAACAACTTTAATCGGCATAATGACTCCAGATAGACGATTCGAATGTCCGGCACTTTGCAACAAGGCCCCAGAAATGTCAACATCTATACGTTTAGATGGCTATTTAAATCTTGAGTAATAACCCATGGTCTTCTATGCTAGCCAAAGTCATGCTGAGGACCTGTAAATGCTGCGAGCTCTATGCTGCTGGTTATGGTTGGTTGGTCTGAATGGCGTCGCCACTGCGGCGCCAGCCACAGATTCCAATGTTATCCCCGTCTATATTCGGGACGATGTACTAGAAGACTACGAGAAATTTGTTGCTGGTCGGGACGTACTGACGATTACCAGTTTTAAAAACATCAATATGCGACGCGATGTCGCCGATATGGTGTTGTTGCAGCAAGCATTGGCCCTTGGTGGTTTTCACAAACGCTTTCAATATATGCCGGGGAAATTCAATTTCCGTAACACCAAAATGCTAGAAACCGGCGACTTGTTGTTGAGTTTTGACAGCTATTGGTTATCCGATGCGCAGCTGCTTGGACCCAAAGTGTTTGTCAGTGAACCGGTGATCCGCCGCGGCGAATATCTGGCAGCCCTGTACACCAGCCCGAACAATACCGCTGCGCTCGCGATCCGTAACTTCAATGATTTAGCCAGGTTCACGGCGGTGTCGACGCCCAAATGGCTGACCGATTGGCGTACACTGGAAAAACTCCCGCTCAAACAGCTCATCCGGGAAGACGAATGGCTCAGTCAAGCACGCATGGTGCATATGCAGTGGGTCGATTTCATGTTGATGCCATTTTCCAATACAAAAGATGGCAGTTACCAGCTCGAACAGATCCGCATGCAACAAGTACCAGGCGTCGCTATTTTGCTCGATGATAGTCGTCATTTTGTGGTGTCGCGTGCTCATCCACAAGGGCAGGCTGCATTTGCTGCCTTGAATCGCGGCCTTAAAGAGCTGCGTGCACAAGGTCGTATTGAACAACTTTATAAAGATGCCGGTTTTTTGGTGGATACAAGATCGTTCATCATCTTAAACGCCGAAGTGGCCAGCCCTGTGAAGCCCAAGTAGACCAAATCGTCCAAATCGCGTTAAACGCACCACCGATAAAAAAACCACCTTAGTTGGTGGTTTTTTTATCGCTTAATCGAGATATCGAATTAGAACTCTTGTTCCAGATCTTCTGGCTCTTCTTCTAGCTCTTCTACCGCACCTGGAGCTCCAACGGTGGGCTGCAACAGCAAGCGTGTACGCAGTTCACGTTCAATCTCTGTCGCAATGGCTGGGTTTTCTTGCATGAACTTCATCGCGTTGGCTTTACCTTGGCCAATCTTGCTGCCTTTGTAGGCATACCAAGCGCCTGATTTATCAATTAGTTTTTCCGCTACGCCTAAGTCGATCAGCTCGCCATCTTTGCTAATGCCTGCACCGTATTGAATGATAAATTCGGCTTGTTTAAAGGGTGGTGCTACTTTGTTTTTCACCACTTTGACACGAGTTTCGTTACCGACAACCTCTTCGCCTTCTTTCACCGAACCGATACGACGAATATCTAAACGCACCGAGGCGTAGAATTTCAGCGCGTTACCACCGGTGGTGGTTTCTGGGTTACCAAACATCACACCGATCTTCATCCGGATTTGGTTGATGAAAATACACAGCGTGTTTGAACGTTTGATATTACCAGTTAACTTGCGCAGTGCTTGCGACATCAAACGGGCTTGCAGACCCACATGGCTGTCGCCCATATCGCCTTCGATTTCAGCTTTTGGCGTAAGTGCCGCCACCGAGTCGACTACAACCACATCGACCGCGCCAGAGCGCACTAACATGTCACAAATTTCTAATGCTTGTTCACCTGTGTCTGGTTGTGACACTAACAGATCATCGACTTTAACGCCCAGTTTGCCCGCGTAGACTGGGTCTAGCGCATGTTCGGCATCGATAAAGGCACAGGTTTTACCCATTTTTTGTGCTTCAGCGATGACTTGCAAAGTTAAGGTGGTTTTACCTGAAGATTCAGGACCGTAGATCTCGACGATACGACCGCATGGCAAGCCGCCAATGCCTAATGCGATGTCTAAACCTAACGATCCTGTTGAAATAGCTTCGATGTCTAAGGCGGTGGTATCACCGAGTTTCATGATCGAACCTTTACCAAACTGACGTTCGATTTGACTTAACGCGGCACTAAGGGCTTTTGATTTGTTATCGTCCATTACGATCTCCGAGAAAAAAGGTGACTAAGCAACTGCTGTATGCTCATACAGTAGTTTAATCCGTTTGGACTGTCAACAATAAGATCAGTTGTTGTAGTGCAAAGTCGATGGCTTGCGCGCGAATACTGGCTCTGTCGCCATGAAATAACCAACGTGTGGTGACCACATGCGCGTCTACAGCAAAAGCAAACCAGACAGTGCCCACTGGTTTTTGCTCGCTGCCACCGCCCGGTCCGGCAATGCCGGACACGGCCACAGCGACACCCGCACCGGCCGCTGTTTGCGCGCCCACCGCCATTTCATGCACGGTTTGCTCCGACACAGCACCAAATTGCAACAAGGTGGCGCTTTTTACGCCGAGCAATTGCTGCTTCGCTTTGTTGCTATAAGTCACAAAACCACGGTCCACATAGGCCGAACTGCCGGGGGTTGCGGTTAATGCATAGGCAATCCCACCACCGGTACAAGATTCAGCGGTGGTGATGGTCGTTTTTTTTCGTAATAATAGCTGACCTAGTTCAGCGGCCAGACGTTCGGTTTCAGCTGGTAACACAGACATCCCCAAGCAAGGTTGTTCAGCCGATTATGCAATCAGAGTTAACAGGCGTTCAAGCACATACGCCGATGATGCAACAATACTTAGCCCTTAAAGCCGAAAACCCAGACATTTTGTTGTTTTATCGGATGGGCGATTTTTACGAATTGTTCTATGACGATGCGAAAAAAGCCGCCGATTTATTAGATATTTCGTTAACCAAACGCGGCCAAAGCGCCGGTCAACCCATTCCGATGGCGGGCGTACCGCACCATGCGGTGGAAAACTATTTGGCGCGCTTAGTCCAACTTGGCGAATCGGTGGCCATCTGTGAGCAAGTCGGCGACCCCGCGCTGAGTAAAGGCCCGGTGGAGCGCAAGGTAGTGCGTATTGTCACGCCAGGCACAGTCACCGACGAAGCCTTGCTGCAAGAGCGCCAAGACACTTTGCTTGCCGCGGTGTTTGAGCACAAAGGCCAATTTGGTGTGGCCTATTTAGATTTATCCGCGGGGCGCTTTTTATTGACACAAGCGGCGCACAGCGATGATTTTTTAGCGCTGCTACAGCGCTTAAACCCAGCGGAGCTGCTGTACAACGAAGAACAACAGTTACCCGCCCATGCGCTATCGCGCAAAGGGGCGCGTCGCCGTCCGGTGTGGGATTTTGAAAAAAGCGCAGCTGAGCGCACCTTGTGCCAACAATTCGGTACTCGCGATCTGAAAAGCTTTGGCGTGGATGAAGCGCCCCTGGCGCTGCTGGCCGCTGGCTGTTTGTTGCAGTATGTCAAAGATACGCAGCGCTCTGCCCTGCCGCACCTGCGCAGTATGTCACTGGAACGCAGTTCGGATCACATCGTGCTCGATGCCGCGACTCGGCGTAACTTAGAGCTCACCCAAACCCTGTCCGGCCAGTTTAGTCACTCGCTCGCGGCAGTGCTCGATACCTGCCAAACGCCGATGGGCAGTCGCTTGTTAAAACGCTGGTTGCATGCGCCGCTGCGTGATCAAGCCCAAGTGCGCCGCCGCCATCACACGGTGGCCGAGTTGCAAGATCATCACTTGGAACTGGCGCCGATCCTCAAACAGATTGGCGATATCGAGCGGATCGTCAGTCGGGTGGCGCTGCGCAGTGCGCGGCCGCGCGACTTAGCTCGTTTGCGTCAAGCGCTGCAAGTGCTGCCGGAACTGAACGACCTGCTGGCGAGCGTGCAAAGCCCGCAACTGCAACAGCTGGCGATGCAATGTCAGCCACTGCCAGAGCTGCAAGCCCTGCTTGAACGCGCCATCGTCGAAAACCCGCCGGTGCTGATTCGGGACGGCGGTGCGATCGCCAGTGGTTACCACGCGGAATTGGATCAATGGCGCAGTCTCGCCGACGGCGCAACCGATTATCTAGAACAACTGGAAATTCGTGAAAAAGCCCGCACCGGTATCGCCTCACTCAAAGTTGGCTACAACAAAGTGGCGGGTTATTACATCGAAACTGGCCGCGCCGCCGCAGACGCAGTACCTGCCGATTACATTCGCCGGCAAACGCTGAAAAACAACGAACGTTACATCATTCCAGAGCTGAAAGAATACGAAGACAAAGTGCTAGGCAGTCAAAGCAAAGCGCTGGCGCTGGAAAAACAGCTGTATGACGGTTTGTTTGATTTAATGGCGCCTGATCTTGCCACCTTGCAGCAACTGGCCTACAGCGTCAGTGAGTTGGACGTGTTGTGCTGTTTCGCCGAGCGCGCGTTAACCCTCAATTACCGCCAACCCGATTTAGTCGACAGCACGGGGGTGACGATTGAAGCGGGTCGCCACCCAGTGGTCGAAACCACGCTGGATGAGCCTTTTATCGCCAACCCGCTGCAACTGCAACCCGAGCGGCGTTTGTTGGTGGTGACAGGCCCGAATATGGGCGGTAAATCCACCTATATGCGGCAAACGGCGCTGATAGTGCTGATGGCTTACGTCGGCTGTTTTGTGCCGGCGCAACGGGCAGTGCTGGGCCCGATTGATCGGATCTTCACACGCGTCGGTGCATCCGATGACTTAGCGTCCGGCCGTTCAACCTTTATGGTGGAAATGACCGAAACGGCGACCATTTTGCACCACGCCACCGCCAACAGCTTGGTGCTGATGGACGAAATTGGCCGCGGCACCAGCACCTACGACGGGTTGTCGCTGGCGTGGGCTTGTGCAGAATACTTGGCCACCAAACTCAAAGCATTGACCTTATTTGCCACGCACTACTTTGAATTAACCGAATTGGCCAGGTTGCAACGTGGCGTCGCCAATATCCATTTGGATGCGGTGGAGCATGGCGATCACATTGTGTTTATGCACCAAGTGCAAGAAGGCGCCGCCAGCAAATCCTATGGCTTGCAAGTGGCGCAACTGGCGGGCGTGCCGAAAGTGGTGATCCAGCAAGCGCGGCAAAAACTTAAAGCGCTGGAACAACTGCACCCACTCTCCAACCCTAGCAGCGCGGCAACAAAGCTAGCCGAGCCTGCGCCACAACTGAGTTTATTAGACACCGAACACCCTTTGCTTGAGCAATTACGGCAACTAAACCCTGACGATTTGTCGGCGCGGCAAGCACTCGAGTTGTTGTATCAATGGAAACAACAACTGTAAGTCGATGATCTAAAGAGAAAAACAGCACTTACTGACGAAAACATGCAACATGTGGCCGCCGTAAGTGCTGCTTGTCACAACGCCAACACGTCCACCGCGACCTGTAGTTGATGCTCCCCACGCCCTTGCACCACACCTTTGAGTGGTGTGACGTCTGAAAAATCACGACCGACCGCCAGCTGCAAGTGCCGAACATCGGGCATCAGGTTATTGGTTGGATCAAAGCCGACCCACCCCAACGGCGGCACAAAGACTTCAAACCAAGCATGCGATGCGTCGGCGCCTTGCAGTTTTTCCTGCCCTGCCGGGGCAAGCGTCTCCAAGTAGCCGCTGACATAGCGTGCGGCAATGCCCTGCGATCGCAGCACAGCAATCGCCAGATGCGCAAAATCCTGACAGACCCCTTGCCGTTGTTGCAGCACTTGCACCAGCGGCGTGCTAATGCTGGTCGCGGCTGGCACATACGCAAACTCGTTGAAAATCCAATGGTTTAAGCGCTGGATGTTCTGAAGTACATCCCCCTGCGCAACCGCAACGCGACGCCAAATGGCTGCCGCTTCAGGTAACAGCGGCACCAGCGGGCTGGCTCGACGACACCACGCCAACCAGGGCTCAGTGTGGGAACTGAGTTGTTGCAGCACCTCAAGCGCGCATGTCTGACCAAGCCACTGCTCGCTGTGGCGCGCAGTGACAGTTAGTTCCGCATTTAATGTCACGGCAAATTCGGTATGCGCCTGCGGCACATGCAGCAGTTGGCGCTCGTTACCAAAAGCATCAACAAAACTGACGTGATGCGCCAGTGCCGGCTCGGTTTGCAACGCAGTCCAATGCACGTGTTGCCATGTCGTTTGCCGCGGCTGCAAGCAAGTCACATTAAAACTATGCAGCACCGGTTGTTCGTAGTGATAACGCGTCGCGTGCTGCAGACGATAACGCCGCGATATTAAATCCGTTGCCATGTCACCCCCGGTAAACTGTGATGGAAGTAAGACTGGCTTAAGTGATCCGACAGCAGCCGCAATCGGTGTTGCAGTTGACTGAGCAAGAGGCCAAGTGCTGGTGTCGCTTGTTGCGCGCTATCGACCAAACTCGCAGGTTCCGCTAATTGCAGCAAACTGACTAATTCAAGTGCTAACCGCTGCTCACCCGACAAACCTGGTCCGCTGGCCAATTGCGGCAATTGCCCACATTGATGCTGAATACGCTGGCATTGATAACCAACTGAACGCGGCGTACTGTCATCAAACAACAACAAATCGATCACCGCCAGCGGGTGCAATAAACTGCGGTATCGGCGCCGGTAGGTCATCAAGGTATCGGCCAGTTTTAATACGGTTTCTTGCAACAGCACACTCGGCGCATGGCCAGGGCTGACTAAGGTATGTTGCAGCAACCCCGCCGTTTGCAGCGCACGTTCAATATGCTGGCCTAAATCCAACATGCGCATGGCCGGCGTGCGGCTCATGGTTTCGTGGTTGAGCCCATAAAATGCGTGCTGACAAAAGATGATTTCATCCAGCAGTTGCATCAGCTGCGGCAGATTCGGCGTTTGCCGTTGCACTTGCTGCAAGGCGCTCCAGCTACCGATCAACTGCTGCAAGCGCTCGAGCACCAGCGTCGAGTCAAACGCAAAATAGTCCCGCGCCGAGCTCGCGTTGTACCAGACACTTTGCATAATGCTGACTAACCCATCGCGCTCCGAAAACAGCCAATCGACCACGGCAGCAAGCGCCAAGGGTTGATCGGTTCGCCAGGTGCCACTGCTCGCGCCATTGGCATGCAACGCAAACCGCAGCAGTGCATCCACCTCAGCACTAAAACCACCGCTGGGTGTCTGTTGCAAATGCAAGTGGATGGCCGCTCGCAGCGATCGTACGCAGTGGTTTAATCGTTCATGATAACGGCCCAACCAGAACAAATGGTCGGCCAAGCGGCTAGAGACAAGCCCGGCAAACCGGGACAAGGTCAGCTCGGACGTTGCCGACAACAACGACTGACTGTCGCTACGCTCGGTTTGCACCCACAGATCTTTGCACACCGTGGCCTGACTCGGTTTGGCCATAAAATCTAACACAGACCCCAAGCCAACCAGCCCACCGGGCAACAGACAGGCGCTGCCACTTGGACTACTGGGCGAGAGGCTGTACAAGCGCACGGCGGCCGGCAACAAGGCTAAACTGCCGTCGTCGCTTTGATAGGGCAGCGGCTGAGCCTCAGCGGCTTGCTGCCAGACATAATCGGTGGGTTGCAGCACCGCTTGATGGCACCAATTCGGATACTCGGCATCGTGCGACGCCATACGTTGTCCATCGCTGAGCCGTTGCAGCACGGCGCCATCTGGCATTGGGTGTTGCGCACACCAGCCGGTGTCGAGTTGATCAAGCAATAACGACTCACCAAGCAGTTGCTGCGCCAACGCCGGCAAAAACGGCTGCAGCACGCCACTGTCGATCAGTTCTGCCCCCGGTGGATTGATACACAAAAACTGCTGCTGACGCAGACTGGCGACAAACCCGGCGCAGCCTTGGGCGCTGTCTGAAAATTCCAGCGGATCGGTTGCAGCCGCATCGACAAACCGCAACACACTTTGCAGTGGCTGCAACCCCGACAAGGTTTTCAGGCACAACTGCCCTTCGCGATAGAGCAAATCACTGCCACGCACCAGCGCAATGTCCAGATAATTAGCCAGGCGCGCATGTTCACTGTACTGCAAATCGCGGGCACCTTCGGTTAACAAAGCACAGATCCCCTGTGGCTGGCGCTGCATTCGTTGCAACAGTTGCCGAAAAAAACCAGCCAGTTGCCGCCGCGGCCAAGGCCCACGCCATTCGCTGGCGAGTTGATTGAGCGCGAGGCGCTGTTCAACGACTCGGCCCAGCCCATGCGGCGGCCCGCCATGATCGGCCACGACACAAAAACTGCCATCGAGCCGGCGTATCACCGTCGCGCTATACAGCACCAACCAATCCAGCGCCGCCGCACTTTGTTGCACCATCGGCAATACATACGCGCCACAGGCCGCCAGCGCATCGGCAGGCACTAATCCATCGTGCAGCAACTGCCGTGGGCCATACAGGTCTTGTAATATCAATGACCACAAGCGCTGACGTTGCAATAAGCCTGCTTCGATCAACTGCCATTCACGCTGTTCGATATACCAAGGCTGCAGATCCAAGACTGGCCCGTGCCGAAACTGCTGCTGCAGCGTTTGCTGCCATTGCTGACGCTGGGCTATGCTGGTTTGCTGATACCACTGAAGATGCTGTTGTTGCACCAAAACTCCCCTTTTCGCCATTTCGATCATGGCTACAAACACAGGCCGTTAGGCAGAGCGCTGCTGCGCCGCATTGATCGCAAAACAGGGCGATAAAATCACGTGATGCAAATCGATAATGCCAGTTTGCAATTCATCGATCAGGCTGTGTAACTGCACCGTCGACAACTCGCCTAACGCGCCACTTTTTAAGTGTTGTTGCACCCGCAACAAGGTATCGGCAATCGCAGGTGCATGCGGAAGTTGTTTCGCCGATGATGCGATCCGATTAAAGCAATAACTAATCGAGCGCGGGAAATCAGCACACGCTAACAAATAGTCAATCGCATCGACGTCACGCGTCTGCGCCGCCACAAACCGTTGGTACGACTCCACTCCGCCAAGCGCATTGAGCAGCGAGATCCAACGAAATTTCGGCCGCTTAATTTGTGTCGGTTGCAGCTGTTGTAGCACCATCACGTCCATGATGCGAGTGGTCATATCGGCGCGCTCTAAATGCCGGCCCATGTTCAGCACATCAAAGGCGTCACCACGCAGCATAGTGCCATCGAGCACCCCAATCACCATTTGGCAGCGCCGACTAACTTCCGCCATCAATTGATAGCGTTGTTGCCGACTTACCGTCTGACTGCAACTGTCGCGCAAAAACAGATCTAGCGCGTTTAACTCTTCCCACATTTCACGCGGCAACAAGGGGCGCAGACTGCGCGCATTGCGTTTCAGCGCAGCGGACGTGGCCAAAATGGACACCGGACTGTCGGCTTCATTAATCAGTAATGCCATCACTGCGCGCTCGGTGTCCGCCAGCGACAAGCGACCGTGCGCATCGGCATAAGGCGCTAACAAGCGCGGCGCGGATTGCCCCAGCACCTCAAGCAGCACTGGCCAGCCAAATTGGGTTTCTTCGTGTGAATCCATCAACAAATGACTGGTGGCGATGACCAGCCGAGCTGTGTCATCCAGACGCTCTAAATAGCGACCTAACCAGAAAATTTGCTCTACCGCTTTCATTAACATACGTCCACCTCGTCATTGATGATCCATGTATCTTTACTGCCGCCACCTTGGGACGAATTGACCACCAGCGAGCCGCGGCGAAGCGCAACGCGGCTTAACCCGCCGGTGCTGCAATACAAATCCCGCCCCTGCAACACAAAAGGCCGTAAATCAAGGTGACGCGGTTCCAACAGGCCGTCACACAAGGTGGGCGCGACCGATAGCTGCAGCGTCGGTTGGGCGATAAAATTGCGGGGGTTGTCGAGGATTTGCGCCGCGGTTGCCGCGCGTTCAGCCTCGGTGGCGCGCGGGCCAATCAAAATGCCATAGCCACCGGATTCATTGGCGGGTTTGACCACCAGCTGATCCAAGTTAGCCAGCACAAATTCGCGTTGCTTGGCATCAGAGCACAAATAAGTTTCGACGTTGTCAATCAGCGGCTTTTCCCCCAAGTAATACTCGATCAGTTGCGGCACATAGGAATAGATCACTTTATCGTCGGCGACGCCAGAACCCGGCGCATTGGCGATCGCCACATTGCCTTTGGCCCAGGCGCGAAAGATGCCCGGCACACCGAGCACGGAATCGGCGCGAAACACCGTCGGGTCTAAAAAGATGTCATCGACGCGGCGGTACACCACATCCACCCGCTTTAAGCCGTGCAGTGTTTTGAGATAAAGCACGTCATCAACAACCACTAAGTCATGGTTTTCCACCAACTCGATGCCCATCTGCTGCGCCAAATAGGCGTGTTCGAAATAGGCTGAGTTATAAATGCCGGGGGTTAACAACACGATACAGGGCAAGTCGCCTGGTCGCGGCGACAAGGACGCCAGCATGCTGTAGAGCTGCTGCGGGTAGTCATCGACCGGCACGATGATGGACTCGGCAAACAGTTCGGGAAACACCCGTTTCATCACGGTGCGGTTTTCCAACATATACGACACGCCGCTGGGCACCCGCAAATTATCTTCCAGCACCAACATAGTGCCTTGCGCATCGCGGACTAAATCGGTGCCGCAGATATGCGCCCACACCCCAAAAGGAGGCGTCACGCCCTGACATGGTGCAAGAAAATTACGCGAATTGAGCACCAAGTCAGCGGGCGCAATACCGGCTTTTAGCACGCGCTGCTCGTGGTACAAATCGTCGATAAACAAATTCAGCACTTGTAAGCGTTGTTTTAAACCTGCGCTAGTGCGCTTCCATTCGCTTAAGGCGATAGGACGCGGGATCAAGTCCAGCGGCCAGGCCCGGTCGATATTTTGCCCTTCGGCATACACGGTAAAATTCACGCCCATCGCGCGAATGGCAGCATCCAGCTGCTGCTGGCGCTCGACGAGGCCGTCGGCACCATATTGCAAAATAAAGCGAGCAATGGCCTGCGCGGTAGGCCGCGCTTGGTGGCTGCTATCCACCAGTTCATCGAAGCTAGCAGGGTGAAGTGGATAATCGTCGAGCCTTGTTGTTGTCATGCGCAGATCTCCTTGTCTGGTTCGCCAAATTGGTGCAAAAACAACCAGCAATCAGAGAGAACGCAAAGGCTGTGCCAGTTCCAAAAAAGGCGACGTGGACAAAGCGGAATCAGCGGTTTCACAGGGGCTTGGACGCTGGCCATCAAGGACTGCACGGCAGATAGCGAACAGGGTCGGTTGGTGGTTGAGACGTTTGGAGTTTGGGTTTGGGCTTTGAATTCCGGATTGAGCAACTCCGTGCCTACATCACAAAAAACAAAGGCGCCACTTGGGCGCCTTTATGGACTGTCGCAGGATCACTCCTGGAACAAGGTTTCGATATTCAAGCCTTGATGTGTGACAATTTCACGCAGGCGACGCAGCGCTTCGACTTGGATTTGTCGCACCCGTTCACGGGTTAAGCCAATCTCACGGCCGACATCTTCCAGCGTCGATGGCTCAAACCCTAACAAACCAAAACGCCGGGCTAACACTTCACGTTGTTTTGGATTGAGTTCTTCCAGCCACACCACTAAATGCTGTTTGATATCGGCATCTTGCAGTTCACCTTCAGGGCCTAATTCTTTTTCGTCGGCCAACACGTCCAGCAACTGCTTTTCCGATGAACCGGCGACAGGTATATCGACTGAAGTAATTTTCTCATTCAGTTTCAACATTTTGCGAACTTCTTCAACCGGACGGTCAAGTGCTGCTGCAATTTCTTCAGGGGTTGGTTCGTGGTCAAGCCGTTGCGATAGTTCGCGGGCACAACGCAAATAGATATTTAATTCTTTGACGACATGGATCGGCAACCGGATCGTCCGAGTTTGATTCATAATCGCGCGTTCAATGGTTTGTCGGATCCACCATGTCGCATAGGTTGAAAAACGGAAACCCCGTTCTGGGTCAAATTTTTCAACGGCACGGATCAGACCCAAATTCCCCTCTTCGATTAAATCCAGTAGCGCAAGGCCACGGTTAATGTAACGACGGGCAATCTTCACCACCAGGCGGAGGTTACTTTCGATCATGCGTTTTCGTGCGGCAGCGTCCCCTTTCAGGGCAAGGCGGGAAAAATAAACTTCTTCTTCGGCAGATAACAACGGCGAGAAACCAATTTCACCCAGATAAATTTGGGTGGCATCCATCGCGCGTTGACTATCGTCTTTGACAAAAACTTCGTCAGGGGTATTGTCGTCTTCGGCCGACAACGCTGCCATATCAGGCTCTGCGCTATCGTCGTCAAGCAGAACTACGTCTTCAGTTAATTCCGATTCCTTGAAATCAACTACTTCATCTTCATCTTTATGTCCCATATCCGTCTCCCAGATCTACAACGGTGGTCACACCTAACTGCCAGAATTCCATTCTTTTCGTTGAGCTTGTGTGGATGATTATTTTAAGTAGCGTAGTGGGTCGACAGATTTACCGCGGAAACGGATCTCAAAATGCAGTTTAACTTTATCTGCATCCGAATTCCCCATTTCTGCAATCACTTGCCCAGCTACCACCGAATCACGCTCTTTGACCAACAGGCGACTGTTGTGAGCATAAGCACTTAAGAAATCATCGTTATGACGAATGATCACTAAATTGCCATAACCCCGCAGCGCATTACCGGCATAAACGACCTGCCCAGCTGCAGTAGCTTTGATCGGTGTCCCAACAGTACCGCCTATATCTAGGCCTTTGTTTCCGTGCTCCTGTGCGGAGAATTTTTCCAAAATCGGGCCTTTGACCGGCCACAACCATTGTTTCACGTTCCCACTAATGGTACTGTTTGGGATTTTTTCGGATTCTTCGACCCGTTCATCTTGACCATAGCGCGTTTGTTTTTGCGACGCAACTACTTTAGAAGTTTTTAAACGTGATGTGGAACTGTTTGAATTTGAATGGTTCTTGTTTGCAGACCGCCCTTCAGCGCCAGGTCCGACAACGGCCGTCTGAGGCGCGTCCGGATTGGTCACGACCAGCACCTGCCCGACATAAATGGTATAGGGTTCGCCGATGCGATTTAGACGAGCCAGCGTTTTAAAATCCATGCCGGAACGAAAGGCAATCGAGAACAAGGTATCTCCGGCCTTGACTTGATAGGTCAACGCCTGCGGCACATTCGCCGCGACGCGCCCACGATTGGTCTTTGAATCCGCGACAGGTGCCGGATCATCTTGAACCGCACAGCCCGCCAGCCATACCACTGCAATCAGGCAGCCAACTTTATTTGGCATAAATGACGTAGGCTCCCACGGCGGCAGCAACGGTGCCCCACCCTAACCAGTCGACAATATCACGTAACTTTTGCTGCATCTTTTCACCGCCCCAATACATCAAACCGGCCACGATATAAAACCGACTGGCGCGACCGATAAACGATGCAATCACAAACGGCAAAAACGCCATCTGCATCAACCCAGCGCCGACCGTAAACAACTTATAAGGAATCGGCGAAAAACCGGCGATAAACACCACCCAAACGCCATAGTCCTTAAACCATTGCTCCACCATGGCAAACGTGTCTTTATAGCCCATATGCTGGATAAACGGCAGCACCACCGGGTCGTACAACAAGTAGCCCAGCAAGTAGCCAGCCATGCCACCGAACACCGAAGAGATTGAGGTCAACCAAGCCAAGCGAAACGCGCGCTCAGGATGAGCCAGCGCCATCGGCGCCAGCATCACATCCGGTGGAATGGGGAAAAATACCGACTCAGCAAAACTTAAGCTGCACAAATAACGCGTCGCGTGCCGATGACGTGCCCACAGCAACGCCTTATCGTACATCTTCTGGAAAATCTTCAACCTTTACTCCTGAACTACGCCAGCTCGCCTGGCACTAGCGGCACAAACTTCACCGCTTCAATATCCTTGGACTGAAATTCATCGCCGTGCCGCTGGAAAACGCGCAACACTTGCTCCTGCGCGCCGACGGGGATCACTAAACGACCACCGTCGACTAACTGATTCAGTAATTCTTGTGGCACTTGGGTTGGCGCCGCGGTGACAATAATGCAATCAAACGGCGCTTTGGTCGGCCAGCCTAGCCAGCCATCACCGTGTTTCATCGCCACATTATGCAGATCCAGTTGTTGCAAACGCCGTTTGGCTTGGAACTGCAATGACTTAATGCGCTCCACCGTACACACCTGCTCAAACAACCGCGCTAAAATCGCCGTCTGATAGCCAGAGCCCGTGCCAATCTCTAACACTTTTTTGGCATCCAAGACTCCGTATCCAACGGGTCTAACAGCAACTCGGTCATTTTCGCCACTATATAGGGCTGAGAAATAGTCTGGCCTTGGCCTATAGGTAAAGCCGTGTTTTCATAGGCTTTATGCGCCAAAATCATCTCTACGAAATGATGACGCGGCGTTGTAGCAATGGCCTCAAGAACCTTGGGATTGCGGATACCATCGGCTTGAAGTTTTTGCGCCAGCAATGCCGCGCTGCGTGATGTCGCCACCGCCATTACCGCACCTCAACTCCGGCCAACCAGCCGGTTAACTGCTCGATGCTACGATAGGCAGTCATGTCGATGGTTAACGGCGTCACCGACGCATAGCCATGTTGCACGGCATAAAAATCGGTGCCTTCACCGGCATCTTCTGCGCCACTGAGCGGGCCATACCAATAAATGGGCCGTCCCCACGGATCTGTACTGGCGGTCATGCTTTCCGCTTTATGACGACGACCTAAACGGGTCACTTGGATGCCTTTGAGTTCAGCCAGTGGCAGGGCTGGTACATTGATATTCAAAATTTGATTGGCCGGCAGTGGCTGTGATTTCAGTTTCTTAATCACCTGCACCACCACCGCGGCGGCGGTTTCAAAATAGTCATCGCCATAGCTAGCAAGTGACACCGCGATTGCCGGCAAACCTAAATGCCGACCTTCGGTGGCCGCTGCGACGGTGCCGGAATACAACACATCATCGCCCATATTGGCACCATGATTGATACCAGACACCACCATATCAGGCACAGGCTTGCACAGCTGATTGATCCCGAGGTGCACACAATCGGTTGGCGTGCCATTGACCGCAAGAAAGCCATTGTCCATCGCACTAACTCGCAGTGGATTCACCAGCGTTAACGAATTACTAGCGCCACTGCAATTGCGATCCGGAGCTATGGTAGTCACCTCGGCAAATTGTGCCAAGGCACGGTGCAATACCTGAATGCCTTTTGCATGCACGCCATCATCGTTACTGAGCAGAATCCGCATTTAACTCTCCATGGTTGCCGCATCTGCACTGTCATCAAGCCAGCGGAACTCGCGACTAACATCTTGATAATTAACCAACTCACGTAGCACGGCGGTGGCAAAACAGCCGGCTGGTAAGGCAAAAGACAACTCGAGTGTATCACCTTGAACCACGAAACTCAGGTGTTTTGGGATCAGTCGTACCGCACGACGTTCAAGGTGCATGTTAAAGTCGATGAGTGCCTGTTCCCATGCCGCATACGGCGAAAGCCATGCCCGCTGGGATTGAAGTGCGGCATCGGACTCCATCGCTTTGCCAACCCCGGGTAAAATAGCCGTGGGGTGAATATCGGCCTGTTGCAGTCGCGCCGCGAGTTCTTCCGTGACGACCGGCACATGAAACACCGAACCGGAGCCATCCAATTGCACCACGGCCCCTGGTTGCAAGGTATTCAACAGCCCCGCCGCGATGCGCTGTGACACCTGTTGGTTAAACAACATGGAACGCGCGGCAGATAGCGCCAGCCCACGCAGTTGGCGATCGGTAATGCCTTCGCCTGCAAAAAGCCGAGCCGCTGATTGTAAATTACTGTTATTGCGACCAAAACGCTGTTCGCCATAATAATTTGGTACGCCTAACTGCACCAAGTCGAGCCGCGTTAGCAGCGCGTCCATCGCAGTGATGTCACGTAAGGTCAACGCAAAGCGGTTCTGCGCAATTGAGCCAATTTTTAAACGCCGTTGGTGTCGAGTGACTTGCAAAATTGTCGCGCCATCGAGCTGCCAGTCTTGCCATGGCAGGTCTTGCTTAATCGGCCATGGCAAGCAAAACCATTGCCGCGTGACGGCATGGCGATCTTTTAAACCGGCATAACTCACCAGACGGTTTTTCAAACCAGCGGCTTGCGCTAATTGCCTGGCGATGAATTGGGTATTTTGGCCAATTTTTTCCACGTACAACAAGACGTGTTCACCTTGGCCGGTTGGCGTGAAACTTAACGTTTCTTCGACGATAAAATCGCTGGGCTGACGGCGAATAGTCGCCGTGCTGATGGGCGCACCATAGAGGTAGTGCAGCGGCGGTTGTTCGGTCGATAAAGCGTGTGGCTGGTTCATGCGGTTTTCACAACTAACACCACGGCTTCAACCGCGATGCCTTCTTTACGGCCGACAAACCCTAACTTTTCCGTCGTCGTCGCTTTGACATTGACTTGACTGATGTCACAGGCCAAATCCGCAGCAAGATTGGCACGCATCGCTAGCACATGCGGTGCCATTTTCGGTGCTTGCGCCATGATGGTCACATCTAAGTTGCCAATGGCATACCCTAGTTTTTGCACATCGGCAAAGACATGACGCAATAAAATTCGACTATCAATGCCTTTAAATTGGGCATCGGTATCCGGAAAATGATGGCCGATATCGCCAAGCGCCAATGCCCCTAACAACGCATCGGCGACCGCGTGCAAAACCACATCACCATCGGAATGCGCAAGCAGACCTTGCACATAATCTATTTTTACCCCACCCAGAGTGACTGGGCCATCGCCACCAAAGGCGTGTACATCAAAACCGTGACCGATCCGAAATGGCGTCATGCTTGCTCCAAATAAAAACGTGCCAAAGCTAAATCCTCAGGCTGCGTCACTTTGATATTATCTGCCCGACCTGCGACCAATTGCACCGGATAACCCGCCCATTCCATCGCCGAGGCTTCATCGGTGATGGCGATGCCTGCCAACAATGCCTTACTCAAGGCGTCACGTAATTGCACGGTTGGGAACACTTGGGGGGTCAACGCATGCCAGAGTTGCTTGCGCTCGACCGTTTCCAGTACCTGCACCACCCCTTGCACCGAAATGCCGCGCTTCATGGTGTCGCGCACCGGGCTTGCGAGGATCCCACCCATTTGCCGCGTCTGACACTGCAGTAACAACTGCGTCAGATCGTCACCACGCAACAAAGGGCGCGCAGCGTCATGCACCAGCACCCATGGAAACAACGCCGCGTCGATATGCATCAGCGCAGAGAGCACCGAATCGGCCCGCTCTTTTCCACCTGGCACTCGGGTCACGCAAGGATGAGAAGCTAAAGCAAGCGCGGCAAAATACGGGTCGGTGTCAGACACTGCAATCAACAAAGGCGCATCCGGAAGTGCATCCAGCAGCACCTGTGCGGTGACTTCTAAAATGGTCTTGCCAGCCAGTGGCAAATATTGCTTGGGCCGGTCGGCTTGCATTCGCGCACCAACACCGGCAGCGGGGATCACCAGCGCAATCTTCATTGTTTCTGCGCCGGCACTAAACGGAAGAAAATCTCGTCTTGTTTAATCAGACCCAACTCATTACGAGCACGTTCTTCAATCGAATCCAAGCCCTGTTGCAAATCACCGACATCGGCTTGCAGCACCTTATTGCGCTTGGCAAGTTCTTCATTGCTAACCGTGTAGGCTTTGAGTTCTTCTTGATGTTTGAAGTATTGCTGCACACTGTGCGAGCCATACCAAAGCCGGTACTGCAACGCCGCAATCAGTGCTAGCAACACCACGACTAATAAACGCATGCCAGACCTATCGTGAGTTGTTTTTTTGTATTATGCGTTGCGAAAAGATCGCTGAAAAGCCCCTAGCCCTTGAATTTCGTGGCTTACAAGCAATTTTTATCCAAAAAAATGGCCTTAACCTGCAGCATGGGGTTTAGCAAAGTTTTGCCAGTTGAGCCGACTGGCCAATAACATCTCGCGCAGCGTTAATAAACGTGGCGTTTTACGTTCAGAGTTCCGCCATTGATGACCGCAGCAGGCGGCGGTCATAATCGCTTTGGAAGGTTTCAGCAGCAACTTGTGCAAGTTATCCGGTTCTTGCGCCCAGCCTGCCATCGCGAACCAACCGTGTTCGTTGCAATGCACGCGATGGCCATCGAGATCAATTTCATCAATCGAATCAATTAAGATTTGCTCAAGGCCGTGCTGCAGACTGTAAATCGGCACTAATAAGCCCAACTTACTGTACTTATCGTAATACTTAAAACATCCTTCGGATTCATCGACATGAGGCACTGGGCAGAACTTGGCTTGGCTATGTAACCAACAGGCGTTTTGCGCGTCCAGCGTCAACGGCGATGGGTATTGCAGCAACAAATTGGCTGCTTCGCGCACATAAAATGGTAAGCTTTTCAGACGCTTGGGTAAATTGGCGACGCGTTCAGGTGGCGTTTGCGCCAGACGTGCCAGTTCGCGCTCGTACAAGGTATTGCACAGCTCGCTGTATTGCAGTGTTTGCTCAGGATTGAGCCAAAGCTGATTTTGATTCATCACTGTCGATGGTAGCGCGAGTTCCGCCATTTGAAAACCTGCACTGCACATGCATGTGATAGGTTTTGCTGGCTAAGTCGTTGATCAGTCGTTTATTTCGTACAACTTGTTACGTCAGTTGTCACCTTGATGGATCTGAACCTGGTCGCAAGCGTGCCCGTTGTCATAAAAAAAGAGCCAGCAAGTGCTGGCTCCTTTGCTGGTAAAGGCTTATTGGCCTTTGATTTCGCTACGGCCTTTGTAAGGTGCGTTGGCGCCCAACTCTTGCTCGATACGCAGCAGTTGGTTGTATTTTGATACGCGATCTGAACGGCACAGTGAGCCCGTTTTGATTTGACCTGCCGCCGTACCTACCGCCAAGTCGGCGATGAACGCATCTTCGGTTTCGCCTGAACGGTGTGAAATAACCGCCGTGAAGCCAGCGTCTTTGGCCATTTTAATCGCCGCTAAGGTTTCTGTTAAGGAACCGATTTGGTTGAACTTGATCAGGATCGAGTTACCGATGCCTTGTTCGATACCACGGGCCAAAATCTTGGTGTTGGTGACGAACAAATCGTCGCCGACCAGCTGGACTTTGCTACCGATTTTGTTGGTTAAGTCTTTCCAACCGTCCCAATCCGATTCATCCAGACCGTCTTCAATCGAGACGATTGGGAAACGTGTGGCAAGGCCAGCCAGGAAGTCGTTGAATTCATACGAGGTGAACTCTTTGCCTTCGCCTGACAGTTTATATTTGCCATCGACGTAGAACTCCGATGCTGCGCAGTCCAGCGCCAAGGTCACGTCTTTGTTCAGTTCGTAACCAGCCGCAGCGACGGCTTTCGAAATCACTTCCAGCGCTTCTTCGTTGGATTTCAGATCGGGTGCAAAACCGCCTTCATCACCTACAGCGGTGTTTAAGCCTTTGGCATGCAGTTCTTTTTTCAGTTGGTGGAAGATTTCGGCGCCCATGCGCAGTGCTTCGGCGAATGACTTCGCGCCGACTGGCTGCACCATAAATTCTTGGATGTCGACGTTGTTGTCGGCATGCTCACCACCGTTGATGATGTTCATCATTGGCACTGGCATAGAGTACACGCCTGACGTGCCGTTTAAGTCCGCAATGTGTTGATACAGAGGGATTTTCTTGTCAGCAGCGGCAGCGCGAGCCACAGCCAGTGACACCGCCAGAATGGCGTTAGCGCCTAATTTAGACTTAGATTCAGTGCCGTCTAAGTCGATCATGATCTGGTCAACCGCTGCTTGCTCGTAGGCTGATTTACCAACCAACGCCGCCTGGATTGGGCCTTCGATATTGGCAACGGCAGTTTTTACGCCTTTGCCTAAATAACGGCTTTTATCGCCGTCACGCAGTTCCAGCGCTTCGCGGGTACCGGTTGATGCACCTGATGGCGCACAACCACGGCCCATCACGCCGCTTTTCAGGTATACGTCGGCTTCAACAGTTGGGTTACCGCGTGAGTCTAAAATTTCGCGAGCAACAATTTTAACGATTTCTGACATGATTTCTCCCTGAGGGCTAGACAAAAAAGCCGCACCCTAGCGGGCGCGGCCTTTGATTATTTCGCCTGTTGTTGTTTCTGATATTTGTGAGTTGCGGCAACAAATCCTTGGAACAGTTTATGGCCATCACGCGGTGTTGAGTTAAATTCCGGGTGGAATTGACCGGCGATAAACCATGGATGATCCGGGATCTCAATCATTTCGACCAGCTGGTTGTCCGCCGACAAACCAGAGATCTTAAGCCCAGCCTCTTCGAGTTGTGCAATAAAGTGATTGTTCACTTCATAACGGTGGCGGTGACGTTCGCTGATCACATCCGCGCCGTACACTTCACGGGCTTTGGTATTGGGCTTGAGGTTACAGTTCTGGCTACCAAGGCGCATCGTACCGCCGAGATCAGAGGTCTCGGTGCGTTGTTCGACAGCGCCTGCAGCATCCAGCCACTCTGTGATAAGACCTACCACAGGGTAAGGTGTGTTCTTGTTAAATTCAGTGGAATGCGCGCCGGTTAAGCCGCAGACGTTGCGGGCATATTCAATCAGCGCCACTTGCATACCCAAGCAAATGCCTAAGTATGGGATCTTGGTTTCACGGGCATATTGCGCGGCCAAAATTTTGCCTTCTACGCCACGCTCACCAAAACCGCCTGGTACCAAAATACCGTCCAGGCCCGCCAACACGCCAACGCCTTTGCTTTCAACGTCTTGAGAGTCGATGTACTTGATGGTCACGCTTAAACGGTTTTTCAAACCGGCGTGTTTTAATGCTTCGTTGACAGATTTGTACGCATCTGGCAATTCAACATATTTGCCAACCATGCCGATGGTCACTTCGCCGATTGGGTTCGACTCTTGGTACAGCACTTGTTCCCATTCGGACAAATCGGCTTCTGGCGCGGTTAAATAGAAACGGCGGCAGATCAAATCGTCCAAGCCTTGCGATTTGAGAAGCGCAGGGATTTGGTAAATGCTGGAAACGTCTTTTAACGAAATCACCGCACGTTCTTCCACGTTGGTGAACAGCGCGATTTTGGCTTTTTCGTTGCTTGGAATGGCGCGGTCTGAGCGGCACACCAGAATGTCCGGTTGAATACCGATCGAACGTAATTCTTTGACCGAATGTTGGGTCGGTTTGGTTTTGATTTCGCCTGCTGTACCTAAGTATGGAACCAAGGTTAAATGCATAAACAAGGCGCGTTCGCGACCAATTTCGGTGCCCAGTTGCCGGATGGCTTCGAGGAATGGTTGGGATTCGATATCACCGACAGTGCCGCCGATCTCAACGATGGCGATGTCATAGCCTTCACCGCCAGCAACCACGCGTGATTTAATTTCGTTAGTGATGTGTGGGATCACTTGGATAGTGGCGCCTAAGTAGTCGCCACGGCGCTCACGACGGATCACTTCCGCGTACACTTTACCTTGCGTGAAGTTATTCAGCTTGGTCATTTTGGTGCGGATAAAACGTTCGTAGTGGCCTAAGTCGAGGTCTGTTTCAGCGCCATCTTCGGTGACAAATACTTCACCGTGCTGAATGGGACTCATGGTGCCCGGGTCGACGTTGATGTAGGGATCCAGTTTCAGGATCGTCACTTTCAAGCCACGCGCTTCTAAAATAGCGGCCAGCGAGGCAGCGGCAATACCTTTACCTAGTGAGGATACGACCCCACCCGTCACGAAGATGTATCTTGTAGTCATGAGACCCCTGAGACAACGTTGAATTTGAGAAAACCAACACCAATACCGAAGGCGGTTGCAAGGAACCGATGGGCAATTTGGGTGTTGGGATCAGGACGGGAGAAAATTATAACAAAGAGCGCTCCATCGCTCAATGTAAAATCTGGTTTTTCCGGTAAAACCCCCGAGATAACCTATCACTTTTGCATCATAAGCCATTGTTTTAAAGAACATTAACCGAGAAAATTTCGCAGCTATTTAGTTTCTATGCCGCTTGCGGTTTTTTGTAGCTGCTTGACCAGATCCCACAGCGCATCCATTTCGGTGAGGTCCGACTCGGCTGGGGTTTTACCGCGCGCCGCCAGTTGCTGCTCAACCGCACGAAACCGCGTTTCAAATTTCTGATTGGCTTGGCGTAACAAGGTTTCCGGTTGAAAGCCTTGCTTGCGCACCACGTTGACCAGCGCAAACATCAGATCGCCGAGCTCTTCACCCAGTGCCGCTTGATTAGCCTGCCCGTCTGCCAGCAAGGTCATTTCGGCTTGCACTTCCGCGATCTCTTCTTGCACCTTGTCCCAACAGCCTTGTACGTCTGGCCAATCAAAACCAACACTGGCACAGCGTTTTTGCAGTTTATACGCACGGGTCAACGCCGGCATGCCGGCGGGCACATCATCCAGCACGCTGCATTGGCCTTTGGCGCTGCGTTCTTGTTGCTTTAAGGCTTCCCAATTCGCCAGCGCACGGGTCGCGTCGCTGGCTTGATCGCCTGTCGTCTGCGTTGGGTCGATTGGGAATACGTGTGGATGGCGGCGCTTTAATTTGTCACAAATGGCGCGCGCACAATCGGCAAATTCAAAGCGGCCTTCTTCGGCCGCAATTTGGCTGTAGAACACCACTTGGAATAACAAGTCACCCAGTTCGTCTTTCAGCTCATCAAAAGCGCCGCGTTCAATGGCGTCGGCCACTTCGTACGCTTCTTCCAAGGTGTATGGCACTATGGTTTGATAGGTTTGCGCTTTGTCCCAGGCACAGCCGTGCTGTGGGTCGCGCAAGCGCGCCATAATGTCGAGCAGGTCAGTCATTGGATTGGTAGACATCCAGCAAGTCCTTGCAGTGTTCATTTAGAAAAACAAACCGCCTGCATCACAGGCGGTTTTTACTCGGCTATCCTGGTGCCGCGTGACGCGGCCCACGACCGATGACGCTTTGCCTACGCCGGATTATTGCGAGCGTTTGGCTTCAATGACATCATCAATCTGGTTGATTTTACTGAGTAACTTATTCAGCGAATCCAAGTTATACAGCTCCATCGTCATATAAATGGTCGCGGTTTGCCGCGCGACGTCTGAGTTTGAGCTCATGCGCAGCACGTTGGCTTTTTCGTTGGCCAAAATGCTGGTGATATCACGCAGCAAGCCGTTGCGGTCGTGCGCGACGATCCGAATATTGACCTCGTAGCCCGAGGCATATTGATCGCCCCAGGTCGCTTCGACCACACGCTCAGGGTGCTGTTCTTGCAGCGTTTTGAACTGATCGCAGTCATCACGATGCACGGCAATACCGCGGCCTTGTGTGATATAACCAATAATGCCATCCCCCGGCAGCGGATGGCAGCAACCGGCCATATGCGTCATCAAGTTACCAACACCTTGCACCACCACATGGCTTTTGGCTGTTGGCTGAATAGGTTTTGAAATCAACCGAGGGTCGATTTCCGGTGCTTCAGCTTTGCCAGTTTGCGACTGAATAAAATGCACCACGTGGGTGATTTTGATGTCGCCGCCGCCAATGGCCACCATCAATTCGTCCATGCTGTTGACGTTAAAGCGCTGCAACAGCTTGGGCGTGTCGTCGACTTCAATGCCTAAGCGCGCCAATTCCGCTTCCAGAATATCGCGACCAGCGGCTAAGTTTTTATCGCGGTCTTGCAAGCGGAACCAGTACTGCACTTTCGAGCGCGCGCGGCTGGATTTTAAATAGCCTAAGTTCGGGTTTAGCCAGTCACGGCTTGGGTTGGGTTCGCGGCCGGTTAAAATTTCCACCTGATCGCCGGTTTTCAGCTGATAGGTAAAAGGCACAATCCGGCCAGAGATTTTCGCGCCGATACAACGATGTCCGACGTTGGAATGCACGTAATAGGCAAAGTCCAATGGTGTCGACCCCAGCGGTAAATCGACGATATCGCCTTTGGGTGTAAACACATAGACGCGGTCTTCGGTGACTTGGTTTTTCAGTTCCTCGGCCAGCGAGCTGTCGACCACTTCTTCTTGCCAAGCCAGAATTTTCCGTAGCCAACCGATTTTTTCATCCAGCGCGCCTTCGCGTCCGGTCGGGCCACCTTCTTTGTAGCGCCAGTGCGCGGCGACGCCAAGCTCGGCATCGTCGTGCATTTGTCGTGTCCGAATTTGAATTTCAATCGGCCGGCCATGCGGCCCAAGCACCACGGTATGAATCGACTGATAGCCGTTTTGCTTGGGCGTTGCGATGTAGTCATCGAACTCTTTGGGTAAATGCTGCCAGCTGGTATGCACCACCCCAAGCGCGGCGTAGCAGTCTTGCACGCGTTCGGTGACGATGCGCACTGCGCGAATGTCGTACAGCTGGTCAAAACTTAAATGCTTCTTCTGCATCTTTTTCCAGATGCTGAAGATGTGTTTCGGCCGACCATAGACTTCACAATTGAGTTTTTCCTCGGCCATCCGATCGCGCACCGCTTGCACAAAATCACGCATGTATTGCTCGCGATCGAGGCGTTTTTCTTCCAGTTGGCTGGCGATCTTTTTGTAAACCTGTGGGTGCAAATAACGGAAGGCTAAATCTTCCAGTTCCCATTTCAGCTGACCAATGCCCAAACGGTTGGCCAAGGGCGCGAAAATCGCGTTGGTTTGTTTGGCCGCCAGCACGCGCGTTTCTTCGTCGGCGTTTTTGACATCGCGCAGGTAACAAATTTGCGCCGCCAGTTTAATCACCACGACGCGCACATCATCGACCATGGTCAATAACATTTTGCGCAGATTATCGGCTTGCTGCGCGTTGGGCATTTGGTTGGGGCCCACCGGAATGCTGCGAATGGCATCCATTTGCCGCACGGCTTGCAACATACTCAAAATGGGCGCATCAAATGCCCCCTGTAAGTCATCACATTCCAACACATGCGTTTCAATCAACGGAAACAACAACGACGCCAGCAACGCATCGCGGTCCATCCGTAAATCGGCGAGGATCTCCACCATCTCCCAACCCGTTCGGACTTGTGGACAGCTGGTCTCGGTTAACTCATGGCTATTGAGCCACTGTTCAGCAGTGAGCAAACATGCAATTTTGCCTTCGGTCAGCCCAAGCGAATTGAGCCACGCCGTGGTTTCGCCTGGGTTGTACTCGGTGCTATGGGAATGCCGAACTCGGACCATCCTAACTGCCTCACAATTCAAACAACGCCATCAATTCCAGATGGCTGGTATAAGGAAACATATCCATCACGCCGATTTTAGCGATCCGGTAGCCATTTGCCAGTAACACTTTGGCATCCCGTGCAAACGTGGTGGCATTGCAGGAAACATACAATACTTGCGCTGCTTTGAGCGCCGCGACTTGTTCAATGGCCCCTTCTGCACCTGCACGGGCTGGGTCTAACACAATTTTGTCAAAACGTTGTTGTGCCCATGCCGCTTTACGCCATGGTAAATGCAAATCCGCCTGATAAAAATGGACATTCGCCAACTGATTAAGTTCAGCGTTTTGACTGGCACGATTGACCATCGACGCCACACCTTCGACCGCCACCACCTGTTGCACTTTTGGTGCCAATGCCAGACTAAAATTACCGATACCACAATACAAATCAAGCACTTGATCAGATTTTTCAGGCATAAGCCATGCCAACGCCTGCGCCACCATTTGTTGATTGACGGCTGCGTTCACCTGAATAAAGTCCGATGCCTGAAACTGCAGACGCGTGCCATCCGCCAAGCGATAACAAGGCTCAGGTTGTTGCTGCCAGGGTTCGATCACTCCAGACTCCGCCTCGCCCAACCAAAACGCTTCAGGCCAGGCCGCCATCAGAATCTTTTTATCCACATCGGTCAGTGGTTTGACATGACGTATCACGATATAGGCTTGGCCATCGGCATCGAGCACTTCGGCATGGGTAATGTAACGGCCTTTGGCAAGCTTAGGCAATTGGCTCGCCAATACCGACAGTGCCGGCGCTATCACCGGGCTTAATACAACACAGGCCGTCACATCGACGATTTCTTTGCTTTGAAAACCGCGAAAGCCAACTTGGAAACGATTGGTTTTTTGATCAAACCACACGCCTAATCGTGCTTTTCGTCGATAGCCCAAGGGATCGCCTTGCAAAGGCGCTTGCCAAGGTAACTCGGTCAGCTTTAGTTGATGCTGCAATAACTCGGCAACCCCGTTGCTTTTTAACGCCAACGCCTGAGCGGGACTGACATACCCAAGCTGACAGCCACCGCAACGGGTATTGGCTTGGCAGTGCAGCGGCTGACGCAGCGCTGAGGGCTGCAGCACTTTAATCACATGCCCACGTTGATAGTTTTTCTTTTGTTCAGTGAGTTCAACTTTGACGGTTTCACCCGGCAAGGCGCCGGTGATAAAACTGATCATTTGCGATTGGCGATGAATGCCTTGCGCTTCATGATCCCATCGTTCGATGGTTAATTCGGTATGTTTTGGGCCACGCGCGGCGGCTTTGGGTTTGTAAATGCTAACCATGGTTTCTCGAGTGGGAAAACGCTTCGTTTTTTCCCTTTTGCTGTGTCATGATAAGGGTTTAAAGCAGCATTGTAGCAAGCGCCACACAAGATGACGAAGATTGGTTTACGGGATTGGATCCTGATTATCTGTTTGGTCCCCGTTGGACTGGTGTCCTTAGCCTTGGGCGGCTACTTTAGTTACGCCCGTTATCACGATTTAAGTCACTATTTAGAAGAGCAAGCGAGCAATATTGCCGAGCCGCTGTCCATTGCTGCGGAATATCCGCTGCTGCAAAACAACAAACCGCAGATGCAACGGCTGCTCAACGTTAGTCACCGCAAAAACTCGCCATTGGTTCGAAGTATTGCGGTGTTTGACGACCGAAACCAATTATTTGCCACATCGAACCAACATAAAGACTTCCCACAATTGGTGCAAATGGCCGCCCAAACCATGCCCGAGCACACGGAGATACGTCAAACCGACCAAGGCTTGCTGATCCGCGTGCCAATAGTGATGGACCCTACGCATGTGCAAGAAATTGAATTCACGGGAAATAATCAATCGCTGCCGACCGCATTACCCCCTGGCGGGCGCTTGGGTTATGTGCTGGTACAACTTCAAGACGACAGTACCCAACTGGCTCAACAAAGCAGTTTGTTGGCGTCGGTGCTGATCATTTTTGCTGGCCTAACCTTAGCATTGGTGATGGCGATCAAATTGCTGCGGAAGATTTATGCGCCAATGCAACAATTATTAAATCATGTCGAAAAGTTAACCGAGCAGCGCTACCAACCGCTGCCTGATGGCAATTATCTGTATGAATTTGATGTGTTGCGGCTGGGAATGAATCAGTTGTGCAGCGAATTGCAGCAATACCAAGAGGAAATGCACAGCATTGTTGAGCAATCCACCGCCGATTTACAACAATCGATGGAGTTGCTCGAAGTTCAGAACGTGTCGTTGGACATGGCGCGACGCAAGGCCATGGAAGAAAACAAATTAAAATCTGAATTTTTGGCCAAAATGAGCCATGAATTACGCACGCCACTGAATGGTGTGTTGGGGTTTACTCGTCAATTACTCAAAACCCAACTGACGCCACATCAACAAGATTACCTCGCCACCATCCAAAAATCTGCCAACAGCCTGCTGACCTTGGTCAATGACGTGTTGGATTATTCAAAACTGGAAGAAGGTCGGATGACCATCAATCCAGAACCGTTTTCATTGCGTGAACTGGTGTACGATGCGGTGGAACTACTGGCGGTTAATGCCTTTGAAAAACAACTGGAGTTGGCGCTAAAAATTGACAGCTCAGTGCCAGATAACCTGTACGGTGATTCGCTGCGGATCAATCAAGTGCTGTTAAATATTGCCGGTAACGCGCTGAAATTCACCGAACATGGCAGCATTTACATCCGCGTGACCGCTCACCCGGTGGATGAACGCTTGTTGTTACGTATCGAAGTGCAAGACACAGGCATTGGTATTCAGAAAGACCAACAAGAACAATTGTTTACCGGCTTCACCCAAGGCGATGGCTCGATTGGACGTCGTTACGGTGGCACCGGTCTTGGGCTGTTTATTTCACAGCGGTTAGTCCAAGCCATGGGGGGCGACATCGGCTTTAACTCCAAGCCAAAAGAAGGCACCACCTTTTGGTTTACCGTCTTTGTTGAAGAGAATGCCCCGGTGGTCACAGAGCCACTGCCCATCCAAGTGTTGCAAGACAAACGATTATTGCTGATTGAACCACAACAATACTCACGTGAAGCCGTATTAACCTTACTCAATGGCTGGGGCATTCATGTCTCTGCGTGTGCCACGCCAGCTCAACTGCAGCAAGCATTGGAAGGTAAAAACTATGACATGGCGCTGATTTGTCGCCCTGTGTCGGTCGACCAATTAAATGCCTTATTGGAAATGATCCGCCAGCTCAGCGCCTCCTGTCAGCATGTCTACCTGTTGGTAAATACCTTGTCGCCGAATTTACGCGAAGCCTTGTTGCAAAGTGGCGCTCAGGCTTGTCTGTCCAAGCCAGCCCATTATCGTAAACTGGCAAACACCTTGGCCCGTCCTTATCAGCAGCATGAACAAGTGAGCCATGCCCCCAGTGTGCCCAAAGCACCGATCCGCGTCTTGACGGTCGATGACAACGAAGCCAACTTAAAACTCATCAATACCTTATTGCAGGACTTGGTCGAAACCATCGACTCCGCCCCCAATGGCGCTGAAGCGTGGCAACTGGCATCGCAGAACCATTACGATATTATCTTTATGGATATCAATATGCCGCTGATGGATGGTATTACCGCTTGTCAGCGCATTCAGCACGCATCGATTAACGAACAAACGCCGATCATCGCGGTGACCGCTCACGCCATTGAAGGCGAGCGTGAACGATTGTTATCGCTCGGTTTTCAAGAGTTTTTAAGTAAGCCGCTCGATGAACACATGCTGCAGCTCACGCTCAAAGAATGCTGCCCGGCATTCACGCAACAGGTTCAGACGGAGCATCATGCGCCTGCCCTGCCCGCCGACTTACCCCAAAGCCGCCACCTCGACTGGGAACTGGCCTTGCAACGCTCGGCGCATAAACTGGATTTAGCCAAAGACATGCTGAAGATTTTATTGGGCAGCATTCCAGAGACGATTGCACAGCTCAATGCCGCCATCGCGGCCAATCAACGCGATACCGTGCTACAAGTCGTCCACAAGTTACATGGCGCTTGTTGTTATACCGGTGTGCCTAGCATCCGCAATTTAACCGAGATGATTGAAACATCGTTAAAATCAGGGGCGACTTTGCAGCAGGTGGAACCGGAATTGTTTGATTTGGAAGACCAACTCAGTAGCTTATTGACTGAGTCTGCGCAGTGGGATTTACGTTAATTGCAGCGGGCGTTATGCCCGCTCCAGTATCACAGTCGCCATTGCAAAGGCTTGTTCATCGGAAATGGATAACCACAGTTGGTTGACACCGAGCGTAGTGGCAAGCTCTAGGGCTGCACCTTGTAACGTCAACACCGGCCGCCCCTGTGCATCGTTACTCACCACAAAGTGCTGAAAACTGATGCCACGACCGATGCCTGTGCCAAGCGCCTTCGCCGCTGCTTCTTTCGCGGCAAAGCGTTTGGCGAAATACCGTGCAGGTTGGGCGTGGCTGGCAAAAATCAATTGCTCAGACTCGGATAACACCCGCTGCACCAGCCGTGGCGAACGTTGCAAGCTTTGCTCGATGCGGCAAATCTCCACAATATCTGTGCCCAAACCGACTATAGCCATTAGCGACGCGCGTCCACCATCAGGCGTTTCATCTCACTGACGGCAGGGCCAAGGCCTGTGAAGATGGCTCGCGCAATCAGCGCATGGCCGATGTTCAGTTCATGCATTTGTGGAATAGCGGCGATCGGCTGTACATTGTGAAAATGCAAACCATGACCCGCATTCACAACAATGCCGCATTGTTCAGCAAATGCAGCGGCTTTGGTAATACGTTGCAATTCAGCGTGTTGCGCACTTGGCGTCGTTGCATCCGCATAGCCACCGGTGTGGATCTCGATATAAGGCGCTTTACAACGCGCTGCAGCTTCAATTTGACGTTCATCGGCATCGATAAACAACGACACTAAAATACCTTGGTCAGCGAGTAACTGCACGGCACTGTTGATCCGTTCAAACTGACCTGCGACATCCAAGCCACCCTCGGTGGTCAGCTCTTGGCGCTTCTCAGGCACTAAACAACAAAATTCCGGATTGAGTTTAAGCGCAATGCCAAGCATTTCATCGGTGACGCCCATTTCAAAATTCAGCCGAGTCTGGATCGTGTCTTTTAACAAAAAGACATCGCGATCTTGGATATGCCGACGATCTTCGCGCAAATGCACCGTGATGCCATCGGCACCGGCTTGCTCGGCCAGCAATGCGGCATGCACTGGCTCTGGGTACTGACTGCCGCGGGCCTGACGCACCGTTGCGACATGGTCGATATTCACACCAAGATAGATAGGTTTCATGACGAGTCCTTTAAAGAGGCGTTCTGAGACGCCAACGACACAGTGGATTGTAACTGAAACAACTGCCGGCTTTGCAACGGTTTATCGCCAAGCCAAGGCGCCAGCAATTGTCGGGTCAGCTGTTTGGCGCAGCGACGCACCGGATCAGACCACGCCGGCTGCGCAATCGCTTGCAGATCGGCACCTAACCAGCCGCCTTGCATCGGCACAAACCCGTGTTGGTAGCCATAGCTGGCCTGACTGGCCAGCGGAGAACCGTCGCGGTCGAACTGAAAACTCACCGCGACGCCAAGTTCGGCTAACAAGGCAAATTCAAACTGGCGCAATAAAAACTCTAATTGCACCAACGTCTGCTGCTGTAGTTGAGCCTGACCTAACGCCAACAAGCTTTGTTGGTACAGGTCAAACAACGCTTCGGATTGGCTGTCTGGTGGAAACACACGGCAAATCAATTCGTTTAGGTACATGGCACTAAACAAATACGCCGCTTGCAGTGGCAACGCGAGTTGCGTCTCTTCGATAGCACGAACTGATTTCAGCTCGCCCTGCCCCACCAATTGCAGTGTTAATGGCGTGAACTCAGGCCAACGCGCTCGTCCTTGTTGCTTTTTACCGGGGCGGCGGGCGACAGCACGTTGCCGCCCCTGCCCTTGCACCAATAAATCCAGCAATAAGCGGTCGTCCTGATAGGCACGGCTATGCAACAGATAGGCTGTAACAAAGCCTGCCGTTGGCATCAATCTTCGCCGTAACCAAGGCTGCGCAACGCGCGTTCATCATCTGCCCAGCCCGATTTCACTTTCACCCACATTTGCAAAAACACCGGTTGTTCAAACAGTTCTTCCATGTCTTTGCGGGCTTCGGTGGAAATAGTTTTAATCCGCTCGCCACCTTTACCGATGACCATGCGTTTTTGGCTGTCACGCTCTACTAAGATCAAGGCGGCGATGTGATAATGCTTCTCTTCCCATTTAAAGCGTTCAATTTCAACGGTGACCGAGTACGGCAACTCATCGCCGAGGAAACGCATTAGCTTCTCGCGGACAATTTCCGAGGCCATAAAGCGCTGCGAACGATCGGTGATGTAATCTTCCGGGAAGAAAAACTCGCACGGTGGCAGTCGTTTTTGCACGGCTTCGCGCAGCGCATTCACATTGGTGCCTTTTTCCGCCGACACCGGGACTACTTCGAGGAAATCCAATTGCCCACCGAGCCATTGTAGATGCGGCAGCAACTCTTCTTTGTCCTTGAACAAATCCACTTTATTAACCGCCAAAATGACCGGCTTCTTCGCTGCGATCAAGCGATTCAGCACCATTTGGTCATCGTCGGTCCAGCGCGTGCCTTCAACCACAAACACCACCAATTCCACATCCAAAATCGATGTCGCAGCGGCTTTGTTCATCAAACGGTTAATGGCTCGTTTTTCCTCGCTATGCAGACCCGGTGTATCGACATACACCGTTTGGTATTGGCCGACAGTGTCTATGCCGACAATGCGGTGACGGGTCGTTTGTGGCTTTTTTGAGGTGATACTAACTTTTTGCCCAATCAATTGATTGAGCAAGGTTGATTTGCCGACATTCGGCCGCCCTACAATAGCGACGAGCCCCGCAAAGGTTTCACCAGCGGTTTCTTGCAATAATTCGGTCATTTTTTCAGTTGCTCTAAAATCAATTGGGCGCAGTCTTGTTCTGCTTTACGCCGTGAACTACCGACGGCTTGTACTGGCGACATTCCATCGACAACACAGCGCACCGTAAAGGTTTGCTCGTGCGCTTCACCTTGAATATCAATCACTTCATAGTGAGGTAATGCTAAGCGTCGCCCTTGCAAAAACTCTTGCAGCAAGGTCTTTGAATCCTTTTGCACCCCAGGCTGGATGGTGGTTAAACGGGAACCAAACCATGTCATGATACGGTCGCGACAGGCGTCGATACCGCTATCAAGATAAATGGCACCTAAAATCGCTTCAACCGCATCCGCTTGGATCGACTCCCGACGCGAGCCACCACTTTTTAGCTCACCAGGGCCTAGCCGTAAAAATGGCGCTAACTCCAGTTCCTTGGCAATTTCAGCCAAGGTCACGCCCTTAACCAAACTGGCCCGCATCCGGGTCAAATCGCCTTCACGGGTCTTTGGAAAATGCTGGTACAACGCATCGGCGATGACCATGGATAACACCGCATCACCTAAAAACTCCAACCGCTCGTTGTGCTGCCCTTTGCAGCTGCGATGCGTCAGCGCCTGCTCCAGCAAGGCGCTGTTTTGGAAACTATAGCCGAGTTTCTTTTGTAAACTCGTTAACGACAACCCAATATTCATTAATGCAGCGTTCCTAAACGGGAGAAGCGCACGCCCACAGGCACAAAGGACGGTAACCAGCTGTTTGGATCTTCAGAGAACTCAAAACTCATCCACTTGAACACAGCTTTGCCGACTAAGTTTTGCTCTGGCACAAAGCCCCAGAAACGACCATCTTCGCTGTTATCACGGTTATCGCCCATGACGAAATATTGGCCCTCGGGCACGACAAATTCACCGACAGGGACTCCCGGTTGCACATAGTAGTTATGCACAAATTCTTGGATATTCGGCGTCACCAAAATATCGTGAGAAGCCTCAGCACTTGTTTCGGTGAAGCGCTTTTGCGGGAATGGGCCTTGGAAAAACTCGCCTTCGGCTTTGAATTCTTGGGCCAATGGCTCTAAACCTGGGCACGCCTTGCCTGCGCTTGCATCACAGGCTTTTTGGATAAAAATCTGCTTGTTACGATAGACGATGCGATCGCCTGGCTTACCCACCACTCGCTTGATGTAATCGATCCGTGGGTCGCGCGGGAATTTGAACACCACAATATCACCCCGTTCAGGCTTACCCGTTTCAATTAACGTCGTACGCCATACAGGGTCTTTCACATCGTAGGAAAACTTTTCCACCAAGATAAAATCGCCGACCAACAAGGTTGGCATCATCGACCCTGAAGGAATTTGAAACGGCTCGTATAAAAACGAACGGAAAAAAGTGATCGCTGCGATCAATGGGAAAATAGACTGTGCTGTTTCAGCCCAATACGGTTGCACATCGGCTGCCGTGCGACGTGGTTTAAATACCTTAGCATCGAGTAACCACAACAAACCGCTGACCAAGGTCAGCACAACCAACAATACTGAAAAATAACCCGCCATAAACCTTCTGTCCTTTTATCAACACCTAGGTTGAGCTTACTGAATTTGCGAGCAGGCGCGAAGCCAAGCTGCGGCGATTATTGTTACCAGCTGTAAATGCATCAGGCGCCGAAACCGGCGCCTGAGTAGCATTTCAGAGCTTATTTGCCGACTTTCAGAATGGCGAGGAAGGCCTCTTGTGGCACCTCAACGTTACCCACCTGTTTCATCCGCTTTTTACCTTCTTTCTGTTTCTGCAACAGCTTTTTCTTCCGGCTGACGTCACCGCCATAACACTTGGCCAGAACGTTTTTACGCAACTGTTTCACTGTGGTTCGCGCGATAACGTGTGCGCCAATCGCCGCTTGAATCGCAATATCAAACATTTGACGTGGGATCAGCTCTTTCAGCGCTTCAGCCAGTTCACGACCACGGCCTTGGGCGAAATCTTTGTGGCTGATGATCGCTAAGGCATCCACGCGCTCGCCGTTGATCAAAATGTCCACGCGGGCCATGTCTGACGTTTGGAAACGCTTAAACGCGTAATCCAGTGACGCATATCCACGGCTGGTTGATTTTAAGCGGTCGAAGAAGTCCATCACCACTTCGGCCATTGGCAGTTCATAGACCACCGCCACTTGGCGACCGTGGTACGTCATGTTCATCTGCACACCGCGTTTTTCGATACACAGGTTAATGACGTTGCCCAAGTATTCTTGTGGTACCAGAATGTGCGCTTCGACGATAGGTTCGCGAATTTCGCCGATGTTACCAATCGGTGGTAAGTCAGATGGGTTATCGACCATCACGATGTCACCGTTTTTCAGTACCACTTCGTACACGACGGTTGGCGCTGTGGTGATCAGATCTAAATCGTATTCCCGCTCTAACCGCTCTTGGATGATTTCCATGTGCAACATGCCAAGAAAACCGATACGGAAACCAAAGCCCAGTGCGGTCGAGTTTTCTGGTTCATAGAACAGTGAAGAGTCGTTTAGGCTCAGTTTTTCCAACGCATCACGGAAGTCTTCATAGTCGTCGGTCGATACTGGATACACACCCGCGTAAACCTGCGGTTTAATCCGTTTAAAACCTGGCAAGGCTTCGGTGGATGCGTTACGAGTCACCGTCAAGGTATCACCGACCGGCGCGCCTTTGATTTCTTTAATACCGGCGATGACAAAGCCTACTTCACCGGCTTGTAACACGCCTGTGTTTTGCGCTTTCGGCGTGAAAATACCCACTTTGTCGACTTCATAGGTTTGGCCGGTCGACATGACTTTCATCTTGTCTTTGGTACGAATAGAACCGTTTTTCACCCGAACTAGCGACACGACGCCTTGGTACGAGTCGAACCAAGAGTCAATGATCAAGGCTTGCGTTGGACCATTCACATCGCCTTCTGGGCATGGGATGTTTTTGACGATGGTTTCCAGCACATCTTCAATACCGATACCGGTTTTGGCCGAACATTGCACGGCACCAATGGCTTCAATGCCGATGATGTCTTCGATTTCTTCCGAGACGCGGTCTGGATCGGCTTGTGGTAAGTCGATTTTGTTCAGAATCGGCAGAACTTCGAGGTTTAATTCCAGCGCGGTGTAGCAGTTAGCAACCGTTTGCGCTTCCACACCTTGACCGGCATCGACCACCAACAAAGCTCCTTCACAGGCGGCCAACGAACGTGAAACTTCGTAGGTGAAGTCGACGTGACCTGGCGTATCGATAAAGTTCAGTTGGTAGGTTTCGCCATCTTTGGCTTTGTAATTGAGCGTCACGCTTTGCGCTTTGATGGTGATACCACGCTCACGCTCGAGGTCCATCGAGTCCAGAACCTGCTCTTGCATCTCCCGATCAGACAAGCCACCACAGAATTGGATCAGGCGATCAGACAGCGTCGATTTGCCGTGATCAATATGGGCGATGATCGAAAAGTTACGAATGTGATTGATTTTATTGGACATTTAAATCGCTTCAATTAGGGTCATGCTGTTAAATTCCGCTGGAAAACACGGACTCAACATTGGACCTGAGAACCATAGAAAAAATTGTCAGGCATTTTACCCGCTTTGTTGGCCTGCGCAAAATTTATCTTGGCTAGTATGCAAGATTAATCAGCCTTGGCGCTGGTTTCGCAATACAACTGCGGCGCTTTTTCGCTATCGGCAAGCACTCGAACTAAACGGACGCTGAGTCGGTCTTGCCGTTGTTGTTCTAATCGCCAAACCACTGCACCGGCGCATAGTGCTAACAACAGCCCTGTAAGGACCTGCCAGCCCTCACCAGCGTTTTGGGTGGCCAAGATGCCAATGAAAAAACCAAGCAATGGCATGCCATACACCATCATAGAGCTTTGCAGTACGGCCATGCTTTCTATAGCGATCTCCACCTGCTGACCTTTTAGCAGGATGCGATCGGTGTGCACAAACAACTCTTGTCGGCGTTGGGGAAAGGCTTTCGCCACGACCCCCGAGGCACAATTGTTTTGTTGCTGGCAGGAGGAGCAAGTGGTCGAGGTTTTAGTACTGACCCAGACGCCGTCTTCGGTTTGACGTTCAACAGTGGCAATTTCAGTCAGCATAACGTTCTCCAACAAAAAACAGCGCCATTGTAGCGCTGTTTATCTGGGCGTCTAGAGTTCAGTGCTTATTCAACCGCCGTCGCCAGCTGTTGCGCAAGCTCTGGAGGAATTGGGCCTATCACGGTTACATCATGCTGCTCGCCAGCATTGACCAAAATGGTGGTGGCACCATCGCGTAGCAACTGGCTACCAAGGCCAGAGGCTGGCTGCACAAACACCGACACTTGATGCATACCATCGGATAACAACCAACTGGCTAACAGTTGACTACTACGGGTCAGCACGGTATCGGGTTGTTCGACTGTGGCGTAGCCTTGTGGCATCCAACGCAACTGCAATGGACTGGGCGCGCCAGAGGTCTTGTGGATCCGCACCGGCTGCTCCGGTAATGGCGCCGCGACCAGATCAGCTAGCTCGGCTTGAAATTCAGGTTTGACCTGCAAATGGACGGCCTGCCAGCGCTCAAGCACCTGATTGTTTTGGTCAACGGTATCAATCCGCAGCGGAAATCCGGTTTGCGCATCGAGCCAAATCCAATAATCGTAGCGACCGGCGACTCTAGCGCTAAGCCGAATCAACTGGGCTGGCCTGCCAGAAATGGCAATGCTACTGCCAGGGATCGCATCGTATAAACGTTGCAATTCATGACTTGGCAAAAACAACAAGGTGGGTAATTCGCGAATAAAATGGTTCAGCGTGACTGTGGTTGGCGCACCTGGAACCGTGTAATACACCCGATCGCCACGCCGAATGGTTTCGGTGCCAACACCGTCTTGCAAAATCAGCCGTTCCAATTCGACACTCGGCGTACTGCCTTGGGCAGGCACCACGCCATGCAACCAGCGGTACGTGGTCAGTTGATTGCTTTTCATCTGCACGAACGACAAGTCAAAATTCAACGACTTCAATAAGGCCTGAGCCCGTTCAATTTGTTGCCATTGCGAATGAGGGACGGATAACGACTCTGAAGGTTGCGATTGAGTGGCAGACTCTTGCATCGAGCCTGCCATAGACCCAAAAGAACTACTGGCTGCAAACAGCAAAGCCGCTTGCATTAAGCGGCTGGCAAAAAAGGGATTACTAATTTTTCTTGGGCTCCTGTTCAGTCTGCGCTTGTTGCGCGGCAGCTTGCTCCATCAACCGAATTTGTTGTTGCCGTGCTTGCATTAATTCTTGCACGCGACGTTGCTGTTCTAACTGAAGCTGTTGTTGCTCGGGTGTCAATCGAGTTTGCACTGACGTTTGATTCAGGCTCACTGGCGCTGCGACACCGCCAATGGGGCTCGTTTGCAATACTGGCAATGGGCTATTTGCGCTATCGTCGGTTTTCAGTTGGGTTTGCACACCCACCACCGCCACTAAGGCTACACCGGCTGCGATGGCGCCTTGCATGATATATTTCCACCACCCTTGATTCGCTGCAGGGCGCTGAGTCGGTGCTCCAACAGGCAACGCCACAACCTCTGCTTGCGGTTGAACCACTACATCAGCGGTTAACTGATGGGCCGGTTCTTGCTCTAACCATGCGGCAAACTGATCAGCAATCTGGTTATCGGGCCGAGCAGGCAATTCTTGCCGCATCGCTGAACCCGCGACTTGATAACGCAACCAGGTCGATTGCAAATCGGCATCCGACAACAGCTCATCGAGTTGTTCTGCGCTAATACTCAAATTATCACTAGCTTGCGACAGCCATTCTTTTTGTTCAGACGACATAGATATTCCCGTCAGATTGCACACATTAGCCCATTAAAGGTTTTAATTTTTGGTCGATTGCTTCACGGGCGCGGAAAATCCGGCTGCGGACAGTGCCGATAGGACACCCCATGATTTCTGCAATCTCTTCGTAACTCAACCCATCAAGCTCACGCAGAGTGATGGCGGTACGAAGTTCATCCGGTAATTGTTCGATAGTATCGAACACCACCTGACGTATTTCTTCGGTTAACAACAGCTTTTCCGGGGAGTCCCCTACTTTTAACGCGTCGCTACCTTCGTAACTTTCGGCCTCTTCCGCATCCACATCGCTAGACGGTGGCTTGCGGCCGGTGGCGACTAAATAATTTTTTGAACTGTTCACCGCGATTCGGTACAACCAAGTATAAAACGCACTTTCGCCGCGAAACCCGGGTAAGGCACGATACGCCTTGATAAATGCCTCTTGCACCACATCGGCTACGTCTCCATGGTTAGAGACATAACGCGATACTAAGTTCACTAATCGATGCTGATATTTTCTGACCAGCAAATTAAAGGCTGCTTTGTCGCCTTGCTGGACTCTCTGTACGATTTGCCAGTCTAATTCTTGCTCGCTCATGTCCGAGCCTGTCCCCTATTACTTACAACGTCGCTGCAACTGGCTCACGTTACGCTGGTTATTCAGACGCTACGTTGCTGAAAAAGTTCGGTTTGATCGATAAAAAAGTTACAATACACAAATCCGACTCGAAACATATCGAGTAAAACAGCTGTAAACAATTGAATTTATTTAACTTTAATCAGGCTAACCGCCACGCAGTTTGCCTCTATCAAGGTTAGTGTATCGCATGGCACAACAAAAAGAACATGTTTGTGACGTTTTGGTCATTGGCAGTGGCGCTGCTGGATTGTCGTTAGCACTGCAATTAGCCACAGATTTAAATGTCATCGTTTTAAGCAAAGGACCGCTGCGAGAAGGCTCAACCTTGTATGCACAAGGTGGCATTGCGGCGGTGTTTGATGAAAACGACAGTATTGACTCCCACGTCAATGATACCTTGATAGCAGGCGCTGGGCTTTGCGACAACGCAGCGGTGCAATTTACCGCGGAAAATGCCAAGTCGGCGATGGAATGGTTGATTGCCCAAGGCGTACCATTTGACCAGTATCGAGATGACGATGGCGTGCTGAAGTACCATTTGACGCGGGAAGGTGGCCACAGTCATCGACGTATTTTGCATGCCGCCGACGCAACAGGCCGTGCCGTGCAAATTACCTTGGTTGATCAAGTCCGCAGTCATCCGAATATCCGACTGCTGGAAAACTATAACGCGATTGATTTGATCACCGCGGACAAATTAGGTCAAACCGACCAACGTTGTTATGGCGCTTATGTCTGGAACCGCGAGTCTGAACAAGTCGAAGTGATCGCCGCACGGTTTGTTGCCCTTGCCACGGGCGGTGCTAGCAAAGTGTATTTGTACACCTCAAACCCAGATGTAGCCTCTGGCGATGGCATTGCGATGGCTTGGCGGGCCGGTTGTCGAGTCGCCAATATGGAATTTAATCAGTTCCATCCAACCAGCCTGTATCACCCTGATGCACGTAATTATCTGATCACCGAAGCGATGCGTGGCGAAGGCGCCTATTTAAAACGCCCCGATGGCAGCCGCTTTATGCCTGACTTTGATGAGCGCGCCGAGTTAGCACCGCGTGACATCGTGGCCCGCGCCATCGATTTTGAAATGAAAAAACTCGGCGTGCCGTGCGTGTACTTAGATATCAGCCACAAACCCAAAGACTTTGTGATTGAACATTTCCCGACCATTTATGCCAAATGCTTAAGTGTCGGCATTGATATTACCCGCCAACCGATCCCAGTGGTGCCCGCTGCGCATTACACCTGCGGTGGTGTGATGACCAATTTAAATGGTCAAACCGATATCGCCAATTTGTACGCCATTGGCGAAGTGGCTTATACCGGCTTGCATGGCGCTAATCGGATGGCCAGTAACTCGCTGTTGGAATGTGTGGTGTTTGCCCAAAGCGCGGCCACGCATATTCTCGCGGCGTGTCGTGATGCGCCTGCGCCGCCAGCGTTGCCGGCATGGGATGAAAGTCGCGTCACCGACTCAGATGAAGAAGTCGTGATCACCCACAATTGGCATGAATTACGGATGTTTATGTGGGACTTTGTCGGCATTGTGCGCACCACCAAACGTTTAGAGCGGGCGCTGCATCGCGTGGAGTTGTTACAACGTGAGATCCAAGAATATTATCGTCATTTCCGCGTCAGTAATAATTTGTTAGAACTGCGAAATTTGACCATGGTGGCCGAACTAATCATTCGTTGTGCCATGGAGCGTAAAGAGAGTCGTGGTTTGCATTACACCTTGGATTATCCAAGCTTACAACCAGATGCCAGCCCCACGGTGTTAACGCCGCGTCGTTAAACAACGGCTCAGCGCAGGTCACGACCACACAGGTCATGGAAGCCCCCCGAGAATAAAAA